>JAEEGL010178125.1_pt1 | contig 12959 bp, 8 predicted proteins | sample 9134231 | NCBI WGS metagenome assembly JAEEGL01 (sample SAMN16246548, study PRJNA631951) | gut metagenome | biome: gut microbiome; feature: rumen; material: fiber-attached | host: Bos | place: Iran: Karaj | collected 2018-10 | reverse complement strand
GAAGAACTGTTTTATATTCTTCGTAGGCTTCCATTACATTTGAAAGATGTGAATGTTCGCGCATTATTTCTTTGTATTTTTTCTGATCTTTAATTAGATCTGGATTTTGAATAAGGTCTTGTACTTCGGCAAAACGTTTTGCCATTTCTTCTAATTTCTTTAACATGATTTTTATATTATCAAAAATTGTCAGTTTTTACAATTAGACTATTAAGTAAATGAACATCATTTTAGATTAAAAAGCAGTTTTATGAGTTACCTTGTTTGTTTGTAAAAATTATATTAAATCGTAAAGTTGTGTTATTACTTCTTTCCAGGCATCAACCAGTTCCGGCGGTTCAAGTGGAACAGCATCAGGACCAAATGATAATATTTTAGAAAGAATTTCATGGTACTCGGCAATTGGCAATGTTAATTCTGTGTATTCTTCTTTTGTAATAAGTTTTTGTTTTGGATGCCAGGATTGTGATTTTATAACTACAGATGCCCTACCGGTAAAACGTATTTTTGCAGTATATTTTTTTTTGCCTTTAAAAATTCCAAAACTGGATGATAAATATTCATCAAGCATGTTTTGATATTCAGGAGTTTTTTTTATAAACTGCTGTTTTGTTATTTTAATATTTGTAATTCTTGCTATATTAAAAATTCTGAAATACTTTACTGTTTGATCAAAGGAAACAATGTACCAGCTTCCACTGTAATTAATAATTTTTTCTGGTTCTATTATTCTGTTGGATTTGTTTCCTTTTGAATCAATATAATCAATTTCAAGGCATTTTTTTTCACGGATTGAGTCACAGATATCTATAAAGTAATCACTTTTTATGTTATCAACTTGTGGCATCTGATAAGAAATGTTATCACATACTGCAAGGTAATCTTTTGGAACTTCGTTTTTTAGATTTTGTAAAAGCTCTTCTGAATATACAGGAATATAATTTGAGGTTTCGGTTAAGGATTTCATTGCAACATAACTGAAAATAATTTTCTGATCTAAAAATTCTAATTTGTTAAATGATTTTTCATATTTATAAGTTTTGTTTTTTGCATCATAAATAATCGGAGCATTAAAGCGGTCCCTCATGTATTCAATATCACGTTTAATTTGCCGGCTTGAAACTTCAAAGTGTTCTGCAGTCTGTTCCACTGTGATTGTTGTATTTCGTCTTAAGTGACGGTCAATAAACAATATTCTTTCAGTTTGACTCATTAATTCTCCATTGATGTAAAAGATATTTTACACCATTGTTTTGCAATTTAAGATTAATCTTGCAATCCGGGCAGGTGAAGCGTCCTGTTGAATCAATGTATTTTTTTGCACATCCGATGCAGTATATTTTTTGGCATTCAGGGCAGTTTCCTGCTGGCAGATTGTCAGGTGGTTCTGCTGTTAAACGTAAGGTGATGGAATCTGTAATGTTTTTTGGAACATACCATTTTAAATTACACACTGAACAGAAAATCTTGTCTTTAGTTTTTTCATTTATTATCTGTTCAATCTGGGCATATTGTTCTTTGTATCCTTCTTCAAGCATTCTTTTAGAGACTTCAAGAGCTTTGTCATTCTTATTTAACGAAAGGTACAGATTTGCCAAGTCCAGTAAGACATCCCCATAAGGAATTCTCTTAAAACTGCATTCTTCTATACATTGTTGAAGTATAACAGAACATCTTGTCCAGTCGCCTTTTTTAGATGCAATGCAGGCAAGAAGTCTTGCAGCTTCGATAGGAATAAAAGTATCGGAATCTGAATAAATGGAACTTACAAGAGAATCCGCTTCATTTACTCTATCTGTAATAAGACAGAGCTGGGCATAATCGATGATTAATGTTTTTTCTTTTGGGGTCAGTGCTAAAGCTTTTTTGTAATTTTCTTCAGCCTGCTCAAAGCTGTTTGTATCGCGTAAAAGATTTCCTGCAAGATGCAGTGCATTGCTTCTGTATGTGCTGCCATAACCTGCGTGTGTTGCGGCGGCTTCTAAAACCGGGAGAGCTTCATTAAACCTGTTTAACTTTTGCATAATGATAATGTAATTTTTAAGTATGCTTAAATCTTCCGGAAGTTCAGAAAGGGCAGTGAAGATTTGTTCTTTTGCTTTTTCTAAGTCATTATTTTTAAGCGAGATAGAAGCCGCGAGATTCCAGTTATAGGCATTATGCGGATTCAATTCGGATGCTTTTTCGATTATCTGTTGTGCCTTTTCATATTGTTCAAGCCCGTATAATAATTCTGCATAAAGTTCATAATATTCTGCTTCATTATTACTCAATTCTATTGCTTTTTGAATTTCTGTAACTGCATTTTCATATTCACCATATTCTTTTAAGCAAAAAGCATACATATAATGAGCGTGGGCTTTTTTTGGATTACTGTTTAAGTATTCAGAAATTTCTGATTTACACTGAAAAAAATTTTTTGTTTCAAAAGAATAAGATGCTTTTAAAAACTTCAATTCTAATTTTTGATTTTTTAACAGTTTTGAATGTTCAAGAATATCCAGTTGTGTTGAATAATCCGAATAATTTTTATTTTTTATTAAAAGTTCTAAGGCTTTAAGTCGTTCATCAATTGCTGCATTTTTATTTTTAAGTTCATCATAGCAGTTTGCAATGTTAATTCTATGCATTGGTTCAAAGTCTTGCAGTCTGGAAGCTGTTTCATAGTATTCAATTGCTTTCTGGTAATTGTTAGAATTAATAAGGGAGTGTCCCATAAAACTTGAAAGCAAAGCAGAAGTTAATATATTTTCGTTTATGGAATTAAGGTATTTTTCAAGTTCAACTGCTTTTCCTGTAAGATAAAGAAAAGATGCATATTGTTCCTGAACTTCAAGATCCTTGCTGTTTAATTTTACGGCCTGTTCCAGAAATTTTTGGGCTTTATCTGTTAAGTTTTGTGCAAGGCAAAGTCTGGAACCAAATAAGAGTTCTGGTGCTTGTGGGGCCTGTTTTTTCCAGGCCTTTTCTAGTTCTAAAATTGCATCAAGATATTTACCAACAGCAGCAAAACTTTCGGCATTTGCCAGGTTTTGTTCAGCCTTTGTTTCGCTGTCTAAACTCCATTGCCTGTAAGCAGAATCAACATAAATATCGCGTATATCAATACTCAAAAATTTTAACTTTGCCTCAACGTTTTCGTAGCATTGATAATTTTGTGCAGCAAAGCCGATTAAACCTTCGCTTTGGATTGTATCGTCTTCGCAGTTTACACAGGTTTTATTATTTATTACAATGCAGAACTTTGTGCTGTTTGCAATTATTTTCAAAGGTATTATGTTTCTATCTTGAACATCTGTTTTATCAAAGCTGGTCCATCCGATCACAGGAACCTGGGAACCGTTAAAAAAAACATCGAGCCGGAAAAAACCGCCGTCAGATATCAGAACTGAATAAAAATTCTGGTCATTTATATAACGAAAGATAAAGCCATACGAAGTAAATCCTGCTTTTTCATTTAATTTTTCTGTTTCTGGAATAAGCTCGTGGATTTTTGTAAAATCAATAACACTTTCTAATACAAAGTCTTTAACTTCGAATTTTTTTTCTGTAGTCCAGGCAAATGTGTCTTTACGGTTTATTTCTAATACAAAGCCTTCATCATAAAAAGATTTGAAGCCGTCGCCTGTTTCTTCGTCAAAAATTAAAGCTGCATTTTTAGAAGTAAAGTCAGTATTTAAAAGTTCATTTTCGCTGACTTTTTGTTTTTTTATTAAACGTTTAATAAATGAAAACATGACATAAAAATAATAACATTTAAGAATGCAAAAAACAAGTACATAAAAAAAAGAAAGACTGAAGCTGTGCTTAAAAACACAGTCATAGTCTTTCTTTTTTTTAAAGTTTATATTGTTTACTGCCAATCACGGAATTTGAATTCAATTTCAAGATTACCTGTATTTTGAATACCGGCAGAAGTGTTTCCAGAAACTGATGGTGGAGTATAAGATTTTTTTTCGGTTGAAGAAAGACTTGTTATTGAACCACCAAGATTTGTTGCGTTTGATGCAGTAATTTCGAATGGAGTTGTAACATTACCGTTATTGCTTACTTTGATTTCCTGTCCTGCTTTTGCAAAGATTTCGCGGCCTTTTCCTGTTTCGTTAAGCATTTCCTGTGTTATTTCTTCATTTTCTGCAATAGCGGCGGCAGCCTGAGCAATTGCTTTAGCAAGTGAACGTGTAATACCAACTTTTCCTCGGAAAACATGAAGTTTTTCGCCAGAGAATCTGAACTTTGTACCACGTACAGAAGCGGTTGCAACCGGGCTTTTTACTGTAAAGCCTACTTTTTTGTCTTTTGCAGCTTTGACATCTGCAGTTACGGAACCAACATCCAGATATACAGAAGTCTTGTGGTTCCCATTTAAATTTGCAAGCTGTTCAAGTGTAAGTCGAGAAAGTGGTTTTACCTGTACAGTAGATTCTCCAAGTTTAAGTACTGCTTCAGATTTAAAGCCTGTAGAAATAATTGCGCCACCAGAGATTTTATCACCTTTTGCAAGAGGAACCCAGGATGCACCTTTTTGAATTTCAACTTTACCTATAGTTGAAACAACTGTTCCTTCCATTGCTGATGCAGCATTTACTGCAAGAATTAAAACCAATAAAACAAAAATTATACGTTTCATTTTTAAGCCTCCCCGCTAATTTAGAATGATATTACAATTCCGGCCTGAGCCTGGAAATATGATTCTGCTGTGCTGGCTGCAAGAGGAATGTACTGACTTGCAGTAACAGAAAGTTCTAAATCACTGTATAACTGCCAGAGTGCAGTGGTTGTCCATTGAATGCCATCAGTAATGTATTTATCGTCGTATGACATTAAGTAGTCAAAACCTCCTGTTAAAAGCAGTTTAGAAACCGGCTGACAGGTTCCCGAAATTCCGGTTTTTATGATTCCGTCGTAAGCTTTTGTACCGGTTACATCACAGGCAATTAAATTGAATGGTGTAAAACCACCGATTTTGCTTTCTGGATCAGAGTTTTCGCCAGTGGCAAAAGTTACATTAAGTGATACAGAAGAATTAAGTTTTTCTATAAAGTAAGTTATGTTTGCAATTGCCAGATCTGAAATTTTTGAGTCATAACATACTGTATCAGAGAAAGTATAGAACAGGCTGCTTGTAATGTTTCCGTTAAGAGAAGCAGTTCCCATGATTCTGTTATATGGGGCAGGATTTCCGTTTACGTCAAAGAAGCCCCAGAACTCTGTTGTTAAAGACTGTTCAGCAAAAAGGAACGGGAATGTAGCAGCAATACCAGTAATAACGTATTTAGGTGCTAAAGGATATAGTTTTGAATAATCAATATTTGTCTGATCAAAATAATATGTAGCTCCATGAGCATTTAAAAGACCTGTGTATGATGCAAGTGCAAACATTGAAAAACTGTCGCCTGCAAACTGTGCAAAAAGTCCGTCAGAGTTTTGATTAAAAATAATTCCTGTACAGTCTGCTGAAATAAAGCGTCCTAAATCTAATGTTATTTTTCCGGCATTTGTGTTGAAAGTCCAGTTAGCCTTAAAAAGCGATAGATCCAGTTCGTTTGTAAAAGATTTACCAGCACCGTCGTATGAAAAACTGTATCCGCCTTCTGTTGCAAAATATCCGTTTTTACCGATTGGTGCTTTAAACCAGAGTGAAAGGTTATTATCCTGATCAAGACCAGGTGCAGAATTAACAATTGTTACGCCAGTATAATTAGAAAAGATACCTCCAAAATCAAAAGCATTTAAGGCGCTGGCGAAAAATAAGGCAAAAATAATTAAAGCAATGATTGATTTTTTCATTCAGTAACCTCCGGCAGATCGTTTGTTCCGTAAACTAATTCATAGCATTCAGAAATCATGTTAAGGGCTTCGCGGCCACCGATGTTCTGTTTTGGATCTGAATCCGAAGGTACAATCCCTAAAGCTTTAAGTTCACGAAGTGCATAGCGGGAGTTTTTGAATATTGTGTAAAATAAACCGCCTTTAATGCCAAAAGCTTTCATGCATACCTGAGAGTATGTATCAAGCTTAATTGCCGAAGAAAGATCTTCCGGAATACAGGTAATGCCAGAGGATTTGAGTGCATCAAAGGCTTCCTGTTCAGTTGCATCTTCTTTTACGATTTCCATTGCATTTGCAGCAAAATAGGCTGCCTGTCCGTTTGTTACTTTTGTTGTTTCAAGCATTGCTGTAACTGCCTGTGAAGACTGGGCAGCTGCAAAAAATGCAAAAAATAACATAAAAAACATTAAAAAAGTTAATTTTTTCATTTTTTTCCCTTAATTATATATATAACACATGATATACTATTTTTCATGAAAAGTACACTAAAAAAAGAATTTTCTTCAAGACCTGATTTTTACCTTGCAATTTTAGTAATAATTATTATGGGTCTTACAGGTATTGCCGGTGGTTTGGAAAAACTGGAACTTCGTGTTTATGACGCTCTTTTACGCATAAAGCCATCTACAGTTCAAAATCCAAATATTATGACTGTTAACGTTGACGATTATTCTCTGGATAATCTTGGTGTGTGGCCATGGTCAAGGGATATTCTTGCTGATGCTCTTATCCGAATGCGTGAGTGTGGTGCAAAATGTGCTACATTCGATATTGAATATATTGAAGAGTCTCAGTTAGGTGTAGATCCAGAAACTCTCAGAAACATGCCCAAAACTTTTTCTGAAGGAAAAGAAACGGTTTCTGAAATGATAAAAGAACTTTCAGGTGCTTTTGCTTCGGGTCAAATTCGACCTTCTGATGCAATGGAAATGGCTGATGAACTTTTAGAAGGTTACATAAATCCTGCTTTGGATAATCTGTATGATTCAACAAGCGGTAAAGTTTTGCGTGATAATGATGAATATTTTGCAAATGCAATCAGATTTTTTGGAAATACCTGGCTTACAATAAACAGTATTAAAATTACAGAAAAACTAGATCCAGAACTTGAAAAACTGGTGCGCGAACAGTTTCTTATCAATAATGTTGAAGATCCAAAAGGTTACATTAAAAAAGATAACGAATATTATAACAAAAAAAATGACTATGAATATGGAATGACACCGGCATTGAAAAAACTTCTGGAAAAAGCAGCCGGTGGTGGATTCACGAACGTTGTTGTAGATGCGGACGGAAGCCGCCGTCGTGTAGAACTTTTGCGCGAAAATAACGGACAGTATATCGGGCAGCTGGCTTTTGCACCTCTGATGAATATGCTTGGTGCCACCAGTTATGAACGTAAAAAGAACACTCTTATAATTCATGATGCAAAATTTCCAGGTGAAGAAAAATCACACGATATTAGGATTCCTCTTGATGAACACGGAAGAACTCTAATTAACTGGGTTTCTACAAACTATAAAGAAAGCTTTAAGTATGAATCTGTATATTTCCTTCTGGATGCAGATAAAATCGAATCACAATTAATTTCAAATTTAAGAAGCATTGAAACTTTCCATCTTGGAAATTCTGATGGTCAGCTTCTTTCTTATTATGATGTCGTAAGTTATCTTTTAGGGGAATATGATCAGAAGCTGGTTCCATGGAAAGAAAGACTTTTAACCGGTGAAACTGATGATTTTGATGAATATTTTGCAGCGAGAAAAGAATTTTTTGAAAACTGCAGCGAATTAAATTCTGAAGATTATCTTTCTGAAATACTTTCTGTATTATCTACAATTTCTGAAACAGATGTTCCAAATATAGAAGAAGTAAAAGAGAATATTGCTGCAAGCTTTGATGTATATAAACAGAATTATGAACTGTACATGGAACGTACATCAGAACTTTGTGAACGCTACAATAATGCTTTCTGTGTTATTGGAAATACTGCTACAGGTTCAACTGATCTGGGATCTATGCCGTTTTACGAACGTTATCCGAATGTTGGAACCCACGCAAACCTGTATAACATGATTCTTGAACGCCAGTTTATTACACCTGTTCACTGGATTTATGGTTTTATTATTGCATCATTGTTAAGTCTTGCAATTTCTTTGTGTTTAAGAAAATTACGGACAAGGTATCAGAATATAATCGGTGGTTCTGGTGTTTTACTTTTCCCGCTCATATCTATATTGCTTATGGTAATTTTTAGAATATACCTTCCGCCTTTAATCCCAACTTTGGTAATGGCATTGTATTTCTTAAGTTCAACAATTACCCGTTTTGTTCTGTCTGAACGTGATAAAAAATGGTTACGAAACACTCTTTCAACCTTCGTTTCTCCTGCAGTTGTCGGAGAATTTGAAAAGCATCCTGAACTTCTTGAACTTGGTGGTAAAAATTTCCCGGCAACAGCTATCTTTACTGATATCCGAAGTTTCTCGACAATTTCAGAACGTGTATCCGCTGATTATCTGGTTGAATTCTTAAATGAATATCTTTCCTTATTAAGTGACGTTATTTTGAATTATGACGGTACAATTGATAAATACGAAGGTGATGCGATTATTGCACTTTGGGGTGCTCCGCTTGAGCAGGTAGACCATGCCTGGAGATCCTGTATTTCTGCTATTCGTATGAAACAGGCAGAAGCCGAGTTTAACAAAAAAATGCTTGATAATGGCACAATTATCACAAAAGATATTCCGGCAATCGGTCCAAACGGCGAAAACAAACAGCTGAACAAAATTGTTTTACCGATTGCAACACGTATCGGCTTAAATTCCGGAGAAATGGTTGTTGGAAACATGGGTACCAAAAATAAGAAAAACTACACAATGATGGGTACTAATGTAAACTTAGCAGCCCGTCTTGAAGGTGTTAATAAAGTTTATCAGACCTGGATTTTGGCCAGTGAATATACCTGGAAAATGGCAAATTATGGTGAAAATGCATCAAAACTCGTTTCAAGAAAACTTGACCGGGTACGTGTTATCGGTATTAAAGATCCTGTTCAGCTTTACAATATTGTGGGCTTAAAATCTGAAATGCCAAAGGAACAGCTTGATTCTGTTAATCTGTTTAATCAGGCGATGGAAAAATACCTCGAACGTGACTTTGTCAATGCAAAAAAGCTCTTTGAAGTTTCTTACAGAACATATCCGGAAACAGTTCTTGCATCCAAAGTTAATGATAAAACCGGAAACACAGATGTTGTAGAAACTCCTTACAGTCCTTCAATTGTGTTTATAAAACGCTGCGAAGAATTTATTCGTAATGGTGTAAGCGAAAACTGGGATGGTGTCGTAAATATGACTTCAAAATAATGCATAGTTGAAAGACATGTGAAAAATGAGGATAATAGAGATAATAAACATATAAGGATTTACTGAAAATGATTGTAATGAAATTTGGCGGTTCCTCTGTTGCTAATGCCGAGAGGATTAAACATTTATCATCGATAATTTCTTCTTATCAGGATAAAAAGCCTCTTGTTGTGCTTTCTGCAATGGGCGACACAACTGATCACCTTTTAGAAGCGGCCGATAAAGCTGTTACCGGCGAGGTGGATATTTCTGTTATAGAAAAACTTCATAAAGACACACAAAAAGCATTAAAGATAAAGGTTCCGGAAATTGATGAACTGTTAAAGGAATTAAAAACGCTTTTAACAGGTATCTCCATGCTTAAAGAACTTACCAAACGCACTTCTGATTATCTTGTTTCTTTTGGGGAACGCATGAGTGTACGTATGATGAGCGGATACCTGAATAGCATTGGAATTAAGGCAAAATTTTACGACTCATGGGATGCAGGTTTTGTTTCTGATTCACGTTTTATGTCTGCTGAATTATTAGATGAAGTATGGAAAACAATTCCGCAGGCTTTAAAAGCATATACTTCCGGAAGACAGAAGGAGATCCCGATTATTACTGGCTTTATTGCAAAAGATAAAGAAGGACACATAACTACGCTCGGTCGCGGAGGCTCGGATTTAACGGCAACTATGCTTGGCGCTGCACTTAATGCTGAAGAAATACAGACATGGAAAGACGTAAACGGTATTTTAACAGCGGATCCTAGAATTGTACCGGAAGCAAAAACAGTGCCGATTGTTACATACGAAGAAGCTGCTGAGCTTGCATATTTCGGGGCTCAGGTTCTGCATCCGCGTTCCATGATTCCATGTCGTAAAACAGGAACTCCTGTACGTGTAAAAAACAGCTACAATATTGATTCTCCGGGTTCTCTTATCGTAGAAAAGCACGGAAGCCTTCCGCCGCCGGTACGTGCAATTACTCTTGTGCGCAATGTTAAGCTTATAGACATTACATCTACCAGAATGCTTGGTGCTTCTGGATTTATGGCACATATATACAATCAGTTTTTAAAACACGATATCAGTGTTGATGTAGTTGCTACCAGCGAAGTATCTGTTTCTACAACAGTAAATACATCAAAGGACTTGGGCCCTCTTATTGAAGATTTGTCGCGTGTGGCAGATGTGGAATTAAAAACAGGAAAAGCAATTGTTACAATTATTTGTGACGTACATCGTTCAAGCGAAATTCTTTCAATATGTTTTAGTGCACTTAAAGAAGCAAAGATTAATGTTCAGATGATTTCACAAGGGGCTTCAAAAGTAAATATCAGTCTGATGTGTGATGAAGAAGAAGCTGAACCAATGATTAAATGTCTGCATGCTGCTTTATGGAAATAAAAGTATATTTGTTTGACTTATTATAACTGAAACCGGGACTTTCTGGTAAAAAGGGGATAGATTATGAAGATTGCGTTAGTTGGATACGGAAAAATGGGACACATGATTGAAGCTCTCGCAAAAAAACGCGGGAACACAATCGTTGCTACAATAGATTCATATGCACAGGATGCTACAGTAAAAACAGCAGATCCTGTACAGATTGCAGAGGCTGTTAAACAAAGCGGAGCAGAAGGGGTTATTGAATTTACACATCCGGATGCTGTTCTGGGGAATATACAGTCACTTTTGCCTTTAGGAAAACCTTTAGTTGTTGGAACAACCGGATGGAATGCTCATATTGATAAAGTGGCAGACTGGGCAAAACAAAATAACTGTTCTTTGTTTTACGCTGCAAATTATTCAATTGGAGTTAATCTTTTTTACAGAATTATTGAAGAAGCCTCAAAACTGATTAGTGATTATGATGAATATGATACAGCTGTCTGGGAAGCTCATCATGCACAAAAAGTAGACAGTCCTTCTGGAACTGCATTAGAGATTGCGCGTCGCATTATGGCAACAAATTTTAAAAAAACTAAGATTGTTACAGATGCTTTTCATGCAAAACCTTTACCGAATGAACTGCATGTTTCTAGTACAAGACTTGGCAGTGTACCAGGAACTCACACAGTTTATTTCGACTCTAATGCTGATACAATTACTCTTACTCATACAGCACGCAGCCGTGAAGGATTTGCTTTAGGTGCAGTTCGTGCAATGGAATGGCTTTTTGAAGGAATAGAAAAAGGCAGTCTTTCAAAAGGACAGCTTTATACAATGTCTGATTTGTTACAATAAAACAGCATTAAGAGGTTTTTCATGAAGCGATTATTATGTTTGATTTTCTTATCATTTATTGCAGTTACTTGTTTTGCACAGGGGTTTTTAGGTGAATATGTAACACGTGTCTGGACAACGGCTGATGGTTTACCGGGCAATACTATTACAGATATTATTCAGGATAAGACCGGCTATATTTATGTAGGAACGTATGCCGGGCTTGTACGATTTGACGGTGTTGAATTTGTTGTTCTGAATAAAAGTTCAAATGAAAATTATAACTTTGTATCTGCCCGTAAAATTTTTGCAGATTCAAAAGGTAACCTGTGGGTTGGGTCAAATGATGAAGGCATTATAGAAATTTCGGGGCACGAAATTATTTCTTACAATACATCAAACGGAATGCCGAATAATTCGATTCGTGGAATTGCTGAAGATAAAAACGGAAATATCTGGGTTGGTACAGCAGCCGGTGTTGCATATATTACTCCTTCAGGAATAGTTGAACGACCCTTGGGACTTGAAGACTATGGTGAAGAAAACATCATTGTTGTTGAATTATACTGTGATACAGCTGGAGTTATCTGGATCTCAGGACCAAAAAACAATGCAGTATACAGCTACGCAAAAGACAAATTTGTAAAATTTAATGGTTTTAATAAATACTCCGAGTCTCCTGTAACAGCCATCAGTCAGGATAATACCGGTGCTTTCTGGTTTGGTATGAATAACGGAACTTTAATCCATTATGCTGCAGGTGTAATAAAAAAATATGACAAACAGAATTGTCCGATAGACTCAACAATAAATGCAATTTATCAGGATTCATCTTCTATTTTATGGTTTGCTACAGAACATGGCTGTGTATATCTAAAGGAAGGACAATTTGTTTCTTATAAAGATGATCCTGGAATTCCAAATACAACAATAACCAGAATTCTTGAAGATCGTGAAGGAAATATCTGGATTGGAACAGACCGTTCTGGGCTGGAAAAAATGAGTCCCGGAAAATTCATGACTGTAAATCTGGATACATCAGTTAACTGTATTGTTGAAGATAAAGCAGGTCTTGTATGGGTTGGTACTGATAATGGAGTTTTTTGCTACGACAAACTCGAAAAAGTTGAAAACGAACTTACCCGGAAAATCGGCGATGTCCGTATCAGGCATCTTGGTTTAACTAAGACCGGCGGATTACTTGTTTCGACATATGCAAAATTTGGTCAGGTACTGTATGAAAACGGGAAAATCACATCATGGACTTCTAAAAATGGACTTACCGGAGATAAAGTCCGCGTTGCTATTGAAGACAAGGATGGAAATCTTTATGTAGGTACAACAACAGGACTTAGCTACATCAATAGAAAAGATGGAACTATCAGAACATATACCCGCAAAGACGGCTTAAATAACGATTATATCATGTGTTTATTCGAAGATAATGACGGAACAATCTGGATTGGAACAGATGGTGGCGGAATTAATCTTTTACAGCATGGCGCAATTACTAAGCTGTATTCAACCGACAATGGACTAATCG
>JAEEGL017196203.1_pt1 | contig 12960 bp, 7 predicted proteins | sample 9134231 | NCBI WGS metagenome assembly JAEEGL01 (sample SAMN16246548, study PRJNA631951) | gut metagenome | biome: gut microbiome; feature: rumen; material: fiber-attached | host: Bos | place: Iran: Karaj | collected 2018-10 | reverse complement strand
GGCGTCCACCGCCATGAGCGCGCCGCCCGTCTGCATCTGCCCCGCGCAGCACGCCGCGGCAACCGCGGCGGCCGCCAGAACCGCCAGCCTCATCGCACCTCCACCGGAAGCGGATGCAGCACCACGTCCTGCTCGCGGGCGACGGCCTCGGCCCAGGAGCGCGCGTCCATCACCTCGCCGCGCCCGGTCCATCCCTGCCCGGCCCACCACGTGAACGGCTCGCCGTCCGCGACTCGCCGCACCAGCAGGATGTCGCCCTCCGCCGTGGACTGCAGAGCCGCCGCCCCTGGCGTGAATATCGCGGTGAAGATGGAAGTGCCGCCCTTCATCGCAGGCTCGAAGTTCGCGAGCCATCCCCTGTCGGGACGCGCCGTCAGCTCTCCGCCGTGGTCCTTCGCGGGCGAGACGTTAAGCCCCGGGCCTCCAAGCACCTCCTTCGCGCCGACCACCTTGAACGTCGCCTCGTGGCGCGTGAAGCGCCGCCCTCTGTCGAGCGTCACGACGCGCCGCTCCTCCACCGTCACGCCTCCTCCGCAGTCAACGGGCGCGTAGCGCACCTCGAAGGCGGTGCGCACGGGCCCCGTCGCGATGCACCTCTGCGACCTCCAGTTTCCCGCGCTGCGAGCGGCCCCGCCGCGCCACACCGCGAATCCGCCCGCGCCGCAGGAAGTTCCCACCTTGTAGGCGTCCATCCCCTCGCCCTTGTCGGTGTGGTATCTGCCCTCCTTCAGCCACTTGTCTATCACCGGCCTCGAAACCTTCTTGCTCCACACGTCAACTCCGCTGGAGACAAGCCCCTCGCCCTTCGGCGGCGGCTGCGCGACGGCCGGGCCGTAGATGCGCCATGCCGTCTTGTCGTTCTCCCACAGATAGTCGTCGAGACGGTCCGGCGCGTGGCGCCCGAAGCAAGTCGCCGACATGTCGGGACGCTTCAGCGACGAGTCGTTGAACACCAGAAACTCGCGCGTGACGCCCGCCACGAACGTTGACTGGAAGATGAGCCTGTCGGAGAGCCCGTCACCGTCGGAGTCCCACAGCTGGTACGGCAGCGACTCGCCGTTTCTCGCGTCGAACACCACGAGGTCCTTCTCGGGCAGCCCGAGCTTGGCCGTCGGCACCTCCACCGTATCCACCCTGAACCTCGAGGCCGGCCCCACGCGCACCTTCCTGGCCTCCGGATGCGCCTTGAGGACCGCGTGCCTGCGCATCTCCGCCGCGGCGAGGAGGAACGCGCCCGCGCCGTACGTCTCGGCGCTGTCCGGGCCGAAGCCGCACACAGGCCGCTCGCCGATGGGCTGCACCCACCCGAACTTGCCGTCCTCCGCTACGCAGCGGCACATGGCGCTCCACGCCCTCTTCACGCACGGCAGGTACTCCGCCTCGTCGAGCACTCCGCTGTTAACGCCCCACGCGAGCGCGTAGCAGAAGAATGCCGTGCCGCTCATCTCCGGAAGGTCCGGATCGCGGGCGTCGAGAAGGTTCGGCCCCCACGCGCCGTCGGCGCGCTGGATCGAGCGCACCTTCGCGCTCATCTCCCTGAACAGGTCGATGAACCACTGGCGCGAGCGAAGGCCGTCGGGCAGCTCGCGGATGACGAGCGGAAGGCCGGCCAGCACCCATCCGTTTCCCCTGCCCCAGAACAACTTCTGCCCGCCGGCGGACTTGCTGCCGAGGAACTTCGCGTCGCGGTAGAAGAGGTGCTCTTCGCGGTCGTAGAGGCGCGCGTGCGTGGCCCGGAACTCGCTTATCATGAAGTCGCGGTAGCGGTCGTCGCCCGTCATTGCGGCGAGCCGGGCCCAGGTGGGCGGGGCCATGAAGAGCGCGTCGCACCAGCACCAGCGGCTCCAGTTCAGGGCGAAGCGCCCGCTCGCGCCGATGCGCTGGGCGAGCGGGGCCCTGTTCCTCGCACCGAGGATGTAGTCGGCCGCGGCGCGCGTGCGCGCCATGGCGGCGGGGCTGTCGTCGGCCCTTGCGATCTCGAGCCACGCCTGCGCGACGCAGTAGGAGTTGGCGTCGTAGAGCTTGTCGTCGGGACGCCATGCGCACTCCGCGCCCTTCGCCCGGACGACGTCGAGATACGGCAGCGACGGGTCCGTGAGGCCGAACGCTGCGAGGCCTGTGTAGAACGCGCCGTAGCTCCAGTCGCGGTGGTTGGCCCGCATCGGGTGGGCGATCATCCAGTCCGCCACCCTGCAGGCGTTCCCCGAGATGGTCGCCGCGTCCAGGGCGTCGGGGACAGCCGCCGGCGCGGCGCAGGCGGCGGCGAGCGCCGCAGCGCCCGCAAGCCCGCGAAGGGAGTCGATTGCGTTCATTGACGGCCTCCCGGAATCACACCTTGGCAAGCGCCTGCTTGAGGTCGGCGATGAGGTCCTGCGGATCCTCGAGGCCCACGGAGAGGCGGATGAGGTCGGGCGGAATGCCGGCGGCCTTCAGCTGCTCGTGCGTGAGCTGGCGGTGCGTGTGCGAGGCGGGGTGCAGCACGCAGCTCCAGGCGTCCGCCACGTGCGTGACGATGCCGATCACCCTGAGCGAGTCCATGAACTTGATGGACTTCGCGCGCCCGCCCTTGATGCCGAACGTCATCACGCCGCACGGGCTCGCGCCCTTGAACTGCTTCTTCACGAGCTTGTGGTACGGCGAGTCGGGAAGGCCGGCGAAGTTCACCCACGCCACCTTCGGCTGCCTCTTGAGCCACTTCGCGACCGTGAGCGCGCTCTCCGCGTGGCGGCGGATGCGAACGTGCAGCGATTCGAGGCCGAGGTTCAGGAGGAAGGCGTTGAACGGCGAGGGGATGGATCCGAAGTCGCGCATAAGGTGAGCCGTCGCCTTCACGATGTACGCCTGCCTGCCGAACGCCTTCGCGTAGGAGAGGCCGTGGTAGGATTCGTCGGGGGCGACGAGGCCGGCGAAGCGCTCGGGGTGCTTCGACCAGTCGAAGTTGCCGCTGTCCACGATGCAGCCGCCCACCTGCGAGGAGTGTCCGTCCATGTACTTCGTCGTGGCGTGCGTCACGATGTCCGCGCCGAACTCGAACGGACGGCACAGGACGGGCGTGGGGAACGTGTTGTCCACGATGAGCGGCACGCCGAACTTGTGCGCCGCCTTCGCGAACTTCGCGATGTCGAGCACCACGCCGGACGGGTTCGCCACCGTCTCGCCGAACACGCACTTGGTGTTCGGGCGGAACGCCTTGGCGATCTCGGCGGGAGACGCATCCGGATCGACGAACGTGAAGTCGATGCCGAGCTTCTTCAGCGAGACGGCGAAGAGGTTGAACGTGCCGCCGTAGATCTGCGCGCTGGAGACGACGTGGTCGCCCGCCTGGCAGAGGTTAAGGATCGCGAAGGTCGATGCGGCCTGACCCGAACTCGTGAGGATCGCCGCCACGCCCCCTTCGAGCGCGGCGATCTTCTTCGCCACCTGGTCGTTCGTGGGGTTCGCGAGGCGCGTGTAGAAGTAGCCCGGCGCCTTCAGGTCGAAGAGGTCGGCCATCTGGCCGCTCGTCTCGTACTTGAACGTGGTGGACGAGTAGATTGGCACCTGGCGCGGCTCGCCCTTCTTTGGCTGCCATCCGCCCTGCACGCAGAGTGTGTCGATCGTCATTGGATATTTCCTTTCCTTGCTTGCTGACTATGGTTTCTCCGGCCAATCCCGCTGCGCTACCTGCGCAGCGCGCCGTCGCCGGTCACGACGTACTTGTAAGTTGTAAGCTCCTCCAGGCCCATCGGACCGCGCGCGTGGAGCTTGTCAGTGGAGATGCCTATCTCGGCGCCCATGCCGAACTCCCCGCCGTCGGTGAAGCGCGTGGAGGCGTTGTGATAGACGGCCGCGGAGTCCACGAGGCGCAGAAAGCGCTCGGCCCTGCCCGCATCGCGGGTGACTATGGCGTCGGAGTGGTGGGAGCCGTATGCGTTGATGTGGGCGATCGCCTCGTCTACGTCCATGACGACGCCGACGTTTAGGTCGAGCGACAGGAACTCCCTGCGCCAGTCAACGTCCTGCTCGTGCAGCGTCACGCCCTTCTCCTTCGCCCACGCCTCCACCATCGGCATGAACTCGCCCGCCACGCCCGCGTTGACGAGCAGGCACTCGGCGGCGTTGCACGTCCCGGGGCGCTGGGTCTTCGCGTTGTCGATTATCCTCAGGGCCATGTCAAGGTCGGCCCCCTCGTCCACATATACGTGGCAGACGCCCGTGTAGTGCTTCAGCACGGGCACGAGCGCGGCCTCGCACATCGCGCGGATGAGCCGCTCGCCGCCGCGCGGAATCGCGAGATCGATGTACTCCGGCATGCGCACCAGCTCGCGCACGCCAGCGTGGTCCGTCGTGCGGACGAGCTGCACCGCGTCGAGCAGCTCGACGGGGCGCGACGTGCCGCACCACCGCGCAAGCCCCTTCTGGACGGCCTCCGCAAGCGCCACGTTAGAGCGCAGAGCCTCCTTGCCGCCGCGCAGGATTATGGCGTTGGACGTCTTGAAGCACAGCGCCGCCGTGTCAACGAACACGTTCGGACGCGACTCGAAAACCACCGCCACCACGCCGATCGGCTCGCGCACCTTGCGGATTGCGATTCCGCTCGGCATCTCGCGCGTCATCAGCGTCTCGCCAACCGGGTCCGGCAGCGTGACGACGCGGCGCACGCCCTCCACCATCGACTCGAAGCGCGCCGGCGTGAGCGTCAGGCGGTCCACGAGCGACGCCGCAAGCCCGGCCTCCTTCGCCGCCGCCACGTCCTCGGCGTTGGCCGCCTCGATGGCTCCGCGCGACGCCTCCAGCGCCTCCGCCACAGCGAGCAGCGCGGCGTTCTTGGCGGACGTGTCGAGCCCGCGCATCGCATGCGCGGCCGCGCGCGCCTTCTTTCCCAGCGACCTTATCTCTTCTTCTACTGTCATCTTTTCCTCCTTCTTGCAGATCTCCTCTTTGACGGCGGCTTCGGCGCAGGGGGCTTCTTGGCCGGCGGCGGCGAGGCCTCCTCCTGCGGCGCCGCCGATGCCTTCTGGGGCGGCGTCGTGCCGAAATACGGCAGCGCGACGTCATGCACTCCCTCGCAGACGCAGTCGATCGTCATCTCCGCGCGCGCCGCGCCGGAAGGCACAGCGAAGTGCTTGTTCGTCGCCTGATGCTTTCCTGGATGCTCAAGCTTCTTGTCAAGGACGGCGCCGTTCGCGCCAAGGAAAATTATGCGCACCTTGAACGAGAAGGTGTTCACGTGCTTCGAGAGCAGCGACATCGACCAGTATATCGCCCTGTCGCCGCCTGAGACGTCGATGCTCTTCGACAGCCGCACCGTGCCGGACTTCTCCGACATCACGCGGAAGCCCGGCGGCGTCCCCTTCAGCGGCTCAGCCCCCTGTTCGCCAGGCCGCTCGAACAACGCGCTCCAGCCATCACCCAGATACTTTTCGCCAGAGAACGGCTGGGGAGGGAGTCCGCTCTTCTGTTCTGCCTGAACGGCGGTGGTGGCGGCGGCTGCCGCGGCCAATTCCGGCGCCTCATCCCCGCCGCCGCGCCGCATCCACCACGCCGCCGCGAACAGCACGACAAGCGCAGCCGCCACGGCCAGAACCGTGTACTTCCTGTACGAAGGCCCTGCGGACTCCTTTTCCGCCGTGATCTCCAGAGGTCGCTGCGCCGGCAGCCTGCGCTTCGCGAAGTCCGCCGCCTCGCGCACCTCGCCTCCGCGCCTCTCCTCGCCGCGCGCCTTCATCCACGGCGCCTCGTCGAGGCCCTGCCCGTGCATCTTTTCGCTGTACGCCTCGAGGTCGAACGGCAGCGACCTGAAGAAGACGGTGCGCGAGCAGTCGTCGTATATGCAGTAGAACGTGCGGCACGCCCCGCTGCGGGGATAGCCGACGCTTCCGACGTTGACAACGTAGCGCTTGCCCGGCTCAAGCGTGAAGTCAGCCGGCGACAGTGCGTGCGGCACGCCGCTTTCGCCCAGCACGAATATGCCGGGCTTGTGCGTGTGGCCCACGAAGAGGAGCTGCTCCGTGCGCGTGCGCCACGAGGGCAGCGCGTCGGCGGCGTCGAGCAGGTAGTCGAAGCGCTCGGGGCGCAGGAACTCGCCGTGCGCGCAGGCGAACGCGCCCTCGCCGGCCCCTCCCTCGGGGGCTGGGAACTCGCACACGTGCGGCAGGCCGCGCAGCCAGTCCTTCGCCTTGCGCGTAAGCGCGGCCCTGTGCCGCGCCACCGCCTGCGCCGCGAAGTCCGTGAAGTCGTCCACCGGGAAGCGCCCGCACACCGCGTCGTCGTGGTTGCCGGCGAGGCAGACGTGCGCGCGGCGATACACCAGCTCAAGCGCCTGCACAGGGTCCGGACCGTAGCCCAGCACGTCCCCAAGGCAGACGATCTTCTCGGCGTGCGCGTCGGCGGCGTCGGTGAGGACCGCCCGCAGGGCGGCCTCGTTGGCGTGTACGTCTGAGATGATCGCGTAGCGCACGTGGTCTCCTTGGCGCGGCGTGTTCAGAGCGCGCTGCCCGGAACGAACGTGCCTACGTCCCTGCCGGCGAACACGGCCGAAAGCACGTGCGGACGCGACGCGCGGGCGATGACGACGTTCGCGCCGCTCTTTGCCGCGTTCTCCACGGCCTTCAGCTTGGAGTCCATGCCGCCCTTCGAGAGCGCGCCCTTCTCGCCTGCCTTCACAAGCTTCATCGCGTCGCGCACCTTGCCTATCGCGGGCACCCTCCGCCCCTGCTCGTCCAGAAGGCCGTCAACGGTCGTGAGCAGCACCAGCGCGTCGGCGTGCACGAGCTTGACGATCAGCGACGAGAGCCAGTCGTTGTCGCCGAACGTGAGGCCCTTGATCTCCTCGTCCGCCACGATGTCGTTCTCGTTGATCACGGGCACGATTCCGGCGCGGACAAGATGGTCCAGCGAGCGCCTCAGGTTGGCGACGCGCCGCCTGTCGGCGAAGTCGGCGTGCGTGAGCAGCACCTGCCCAACCTTGACGCCCCGCGACGCGAACATCTTCTCGTACTCGTATATGAAGCGCGCCTGGCCCACGGCCGCGCACATCTGTATGTCGGCGACGTCCGCCGGGCGCGCCTTTAGGCCGAGCGCCTCGACGCCGGCCGCCACCGCGCCCGACGACACGAACAGCACCTCAAGCCCCGCGGCGCGAAGCTCGCAGATGCCGTTCACCACGCGGCGCAGGGCCGCGTGGTCCGGGCGGCCGGACTTCTTCGCGATGGAGTGGGTGCCCACCTTCACCACCACGCGCCTAGCGTCCTGAAGCACGGCGCGCTCTCTGACCAGATTTGCCTTTCCTCTCATGGGCTGATAGTGTACCAAACTCCGTCTTCAAACGGAAGAGCAAGTTTCATCCGACGCAATTCATTTTCCATAGGCGCGGATCTCGAAGATGCGGGCCGAATGATCGCCCCACGTCTCCCGGACGACCACGCGCAGAGCCTCCAGCTTCGTCGCCGGGAAGCGGTGTATCCGGTGGCGCAGCTGGTTGTCGGCGTCGGAGGCGAGCCTCTTCCACCTGCCGCCCGCCAGTCCCTCCAGCACATACGACTTCACAAGCTCCTTCGGCCTCGCGCTCGCGCGGGTGGTTGCGAGGTTGGGGTCGAACGTTATGCGCACCTCGCCAACGTCCGTCGGCCTCGGGAAGTCCAGCCGCACCCACTGCGGAAGCTTCTTCGCGGGGTTGGACACCCACCCGTGGTAGATGCCGTCCTCGCTGCGCGCCACGCCGTCGATTACGGCGAGCGCGCTGGAGCCGATGTCGCGCTCGATCGCGGGCTCTGCCACGAAGGAATACTGCTCTCCGCTCATCGGCGTCCACCTCTCCTTGTCCGCGCTGCAGTAGGCCCGAAGGTCGTAAAGCCCCGTCGTCCCCTCGCGCAGACGCCAGGAGATTTCCGGCGTCGAAGCGAGCTCCACCCACACGAACTTCGCGTCGAGCGGAATCGGCTTCGCCGGCGCGAACCTCACCAGGCCGCCGCACCCTGCGGGGGCTGCCGCCTTCAGGACGGCGACGGGCTCGCCCTTCGGATACCACGCGAAGTCGTCGGTGAGATAGATCTTCGCCGTCAGGTCAACCGGCCTCCTGGCGGAGTTTTCAAGCAGCAGGGACACGGCGTCGAGACGGCGAACGTCGCCGCGCTCGAACCGCACCGCCCGACGGAAGCCCGCGCACTTGTGCGCGGGCTTGTCCGCACGGCGAAGGCCGGGATCGGACGCGTCGAACCGGGCGTGGCGCGGCATGAAGTCGGAGGACGTGACCTTCGCGCTCCTTGCGAGGTCGAGCGGGTCGTCGTTCGCAAGGCGCGGGATGTAGTGGTCGTCCTTCAGAAGCCGCTGCTGCAGCTCCTTGATGTGCCTCTGGCCGCAGTCGCGCGGCGTGATGCCGCCCTTCTCGTGCGCAACGGCGGCGGCGGTGCCTGCGGCCTGCCCCAGCTGGAACAGCGTCGCCATGACGCGGATCGTGCCGAAGGCGATGTGCGTCACGCTGATGGAGCGTCCGCACAGGAAGAGGTTGGATACGTTCTTCGAGTATATGCAGCGGTAGGGGATGGAATAGAGCGGCGTGCCAGGATGGCTGCGCCAGAAGCCGTTGCCGGTGGGATTCTCCATGCCGAGCGGGTCGTGCGTGTCGAGGCTCCAGCCGCCGTACGAAATGCGGTCGGGGAACATCGTGCCCGCAAGCACTTCGTTGGCGGTGAGGATGTGGTCGCCCACAAGGCGGTAGCCCTCGCGGCGCGCGTTCTTCCACGCGATCTCCGCCATGTAGGCGTTCGCGGCCTGGTCTTTGACGGGCGACTCGTTCTTGATCCAGCCCCAGTAGGCGTACGATATCCTGACGAGCTGGTCACGCGCGCGCTCCGGGTCCTCCAGGTCGTTGAAGCGTCCGTTGTTCTCCATCCACCAGACTCCGTGCGGGCCGCGCACGCGGCGCGTGAACCCCTTGGGCAGGACGTCCGCCCACGCCGGGGTCTTGTACTGCACGGGATGGTCGGCGTACCCGACGACGTAGCCGACGCGCCCGTCCTTCATCACGCAGCCGCTCATCGTGATCTCGTCGCGCTGTTCCGGCGCGGGCGCCTCGTTGTACTCGTTCCGCCCTTCGCGTCCGTGCATGTATTCCGCGCCGGCGAAGAGGCCGAGCCAGCCGTCGCCCGTGCCGTCGGCGAAGTAGCGCCCCTTGAAGCGCGTCCGGGCGCCGGTCAGGGTGTTGCGCGAGACGACCGCGGCGATGGCGTCGCCGTTCTTATCGGCGGACATCACGCGCTCGTTGGGGAACTCGAAGAGCCTGCCCTTCAGCTCGTCCGCCATCTCGCGGAAGGCGTCGCTGTACGACCATCCCCTGTGCCTGAAGCGGCGCATCTTCGCCTCGCACACGAGCCCCGACTCGCGTCCCTTCACGCGCCCGGCGCCGTTTATGCCGACCTCCATCTCGCAGTTGGCGTTGCCTCCCAGAACCGGGCGGTCGTGGACAAGCGCGACGCGCAGGCCGTTTCTCGCGGCGGCGAACGCCGCGCCCAGTCCGCCAGGCCCCGCACCCACGACCACGAGGTCGAACTCGCCGCCGGACGCGACGGAGCGCGTCCCTCCCGTGAGACGCAGCCGCTCCGCCGCAAGCGCGCCAGCCTCGTCAGGCGGAGCATAGGAGAGGTCGGTGGTGAAAAGGAGCGCGTCGCAGCGCGTCATCGCGCCCGTGAGGTCGATGAGCGAGACCTCCGCCTCGCCGGCATCGAGCGCGAATTCGCCTGCGCTCTCCCATGTCCAACCTTCACGGCGCGATTCGCCAAGCGTGCGCGTGCGCACGCCGGCCACCTCCACCACGAACTTGCCCGGGGAGAACTCCGGCAGCCAGTCCTTAGTACGCACCCACAGCCGCCACTTCCCGGCGCGCGGAACCGCGATCTTAGTCCTCGCGGGCGCGACAGGCTTCAGCACGCCGGGCGCGAGCAGATACGCGCTCCCCATCTTGTGGGTGAACTGCGTGTCAACCACCCAGCCGCCGTATTCGGCGAAGTTCTCCGCCTCGGCCCACACGAAGCCAGGCACCATTTCCCTCGCCACCTCCGCGGGAGCGCGGAAGCCGTGGTTGACGTACTCGCGGCACGGCGACCCTTCGTCGCTCTGCGCAAGCGCATTTCCGGCGCCGCATATCACCTGCGCGGCGACGGCGCATGAAATCGCAAATCCCGTTCTGCTCATTGCCGTTGTTTTCCCTCTTTGCGTTCTACCTGTCGGCTGCGCTTCTCAGCGAGACGGAAAGCCTGTCCGTGATCATCACGGGCGAGTCCCACATCGGGATGTCGTTCAGGACTGTGAAGCTCTCCTCTTGCTTCACGCTCTCCGCGGGAATCTCGAACACGCGGCCCGTGATCATGTCAACCCACACGGGGTCCACGACATTCCCGGGGAAACGCACCGAAACGCGGTCGAATTCGAGAAGTGACGACGGACGCGCGTCCGAGAACCAGAGGAAACGCAGCGTCTTGCCCTCGCGCACGAACCTGACGGACGTGAGCGTGCGCTTGCGCGTGTCGCGCGGATCGGCCCTCTTCGCCACCTTGAAGTTCGACTGAATGTTGATCTTTTCCGGATGCGCCTCGTCGTCGAGGAGACCGAAGACGTTCTGCATCGCGAAGTACGACGGACGACGATAGACGAACTCCTTGAGCGTGTTGGAGCGCACGAGCCCGAAGCTCTGGAGCATGAACGTGTACTGGAGGTCGATCATCGTGAACACGCTCGACGGAATGTTCCGCGCCGCATCGCCGATCGTTCGCCTGAGAAGCCATTTCGCCTGCGCGTACTCGGTCCACTCGATCGAGTGCATCGCATGGCCGAACTCGAGCTGCGCCGGGCACCCCACTTCGCCCTGCATGATGTCGAACGATTCGCTGTACGACTTCACGAGCTTGCGCAGGTCAGGCACGGTCTTTTCGTATGTCTTGTCGGGATTGGAGTGGTACGGATGGTAGATGAAGTAGGAACCGAGGTCGAGCGCGTTCTCCTTCTTCAGCTTCTCCAGGACGCACCTGTAGTCCTTCGGAAACGTGACGGCCGTGCAGTAGAGCTTCGCGCCGGGCTGGACGGCGCGGATGGCCTTGCCCGTACGGTAGAACATCTCCGCGTATTCGGGTCCCTGTCCGAACGGCTCGTTCCAGATTTCCCATTCGTCAACCACGTCCTTGTAGCGCTCCACGCACGCGGCGCAGTACTTGATCCACGCGTCGAACGCCTCCGGCTTGCCCGTGACCTGCCGCACCTTCATGCCAAGGCGGAAGTCGCTGCCATAGACGGGGTTGCCGTAGGCGAGGCATATCCAGGGCTTCACGCCCATCGCCGCCATCTCGCGCACGTGCGGGTCGAACCACGAGAAGTCGTACTTGCCCTTCTCCTGCTCGGTCTTGGCCCAGCCGGAGAAGAGGCGGCCGTGCTTCACGCCGAGGGGGGCGATCAGGTGCTTGTAGGCGTCCCAGTCCGCGTAGTCGCGGTCCATCGTCTCGCAGCCGACGGACCACTTGGAGGACTTCACGTCCTTCGAGCTGCGCACGGCGAGGCGTCCAATCTCCTTGAGGCCGGGGTCGAGTTCGTTGAGCCGCTTCCACGTGACGCACTTCTTCTCCTTCTTCGTCGTGGCGGCGGCGCCCGACGCGACGGCCGAGGGCGGCGCCTTGTCGCCCCAGGCGTCCCAGCTCTTGATCTTCGCGGCGTCCTTGAACGACACGACCTCCGCAGACGACGCCGACGGCATAGCCGCGGCAAAAACCGCCAGCGCAGCAGCGCCGGCAAATGAAGAACTGATTTTCATGGCTGAAATTCTACCACATCCTGGCGCTTACGGCAAGCCCGAAGAAGGACCCGTGCGCACATCACGGCGCGGCCTCGAAGAACACCTCGAGGTTTTCCCACGGCGTCGTGGCCGGGATGTCGCAGCCCGAGGAAAGCACCCAGACCATAAACCGTTACTGACCGCAGAAAAAGGAAAAAGAGGGACGCGACAAGCTGCGTCCCTCCCGTGGGTTTCGGTTGCGATAAGCGCGACCTTCCGCACCTCTCCATCAGCTTTGACTTCCTCGGGCATGGACAGCTCGATGAACAGGACGGCGTTGTCCGGCAGCGCACAGTCGAAGGACAGCGTGCCGTCCGGCGCCCGCGTCCGCTCCGTGCGGCTTCCGAGCCGGGCGCGCGCGCGCAGTTTCGGCTCGATCTCCTTCTGGAAAAGCTCCCTGTCCGCCTTCGATTTCAGCCCGATGCGTTCCTGCATCGGCGCCGGATCGTCCGGCGACCAGCCGAAACGGTCGTTGCCGATCTTGCGCTTCTCACGCTCCGCCCGCCATTCGTCGAACCAGTTGGCGTCGTCGTCCACTTGCTTGCGCGTGACGGCGATCTCGCGCCCCGCCCATCCCGCCGGGAGTTTCACGGCGACGTGGAACGGCGTGGAACCCTTCGCGAACTGCTCGTTCCGGAAGGCGTACGCCATGACCCGGAGCGTGCCGCCGTCCGGCGAAAGCGCGGCCACGGCGTCCGCCTCCGTTCCCGTGCGCGCGGCTCCGGACACCGTGACGGACAGTCGCCGCATGCCCTTGAAGCGGGCGGATTCCCGCGCCACGTGGAAACTGACGGAGGGAAGCCCCTCGAAGAAGGTGTCCGGCCCGGAGAGGTAGCCCCACGAGGCGAAGTATTCCGCGCCCGAATCGAAGATCTGCTTCACAATCCGCGCGTCGTATGCGGCCTGAAACGTGTCGCCCACGATGCGCAGCGGCAGTTGCGCGCCGCCCTTGTCCGCCCCCTTCGCGCTGGAGAGGATGCGCCCTTCGTCCACACCGTAGAAGAGGTTGGTCAGCCCGGCGGAAACGGCGGCGTCGCGCAGGTGCGCAATCGTGCGCGGGACGTGCATGCCACGGGTGAATTTCCCCGGACGGTAGTCGTAGAACGAGGCCGTGACGAACTTCAGCGGCAGTTTGCGCTCTGCGGCGTAACGGATGAAACGGC
>JAEEGL016996452.1_pt1 | contig 12960 bp, 8 predicted proteins | sample 9134231 | NCBI WGS metagenome assembly JAEEGL01 (sample SAMN16246548, study PRJNA631951) | gut metagenome | biome: gut microbiome; feature: rumen; material: fiber-attached | host: Bos | place: Iran: Karaj | collected 2018-10 | reverse complement strand
CGAGTTTTTGAGAAATATAAAACGTGCTGACAGAGGGCACAAAAACCATTGTTATGCCGCTGACTACGCCGGGCATACTCATCGGAATAATACAACGGCGGATAACGGTTAAGCGGTTGCCGCCGAGATCCTGACAGGCCTCTGTCATAGAAGTGTCAAGCTTGGCCATAACAGAATATATCGGCAGAATCATATAAGGCAGGAAATTATATACCATACCGAGAATAACAGCGGGACCTGTGTTAATCATGTGAACGGGATCAATTCCAAGTTTAGTCAGAAAAGAATTGATTATACCTGTATCCTGAAGGATTGCCATCCATGAATAAGTTCTGATAAGAAAGCTCATCCACATCGGAAGCATAACAAGGAGCACCATTGTTCTCTGTATAACATCGGATTTCTGCGATATAATATAGGCGACCGGAAACGCCAGAATAAGACATATAAGTGTAGCCGCTATACCAAACCATATTGACCTGAGAAAAGTCGGGAGATACTTGGAAAGCATACGGATGTTGTCAAAAGTAAAAGCGCCCGATGCATTTGTAAAAGAATAATAAATTACAAAAAATAATGGAGCAATGATGAATAAAGCTGCCCAGATAATATAAGGCGAAGCTATAAACCTTGCTCTTGTCTGAGCACGGTTATTCATCTTCATCGTCCTCCTCGGGATTTGAAAGTTCATCAAATTCTTCACTGAACGAACTGTAATCGCCGAACAATCCGGAGTATTCTGATTTTTTCATAATATGAATAGCATCAGGCTCTATGTACAAACCGATCAACGCACCTTCGGGATGATAATCGGTAGTCTGAATCATCCATTTAAAGCCGCCGATATCGACGATTATTTCAAAATGAACTCCTTTGAAAGTAACCGATGATACTGTTCCTTTAAGCATACCTTTCTCCGGCTCAACAACGTCAACATCCTCGGGACGGACAACTACGTCAACCTGTTCATTAACGGCAAAGCCCTTATCAAGACAGACAAACTTCTGCCCTGAAAACTGAACATAAAGGTCCTTAAGCATAATACCGTCAAGAATATTGCTCTCACCGATGAAATCAGCCACAAAAGCATTTTTCGGTTCATTATAGATATCAATCGGAGTACCTATCTGCTGAATAATACCGCCATCCATAACAACAACGGTATCGGACATTGAAAGCGCCTCTTCCTGATCATGGGTAACATAAATAAACGTGATGCCGAGACGCTGCTGTATATTTTTAAGTTCCACCTGCATATCTTTGCGGAGTTTTAAATCAAGAGCACCGAGGGGCTCGTCAAGAAGAAGGACCCTGGGTTTAACGGCAAGAGCGCGGGCAATCGCCACTCTTTGCTGCTGACCGCCTGAAAGAGAATTTATATTTCTCTTATTGAATCCTTTTAAATTGACAAGAGTGAGCATTTCTTCAACGGTTTCCTTGATTTCTTTTTCCGGGAGTTTTCTGACACGCAAGCCAAACGCGACATTTTCATAAACATTGAGATGAGGAAAAAGAGCATATCTCTGAAAAATGGTATTGACCTGCCTTTTATGAGGAGGCAGGTTGTTTATCTTTTTACCTTCAAAAATAACCTCTCCTTCGTCGGGATTTATAAAACCGGCTATAATCCTGAGAGTTGTTGTTTTACCGCAACCCGAAGGACCCAGAAGAGTTATGAATTCCTTATCACGAATGTAGAGGTTAAGATCATTTAACACCTTATTATCTCCGTAAGAAACAGAGACATTTTTTAATTCAATAATAACATTTTCTTTCAATTATCTAACCCCTTTCAAAAATATTGATAATAACCCATCTGCAAAGCAGATAAATTATTATCAATATATTGCAAAATTATAAAAAAGTCAACATTTTTCTAACATTCAGGCAAAAATATCTTTAAAATATAACTGAAAAATAATTTTAAATTAATAAAGAATCGGTTAACAGACGTGGTTATTTTTTCAGACAATGCCGTAAACCCGCTGTCATCCGAATCATAGCCTTTGAGCGAGCCGTTATTATCGGGAATACCGTCTCTGTCATAAGCAAGTCCGTAAAGCAGAGGGGATGCTATCGCGACAATCATATATTCCCCTGCCGTTACCGGTCCCGCAACCTTTGCTGCCGCTTTTGTGAAATCCTTGCACAGAGAACCGGTGCCGAAATTGGATGATATGTCATTAGCCGCTTTAAGAAAGACCTCGTCATTAACGCTTGACAGAACATCAAGCAGAATATAATCCGCTGTCTTTAAAAGCAATGTAACCTCGGGAGAATCCATCGCAAACGGCTCGTCTCCCGCGTAATGATAGGAAACAAGCTCCGTTGCAAGATCCCAGCCGTTTGTATAACCGGTTTCCGGTAAATCAATATTATATTCAGCCGCTTTGCTTTTAAGTCCCTGTTCACCGTAATACGGTGTTTCAAGAGTATCAAGAAGACCGTTTACAGCAGTATATACGACATCCGCGTAAAAAGCGTCTTCGTCAATTCCGAGTTTTTCGGGAGTCAGACCGAGCCATAATCTGTATTTTATACCCGCCTTGAAAAATCCTTTTGAATAATCAAAGAAATCAGCTTCCATTAATTCCTTCTGCTCATCGGTATATCCTTCAACGGTATTGTAAAGACCGGCGTAATCAATTGAATTGATTTTGCATTCTTTATATGTTATCTCTTCATTACCCAATTTTACAAATCTGTAAGAAAGCGGGAACATTGTAAGAGAAGTCGTTGAAAAATCATATATCTTATTTCCGAGTGAACTTGTAAAAGAAGCCACATCGCTGCAATGCTCATGACCTGTAAAAACAAGTCTGATACCTGCGTCGGCAAATCTTTCAGCGGTCAGCTCATGATTTCTGACAATGAAATTATGACTGAGAATTCTCTGAAGAGGCATGTGATCGAGTAAATTATGATGCATCATCAATAAAGGATATCTTCCTTCTGATTTTGCCTTTTTTGCCTGATTGCAAATCCACGTAACTCTGTCAAATGTCAGGCCGTCTTCAGTTGAAACTGACGGGTCGCAGCTGTCGCCGACTATCAGACGGGATTTGCTGCCGATATTGACAGTATATGAAAGAGTACCCTCCTGAGTTTCAAGAGCTTCATTGTAACCGAATTCAGAATAAATATCCCTGAATTTATCATTGGTTATATCATCAGCCGAGGCGCCCGTATCGTGGTTGCCGTTACAAACATAAACAGATTTTCCTGTTTCGGACTCAAACTTTTTAAGTTTTTCCGCTATATCGGTATGCTCGCGAAGTGAAGTTCTGCCGTTATCGGCAAGGTCACCTGAAATGAATACATATTGAATCTCGTCATTTTCGGCGCACTGACGCAGAAACTCATCAATGATAAACCCGCTTTCATCTTCCATTGCGGCTCTTCTGTTAGCGTAAAAATAAATATCGTCGTCTATATCATGCTCAAGCTTTTCTCTCGGAACATTGTAATGAAGATCTGAAGCGACAGCTATTCCGGGAGCATCGTCATCATTTACCGCAAAAGCGAAAGAAACAGAAGAAATAATTATAAAGAGCGCAAGAATTATTGAAACTGATTTTTTCATTAATTAACCCCTGTCAAGAAATTTGATTTCATATCCGTTTGCTTTTCCGAACGCAATTGAATCCGCGTTGTCTTTATATGTCCAGAGCGCAAAGCCGGGAGCAACGGCTGTTATGGCGTTTTCATCGGGAGTAACATTTCCTCTTAATGTGAAAACTTTAAGAATCGTGCAGTTTTCAAATGCGCCCGCTTCAATCTTTTCAACAGAAGAAGAAATATCCGCCTGAATCAATTCCGGGCAATTGGCAAAAGCGTTCTTATGAATAGTTATTAATTTTCTGCTTGAGGACATAAAGGCATTATGTATAGATGAGCCGGAAAAAGCGTTTTCTTCAATATCGGTAATATATTTCGGCATCGTAACAGCGTGAATTTTATCGTTATTCTGAAAAGCCCCTTTACCGATGCAGGAAATAACAACGTCACCGAATTTTGAAGGCATTTGAAGGTTATCAACCTTTTCTTCCGAATTAAATCCTATGATTTTTGCGGTACCGTCTTCAAGAACGACATAGGAATAGCCGTCTTCCTTTTTTATATCTTCGGCGGCATAGGTGGTTTCTTTGTCGGTTTCCTCTACGTTTTCTTTATTTCCGCATGCGCTGAAAATACAGGCAACCGAAAGTAAAGCAAGAATAACAGCAATAATTTTTTTCATTTGTTTTTCCTCCGTTTATCAGCCGAGACCCGCTTCTCTGACATTTGACTGATGTTCTTCCCAGGTTTCGGCGTAATGATATATGTTGTCACTGTCGGTAACGAAAAAATAGTAATCGGTATCTTCGGGATTAAGAACAGCGTTGATTGACGCCATTCCCGGATTGCAAATCGCTCCGACAGGTAAACCCTTAACCATATATGTATTATAAACTTCGCAATAAGCGTCGTAACTTGTTTCATCTGTATAAGGTTTAAGATATTGTTTCAGATACAGAGAGCAGGCATCACACTGAAGCTTCTGAAAAGAAGGATTATTCAATCTGTTATGAAGAACAGAAGCAACTTTTCCGGCTTCGGCGGATCCTCCGGATTCCTTTTGAACAATTGAAGCAAAAGTGATCAGCTCATCCGGTGTTAAACCAAGTTTTTCCGCTTTGGATTTAATGTCGTCATTCAGCTTTGAAGATGTATTTCTCAGAAACTTTTTCAATACCGAAGAGACATTTTCATTTTTGTAAAATTCGTAAGTATCCGGAAAAATATAGCCCTCAAGCGGATAAAATCTTTTATCACGGTCTAGAATAACAAATCCGTACTGCTCAATATATTCCGGCTTTGCGGCTTCTTCAATAAAGGCATCGGATGAGCAAACCGAGTTTTCTTCAAGTTTTTCGGCAATATCTCTCAGAGTCAGGCCCTCGGGAAAAGTAACCGTAACCGTATTGCTCTGAGTAGTTTCCGTTTCTGAGGAAGTAATATTCTGAGACTGTTTTTCGACTTTATTACATGAATTCAATAAAGATACAATCAAAAAAGCGAAAACAGTTATTGTAAATATTTTTTTCATAGGCAAATCAATATAAAATCGGTATAACGTAATCAAATCCGTCATAACCGGTAAGGTCTGAAATCGACTCGGGATTAATTGTATCGGTGTTATAAACCGTTACAGTCTGGAACTGACAGACAGGCATCTCAACCGATTGCCTGATAATATAATCAAGCAGTTTGCCCGTTAATTCTTTTCTCTCGGCTAGACCGACGGACGAACGGATTTCCTGAGTGGCGCTGTCAATATATTCATCTGAAATACCGGTCAAATTGAAAACAGCTCCGGAATGATAGTAATCATATTTATCGCATGTTGCCGGCTCATTTACTTTCATTATCCAGATTAAAGCTTCGCCGGATTTTACAGCAAGTTTCAGTTCATTGTAATTACAAGTTACGATATTGACGGAAATATCAGATTTTGTAAGCGATTTTTCAAATTCCTGAGCAAGTTTATATTCAACGCAGTTTTTATCTCCGACACAGTAAATACCGACTGTGCCGATTGAGGATTTAATAAGCTGAAGAATAGCTATTCCCGAAAAATAAGCTTCGCTGTTTGAGGGATATTCCTCGAATCTGACACTCAGCGGCCTGTTGAGCCTGGTGTAATACGAGCCGTATTCACTGTCAAGCCAGTCATAATTATTGCATCCTGTCAGCAGCTGTTTTCTGTCTGAAATCTCAGGCAAAACAGAAGTGTTGACAAAAGCCGAAATGTATCCGTCTGAATTATTGAGAAAATATTTCAGAGAACCGGAATTAAGTTTATTAATAACCGACGGTTTGGCAGTAAATGACGCCACATCAATTTTTCCGCCGGCGATGTCGTCTTCCATTTTTTCTGTATTATCGGCGTAATCTCTGAAAATCAGTCTGTTGAATACAGGAGATTTGTCATAATAAAACGGATTTGGCGATAACTCAAGATTCTTCTCACCCGGTTTATATTCCGGAATACAGTAAGGACCGCATCCCATAGCGCCGGAGCGAATATTTTCAACCGTTGTTACAGAACCTTTGACATAATCAACCGAATAGAAATCTTTGGAAAGAATAACGGCATTGACTGCTGAAATCGCGTTAATATTTCTGGAATTGAACAATACAGTACACGTGTAATTATCAACACGGTTAATACCCGAGATTTTATCAACGTTGATGCCGTCGGAATAGTTATTATTTATGTATGTTTCTATATCCGTGTCTGAGGCATTGCCGGAATTGATTGCTTTCAATTCCTCCCTGTAATTTTCGCTGTCATAATAATATTCTTTCAGACCGACAATATCATTAAGATAGAAATCGGAATAAACTCCTTTGTACATTGCGTCGGAAATAAAATAGTAGAAGAATATTACATCATCAATGTCAACATTGGAGCCATCGGAAAAATAAAGGTCATTTCTGATGGTGACAGTATATTTAACCTGCTTTTCTCCGATAAGTTCATAAGATATACTGCCCGCTGAATTGACAAGTTTATTATTGGAATTGCGTCTCTGTACAGAACGGAAAACCTGATTAATAACTTTCAGGTCTCCTTCGGATTCGGCAAAGAAAGGATTGAAATTACCCGTTATGCCGACTGTACCGACATTGAGAGATTTAATTTTTTCAGATTCGCTTTTTTTGCAGGAAGTAAAATTCAACATCAAAAGAAGAATAAATACAACACAAAAAGCAGATCTGACAATTTTCTTTTTACCGCTCATATATATCTACTCATTTGCATAAAGGCAGAGGTATGATCCTCTGCCTTTAATGAATTATAATTTGACTTGTGATCAATCTTTGAAGCCTTCAAAACCCTTGAAAATAGCTTCAGTATAAACATTGTGTTCGTTCTTGTCATGAAGAGGATACCAGACCTGAGCAAAGAACGGGTTAAGAGATGCCTCGGTATCGTAATCCCATAGGAACTTCTTGCCTTCCGAGTTACCGGGAAGCTCCGCGGGGCACCAGTGACCGCCTTTGAGAACAAGGTTGGCGCTCATCATAAACTCATTGCCTCTTGCGCTCTTCCATTTAATGGGAGTATAGAAATCAACATATTCAGCTTCTGTGGCAAGACATTCGCCGCCGCGGAATGCAGCTGCCTTTTTGAGATCTTCAAGAGTAATCTCAGAAACAGGTTTGCTCTCATCATAACCGTGCTCGAGAATGACAACATCGCTGGATGTGGTTTTCTTGGAAGGAATAACGATTTTGAAATCATCCCATTTTTTAGGAATCGCGTTATACTGCTCCATAGTGCCGTAATAAGCGGAAATCCTTTCGGGAATCTGATTTTCAATCCACCACTGAGTACCGTAAATCTCTTTATAGGCAAGAGATTTCATCATGGTGTTCTTGAGAACGCCGGCAAACGGCTTGGCAAGAAACGCGAGTTTATAATAAGAAGCAACGGTATCAAGAAGTGACTTGAAATAATCCTTAACGGGAATATTGGCTCTGAAATGGCAATATTTCTCAAGTTCGTCACCGTCATAATACCACTGGCCGTGGAAATTGCGGGTAATAAACCAGTTGGGCTGGAAGAGTTTCTTGGGCGAACCGATACCGAGTGTACCGAGAAGAAGCTCTTCAAACTCATAATTGGTAAGTCTGTATTCTTCACCGGAACCGATATTATAGAATCTTCTCCAGAATTCATCGGGAATGTCATCGCCGCAAACATTTACCATCAGTCTTGCGCTGTCTTCAACGGTTGCCCATTCAAGAACGCCGTTGATGGGAACATGGAACATAATGGGATCGATATTCTTAAGGATTTCTCCGTAAAGAATACCGGACTGTCTGAGAGATACCCAGTATTTAAGTCCGCTGTCGGCGAAAATTTCTTCTGCAATAGTCTTGGAAATGGCATAGTGGTCATAAATGGAAATTTTAATCGGGTCGCCTGTTCTCGCCCAGTGTATCGGAGCGTTTCTGTCACCGGTTTCGGCAACTGTTCCGATATAAACGACTTTAACAGCATCCGGATTCGGCTGAGCCTTGACCGCTTCAACAATATTTCTGGCGGCAGTGGTGTTGGTATTGAGTGTTCTTGTGGGATAATAGTCAGCAGAAGGAGAAACCATTCCGCCTACGTGAAGAACATAATCAGCACCCTCAACGCATTTGGCAACATCTTCATATTTCTTGAGATCGCCCCAAACGATTCTTACTGAAGGATCGTTAAGGTACTGATCAAATAATTTCCTGTTCTTTTCGCTGTCACGAAGAAGAACGGTAATATTATACTGATCCTTATGCTTGATAAACTCAAGAAAACTGTGATGACCCATGTTACCGGAAGCACCGGTAAGAAATACTGTTTTTTTCTGTGCCATAAATTGACCTCCTTAAATTGGATGAATTTCAATTTATAATATCATAAATAATAGTAAAAATCAATATAAAAAGAGAATAATCCGGAAGATTTTTATACAAAATCATATATTGAATATTTTTTTCATATATCTTTCTGTATTCAGCATTGCTTTGATTTCCTTTTCATTGCTCTCAGTAAAACAGGAATTATCCCTTGACCTGCACAAAGTTTCGATATCCATTCCCATCAGCTTAAGATGATATTTGGCATTGACGGGATACTGCTGAAGCTCGGTGACCGAAGCAAAAGAAAGAAAATCCGCAATTGCTTTCGCTTTTTCCGGCTGAGATTTATAGTTTTTGCAAAGCCAGACATAGAATTCGGGATGAAAATTAGCCATTACTCCGGAATATCCCGAGCATCCGGCAAGCAGCGATTCAAATAAAGTCGCTCCGTTGGCGTTGAATATTTTCAGACCGGTTCCTTCGGTTGCTTTAAGTTTAGCTCTGATTTCTTCAATATGACAGCAGGTATCCTTAATAAACATAAGATTGCTGATTTCACAGCATTTCTTTAACGTTTCCGGCTTCATAACACGTTTATAAGGATAAGGGCACTCATATATTCCGAATCCGGTTTCGGGAATGGAATTCACTGCCTTTTCATAGTTATTGAGAAAAACGCCGTCCGACTCATCTTCGTGAGCAAATCTGTTCGCTATGAATACATAGGCATCGATTCCGGTATCAATAAACGCCTTGGCCTCATAAATCTGTCTGTCAAGACTGTCGGCAGTATGTCCGGAAGCGACTATATTCATTCCTTTAGGCAGGTTTTTCATAATAAATTTAAGAAGCTCGAGCCGTTCTTCAAAACTGAGAAAGAAAATTTCACTGGACTGACAAATTGCAAAAACTCCTTCACAGCCGGCGTTACTGTAAAACTCAAGGAGCTTCAGAACACCGTTATAGTCTATTTTGTTATCGCCGGTAAACGGTGTTAGCATTGTCGGATATACACCGTCTGAAATATTTTTAACCACGATTATTTATCCTCTCAATCAAATGATTTCTGACCTCTCCGGCAAGATAGAAAGAGCCGCACACTATAACCGCGTCATTCTCCCCTGCTTCGTCCAATGCTTTATTAACGGCATCAATCGGTTCGGGAACCGGAATGCAGTTATTGCAGTATTTTAATGCCGAACTTATCAGGTCGGATACATCGGCAGCCCTGGGTACACAGGCTTTCGCGGCGATGAATTTATTAACCGCGGGAAGCAGAATTTCAAGATATTTATCATATTCTTTATCATTCATAAGAGACGAAACCATAATGATTTTTCTGTTACTGAGAAAATCATCAATATACTTTCTCAGCGCTTTTGCACAGTCTTCATTATGGCCTCCGTCAAGAATGACCGTCGGCTTATAACCGATTACTTCAGTCCTTGCGGGCATTTTAACTTTGGAAACGCCGCTTGATATAAATTTATAATCTATGTCCGGTATAACCGCGAGAACTGTTTCAATGGCGGTAATCGCATTGTAAACTATATGATCTCCGGCAAGATGAAGATTAAAGTCAATTCCTTTGTAACTGAATTCCGTGCCGTCAATTCTTCGTTTTGTTATTTTCAGACCGGAAAGGTCGGGAATAATCAGCTCAGCTTGTTTTGAATTGCAGGTACTTCTGATAACCTCAAGAGCGTCAACCCTTTGCAAAGGATATGAGATTACTTTGGATTTCTCTTTGATTATACCGCATTTTTCAAACGCTATTTTTTCAATAGTGTTTCCAAGTACGGCAATGTGATCAAAGGAAATCGACATTATCATGGCCGCTTCAGGTGATTTAATAATATTTGTGGCGTCAAATCTTCCGCCGAGCCCGACTTCAAGAACGACATAATCACAATTGCTTTTTTTGTAATAAAGAAAAGCAGCCGCCGTAATAAACTCAAACTCAGTTGCCGGAATTTCATATTTATCCGTTATTGATTTAATCTCTTCAATACATTCGGTCAGTAAATCCGGGTCGGCCATTTCACCGTCAATCATAATTCTTTCTCTGAAATTCGTAACATAAGGCGAAGTAAACAGACCGGTCTTATATCCGCATTCGGTCAGAATTGAAGCGGCAACCGTTGAAGCAGAGCCCTTTCCGTTTGTACCTGCGACATGAATAAACCTGAGACTGTCTTGAGGATTACCGGCTAAATCGCAAATCCGCTCAATTCTTTCAAGGCCCGGTCTGATACCGAACCTTTCAAGTGAGTGAATATATTCCAATGCTTCGTTATATTTCATATTTCTGTATTTGAGCCCGGACAAAGCCGGGCTCTTCTGAATTTATCCTAATTTCTCTATGCTTTCCTTGAGCATCGCAATCTTTTCCGAATATTTCGCGGCCGCTTCTTTCTGGGCGGCAACAACATCAGCGGGAGCTTTCGCGACGAAGTTAGCGTTATTAAGCTTATTATTGACAAAATCAAGGTCCTTCTGTGTCTTTTCAAGTTCCTTTGTCAGACGAGCTTTTTCCTGCTCAAAGTCAACAAGGTCTCCCATCGGGATATAAAGCTTTGCATCTTCTGTAACAATACAGACGGATCCTTCAATATCAAAGCTGTCACCGACAATTGTCTCGGAAGCGCTTGCGAGTCTGGACATAAATATGCCGGCTTTTTCAAATGTGTCTTTATAAGCAGTCGCTATATAAACTTTCGCTTTTCTTGAAGGAGCGACATTCATTTCAGCCCTTCTGTTACGAATCGCTCTGATTGCTGTTATAATCCTGTTCATTTCAGTTTCTTCATCTGAGAATGAATGATTTTCATCATAAACAGGCCAGTCGGATATCATGATGGACTCGCCTTTATGAGGAAGAGTCTGCCATATTTCTTCGGTAATGAAAGGCATAAACGGATGAAGAAGTTTAAGCGTATTGCTCATAACCCATACGAGCACCTGCTTGACATAAGCGGATTCCTTGCCTTCAGACTGAAGACGGATTTTAGCAAGTTCAATATACCAGTCACAGAAAATATCCCAGATAAAATCATAAAGCTTTGAAACCGCCATACCCAGCTCAAACTTTTCAAGATTATCCGTAACTTCCTTGACAAGAGTATTGAACAGACTGATAACCCATTTATCTTCGAGTGAAAGCTCGGAGGGAAGCTCGCACGGCGTATCATCGCCGATATTCATAAGAATGAATCTTGAGGCGTTCCAGAGTTTATTCGCAAAATTACGGCTGGCTTTAACCTTGCTGTCGGAATATCTCATATCGTTTCCGGGGCTGTTGCCTGTCGCAAGAGTAAATCTCAAAGCGTCCGCGCCGTATTTTTCAATTTCAATGAGCGGATCAATACCGTTACCGAGTGACTTGGACATTTTTCTGCCGAGCTCATCCCTGACAATGCCGTGAATAAATACCGTGTCAAACGGCTGAGAGCCCATGTGCTCCACTGATGAGAATATCATCCTTGCAACCCAGAAGAAAATAATATCGTATCCGGTAACAAGTGTATTCGTCGGAAAATAATGCTCAAGTTCCGGAGTCTTATCCGGCCAGCCGAGTGTAGAGAACGGCCAGAGAGCGGATGAAAACCATGTAGCGAGGGTATCGGGATCCTGTGTGACTTTTCCACCGCATTTCGGGCAGCAATCAGGAGCGGTACGGGAAACAATAACCTCACCACAGTCGTCACAATAATACGCGGGAATTCTGTGACCCCACCAAAGCTGACGGGAAATACACCAATCCTTGATGTTTTCCATCCAATGATAATAAGTCTTATCAAATCTGTCGGGAACAAATCTTGTTTTTCCGCTTCTTACGCACTCAATTGCAGGGCCCGCGAGAGGTTCCATTTTAACAAACCACTGCTTGGATACTCTGGGTTCAACGGTTGTGTGACAGCGATAGCAAGTGCCGACATTATGACTGTAATCCTCGATTTTAACGAGAGCGCCCTCGGCCTCGAGATCCTTTACAATTGCTTTACGCGCTTCGTATCTGTCCATTCCTGCGTAAGCGGGATAATCGTCGGTAATCTTAGCGTCGTCGGTCATCACGTTGATAACGGGAAGATTGTGTCGAAGACCGACTTCAAAGTCGTTCGGGTCATGCGCCGGAGTGATTTTAACTACACCGGTTCCGAATTCCATTTCAACATAATCATCGGCAACAACGGGTATTTCTCTGTGAACAATCGGAAGAATAACGGTCTTTCCGACCATATCCTTGTATCTTTCATCTTCGGGGTTTACCGCAACCGCCGTATCGCCAAGCAATGTCTCGGGTCTTGTCGTCGCAAGTTCAAGATATTCGCTTCCGTCCTTGAACGGATAGCGCAGATGCCAGAAATGACCCAGCTGATCCTCATACTCAACTTCGGCGTCCGAAATTGAAGTCAGACAATGAGGGCACCAGTTGATTATTCTCTCACCGCGGTAAATAAGACCTTTTTCATAAAGTCTGCAGAAAACCTCAAGAACAGCTTTGCTGCATCCTTCGTCAAGAGTGAATCTTTCTCTCTCCCAGTCGCAGGAGGAGCCCATCTTTTT
>JAEEGL016482580.1_pt1 | contig 12960 bp, 8 predicted proteins | sample 9134231 | NCBI WGS metagenome assembly JAEEGL01 (sample SAMN16246548, study PRJNA631951) | gut metagenome | biome: gut microbiome; feature: rumen; material: fiber-attached | host: Bos | place: Iran: Karaj | collected 2018-10 | reverse complement strand
GATCTGACCGCCGCAGGCTATCAGATTGGCGTCGACTTCATTGGCGAGACGCGCGAGTTAGAATTTGCGCAGGAAGAAGAGACGGAGCGACCATGAGCCGCAAAAGAACGAAACGAGACGGGTTAGAGCTATTTCTCGACGCGATCTGCAATATGTTCGGCGGCTTTATCTTTATTGTGCTCTTTGTCGTCGTCTCGATACGCATGTCGACCGAGGAGCAGCGCGCGGAGCTCAAAGCGTCTGGAATCGAACCGGTTCAGGACGTGGAGTTAGAGACGCTGCGCGTTGAAATCGACAGGCTCAATAAGGATATTAAGAACGTCGTTAAGCAGCAGGAAGATTCGCGAAAATTCGTCGAGGATCTCGTCGATCCGAACGCGCTGGAAATGTACCGCGAAACGCTGGCCGTTCTGGAGACGGTCAGGGACGTCGAGTTTCAGAGCGGCGAACTGCAAACGCAAATTGACGCGATTGAAGAAGCGCTTCAACGCGCCGAAACGGAACGCGATCGGGTAAAAGAAGAGCTAAAGGACGCGGAGAAAGTCGTTAGCGACGTCAAAGAAGAGGTCGAGAAGGTCCGGAAAAAGAATACGCGCAAGACGTCGCCCCCCCGTCTGCGTGGGACGTATAAAACCGAAATTCAATGCATGATCAAATACGGCAAGCTTTACTTCCTGCGCGAATACGGGCCGTCGGGACAGCAGCTTAAATCGTTAGGAGACGATTTCATGGCGGTCGACACGGTAACGTCGATCACAAAAGGCCCTTTTTTCAAGGGATTGAAGGTAGAGCCGAAACCGTGGAAAGGAACCGAGTTGAACGAGCCCGACGCCGATTATCAGCTGTCGATTCTGTTTAAGCGGTTCAGTCCGGCGCGGCATTATATCGCCATATGCCTCGCGCACGATTCCTTTTCGGAATACGGCGTTCTCGCTTCCTATTTAAAGAACGCGGGCTTTGAAATACGCCCGGTAACTGTTCCGCCCGGCGAATTTATCATCGATCGAGGCGGTTCCGGCAACGCGCAATGAGCGCGCTTGCCGTCTCGGACGTTTGGATTCCTTTCTTTTCGGAGGACGCGATTCAATGAATTTTAATAAACCGGAACGCGTTTACGTTATTATACTTGCGGCAACGGCGCTCCTTGTCCTCGCTCTTCTGCTCTTCTTCTTTGGCATCGCGAAGGAGGTTAAAGAGAAAGAGCCCGTTTCAGAACAGACGCAGGAGAAAGTGGAAGAGCCGCGCGTGGAAGATAAAGAAGAGAAACCGGAAGAGAAGGAAGATTCTTTCGAGGAGACGCGTTCCGACGACGACCGGAGCGACGCGCAAAAGGACGAGCCGGAACCGGAGGAGACTGAATCGAAAGAGACGGAGCCAGAAGAAGCGGAACTAGAGGAGGCAGAGCCCGACGAGGAAGAGGGAAAGACGAAGTCTGAAAAGGAGTTGGAACCGCGAGAATTTAGAGAGAAGGCCGAGGACAGAGAAAGGACTCGGGGCGAAACGGGCGGCGCGGGCTCAGGAACCGGATTTCCGTCCGCGCGATCGAACGGAGAGACAGGTCGGCCGAGTTCCGGCGGAACGCCCGGCGGGAACGCGTCGGAGGGCGTTGAATCGAAGGACGTTTCTCCAAAGGACTTAGGCGGCCCGTCGGACAACGGGGGCGAAACAGGCGGCGCGCAAGGCGGAAGGACCGGCGCCGCGGGCGGTTCCGCTTCTTTCTCGGCAGATTCGAATGGGGAAAACGGGCAGAAAGCAGGACGTTCGAGTTCCGATCGTGCGTCTGACGGCGCGGCGAAGGGCTCCGGACCGAAGAGCGCAACTTCAAAGAGCTCGGGCAGTTCCGGGGCCTCGGGCGCTAAATCGGACGCCGGTTTTTGGCATGGGCTCTTCCATACGGCCGAGCCCGAGCCGTCGGACGGCGACGCTGCAATCGACGGCGGCCGGAACCGCGTCGAGGGCGCCCGCGGCTCTTCGTCGGACGGCGCTAAGCAGCTGAGCCGAATCGAGAAGGAACTGGAGAAAGCGCGCGCCGCCGATAAGAAGGGGGATCATAAAAAGGCGTTTGAACTTGCGTGTTCCGTCTGTTCCGAGATTCGCCAAGGGGATTATCAGCGCGTTGGGGTCGACGGAGAAGGGAAGCAGGCCGCGCAATTTGGGCGCATGCTCAAAGAAGCGTTTACAATAGCCGAGAAGAACGGCCGCGATCTTGAGCCAATAGACGAAGACCCGGAAGGACTGCCCCTGCTTATAGAATTTTAGGAGCGAAACAGCCGTGAGCCGTAAAAGAAAGGGCGCGCCCTTTTCTCTGTTTGCCTTTCAGGACGCGATTACCTCGGTGTGCGGGGTAGTCGTGCTCATAACCCTTATGCTCGCGCTCGAACTTACCCGGCGCGTCGCGGACGATACGCCGGAGCAGAACGATCCGGTCGCGGCGCAGGTCAAAGAGCTGCGCGCTAAGATCGCCGCCGAGCGGGAAGATATTGAGGCGCTCGAATCGGCGGCGCCCGACGCCGGGGACGCGGTCGATCCGCAGACGGCCGGCTTTTCTCTTGCGGAAGTTCAGACGAATTTCGAGAACGTGCAGAAGCGGCTAGAGGCCGCGAAAGCGGAAGAAGCGCGGCTTCGTAACGAACGCGAGTCGGCGCGGGCGACCGAACGCGCGAACGCGGACGAGGAAAAGCGTCTCGCGGAGCTGCGCGAAGAGTTAAAGAAGGTTCGGGAGGAAGCGCAAAGCGCCACGAACGCTCCGAGCGCGCCGGACAATCCGAATCTCGTCTACTACGAATTTCCCGACGGCGTACGCGAAAAACCTTGGTATGTCGATATTTCCAGCGGCAATATCGTCGCGGTTCCGTCCGATTCGGACGAGACGCGGCGCGAGTTCGCCAGTCCGGAAGAATTCGTCGCCTGGGCTAAGACGCGCTCGCGCGTCAACGAGTATTTTGTTCTTATCGCGCGTCCGAGCGGCGCGGCTAAATTCGACGCGATCTCTTTGGAACTGGAAGATCTTCACTTTAAATTGGGAATCGATCTTGTCGCCGAAAAGCGCGAACTCCAGTTTATTCCGCCAAGAAAGAAAGGAGCGCGACGGTGAGCCGCCAACGGATTCGGCAAGACAGTCTAGAGCTCTTTCTGGACGCGATCTGCAACATGTTCGGGGGATTCCTTTTCCTCATGCTCTTTGTCGTCGTCTCGATTCGGGCGACGCGCGACGCCGCGATCGAGCGTATGCAGACGGAGCGCGCGGCCGCGAGCCGCGCCGAGCTGACGTCCCTTCAGGAAGAACTCGAAGAGTTGGCGACGCGGCGCGATCGCGCCGTAGAGCGCGCGGAAGACGCAAAGAAGTTTATCGAACGGCTTAACGATCCGAAAATAGCGGAAATCTACGGCCAGACGCTTGAGATCCGCGACGCGCTGCTCGCCGCGACCGACGCGAACGCGAAGACGGCGCGTGAAATCGAGGCGATCGAGGCGCGCAAGAAGTCGCTGAAGACCGACCGGGAACGGCTGGAAAAGGAACTCGACGAGGCGCGCGCGTCGGTCGCGCGGGCGCAGGACGCGGCGGACGCGGCGCTGAGCGCCAAGGCGCGCAAGACGTCGACGCCTCAAATGCGCGCGTCGATCAAAAACGAAGTCGCCGTCGTACTGAAATACGGCCGGCTCTATTTCTGGCACGCGTTCGACGGCAAGGAATGGACGGGCGAACTCAATACGGAAGATTTCGTCGTCGTTGAAGACAAGCCCGCCGAGATAAGAACCGAGCCGAAGCCGTGGCGCGGCGTCGATCTCAACGCGTCCGACGTCGAGGCGGAGCTCGAACGCGCGTTTGCGAACTGCAATCCTCGCAAAGACAAGGTTTCGATTGTCGTCGCGAACGATTCTTACGCCGAATATTCCGTTCTCCGCGATTTCCTAAAAGCGCGCGAGTACGACCTTCGGCCGATCGTCGGAAAAGAAGGGACGTTCGTCGCCGACCAGGGCGGAACGAATCAGAAGGCGGAATAACGCGTTGCGCGCGTTGAGAAATCTATGGAAATTTCCTTTAAAGAGCCCTTTTTCGCTTGTTTTTTACGCTTTTTTTAGAAATAATTACGATTAAGCGCGAGCGGTTCGCGCGATTTTGGGAGACGGATATGCGCGCCTGTTTTTCAACGAAACGAATTTTGCGAACGGCCGCCGCCATACTGACGGCGGCGCTGGTCTTTGCCGCGTATTGCGGCATGGGCGACGCGTTTGCGAAATCGCCGAAACGGGAAGGGGGCCTTCGGAAGTCGACCGAGGGGCTCGAGCCGCGTCCGTCTACGGTTCCGGCGTCGGCGAAAAAACCGGTTCAGTCGCGCGCGAAACCGGATTCTCCGGCCGCGGTCAAGCCGTCGGCCAAGACGCCGCCTCCTCCGGCACCAGCGCCCGCTAACGTCCCTAAGCCGCAACCGAAGCCCGAGCCGCCCAAAAAGAGTTCCGACCCCGTCGAGCGCGCGCGCGAGGAGCTCGCCGAAGCTCGAGACGCGATCTCCAAAGGCAAGAATCTGGAAGGATTCCGGCAGGCGAGCGCCGTTGCGAACGAGATCAAAAAGAAAGAATACGACCGTCTGGGCGTCGACGGGGCCGGAACGAAAGCCGAAGATTTCCGTCAAATCTTTATCGAGGCGCTAAAGATCGCCGAAGAGGGCGGAAATAAGCTTCGCGCGCCAAGTTCCCGCGCCCAGAAGACGCTGACCTTCTACTTCTAACGCGCCTAAGCGATTGGCGCGGCGCGTGGAATTGGGGAGCTTCTCTCATTCGAACCCGACAGGAGCGCTTGTTATGTCGAAATCGCCGGTAAACGCCAAACGCCGATTGCTTAAGACGGTCGTTTGTCCGCACTGCTGGACGTCCTTTCCGCCGGAAGACGTTCTGTGGATAGCGGAATCGCCCGGGCTTGTCGGCGATATGAAGCTTGGCGAGACGGAGCACGAACGTTTCTTGCCGACGGAATTTGACCTTCGCGGATTTGCGCTCGACGCGAACGGCTATTCCTGCCGCGAGTTCGCCTGTCCGCACTGCCATCTTCACATACCGGCCGCGTCTCTTGAAGCGAGTACAATTTTCATGTCGATCGTGGGCGCGCCGTCGTCCGGCAAGTCGTACTATCTCGCGTCTTCGACGTGGCGTCTGCGCAAAATTCTGCCGAAAAAGTTCAAGGTCGACTTTACCGACGCGGAGCCCGAGATGAACCGCCGGCTTCAGGAGTACGAATCGCTTCAGTTTCTCAGCGAGGAAGACCGCATCGTCCGCATCGATAAAACGGAAGAGCAGGGCGACCTCTATAATTCGGTGCAGTACGACGATCAGACCGTCGTCTATCCTCAGCCGTTTATCTTTCTCGCGTCTCCGGCGCGGGACCATCCGAATCGCAGCAAGGCGTCGTCTCTTTCGAAGACGGTCTGTCTCTACGACAACGCGGGCGAAAGTTATCTCCCGACGCGCGATTCCGATTCTTCGTCCTCGCCCGTGACGCGCCATTTGGGCCGCTGCGGATGCCTGTTCTTTCTCTTCGATCCGACGCAGGACGCGCGGTTCCGCGCGGCGTGCCGGGTCGTTTCTAACGATCCGCAGCTCGACGAAGGGGATCGGAACGACGAATTCCGCCGTTCGCCGATACGTCAGGAGGCGGTCTTTTCGGAGATGACGCGCCGTATTCGCGCCACGCGCGGAATGTATATGAACGATCGGTTTAAGGAGCCGCTTGTCGTCGTCGTCACGAAGCTCGACGTTTGGCAGAACCTGCTCCCGTCGAACGAGTTCCGAAAAGACCCCGTCTCGACCGCGTATTACGAAGGAACGGTGTATTCTTATCTTCGCGTCGACCGCGTTAAGGCGGTGAGCGAGCGGCTGCGGTCGCTGCTCATGAAGCGCACGCCCGATTTTGTCTCGTCCGCGGAAAGCTTCGCGGAAGAGGTGATCTATATTCCGGTGAGCGCGACGGGCGTTTCGCCTGAAATCGATCCGACGACGGGCCGGTCCGGTTTTCGCGTGAAGAATATCAATCCGATATGGGTCGACGTGCCCATGCTGTACGCGCTGTCGCGACTCACTAACGGCGTTGTGCCCGCCCACTCCGCCGACGTGGGAACGGCGATCGACCGGCGCCGCGAATAGCGCGCCGAACGCGCGAGTTTAAGACGCCGATTCAAGCGGTTTCGGAGGAAAACGATATGGCTTTCGAACTTGTATACACGTCAGTACCCAAAGGGCTAAAGCCCGGTTCGTACGGATTTTGCACAGTCGCCTGTTCGAAAGAGCTGCCTGAGTCCGTCGTTTCGACGCTGGAAAAGATCTCCGGCTACCGCCGCGTCTCGCAATCGAACGCGCCGGGCGCGAATCCGGTCGTCTATTCGCACATGCTTTTGAGCGCTCAAGGCGGAAGCCGGCGCGTCGTCTCGCGCATCAGCGACGCGGGCGTCGACTATACGTCCCGCGATAATAAAATCGCGTGTCATTACGTCTTGGAACAGCGCGATTTGTGCAAAGCGGGGCCCGCGGCGCTCGTCGCTCAGCCGGGCCTGTTTGCGGAACGCTGGACAGAGGGCCCCAAGCAGTTTGATGGCTCGATAACGTTCCCTCCGACGCCGGAAATCGCGCCGACGTGCGACGAGTGGTCGAAAGTCCTCGGCGATCCGGGCTGGGCCGGCGCGCTTGCCGCGACGACGTACACGGCGCGCGCGGCGCTTCTGATCGTGGAGCCGAGCTGCAACGTGCTGCGTCTGTATCAGGAAGCGATCGCGCTCCTTCCGCCCGAACTCCGCTGGAATCAAACGTTTTCGACTTATTTTACCAAGTCGCTGCCCGGCGTTCGCTGCCAGTGGAAAGCGGTCATTAAGGGGTCGCCCGAAGAGTCGATCTTCCGCGTTTTGCCCGACTTATTCATTATCGATCTAACGAATCCCGAGCGCGCGCCCGCCGTCGAAACGTACGCGCGCTCGACGGTCGCCGCGAATCTCGTCGCGATCGCGCGTTCCGCCGGCAAGGTCTCCGCCGCGCCGACGTGGTCCGCGCCGCCCGCAACCCCGCCGACCGCGCCGGAGACCGCTCTGAATACGGAAGCGTCCGGCAAGCAGCCCGTTCCGCTTTCTTTTGAACGCGCTTCGAGAAATCCGACGCGGCTCTCTTCGTCCGCTCCCAATCGGCCGCCCGTATTTGATCCCGCGGTCCCACTTAAAATTTCGCGCGATTCCTTTATCGACCGCGATCAGGAGGAGTACGCTTCCGACGGACTTCAAACGAATAAAACGTTCCGCGCTATCTTGCGGTACAGCTTATGGGTAGGGCTAGGCGGAATAGCGGCCGCGCTCCTAACGACTCTCATTCTCACGTGCATGGGGCGCAGTCCCCTAAAGAGCGTCGCGAAACTGCTTAATTATCGCAACGAGGTTCAGGAGTTAGCGAGGCCGGAACAGACCCAAAATCCAAGCGCGGAGAAGATATTCCCCGTCGACGGCGAAGAGGATGAGCAGAATCCCGACGACTTATGGGCCTTGCCGCAGGAAAAGAAGACGGAGAAGCCGGAGCCGCGTCAGCGTTCGGACGGCGGTTCCGCGCGTCCTAAGGAGAACGCGCCTCGCGGGAGCGGCTCGAATTCGAAATCGGGCGCCGCCGACAATCCGTTCGCCCAAATTCCGGAAGGCGGCCTTGGCGGTCCGCGAAAGACAAAAGAGAACGGCGGATCCGAAGGAAGTTCCGCCGTCGGGCGCGGCGATAATAAGAAGCCCGATTCGACCGGCAAAACGCCCGCGGGCAAAACGACGGCAGGACAAACGTCGTCCGGCAAAGCGACGGCGAGTCAAACGACGCCCGGCAAAACGGCCGCCGATAAAAAAGAAAACGAGTCGGACGATAAAGCGCAAGGGCGCAGGACGGCCGTTCCGACGACCTATACGAGCGTTCTTTCTAATTCGGAACAGCGCGCGCTGGAAAAGTTTATTGAGAGTTTCAACGTCGGGGAGGCGGCCGTCGATTTCGACCGATTCGACGAAACCGCGCGGTCGCTCCGCAGCGAATTAGTGGGAACCGTTCAGGACGAACTGAACGACGTCTGGACCGTTTGCGAGAAATACGGCGCAACTATTGAAATTACGTGCAGTATCGAAGGGGACGCCGCGCGGAAAGGGCGTTTCGTCGGCGAAGAGCGGCGGCTTCTCACGAAAAAGGTCGACTTCGCGCCGAAGGAAGAGGACGCGTCCGACGAACTGGAAGATCCGTTTGTCTTTACGGACGACCAAACGCCGTCGCCCTCGGAACCGGAACAGGTTAAAAAGGTTGCGTTTAACGTCGAGAGCGCCGAGGGTACGGGCGATTCGGGCTCGCTTACGTTGGAATTCAATAATTACGGCGGTTCAAGCGGGCTACTGTCCTTTGTGGCGTCGAGCGAATTGGCTCGCGATTATTTTCTCGCCGCGTCGAAGTTTAAGTGGACGGTAACGATTCCTTCAAAAGCGAAGTCGGACGGAAAAGAAGTCTTTGCGACGGATTTCGTTCAACTCCTCAAACCGCGCCGGTTTAAGAACGACGCGTCGATTCAGCTGGACGTCTGCAACGAGCTTGCCGCCGTGATTGGCGGCGATCGGCCGCACCCGTCCCTTGAAACCGTCGACACGCTTGGACGTTCCGATAAGGATTACGCTTACGTTCTCCTGTTCAATCCTTCCTCTCAGTCGAATCAGGAGAAAGCCGAAGCGCTTGCGGTCGACCGCTCGACCGTCGACTACGTTTTGCGCATGCGGCTGTCCTCGTACGACACGGTCGACTTTATGACGTTCCGCTTTACGCGCAGTACGAACGGGCGCGTCTTAAAGTGCGTTAAATACGTCGACGAAATACAGTTAGAAAACGAGCTGAACGACTTCTACCGCAATGAAGAACGGCGCAGTTACGTGAACGTCGGCTCAAGTAGCGTCTTCAGTTCTCCCAGCGAGACCGATCTTGAAACGGAGACGGAAAAGAAAGTCGAAATCGCCATGCGTACAATACGCAAATTTATCGACTCCGATCATTCGTTCCGGCTCTATCTCGCGCCTACGAAAGGGGGCGGGCGACGGTCGCCGGACTCTTGGATTCTGCTGGGCGAAACGACGTTCAGCGCGGCCAGCGAACCGGTTACAGAAACTAAGAGAAGAAGGTAACTTCCCGCAGCTTTTGTTTTTTCTTTGGAACAGTTTCCGTTAGACGCCGAGGCGCTAAAAGATGACCAGCGTAGAAATAGTAGAAAAGATCAAGAGAGTCCTTGCCGATCCTGAAGGGCTTACGTTCGACGCTCTTTCGAGATTGGCGAGCGATTACGCGTCCCGCTGCCGCCGGCTCGACGAGCGGCTCGGCCGCGCGGTCGCGTGCGTTCATACCGGGGCTCTTTGCGAAGCCGCGCGGCTCGTGCAGGACGGGAATCTTCTCAACGAATTTCAGGCTCTCTCGTTTGAAAACGTCGACGAGTGGCAGGCGATCTGCCGGCAGCTCGGATGCGACGTCGCCGCTAAAGTGTCGGCGGACAACGGCAAAGAGATGCAGCTGTTCTACTTTTCGTACGAGGAATCGCGCGATCTCTTTGCGCGCCACCGCCTTTTGGCGCTGCAGGGCGCCGCGCCGAAAGACCGGCTCGACGTTCTCTATCAGCTTCGCGCGAAATTCCCGAAATGCCAGTCGTTTATCCGCTCGATCGGCGAACTGGAAAAGGCGCGCGAGCGGGAAATTGCCAACGATCTCAAAAAGATCGATTCCAGCAATCCGCCGGAAGAATTCTTTCGCGCGGCGCTCGCCGAATTGGAATCTCCGAACCGAATTACGCCCGTTTCTCAGGAGCTGCTGACGAATCTCCATGCGTGGGAAGCGTTTGCCGCCAGTTCGACTCTGACGGCGCGGTTGCGCGAACTGCTCAACCGATGGGCGGTCGCGTACTCCGAGAACGACGAAAAGGCCGAGCTGGCGTGCCTGAATAGCTATCGAACCGGCGTCTTTGCGCCCGCGCTCGGCTACCTGGAACCGGACGAGCGCGAGACGGTCGAACTGCTCCAGCGGCGCGCGGCGCAAATTGAGCGCCGGGAGCAGGCGCGGGCCGAGTTAAAGCGCAAAACAAAAGAACTTGCGCGCGCTTCGGAAACGCTCGACGACGTCGATAAACTGTCGAATCTCATGGCGACGGCCGAGATGCTCGCGGAAAACGCGCAGATGCAGCTCGATCCGGCGCTGAAGGCGGCGTGCGCGCGGCGCGTCGAATCGCTGCAGCTGCAGAAGAGCCGGCGCAGTACGGTCGTTATGACCGCGGGCGCCGCGATTCTCGTTCTCTTCAGCGTCGCGGCGCTCTTTTCGATCTACCGCGCGCAGACGCAGCGGGACGCGAATAAGGCGGCCGAGACGATTAACTCGAAGCTCGACGAATTTGAGCGGAATAACGTCTACGCCGCGCTCGAGGAGACGGCCGCGCTCGTCGACAGAACCGGTAAAAAGCATCCTAACTACAAAAATACGGAAGCTTACGAAAAGGCGGAAGAACGGTTCGCCAGAGTTCAGGAAGCGGAAAATAAACGCGCCGCGCGCCTGAACGACGAGATGATAAAGTACGCGAATCAGCTTAAAAACAACGAATTGCCGCCGGTCGCAAGTCTTAAGGATCTGTGCCGAACGAAGGACGAGCTCGATAAGTACGAACAGCTGCAGAAGCAGTACCGCAAAGTCGAGAGCGAAAACAGCGCGCGCGTAAACGACGAATTCCGAACGAATTTGGAGACGCTTGCAGGAGACTTGGAAGCCGCGAAAGAAAAATCGGGCGGCGACGCCGCGCCCGCGATTGCCAAAGCGAGGAGCTTTCTGACGTCGCTGCGCGCCGCGCAGGAGACTTCCAAGATAGAAAGTACGCTGATTCAGGAGTTAGACGCGATCGAGACGCAGCTCGACGGGCTGGAAAAGCGCCTCGCTCTGAGACAAAAAGACGACGAGTTCACGCGCAGTCTCCTTTCGCAAGTCGGCTCCGTTTCTTCGTATAGCGAAAAACTCGGCTCCGCCGCTCTTGACGGCGAGAGCGCCGCGCTTGTCGAGAGCGCGAAAAAGGACGTCGAAAACGCGGCGCGCGCCGAGCGCTACAATCTCTTTATCGGTAAGAACGGCGATCCGCTCGCGTGGGCGAAAAACGCCGACGCGTTTGCCCAGTTCAGCTCTATGGCCGAAGGCGCGAAAGAAATGCTCGACTTTGCGCCCGAATATTCAGAGCTGGAAGAGAAGATTCGGGACTGGCGCGGATTTGCCGAAGCGGGCGGGTTCGATAAATTGGAAAAAGCCCTGAGAGAGGCGCTGGAGCCTTATTCGAAAAAGCTCTATCTGTATTACGACGGTGTTGCAAAAGAATACGTCTATTTGAATAAAAAACCTACCGGTCCGAACGACGCAGAGGTTGAACGGCAGATAAGCGAAACTGAAACGGGAAAATGGAACAAGCTGAGCTCTTTTACAGCCGAAACCTTCCGCTCCGAAGATTTCTCAGAAACGGTTCAGTCCCAATGGCACAGAGAACTTGCGGAACGGAAATTTGACGGTCCACGCGACCTTATCAAATACGTTGCGGAATTTCTGAACAATGTATGCCGCGCGACCGACGCGCAGTTGGATCCGTCGATTAAAGTTAAAATTCTTAAAGAAGTTCTCGAAAGCGCCGCCAAATGTCCCGGTATGAAAACGGCCGCCGAACGTTTTGAGGAAGCGTATCTCGACAAAGAATTTGTTATTAACTTTGATCCTTTCGAATATGGGAAAGAGGCGCAAGCCAATAGAGAAATCGCATCGGCAATTTGGAATGAAGCCGGATCGTTATCGGACCTTCTAAAAGGCGTGGAAAAAGAATTTGAGGAGTCCGCCGCGGTTTCGTGGCCCCGGTATGAATGGGTTGGCTTTATCGACGCGGCCGACGGCGAGGCGAGCGTAAAACTTGGCGATTCCGAGGCCGTTCGAAAGAAGCTCGCCAAGAGCGCGACCCTTTGGATCGCGCGCGGAAATTCGCCGGCGGTCCGTTGCGGCGAATTTATCGACGGGAAACCGGAACTCAATTCCGCGCGCGATTGGGCGCAGTATCGCTGGACGCCGGTCTATCAGCGAGCGGAACCGAACAATCAATAACTTTCGACCTTTGGAACGCCATGACGCCCCCGTCGAACAAACGCTATTACGTCGATATAAACGGCCGTCCGTTCGGCCCTTTCGACGAAGAGAAGATCAAGAGCATGCTCGCCGACGGTTCTCTCAAATCGGACGCGAAACTGTCGACCGATAAGACCGTATGGAAAACGCCGAGCGAATTAGGCTTAGGCGCCCAGACGCAAAGCGGGCCGGAGTCGTCCGGCGCGGCCGAATGGTATATAAGTCCGGACGGAAAAGAAGGTTTTGGCGTCTTCACGGTTAAGCAGATCGTCGATTTTCTGGCGGCCGACGAGGCGACGCGCGATTCGCTTGTCTGGCGCAAAGGGGAGTCTCCGCGCCCAATTTCTCAGGAGCCGGCGTTCGCGGAAGCGCTTAGCAGGCTTCGGTCTGCGCGTTCGCCTCTTGCGGGCGGCGTTTCCGGAGATCCGGCCGCCGCGCCCGTGTGGTTCGTCGAAGGGGACCGGCGCGTCGTCTACGGCCCGTACACTTCCGAAAATCTTTGGGACTTATGGACGTCAAAGCGCGTCGACGAAGGCGCCGCGGTCTGGCGCAAAGGGGAGCCGCGCCGCCGCATGGCGGACGTCGCGCCCGAATTGGACGCCGCGCTTCATCCTTTCTCCGCGATCCAGCCGCCCGAGCGCGATCCCGCCGAGGAATCGCAAAGGATTTTGGAAGATTTAACGGAATTGAACCGCAGATTGGAGAGCCGGCATTGGACGGCGATCTTTACGAACTTGGCCGCGGCGGTCTTCTTTCTGCTGACGTCCGCCTTTGTTTTTTACGCCTTCCGCTTTCAGTACGACTCCG
>JAEEGL013095640.1_pt1 | contig 12960 bp, 14 predicted proteins | sample 9134231 | NCBI WGS metagenome assembly JAEEGL01 (sample SAMN16246548, study PRJNA631951) | gut metagenome | biome: gut microbiome; feature: rumen; material: fiber-attached | host: Bos | place: Iran: Karaj | collected 2018-10 | reverse complement strand
TCCTTTGGTGACAGGGTGACAGCAAAATAGTAGAAAAATGGAATTCTATTGCGTACCGCATGCGCGCAGTACGCACGAGGCTTTCCTCTCTGCTGCCGTCACCCGTCACCTGTCACCAGCTCTGTCGGAAACTGACTGGCCAACATCTGTAGGCGCGACTTAATCTCGTCGCCAGACCGCTGCACAACGATGTAGCCTCGCGAGTGCTTCGTGCGCATCGACTGAAAGCCCTGCTTCGTGAAGGCAGAGCCTAAGACCGATGCCGACAGCTTGACCGTCACGTAGCCTCCGATGACCTGCAAGGCACGGCTGACGGGCATGAACTCGCCCTGCGTAGGATCAGCAGGCGGATAGAAGAACACCTCGACCAGCTCCTGCTCCAGGTTCGGAGCCTCGAACTGCTCGTTATGCGTCCGCTGCCACTCCTCGTCAGTCTCCGACAGCCAGTACTGGTAGCCGCGCTTGTAGAGCCCGTAGACCTGCGCATAGATGGCTGCGTAGTCGAACGGTATCTCACGCGGCGACGTGATCCACTCTACCTCAAAGGGCATCCAGCGGCGGTTGCCCGACGGGTCGCTGAGAAACTGGATATTGTTGCCCGTGCCGCAGAAGGTGGCAATATGCTTACGGTTCTCCGCATGGCGCGCATAGGCGGCACGCTCGTTGATGCTCGTCATGGTGACGGCACCTTTGAGCTGGTTCAGCTCTCGGGGCGTCATCGTGTCGAGCTCCTCACAGCACACCAGCCCGTACTGCGACAGTGCCAGCAGGTCGTCCTTCGATAACCGTTGGGCATTGGTACGCGTGTAGAAATACTGACGCAGCTCGGGAGGCAGCAGGTAGTTGAACCAAGTCGTCTTGTAGATGCCCTGCTGGCCGACGAAGATCAGGATGATATGGTTCACCACCTCAGCGTCGAGCCAACCCGCCACCATACCCACCAGCCATTTCTTCAGGTACCGGCTGAAGGTCAGCTGCTCTTCCGCCCCGCCCTTCACGTGTACCGTCACCGAAAGGCCCAGGATGGCATCGCTCTCGCCGTCCCATGGAGGCAGATGCTCCAGGTAGTCACGGAACGGGTGGTAGTCGGGGGCATGGTCGCTCTCGATCAGCCGACACATCTTGTCGAACCGCACCTCCTTGCCTCTCGTCTCCAGCATCCTACGATACAGCGAGTTCTCCAGCCGGTCGTCGACGGGCTGCCAACCAAACGACACCCCCTTCTCGTCACTCCACAGGTGGTACTCGGTGCGGTGGGTCACCACATTGTAGCGCAGTGCCACGCGGTCGTCAATGAACCGCTCTATCTCCTCCATCGTGGCATACGTCTCCTGCCACGGCGTCTTATGCTCCTTGTCGGCAGCCGCTTTCTTCCGTTTCTTCTTATTGTCGTCCATATAGCATTTTCTTTTTTCAACAGCAAAATTATTGAATTAAGTCCAATGTTGTATCAAGAACTTGTAAACTCTTGTAAACTCAAAGGTTGCTATACAGCTTATAACGATAGAACAGGGTCTTGATGCTCGCCTCACTTCCCAGATTGGTATGTCGTGCCAGGAATGTGATGAGCTCCTGATTGGTATTCTCAATACCACCATGAGCATAGATGTGAAGAAAGGCCTGGTAAACCTCCTTTTTATGGATGCGTCTGAAATTGAAACGCAACTTTCTTACATTTTTCTTTTGCATAATATGTTTACTTTTTTTGATTTAACATGAATGCATGACCGGTTATGCGGAGGCAAAGTTAAGGCTCTTTAGTGAAGCTACAAAACTTATTTACCCACATAAAACCCACTTTTTACCCACTCTCATCGTCTGGCGGGGCGAAGACCCTCTTTCACCTTGCCGACGGTATCACCAAGATTGCATTTTTCCAGAATAAAACGGTAGAACCAATCATCATGGGCATCGAATAGGCATACCCTCTTGATTTCGTGAAGTTGTTGATAACAAATCTTCTTAGGATGCTTCTCCAGATTGAACTCCAGATCATATTGACCACTAGGCTGCTTGACGAGATAGTGGTCCAACACGATACATAACGGTATAAGTTTATCGTAAAGCGTGGGGTTCACTTCGGGGTAAAATACACGGAATGAGGTAGATGATTTTCCCCTACCCAACAGGCGACAAATCGTTTCACATAGAAACACCAGTTTTTCGTAGGCGGACTCCAGGGCACACACTATTTCCTGGAGTCCGCCAACGTTTTCTGGCAGATCTTTGTCGCTGTTCATGTATAGGTAGTAGTTTGACGAATTGCAAAATTACTGAATTTTTACAACATACCAAAAAAATCTTTGATTTTTCTTTATGTATACCAAAAGAAATGACAGTATTTTCCCCTCTTTTTGCTCTATTTTCGCCCAAAAGTCAACATTTGTTCGCATTTTGTTTTGTATTATCTCTACTTTTTCGTATCTTTGCAATCAAGTATCGCCAATCGTTGTAGACAACGCAAGCTATGGCTGGTTGCTCTGAGTGCAGGGTGGTGGTATGAATTTGTGGGTAAAACAATAACAGCATTAGCTGATTATTCGGTACATCTTGAAACCTGAGAAACTTCAATGATTGAACAACCGTAGATAGTCACTGATGTCTGCTCCTAAGGGTGTGGACATGACTTATCTGGTTGTTCGGGCAATTCTCAGGGCCTCAAGATGTAGGTAAGGCGGTTCACGCCTTTTCTATGTCCTGAGGTCGCTTTGGTTTAGCCCGTTATAAATCCCGATAAGTCAGCGAGTGCACTGAAAACCGAATATTACTATGCTATTTCAGAAGACAATTCTCAAGAAATATTTGGGGCTGATAGATGAAGAAGTTGTAAGTGCGGCTTGGAAGCAGTTTCAGGCTTATTTCCTTAATGCCGAGATACAAGCCAATATCCAACAGTCGAAAGAAGAACAATTCCAAGAGGGGTTTCTTCGCGAATTGTTTGTCAAGGTGCTAGGTCATACGCTGAATCCTTCGCCAAACTTCAATCTCATTACCGAAAAAAAGAATGAGACGAATTCGAAGAAGGCTGATGGGGCTATATTGCTTGATGACAAGGTAATAGGTGTGATTGAGCTGAAAGACCATAAGACTACCGATCTCTCGAAAATTGAAACACAGGCATTCGGATATAAAAACCAGCACAAAGACACAAGGCTGGTTATTATATCCAACTTTGAGAAACTAAGACTATATATTGATAATACTGTGGAATATCAAGAATGGAGCTTGTTTCACTTGACAGAAGCCGACTTCCGTGTGTTGTATCTCTGTTTGGCTTGGCCTCAGGTTGAACGAGGCACCGCTTTACAGATGAAACAGGAATCTGTTTCGAGCGAAGATCAGATTACCAAGGCACTTTATCGCGTATATTCGCAGTTTAAGAGAGTGCTCTTTGCTGACATCTTGAAACAAAACCCAACTCCAGAAGGTATGGACGAAAAAGAAAGGCAATTGTTAGTCTTCAAGAAGACCCAGAAGTTATTAGACCGCCTGCTGTTCATCTTCTTTGCAGAGGATTGTGAATTGTTGCTTCCTAATTCAATGGTGCAGATTATCGACAAGTGGCAACAACTAAAAGAACTTGATGCTTATGTGCCTCTGTACGAACGTATAAAGCAGTATTTCGGCTATCTTGACAAAGGTCATGTAGGCAAACCTTTCGATGTATTTGCTTATAATGGTGGACTGTTTCGTACAGACGAAATACTCGATGGGCTTACCATTAGCGATGATGTATTGGCAGAACACTGCCGAAAATTATCTGAGTATGACTTCAAGAGCGAAGTTGATGTAAACATCTTGGGCCATATCTTTGAAAACTCGTTGTCTGAGATTGAAGAAGTAACTCAGCAAATCAATAATGGTGAAGCAACAAAGACCTCGAAGCGTAAACAAGATGGTGTATTCTACACGCCTCAATACATTACGAAATACATTGTTGAGAATACTGTTGGCCGCCTTTGTGCTGAGAAGAAGCAGCAACTAGGAATTGTAGAAGAAGAGTATTTCTCTGATCAGCGCCGTCAATTGAAGACCAAGCAGCGACTTTTAGATCATCTGCATCAATATCGTGAGTGGCTATTACAAATCACGATTCTCGACCCTGCTTGTGGTAGCGGTGCTTTCCTCAATGCAGCCTTGCTGTTCTTGATGAAAGAACACAATATAATTGATGAAATGGAGAAGAAGATTAGCGATTTTACTCTTGAGTTCCACGACGTTGAGAACTACATCCTAGAGAACAACCTATTTGGCGTTGATATCAACGAGGAAAGTGTAGAGATTGCGCAACTAGCACTTTGGCTGCGAACTGCCAAGCCTCATCGTAAGCTGAACTCACTGAACGAGAATATCAAATGCGGTAATTCGCTCATTAGCGATCCTGCTATTGCTGGCGAAAAAGCCTTCAATTGGCAAGAGCAATTCCCCAAAGTATTCGAAAAAGGTGGCTTTGATGTGGTGATTGGCAATCCGCCATATGTGAATGTTGAGAACATTCCTGTTAAAGACAAGGAATACTACAAGTCTGTTTATAAGTCCTTCTACAAACGTAGTGACCTTTTTGCGCTTTTTGTGGAAAAGGGACTTACGTCTCTTGCAAAGTCGGAAGGACAGGTGGCATTCATTATTCCATCCATTGTTCTCAATAATCTATCATACAAACCCTTGAGGGACATGTTTCTTGACAGCAACTGGCTTAGAGAAGTAAGTTATATAGGTGGAGGCGTTTTTTCCGATGCAACTGTCGACACCTCAATATTGGTATTTGATAAAGTTGGTTCTGACACCATCACTCTTCGACACGCAGTAGATTTCCTTAATCCCACTATAACGACTGTAGAATCTGGATATTTCAAGACCTTTAATAACGCTATCAGTATTAGCGAGGGAACTTCGGACGCTATTTCAGATAAACTATTCAAGGTAGACTATATAGAGGTTGGAAATTGTTTCACAGTGTTCCAAGGAATTGTGACGGGAAATAACGATGCGTTTATCTTTGAAACGGAGAAAGATGCAATAGATAAAGGAATTGAGCCAGAATTGCTACATTCACTTTGTCATGGAAGAGATATCGGCAAGTGGGGAACAAAAAGCCTTAATAGGAAAATCCTGTATCTAAGCAAGGATATTCCATTGGACAATTATCCAGGAGCATTGCAATGGCTATTGCCATTAAAAGAGACTTTATCAACTCGAAGAGAATGTGCTAAAGGAACTATCCCCTGGTATTCTCTGCAATGGCCACGGATTAAATCCGAACTTGACGTGCAAGAGAAGATACTCATCCAAAACACTCGTAATGAAAGTCTGAGAACACGCATTGTAGCAACTATTGACATAAATGGTGTCTATGCTTCGCAAGGCATTAATTTCGTCATCCCAAAGACTAATGAATATTCCATTTATTTCTTGCTATCTTTGCTCAATTCCAAACTGATGAATTTTCTTTTCAGTAAGAAATTCCTCAACCTTGCTATCAAGGCAGAATACATCAAGCAGATTCGTTTCCCTAATATGTCCATCGATTCGCAGCAGCCCTTTATCATACTTGCCGAAACAATGCTCACTCTCAACAAAGAGCTCCAAGACAAGCGTACCCGTTTCCTTCGTCGCCTGAGTGACAACTTAGAGGGCGTAAAGATAACAACAGCTTTGCAGACATTCGACCAAATGGACTTTGCGGGCTTTGTGGCAGAACTAAAGAAACAAAAAATAAAACTCTCACTGGTTCAGCAAGATGAATGGGAAGACTACTTCAATCAATATCGCAACGCTTGTCAAGAACTGATGGCTCAAATATCCGCTACAGACAATGAGATAGACAATCGCGTGTTTGACCTCTATGGTCTGACACCAGAAGAACGAGAAATAGTAATAAATCAATAATTATGAAACTAATCAAGCAGAAGCAGATTAATCCGCGTAAGATGTGGCCTAATGAAGCCCAGAATTTCACCCCTTGGCTTGCAGAGAACATAACAGAATTGGGTGAGAAGATAGGCATGGAACTTGAAGTAGTGGGACAGGAGGTTTCCGTTGGTCCATATTCTGCTGACATTCTCGCCAAAGATATCGATACAGATGCTTATGTCGTAATAGAAAACCAGTTGGAGAAAACGAACCACGACCATCTTGGCAAAAGTATCACATATGCCTCAGCATTAGGTGCAAAGACCATCGTATGGATAGCAACGGACTTCACCGATGAACACAAGAAAGCCCTTGATTGGCTGAATGATAACACTAACGAGGATTTGGCTTTTTGGGGTATTCAGTTGGAGCTATGGCAAATTTCAGAAGAAACTGCTTCCATGAGACTGAACATTGTTAGCAGGCCCAGTACTAATGTCAAGACTATCAAGAGCAAATCTAATAATGAAAGCGAATCAAGAAATACCCAACTGGAATTCTGGACTAAGTTCAGAGACAAACTACAGGCGACAAAGAAGATACCTACGTTACAGACTCCCAAGCCGCGTTACTGGTATGATGTCAGAATAGGAAGGTCGAATATTCTTTTGTCAAACTTCTGTAGCACTCAGAAGAACCTAGTAGGCGTTCGTCTTTATATAAGAAGTAATGTTGTAGACATGTACTATCCAGCTTTGTTAGCAAAGAAGGAAGAGATTAATAAGGCTTTGGGTTGCGTACCGATTTGGGATGCCAATCCTGAGGCAAGAGACAAGACAATCGGCATTTCTTATGATACTGATTTGTCAGACCCGGAAAGAATGGAAGAGGCACTTGACTGGCTAGTACAGCAAACCATCGTGTTCTATAGTGTGTTCTCTAAGGAAGTCAAGGAAATAAAGTAAAAACAACTTAAAATGGATAGGAATTCAAAAACTATTTCGTATATTTGCAATCGATATAATAACAAAAGTCTATGAAACAAGAAGAGAAGAACAACGAGGTTGACATCAACGAGAGAGCGATAACCCTTGAGGTTGATAGTGAGGTGGTGAGCAAGGTTCGTACTGGTGAGATTACGCATATACTCATGGACATCAACGAAAACAATCAGAGCCTGATTCTGGAGAATATTGACGGCAATCTTATATTGGTTGATGTATCGCCTACTACTTTTCACGGCTGCTACTTATACAATAATGGCGAGTTTCCTTACGCCATCAAAGGGGCGCTGGACTTCCTGGTATTAAATTATGGTGAAGACTACTGTCTGACACGCATCATCGATGTAGATACAAAGCCTGGTACTCGTTTTAACTATCAAGGGGCGGGCAAGCCCATCGTAGAAGATCCCAATGGTGATAGCTGCGTGTGGGAGGTGGCCTTCGAGGTGGTGCCTGTACCCAAAAAGCCAAAGAAATACCTGATGCGGTGGAACCCCTCTATCAGTTCTTTCACTGAGAAAGACTTCAAGGAAAGCGTGGAGGATATGATTCATGGCAGCATGTTCCGTATGAATTGGAGCATCCATGAGTGGGAAGAAGCACGAAGAGGTGACATCTTCTACATGATGCGCGTGGGTGACGATAAGGCAGGAATTGTCTTAAACGGGCTGTTCGTCTCAGACCCATACCCCTCAGACGACTGGGCTGGCTCAACAAAACGGAGAATGTATGTGGATTTGGTTTGCATGAACTCAATGAAACCAGGAAAAGAGCCTATAGTCTCGCTGAAGGAACTACAGGAAGCCATTCCCGCCTTCGACTGGGGAAAAGGCCATTCAGGCGTTCTGCTACCAGATGAAATAGCAGACAAATTGGTTGAATTTTGGGATAAGGAGTAAATGAAAGATGCAGGGGAAAATTCGAAGACATGAAGCGCATCTCCGACCACTATCATCTGGGACTAAAGATAGAAGAAGGTAAACCAGAATAAAAAAGTTGCTGAATTATATGGAACTTTAAGAATTAATTTGTATCTTTGCACCAGATATCATCCCCCTTGGTTGGGAAATACCAAGGCCCGCCCTCAGCAATGGGGGCTTATTTATTAAAGGTATGAGAGAAATTATAGAGAACCTAAAACAGAATGGATTTGAAGGCTTTAAGACCATTGGCGAACTAAAGGAAAACCAAAAGGGTATTCCTGAAGAACAGGGAGTATATGTCGTCCTGTATTCTCAGCCGCAAGAACCTTCTTTCCTTGAAAAGGGTACGGGTGGATTCTTCAAAGACAAGAATCCCAATGTTGAAATATCTGAGCTAAAGGCAAACTGGGTGGATGGTGAAGGTATCGTTTATATAGGCAAGGCTGGTGGAGGCAATTCCAAGGCGACGCTTCAATCACGATTGGCGCAATATCTGAAATTCGGTATGGGAAGGAAGATTGGCCATTGGGGCGGTAGGTACATTTGGCAGTTAGCGGATGCAGACAGTCTTATTGTTTGTTGGAAAACTACGATGGAGAATCCAAGGGATGTTGAAGCAGACATGATTGCCAAATTTAAAGCCGAGCATGATGGCAAGCGACCATTTGCAAACCTTTCGGACTAAGACAGTAGTATGGACAGAAACGATATAACAGCACGTGGTTGTCTGACAAGATTTGCTATCATACTGGTGGCGGAGTTCCTGACCGTATGGATATGTGTCCGATTGTTTGGGTTGGATCAAGGAATGACACTTTTGGCTGTCATCATTGTGTTCGCCATCATTATGATCCTGGCGCTAAAATATGACAAGAATGCGAATCCCTATAGCATCAAGAACCACAAGGGAGAAGTGGCTGATTTTCAGGATAATTCGGTTGTTTGTCCTTTTTGTTATCATATCAATTCTGTCGTAGACGATGATGGCTATTGTCTTTGCGAGAAGTGCAAGGCCTACTTTCAAGTACAAAAGTACGACCCAGAATAATACGCACACCATACCTGGCACTGTGTGACGGAAATTTTGATGTCTACAGCATGACCACCTGTTCACACAGCTTGCCGACAGCGACAAGTCAGGCAACAAAGAGGCCAAACGCCACTATCTGAAAGACTACTGGATACCCGCTGCCAACAACCTGAAGACCTTCGGACAATGGGATTTGCTGGAAATAAGGGATATTGATCTGTTGGAGAGTGAAATTATAAAAGCTATTGACTTATGATTATGGAATCATATAGAACGTTCAAATGTCGTAGCATCAACAATACGACAGGTTCCAACTTCTTGCAACACCAGCAAGTCTTGATCGCCTGTCACCAAATAATGGGCACGAGCCTCTATGGCAAGTGCCAGAAGGTAATCGTCAGCTTCGTCTCTGCAAAGCTTTACAGTCTGAGCGGATTCAAATGGCTCACCAATAATCTGCAAAAACTCAATCAGAGATTCAACATCTTTAGCTGGGAAATATTTGGCAAATTTTGGACGAGTCGTAACCTCTTGGATTTCAGCAAGCAACTCACTACAGATAATCAGCTGAATGCGCTCGTTACTCAGCAAATCGACGAGTTTGGAGAGTCGCCGACCTATCAAAAAACTGATCCAGCAGTTAGTATCAACTATGACGCGCAGTTTAGACTTTCTTGGCATAACGCTCACGTCTTACAGCCTTTACTTCAGCCAAAATATCTTCTTCAGAGATTTCGTCTGTACGAAACTTCTCAAGGAATTGGTTCAGTTCCGTGCGAATGGTCTTGCGCGTCAAGGCTTTACCTATACGCAGTTGCGAACGTATGGGCATCTGCTGGAGGAGCAATAGGACTTGATTGTAACTGATGTCTATTGTTGCATTCATACCTGTATATTTAATAGTCTGCTGCAAAGATAAGCATAAAATCCGAATAAACAAATAAAAACAAGATAAAATGAACAAAGATAACCTAAGACCCGTTACGAGCATCAAGCACGACGACAAGCGTGCTGCCATACCCGACAGTGCCCATCAGGGAGAGGAACAGATGGCTATTAGTGGCATGCCAGAACAGAGTGAGTACGACATTTTAATTCTGCACATTCCGATACTTTTTGATGATTATCTTACGGACTCATTGCTTTTTTGAGATTAAAGGGTTGGACTTCATCCTTCGTTATCTGCGGATAGGCCGCAAAAAGGCGCTGATAGAGTTCTTGCTCCGTTTCTTCATCAAGTGAACTGCTTATCTCATCGAGCAGTAAGATTTCGCCCCCATGCAGCAATCCCCGGGCAATGGCAATACGCTGTGCCTGACCTTCGCTGAGTCCGTGGCCCTGTTCGCCCAGTTCGGTATCGAGGCCATCAGGCAGGTTACGAACGAAATCTGCACAAGCGATATGCAGCACCTTGTGAAGCTGGTCGTCAGTAGCGTCGGGCTTGGCCAGTAGCAGATTGTAGCGGATGGTGCCGCTCATCAGTGTATTGCCCTGTGGCACGAAACACAAATCACCGCCCACAGCAACCGTGCCACTTGTCGGTTCGACAAAGCCCAGTATCATGCGAAACAGCGTCGTCTTACCGATGCCCGTCACGCCCATGATGGCTGTCTTGGAGCCCGGTTTGAATTCGTGGGTGAAATGGTCTATCACGTGGCTGTCGCCATCAGCATAGCGGAATGAGACATCCTCCATGCGGATACGGCCCGGTTGTTCCTCCTGCCGAGGACCGACGGACGAGCTGGATTCTGCTGACAGTTCTTCCAATCTGTCGATGCTTGCCGTTGTATGAATCACCCCCGGCACCATGTTCAGCAACTGCAGGATGGGATGCTGAATCATACCCACCAGTTGTAGGAACGACGTCATGATACCGAATGTTATAGCACCAGAGCGTAATTGCAAGCCGCCCCACACGAATGCCAACAGATAGCCCAGACCGAACACGCAGCCCATAATCACGCGCATGGCAACCGTAAACTTCAGCCTGCGCATCACGTTGCCACGCAGTCGCTGCTGCATGCTGTCGAGCCTGTCAGTCACCCACTGCTCGCTACCCAGCGATCGCAGCACAGCGTTGTGTTCCATACCCTCCTGCACCTGCATCTGGATACGACTCTCGTCCTGTCGAATGTCGAGTGTCATCTGTCGCAACCGTCTGGAAATGAGTTTGCCGAAGACGATAGCCAGTGGTGTGAGTAGCAGTAGCGCCCATGCCAACCGCGCATCAAACCAGCGCATCAGCAGGAACGCGCCGCAGAGTTGCATCATCGTGATGATCATCTGGGGCAACGTGTCAGTGGTCGTAGTGCTTACCTGTTCGATGTCCTTCGCCAAGCGCGAGGTGACATCGCCCGAATGCAGTTCCTTCTCCGTAAACAACTGGCGGTGGAACAGGTTGCTGAAGATACGCAGACGCAAGGCGTTGGTCTGTCTGACATTCGCAGACGTTGTAAACCAGTAGCCAATCTGTCTTAGTATCACACCGCCCACAATGGTCAGCACCAGCCAAATGACCATCTGCAAGATGTCATCAGCCGACCCTTCCCGGATGGTCTCGTCAATGAATCGTTTGCTGAGCCATACCATCAGCAGACCGAGCGCTATCTGCCCGATACCTGCCGCGATGCGAACCGCCGTATTCCAACGGATGCCCCGTGAGTTATTCCACAACCACCCGACGTAGTTCATTCCACAACATTCACTTTCTGCCACTCGTCAATCATCTCGGCCACATCCTGCAAGGCGTCCTCTGCCGTTACTTCATATTCATCACACAACTTGCCGGCCAAAGCCTCGATGGTGAAGTCGCCCATCTCCTGGGCCTGTTTCCACAGCCATGCAGCCGTTTCGTTCAGGGCCAGCATCTTACCGAAGTTGATGGCTCCCAGGCCCTCACCAACTATCACATTCTCGCCGCACACCTGGCGCAGCACAAATCCTTTTTTTATTCTCATAATCGTCTGTAAATTGCTAATAAGTATCTTCTGACGGGGAGTAGCCGAAGCCAGAACCCTGTAGTCAGCTTTCTCCACCTAGTATATAAATAATGTATCTTCTCATCATCACCGACCACATGCGTCGCTATGGCCTTGATGTCACCGACGGTGCAGCATTCCGTGCCAGCCAGATTGCCGTCGCCCATCAGTGTCACGTTATCACCGTCGATACGGATGATGCGATGTACCACATACCTGTCGCCGTTTACCCATGCCAATACGACATGCCCCACCTTCGGTGCAACAGGCTTTTGCAGGATAACGCTCTCCTTACCGCCGATGATAAACGGCAACATGCTGTTGCCATTGACGGGAAACGTCACACTTACCCCCTCATCCACCAGCCGTATGGCTTCCTCTATGATCTTATTGTCATTCATTGGGTAATGGTTTCGTTACACAGTCTTGCCGCTTCCTCATCGGGCAGACATTCCAGATGCCACACGGGCACCGTCGAGGCCAGCACGTTCTCCGTCAGGTGAAGCCCCTCGGCGATATGGCTATCCCAGCGCATGCCGCTGATGCTCTCCACCAGTGCCGCATACGCATGAATGCCATTTAATCGATTGATCTTATTGTAGGGTGCCTGACTCAACACGACGATGCCGCCAAGGGGATAACTCACGTTGCGATAGCACGGTGTCTTGCCGCTCCAAGGCGAACCATACACACTCGCGGAACCATCTTTGCCTATACACACCACTGGATTGTCGTCGTTCACCAATGCCGTTCCCTCAACATGTTGCAACCATAAGCGCGCATGAGTGCTCTTGCCCGTACCACTGGGCCCCAGAAACATATAGCCCCGACCTTTATAACTCACCACAGCGGCATGGAACAGTGCCGTGTTCTCCGATGCTGTGGCCAGTGCAAACATGATCATGAGCGCATTGTCTATCGCCATCTTCGTGTGGTGTCCTGTCGTGACAAGCCGCCCCTCATGATAATCCGTAGAACAGATAAGCCAGACTGCCGTCGTACCCCACCAGAAGAATTCAAACACAGGCAAACCATCATCCGTTTTACCACAGACGATGATCTGCCCCTCCTCTTCCTGTCGCAATTCCTCAGTATATTCAGGGGTATCACCTTTGCCTATAGCCAAAGCGAACACAGTCTCGCCTTTTGCACTTTCAAACGGCTCATAGTTC
>JAEEGL012387460.1_pt1 | contig 12960 bp, 12 predicted proteins | sample 9134231 | NCBI WGS metagenome assembly JAEEGL01 (sample SAMN16246548, study PRJNA631951) | gut metagenome | biome: gut microbiome; feature: rumen; material: fiber-attached | host: Bos | place: Iran: Karaj | collected 2018-10 | reverse complement strand
CGGGTGCGAGATATTTTATTGCAAGCTCAAAACGAATTTGATCATTGCCTTTTCCAGTTGCACCATGGCAGATGCTGACAGCATTTTCTTTTTTTGCAATTTCTACAAGGTGTTTTGCAATCGCAGGGCGAGCAAGTGAAGTTCCAAGAAGATATTCATTTTCATATGTTGCATTGGCTTTAAGACAAGGCGAAACAAAGTCATTACAAAGTTCATCTTGTATATCAATAATATATGTTTTAGATGCTCCTGCCTTTTTTGCTTTTTTATCAAGGCCTGTAAGTTCTTCTTCTTGACCACAGTCTATACAAACACAGATTACATCATAATCAAAATGTTCTTTAAGCCATGGAATAAGTGTTGTGGTATCAAGACCACCACTATATGCTAGAACAACTTTTTCTTTTTTAGTTTGTGTTTTCATTTCAACCTCCATGCTATTTTTCAAAATCAATTCCAAAGGCACTGCCTTTTGATTTTCTATTTTTTGCTACTGTTTCTAAAGATATTTTACTATATATATCATCTTTTATTTTACTATCGCAGATGCTGTTGAATTCTTCAAGTGTTAAATCATTAAGTGTCTTTTTGTTTTTTTCGGCATAAAGAACAAGTTTTCCTACCATTTCGTGAGCATCTCTAAATGGCACACCTTTTTCTACTAGATAGTCGGCGACATCTGTTGCATTTATAAACCCCGTAAGACAAGAATTTTTGAGTCTTTCTTTATCAAATTCTATATTAAGAAGAAGGTCATTTAAAATTTCCATTGAATCAAGTGCAGTATTTATAGAAGGAAGAGAGATAACCTTATCTTCTTGCATATCTTTATTATATGCAAGAGGAAGGGCTTTCATAAGCGTAAGCATAGAAAGAAGGGTTCCAAAAACGCTCGCCGCTTTTCCACGCATAAGTTCACATATATCTGGGTTTTTCTTTTGAGGCATTATGCTTGAGCCTGTTGTATATTTATCTGAAATTTTTATATAACGATATTCATCAGAATTCCAAATAATAAATTCTTCACTCATTCTTGATATGTGCATCATGACTATTGAAAGAGCTGATAAAAATTCAATTAAATAATCTCTATCGGAAACTGAATCAAGTGCGTTATCTGTTGGTTTTGCAAAACCAAGTTTTTCAGAAACAAAATCTCTATCTATATCATATGTTGTGCCAGCGAGGGCTCCGCTACCAAGCGGACACTCGTCCATTCTTTTTCTTAAATCATTAAATCTTGAGAGGTCTCTTTTAAACATCTGCCTGTAGGCGTCAAAGTAGAGAGCAAGTGTTATAGGTTGTGCCTTTTGCAAATGTGTAAAGCCTGGCATTATAGTGTCTTTATTTTCTATAGCGAGTTTTTTTAGTGTATCAATTAGTTTATCTAAAAATTTTATACCTATGTCAACTTTTTTTATGCAATATAATCTCATATCAGTTGCGACTTGGTCATTTCTACTTCTTGCTGTGTGAAGTTTCTTTCCATCGTCACCGATTATTTTTACAAGTTCACTCTCTACAAATGAATGTATATCTTCGGCATCCTTAATAACAAGACCTCCGTCTTCAATTTTTTTATAAATTTGCTCGAGGCCTTTCACTATATTGCTTGCAGATTCTTTTGAGATTATGTTTTGTGCACCAAGCATACTCGCATGAGCCATAGAGCCAATTATGTCTTCTCTCCAAAGCATCTTATCAACTGAAAGACTCTCATTAAAGTCATAGGCTTTCTTATCAAATTTTTCTTCAAATCTTCCACCCCAAAGTGCCATAATAAACTCCTACCGATTTTCACATTCCCAAACCATTATTTATCGTGATTATATCATAATAAACTAATTAGTATATTGGAGTCCTATTATAAGTTTTAAGCATAATTGTTGAAATATGGTAAATTTGATATAAAAACCCATGCAAAAATTGTAAAAACTCATTGATTTTATGGTCATGAATTGATACAATTACCATGTTGGGTAGATGTGCTACAAAGCATATCTCAATGAGGGTTAAACATCTTTTGATTTTTAACCCTCTTTTTTTTGTTAAAAAATACATGTGTCTCTATCTTTTATTGTACTTAACATATCTATTACTTTTATTCCATCCCATGAAATATCACAAAGCTCATCAACGTTACTACAATCAATTGGTTTCTTATAAAATTCACAAAAGGATATTCTTTTTTTTCTATTATCATTGTAATAGGTTATGGAATATTTTTTACCCTCATACTCAAATTCGATTTCTCTACCATGAGAAACAAGGTTTTTTAATTGTTGTTTGCTAATCATCTATATCACTCTCCTCTGTTCGCATAATTTTACCTTTTATTATTTTGATGTGATGCTCATGTGGGACATGTGGGTGTGTTTTAGGGTTTCCGTGGTCAGTGTAATCAATATCTAAATACGGATTTCCTTTTTCATCATAATATCTTTCAGTCGCTAATTTATTGTTAATAAATTTCTTTGTTACTGAATTAGGATTGCTCCTGTCTGGAATCTTGGCATTTTTGCCGTTAATCACATTCACTACATCTACTTGCCCTACGCTACTCGATCCTGCGTTATTAAAAAATCCACAATTGCTCTTCACGACTCTTTAATGCCTCCTCTTTTGATATCATTAAGAACAATGTTTCGCTTCATCATGCATGAATCGTATTGGTGTATTTTAATACCTTTATTTCTTGGATACGAAAACAAATCTAACTTTTGAATTTTTAAATAATCATATCCGTAGACAATAATGCCAGGAGGTTTAATTACGTCAACAACTATTTTTATTTGGTCCAACATAATATCAATATTTCTTCTTTCCCGAATAAATCCGTTAGTCCCTATGCTTATTAAATGATTCTTGGGATATGCTTCAAGCGAGTCGTATGTAGCTTCTGTTCCTATTCGGACATTAGGTATTATATCTAGCCCCTCTTTTCCAAAGAAATATGTTAATGCAAGATTTATAAATATTTGACTTTTTTGAACTACTGGTGGCATGTTGTCAAATGGGCTTGCATCCATGCCTAGGACAACTTGATACTCTTTAAGTTCGTCAATATACTTTAGTGGTTGATTGATAACTCCGGAAAGATATTTATCTGGCGAATAAAATGATATACCTGTTGTCGACTTGTCTTTTACTTGACTTCTTTGATCCCATTGTGCAATATCATTAGGTAACTTATCACTCACCATATATCCTTCAATTATCGGATAGCCCTCTACTTTTGTTCGTCGAGCACCATTGATGAGATATGCATAATATATATCTCTTACAAACGGAGCCCTAAACTGATTTAATAAGCGTTCACCTTGATTATTTTTTTTAATTAAATTTTTAGGCATACTCTGCCTCCTATTTTTAGATTTATAGCATGCTGATTTTCATAGAGACATAATATGCAGTTTTCTGTGTTGAGTAGATGTGCTGCACAGCATGTCACAATGAAGGTCTAATAGTATAATGCTATATAATTATATTAATGACCCAATTATATATATTTTTTTGTCCTGCCCTCCTTTTAATAACCATATATATCATCACCTTTTGGTGGATACATTTAAAAAATTGCTCCTGCTTGTAAAATATTACTCCAATGTTATTTCCTCATCTAGTTCGTTATAAATCGTGAGTTGATTTTCAACATTTAACTCATTAACTATCCAGCCTCGAGCAATACACAAATTTTTAAACTCTTCTTTTCTGTTTTTCCCTTTTATTTCTTTCAGTGTAACAATTATGCCATATCCCATCCCAATTCCATGTTTCCCATCAACTCTCTCTTTACATTTAATACTTATGCCCCAAAGTCCCGATTCATATGCTTTTCTTGCTACAACTCGTTTTGTGATCCTATCGCAAATGTGTTTTACGTTGTCCCATTTTCTAAAATATTTTCTTGATTCCTCTTCATTTATAAACGAACCCTCTTCTTCCTGGATATTCTTATTTATTGTTGATATATTACCATCCGATTTTATCCTGCCAAAGCTTATATCAAGTTCTGTTTGAGTATAATCTACCCCTTGATTTCTATTACACATAGGAAAATACGTCAATGTTGCTTTTGCCAAAAATGGATGAGTGCCATCAACTTTAGGTACCGGCAATTCGTAAGTGTAATTTTCGAATTTTTCTACAAAACCGGTTATGACAAATTTTATTTCATCATTATTTGAATGAGTAATATCTTCTATATCCCTTGGAACTATCCCATAGCCTACATCGTATTTTAGACTTATCTTGTCTTTCCATCCCATAGCACTATCAATAATCATTGCCTTTGCCAGTTCTCGAGAGAGACCCATCTTATATATTAAATATGCAACTTTTCTCGTTATAAATGGCGCTGCCATTGATGTACCAATTGTGTCGCCCCTTCCATTAGGCGTACATACTACTATCTTATTTTTGTCCCCACCATAATATGCAACATCCGGTTTCAAAAAAAATGATAGTACTGGACCAACCCTTGTATATGAAGCGGGTTTGTTATCAAAGTCAACTGAATTAACTACTAAAGAATTAATAGAATCAGCTGGAGCACCTATTTTTATGACATCCCCTGTTTTATTTGTTCCGGCAACTATGAAAATAATATCATTATCATTTTGCAATTTGTCTAACATCGCACCCTCAGGCGATATAAAATTCTGTTCAATTTCAAAAGCTGATCCTAGCGATAAATTCCATACTTTTATATTCCTATTGCTCTCAACTATCTTTTTTATACTTTTCATTATATCAAATGAGCTATAGCCCTTTGACGTGGCAACTTCAAAATGTTTTACTCTAAATCTTCCACAATTGTCTTCCAAATTGGGATTAAATGTAGGGCCATCAACTATAATTGATGATACTGCTGTTCCATGATAATAGTCATCCTTGTCAATTGGCATGTCTTTGTCAATATGTCGTTCAACTTCAACCCACTCATTAAAATATACGCTCGTATCAAAACACGTATCAATCACTCCGACAATTGGTTCATTATTTGGCTTATCAATTGTTATTAAGTCATTGCTCAAATTATTTACTGATATTATAGGAGTTTCAGCAAAATCTTTTACCCCCATAGCGATTAAGAATGGTGCATTCTCGAGCAACATCTCCAATTCATTTTTTCCAAGTAAAAATGTATTATCATCAATACGATTAAAACTATTGACATTAATATTTATAGACTCTAAAAATTTAGCATTATCAATATTAGTTTTATATAACGTAATTATGTTTAGAGAGTATATTTCTTTGTCATATTTATCATCGATTGATATGCTTTCAATGTAACATACATCTATAATTACTTTTAAAAACTCTTCCGTATCCATTGTTTTGATATAGTTTTTATCTGCATTAAGCTTATTTGTGATATCATATGTAACCCTTCCATTAAACAAATTGTCAGCAACTTTTTTCACATTCTCCAGTGTTTGAATTCCTCGCGATAACGTATCCATATCTAAAAAATATGTAAACACATGTGAATGTAATTTTGTTGCATTGTTAACATCGTATCTTGCTCCAACAATCAAAGAGTTTGTTGAATACCCCCTTTTTTTAAACAACCTCCTAATTCTGTTACTTTTTGCCATAATCCGATTGTGGTGAACATGCACCAGTGCTCCATCTATAATCTTGTTATTTACCCAGTAGTTTTGCACAATTTTTATTTCTTTAATCAGCCTATCAATTTTTTCAGAAGTCACATCATTACCACTTTTAGGCAAATTAATATCACCTCCATATGCAGATGCTGGCCTACTATTAAATTTTCCTTTTAGTTGTAAGATATTATTCATTCTTGCTTAAATTCCTCGATATTGTACTTTTTGGAATATTTGTTAATATTTCGATTTCTCGCGTAGTAAATCCTTCTTTTGATAAGCTATTAATATCTTCTATATTATGCTTTGTAATAGCAACATATAATCGTCTTAAATAATCATTTTCATCATCCATATTGCTAAATGCTACTGCTGTTCTAATTACATTTTTTAACTCTCCTGGGGTGTATTTATCTTCTATTAAATAAAAGATTTTATTTATTAATTTCTTCTCTTTGCTTTTTATTTCAAATTTTGCCAATGAAGCGTTTAATATATTTTCCGCAACTATCACAATATCGCTCTTACTGTATCTATCAAAATTTACTGCAAATTCAAATCGCCTCTTTAATGCCTTATCAAACCTTTCGTATAGATTTGTCGTCGCTATAATGACTACATTGTCGCTCACGCCATCAAGTTCTTTAAGCAGTGTTGATGTTGCTCTCCCCATTTCTCGAATATCATTGCTGTTTGTCCTGTCTATAGCCAACATATCTATTTCATCAAAAAGGATTATTGCATTTTCTGGATTACTAAAGTTATTTATTTCTTCAAATAATTTAGATATGTTCTTTGGCGTTTCACCTAATTTGCTGTCAATTAATGCATTAAAATCTACAGAATACAATTCTCTATTCAAAATTCTCGCCAATTGTTTAGATGCTTCAGTCTTCCCAGTGCCAGGTTTTCCTATAAAAATAAATTTATTTATCCCTACTTTATGGCTCACGGCATTGGCAATACCCAATAAATCATTTGCAATACAATCGGGCAACCACAGGCTTTCATTATCAAATTTGATTTTTTCTAAAAAATCCGATGTATTTTCTTGCGATTGCGGAACAAAAGTTCCAATATTTAAATTTAATGACATCAAATATCTTGATATTTGATCTTTGCCATTTTTATCTAAATCAGTCGCAATCTCATATACTTCATTTTTGAACCCATTTTCATTGTGTTCATAGTGATACTTTATTAAATTTATAATATTCCTTAACTTCATATTTTCACCTGTAATAAGCATATCACAAGTGGGATTATTTGTCAATATGTGGGACAAACATTTTTATTCTATATAAAAAGAGGCGGTATTATTGGCCCCTTCTGAAAATGAATAAAAAATGGCTTTTGACCCATTTTTCACGTTTCCTATATCTATTAATATATAAAATACTATTGCGTATTAGTAATGATACGCGATTCTAGGTAATAGCGTTTTTCATTGGGATGTCCCATAGAAAAACTTTTTCTCACGAGAACTCTGCCTTCTACAACTGTTTTTGTTATTACATCTTTGTCAAATTTATCAAATGTTATTGATAGGTTGCCTTCTTTTGCACCTTCCATCTCGCAAGTCTTTCTATCGTGAACATATTCTATTTGGGCATTTTTATTTTTTGATAACCATTCATCTAGTGCTGGCTGAATTGTTTGTATGTCATATTTTTTTGTAAGTTCTGCCTCATCATTTACAGTTCCGCCGCAAAGAGCTGAGATTTCTTCAAGCGCTTTATTTTTATCGTAGGCGCCCCTTAATAATCTATGTATAGGCTCATATTCCATAGAGGTGTCATATAAATTTATAATTTCTGCAAGGGCATATCTGGCTGGGTGATCTTTAGCCTTATCACCTAAAGTCTTTTTTAAATTTTCATAATGCATCTTGGCTGCGGCAAATGAGTGGTTACCATCACCAATGGCAAATGAAAATTTTTTATCATTTTGCTCATATATTTCATAAAGAATATCTGCTATTCTTTGATACACATCTTCTTTATCTATTTTATATCCTTTGATATTTCCCCCATCTTTCATTAGGTAAAAATCGTAAAGCGCATCAAGGTTTTTACTTGTACTTTCCAAATAAGTCATAAGCTTATTTTGCTTATCGCTTATGAGCAAGAAAATATGTGGAAGTTCAAGTTCTATTTTTTCCCTCAGGGCAACTCTTGGAACTACCCTATTCATATCGGTCTTTTCAGTAACTTTTATGAGGTTGCTCTTTCCTGCCTCATAGTCATATTGCTCTAGGTCAAATGCTGCAATAAGGCCAAACCTTGTGCCGCCTTTTAGTTTTCTTTTTACAAAAATGAAACAGTCTCCGTATGATACAAGGTCTTTATTTTCTAAATATCTGCCTGCGGTATTTATTCTTTTATCATAGTCTTTATCACCACGAAGAAAAAAATTTTCTGGAAGAACTAGATTTAAACTACTTATGTTACCTGCAACAATTTTCCCTACATCATCCCAGTATTTATCATTTTCGGCATACTGGTCAACGGCAACAACAGAAAATTTTGAAAGGTCTATACCCTTTTTAGGGAGAACTATATTTGGAATTGATATTCCTATTGTTTCAAAAATTTCCTCGTAATTCATTAATTATAAAATACGAACTTTGATTACATGAGGAATTTCTTCAATTTCTTTCTTAATTGAAGAAGGAACTTCTATATGGAAGTCTAGAATTGTGTAGGCAATTTCGCCTTTGGCACTGTTCAAAAGATTTTCTATATTTAGTTTATTATTAGATACTTTTTCTGTAATAAATCCAAGCATGCCCGGAACATTGTCGTGAATAATTGTAATACGAGAACCCTCTCCTCTTGCAAATGAAATATTTGGAAGGTTTACAGAGTTCATAGTGTTTCCATTTTCAAGATAGTCTATTGCTTCACGAGCTCCCATGTTGTCACAGTTTTCCTTGGCTTCAAATGTAGCTGCACCAAGATGAGGTGTTGCATAAACATTTTCAAATGCAATTTGTTCTTTTGTTGGAAAGTCTGTTGCATAACCTGCAACCTTTCCTGACTTTAATGCTTCAACAAGACCTGAGTTTGAAACAACTTGGCCTCTTGCATAATTGATTAAGATAACACCTTGTTTCATTTTGGCAAATGCAGACTTATCTATGATGTTTTTTGTTTCATCATTAAATGGTGTATGTATTGTTATGAAATCACTTTCTTCATAAATTGTATCAAGGTTATCTACAAGTTTAACGTAGGATTTTACATTATCTTTTTGTTCTTTATTTAAATATGGGTCATATCCTATGCAATCCATTCCAAGATTATGAAGGGCTCTTGCAACTAAAAATCCTACATGCCCAAGTCCTATGATACCTGCTTTCTTTCCGTAGATTTCATTACCTCTAAAAATTTCTTTGGCTTTTTCAACATCTTTTCCGTAGTCAAGACATTCAAGTTCATGTGCCCACTTTGATGCAAGGTGAGCCTTTCTTGTAACAGTTATCATTGCCGATACAACAAGTTCTTTAACTGCATTGGCATTAGCACCTGGTGTATTAAAAATTGCAACGCCAAGTTTTGTCAATTTTTCAACTGGAATAGTGTTAAATCCTGCACCAACTCTTATTACTGCTTTTAAATTATCTTTAAACTCAAGATCATGAAGTGGTGCAGATTGAACCATTATCAAATCTGGATTATCATAGACATCGGTTATTTTGTATTTGCTTTTATCAAATAAATCAAGTCCTGCATTTGTAATTTTATTATAGGTATTAATCGTATACATAATTTTTCCTCTTTTACTTAAGCTGGCTTGCTACTTTTTTCATAAAGCTTGCAAGACGCATTGTTTCTTCTTTTGTTACCGCATTGTAGAGAGATGCTCTTATACCGCCACGGAGTTTGTAACCTTTTAGGCCAACAAATCCTTCTTCATCGGCAAGAGATAAAAATCTTTTTGTCATCTCTTCATTTTTTAAGTTAAAAGTTATATTCATTATCGATCGGTCTTTTGAATTGATTGTGCTTGTGTAGGCATCTTCGGCATCAATTATGTCATAAATGATTTGCGATTTTTCCTGATTAATTTTTTCTATTTCGCAAACTCCGCCCATTTCCATTATCCAGTCACAAAGCAAGGAGAGAACATAGATGGCAAATGTTGGTGGAGTATTAATCATTGAATCTGCCTTGATTAATTTTTCGTATTTCATTACATCTGGAATTGTATCTTTAATTTCTTCACTAGATAAAATCAAATCTTTTTTTACTATTACGACGGTAAGACCAGCAATACCCATATTTTTTTGAGCACCTGCATAAATTAGCGCATAGTCTTCTACTTTTATTTCTTGACCTAAGATTGCACTTGACCAGTCGGCAATTAGAGGAACCCCTGTTTTTGGGGCATACTTGTAAGCCGTACCTATTGCTGTATTATTTCCTGTTATATGTATGTATTTTAAATCTGATGGTGGATTTTTTATCTCTGGTATGTAATCAAAATTATCTTTAGTGCTATCGGCGATGTTTATGGCATCACAAAACTTACCTGCGGCTTCAAATGCTTTTGTAGCGAAAACACCTGATATGACATATCCTATCTTTTCATTTTTGCGAACGAGATTAGCAGGGATTGAAGAAAATTGAAGCGTAGCACCGCCTTGCAAAAATAAAATTTCGTAAGCATCTGGTATGTTCATAAGTTTTTTTAATTTATTTTTTGTTTCAGTTAAAATGTCCATGAAAAATGTACTTCTATGGCTCATTTCCATAACTGACATACCAGTATTTCCATAGTTAAATAGATCCTTGTTTATTCTCTCAAGGACTGGAAGGGGCAACATTGCAGGACCCGCACCAAAATTAATTTTTCTATTATATTCACTCATCTTCTTAAAAAATAAGAACCTATTTTCGATAGGTTCTTATGGTTTTTATTTTATATTTCCTATCTGATTAACATTTTCTTTTGTTAAATTTTTAAATGGGATATCAAACTTTCCGGAACTTGTTGTTTCACCTATCCATTTTTCATATTCTTTTCTTGATACTGTAGAAAGGTCAGATTTTGATAACTCATTGATTAAATAAACCTCTCCAGCTTGTTCTTTATCTATTTCGTCGGGATAAGGATTTCCGTTGCTATCAACTGGTTTTAATTCTTTAGACCATGCCGATACCATCGCTGTCTTTTTATATATTCCTTCTCTCTTGTCATATTCATACACGCTGTATGGCCAGAAATATTTGCCATAACTTGTTCCTGGATCGGCCCAAAGTGCAATTACTTTTCCGTTCTTATAAAAATCTGTGGCGCCAGTTTCAATAAGGCTTTGTCCTAAAATTTTTGTTCTTTCATCATATCTGCATACAATAGTAAGTCTATCTTTTACATCGGCAGTAATCCACTTAACGATGAGCTCATCAGAACCATCACCGTTTATATCGTATATGGCAAATGTATTATCGGCAATACTTCCAAATTTTTTATCATATGCTAATTGATATATATCGCCAGGAACTATTTGGTTAACCAAAAAATTATTCAAGGCAAATGTAAAAGCTTCTTTTTTGTTTTCAAAAGTTTTAGTACTTCCTTGAAATTGATTTTGTATATCATTGGCATCTGAATATTCAACGACATATTGTTTCGTTGATCTTTCTAGGAGTTCATCTGTTTGATCTTTTTGTCCGCAAGAAAATAAAATAAGCATAGAAAAAACAGATACTGTTACTAAAATTAAATTTTTAAAAACTGTATTTTTCATAAACTTTATCTTATTTGTGAGTTTCTTTCATTAAGGATGCGCACTAAATCTTCTCCCGTTAAACTTGTTCCTCCATTTTGTGATGCAATTTCGGCTTGCCTTAATGCATCGGCAGGATTTCCAGCTCCTGTCATAAAGCCTGAACCTAAACCTTGCATGCTAGATTGGTTATTGTTTTGGAAACCTTGTGGGGCATTATTATAGTTTTGCGATTGCATCTTTCTTGCATTTTCTGCTGCTTGCATATCTCTAATTGCTTTTTCAAGACTATCTTCAACAGTTTCTATTTTTTCGGCTCTTGCATCTTGTTTAGACATAACTTTTTCTAGTGCATAATTTTTTTCGTTGAAAAAATAAACTACACCTTTTATATCATGCCAACCAGAATACACTCTGCCTGTTAAAGCATCTTTCTTATCATGAAGAAAATAAACGCTTCCATCATCCTCAATCCATCCTGTCTTTATGTTTTTTGTATTTTCATCAAAATAATACCAGTTGTCCGATGGGGTTTCTGGATCATGAACAAACACCCAGCCTGTTAAATCAACTTTCTTTCCCGTTCCCAGCTCAAGTATGTCATATTTTTTTTCTTCATTATTATATTTTAAAACATATTTTCTATCTGGCTTCATTTTAGCTGTGAGCGGAACACTTATATATGAGGCAATGAGCTCTTGCATTTCGGCAGATAAAGTTTCACCCTCTACTTGCTGCGAGCAAAAATAAGTGTTTGCATTCATAACTGTTAATATGAGAATTAAGATGGAAACTATAACTTTTCTATATGTTTGTTTCAAAATATTTGCCTTTAGTATTTATTTATCTATATGCTGAAATAAGATTTGCTATTTGATTAATTATTTCTTGGTTGCTCTGGAAGCCGCTTCTATATGTTGTAAGTGGTGATTGACCGCCGCTGCTCATTGTATAAGCTTCTTCTACAGAAAGGGTACCTCTTTCTACAGCACGAATTAAATCTTGTCTTGCGGCAAATGCTTCTCTCATAAGTTCAATTGAAACCGCGTTTTGAATTTGAAGCTGAAGTTGAGCTTGAGCCTGTGCTTCCACATTTTGGCTGTAACCTATGTCGGTAATTCCAAGGCCGTCAATTCCTTTTGTTGCTTCTAAGATTCTTCCTTGCTGGAATGCTGCGATACTTTCTTCCCAAGTTACAATTCCTTTTGCTTGGGCATCTGCTTCTGACATCATGTGCTCAAGTGCATAATTTGTTTCGCTGAAATAATAAACTATTCCAGATATAGTGTGCCAACCTGAGTAGAGACGACCTTTTAAATGGTCATCTTGTGTATATAAATAATAAACGTTGCCGCTTTCTGTGAGCCAACCAGTTTGCATACGTTCTGTTTCTGGATCAAAGTAATACCAGTTGTCGGCGTTTTGTAAATTATCGTGAACAAGTGTCCAGCCTTTTGAATAAGTTGTTCCGCCGTTTACAACTGTAACTGCTTTTGTTGTATTTGTAGCTTCATCAAGAACAAGTTGTGCAGGAACTTCTGGGAAAGTTGCACCTATTGGAGCATATGGGATTGTATAATTATTATTTCCTATTGAAGCAACTCCGGTGCCTCT
>JAEEGL010968585.1_pt1 | contig 12960 bp, 10 predicted proteins | sample 9134231 | NCBI WGS metagenome assembly JAEEGL01 (sample SAMN16246548, study PRJNA631951) | gut metagenome | biome: gut microbiome; feature: rumen; material: fiber-attached | host: Bos | place: Iran: Karaj | collected 2018-10 | reverse complement strand
TCCAAGGTTGTTGATTTCTTCAAGGAACTTGCTTATGTTCCCGGAGGAAGCACGGATGTGGAAGAGCAGGTCGGTGAGATAACCAAAAACGGAGCGTCTGCTTCTGCGCAAAAAGGATCCGGTTCAGGCGCGGAATCAGAATATGACGAACTTTTTGCAGAGGCAGGAAGGTTCATCATAGATAAGGATAAGGCGTCTATAGGAGCTTTACAGCGTTTGCTCAAGATAGGATTTAACAGGGCTGCCAGGATCATGGACCAGCTTGCCGATGCCGGAGTTGTCGGCGAAGAGCAGGGGACCAAACCAAGAGAGATACTTATGGATCAGGCGGGATTTGAAGCCCTGCTTGAGAACCTGGGTATATAAACGTCACAGTAGTGAGTTTAAAGAGGGAAAAAATATGAAAAGTGATATTGAGATCGCACAGGAAGCTAAGCTTAATCCCATAGCTGATATTGCAGCAGATCTAGGCTTGAGTGAAGATGATTATGAACTCTATGGTAAGTATAAGGCAAAACTTACAGACGGATATATAGAGTCGCTCAAAGACAGACCTGACGGCAAACTGGTGCTTGTCACAGCCATTAATCCGACCCCGGCCGGGGAAGGCAAGACCACGACTACGGTCGGCCTGGGGCAGGCCCTGGGAAGAATGGGGATCAGTTCCATAATCGCGCTCAGAGAGCCGTCTCTTGGTCCCTGCTTCGGAGTAAAAGGCGGAGCGGCAGGCGGAGGATATTCGCAGGTTGTACCCATGGAGGACTTAAATCTTCATTTTACCGGAGATTTTCATGCAATAACTGCTGCTAATAATCTGTGTGCGGCATTGCTTGATAATCATATACAACAGGGGAACGAACTGGGTATAGATACCAGGAATATCGTTTGGAAAAGATGCCTTGATATGAATGACAGGGTATTAAGAAATGTGGTTGTAGGTCTCGGAGCCAAGACCGACGGGTATGTCAGAGAGGATCATTTCGTGATCACTGTAGCAAGCGAGATCATGGCGGTATTGTGCCTTGCCGATGATCTTGCGGATCTGAAGGAGAGGCTGGGCCGTATGGTAGTGGCTTATGATGTATCCGGTAAACCCGTGACAGCGGATGATATAGGCGCAACCGGTTCAATGGCGGCTCTTCTTAAGGATGCCCTCAAACCTAATCTTATACAGACTCTTGAGCATACTCCTGCGCTGGTTCACGGCGGACCTTTTGCTAATATAGCTCACGGGTGCAATTCCGTAAGAGCCACCAAATGTGCGCTTAAGATGGCTGATGTAGTTGTTACGGAGGCCGGATTCGGCGCTGACCTTGGAGCAGAGAAGTTCTTCGATATCAAATGCAGACAGGCAGGGTTAAAGCCTGATGCGGCCGTTTTGGTTGCAACGGTGAGGGCTCTTAAGTATAATGGCGGAGTCAGCAAGGAAGATCTGTCAAAAGAAGATCTGGATGCACTTTCCAAAGGCATAGATAATCTTGGGAAACATATAGAAAATATCAGGCAATATGGAGTTCCTGCAGTTATCGCATTAAATGCATTCTCATCCGATACAGAAGCGGAGATCGCTTACGTTAAGGATTATGTAGAATCAAGAGGATGCAGATTTGCTTTGTCAAATGTATGGGAAAAGGGCGGCGAAGGCGGCATTTCACTGGCTAACGAAGTCATGGATATCATAAAGAACGTGCCGTCTGATTTTAAAGTCCTGTATGATGAGCATGAAAGCATACGTGCGAAGATAGAAGCCATATCAACTAAGATATATGGCAGCGACGGAGTGGAATTTGCTCCAGCAGCCTTAAAGCAGATGAAGCAGTTAGAGGATCTGGGGTACAAGGATCTGCCTGTATGCATGGCCAAGACGCAGTACTCGTTATCGGATGATCCGTCGCTGCTTGGAAGACCTCAGGGATTTAAGATAAATGTCCGTGAAATGTATGTATCGGCCGGAGCCGGCTTCATCGTAGTACTCACGGGCGCTGTGATGACCATGCCGGGACTTCCCAAATCTCCTGCGGCATTCAGGATAGATGTGGACGAGAACGGCAAGATAACGGGATTGTTCTAAACACTGATATGATTTAGTTTATTTGGAGGAAATATGGCAAACATAATTGATGGAAAAAAGATATCCGCAGAGATCAAAGATGAAGTAAAAAACAGGGTCTCGGAATTAAATGCAAAGGGCATCAAAGTCTGCCTTGCTGTTATTCAGGTGGGAAACGACCCTGCCAGCAGCGTATATGTCGGAAATAAAAAGAAAGCATGTGAATACTGCGGCATAGAGTCTAAGAGTTTCGAGATTCCTGAAGAAACGACTGAGACTGAACTTCTTGATCTGATAGAGGATCTTAATAAGGATCCCGGTGTTGACGGAATACTCGTACAGCTTCCTTTGCCGGCTCATATAAGCGAAGACAAAGTGATCGCTGCCATCGATCCGGCCAAAGATGTTGACGGGTTCTCTGTTAATTCCGCAGGCGCTCTTTTCACCGGAAGACAGGGATTTAGGTCCTGTACTCCTGCCGGTATCATCGAGCTTCTTAAGCGGAGCAATATTGAGATATCAGGCAAAGAATGTGTGGTCATCGGGCGAAGCAATATAGTAGGCAAACCGATGGCGATCATGATGCTTCAGGAGAATGCGACTGTTACCATCTGCCATTCAAGAACAAAGAATCTTCCGGAAGTATGCAGAAGAGCTGATATCCTTATAGTAGCCATAGGCAAGCCTAAAATGATAACAAAAGAGTATGTCAAAGAAGGGGCAGTAGTCATTGACGTCGGCATACACAGAAATGAGAATAATAAACTTTGCGGGGACGTGGATTATGAAGATGTATTTGATACATGCTCATATATCACGCCGGTTCCCGGAGGCGTTGGTCCCATGACGATAGCTATGCTTATGTATAATTGCGTAAGCAGGTATAATTGATATATTGGAGATAACTTAATGAAATGTCCTAATTGCGGTCACGAGATCGAAGAAGGACACCTTATATGTGAGATATGCGGCCATGAGATTCAGATTGTGCCGGTTTTTGAGCCGGAGATAGAGCCGCAGATAGACAATAAGATCGTAGGCGAGGCTGTATCGGAAGGTATCCCCTTCTCAAATACGTCCGATCTTAGCAGCACGATTGGCGGAAGTACTACAGACAGGATTTTGGGACTTACTCATAACGAAGAACCTGATCCTAAGATGATCAGACGTGTAGTGATATTGTCGATCATTGTTGTTACGGTCATTGCAGGTATAATTGCCGCGATCATAGGTGTCAGAGGCGCAAATGATCTTGAGCATCAGTTAAACAGAGTAAAAGACAAAGCGTCTCAAGGCAGATATGAAGATGCCATAAGTGACCTTGAAAATATATATGTATCCCATCCGGAAGAGAGCCGGATCCTGTTTATGGAAGCGGAGTACTATGATGAGATGGGACGTGGCGACCAGTCTGTCGATACTCTGAAGCGTATGATCTCTTCGGGAATCTATGATGAGAATGACGTTTACTCAGCGTATGACAGGATCATCGGTATATATGTGGCAAAAGGTGATTACCAGGAAATATCAAGGCTCATCGGAGAATGCGAATATCCTGAGATAGTCCAGACATACCAGAATTATCTGGCCATAACTCCGGTATTTTCCAATGAGCCCGGAGTATATGATCAGACCCTGAGACTTAAAATATCTGCCAATACTTCGGGTACCATATACTATACTCTTGATGGAAGCATACCGAATGAGACAAGTACAAGGTATGATGCTCCTATAGTGTTAGAACATGGTGAGATCACGGTTTCTGCGGTGTTTGTAAACCAGTACGGATTGACTTCCGAGGTTGCGGTTGGTACGTATATCATAACCAACGATATTCCGCCGGAGCCAATAGTGAATGCCGATTCGGGCGAGTATCATGAACCGGTGCTCATTACTGTTGAAGTACCGGAGGGATGTAAGGTATACTATACTACCGATAAATCGATACCGACTGAAGACTCTGTTCCGTATATTGATCCGATACCGATGCCGGTTGATTATTCGAATTTTAACTTTGTGGCTGTGACTGAAGACGGACTGGTTTCTGATGTTATTGTAAGGAGTTATTCACTGACGTTTCCCAAAGGGAAATCGTTTGATGAAGCAATCGGTATACTGAAATCGAGAATGCTTGAAAGAGGGCTGATATCTGATCTCGAAGGCCATTCAACAAGGGCGCCCGGTCATTTTACATATAAGGTTATCTCTGCGATACCGATATCAGGACAGGGCGATTATTATACGATCAGAGAGTTTTTGCATGACGGATCCGGAGCGGAAACGCCGACGGATACCACATATATAGTTGAGATTTACCAGGGTTCTGTGGCAGTACTCGGAGGAAATGCCAAGACCGGATTCTTAGCGATAGCTTTTTAAAGGGAGGAAATGAAAAAATGTACAGGATCATCAAAAAAAGGCAGCTGAATGAAGGAATATGCCTGATGGATGTGGAGGCGCCAAGATGCGCCAGACACTGCAAACCCGGGCAGTTTGTCATCGTAAGGACAGATGATGACGCAGAGAGGATCCCTCTGACCGTATGTGATTATGATGCGGAAGCGGGTACTGTTACCATTGTTTTCCAGGTTGTCGGAGCCGGTACTCTGCGTATGTTGAGTCTTAACGAAGGAGATGGCTTCAGGGACTTTGTAGGTCCTTTGGGGCAGCCGTCTGAACTTGTTAATGAAACAGTCGATGAACTTAAGCAAAAGAAGATATTATTCGTGGCAGGTGGTCTGGGAACCGCGCCTGTTTATCCCCAGGTAAAATACCTTCATGAACAGGGCGTGGACGCAGATGTTATAGTAGGTGCCAAGACCAAGGATATCCTGATCATGGAAGAAGAGATGAAGGCAGTTGCCGGTAATCTGTATATTACGACAGATGATGGCTCTTACGGCCGCAGCGGAATGGTTACCAAGGTTATCCAGGATCTGTATGATGAAGGTAAAAGATACGATCTGTGCGTAGCGATAGGACCTATGATCATGATGAAATTTGTCTGCAAACTGACACAGGAACTCGGGTTACCGACTATCGTAAGCATGAATCCCATAATGGTGGACGGAACCGGAATGTGCGGCGCATGCCGTCTTATGGTTGGCGGTGAAGTGAAATTCGCCTGTGTGGACGGTCCGGAATTTGACGGATTTAAGGTTGATTTTGACCAGGCTATGAAGAGACAGAATCTCTATAAGACCGAAGAAGGCAGGAAGTTCCTTGCAGAGAAGGAAAAGGACACACATCACGGCGGATGCGGAAACTGCGGCTGATAAGAAGTTCGTTTAGGATATAAGAGGAGAGGATAAAATGACTACAGATGTAAATGTTAGAGTTCCGGTAAGAGAGCAGGATCCGGAAGTCAGGGCACATAATTTTGAAGAAGTATGCTACGGATATAATGAAGAAGAGGCGGTATGTGAATCAGGAAGGTGCTTAAACTGTAAGAATGCACAGTGCGTTAAGGGATGTCCCGTAGCGATCAACATTCCCGCATTTATCGAGCAGGTTAAAAACGGTGATTTTGAGAAGGCTTATCAGATAATCTCTGAATCATCCTCGCTTCCCGCTGTATGCGGACGTGTATGTCCCCAGGAGACACAGTGTGAGGGAAAATGCATCAGAGGTATCAAGGGTGAACCTGTATCTATCGGCAAACTTGAAAGATTTGTTGCCGACTGGGCAAGGGATAATAACATCAAGCCTGCCGGAGCAAAAGAAAAGAACGGTAAGAAAGTTGCGGTTATCGGATCAGGTCCTGCCGGACTTACCTGTGCCGGGGATCTGGCGCGTCTTGGCTATGATGTAACCATATTTGAAGCGCTTCATGAGCCGGGCGGCGTCCTTGTGTACGGCATTCCTGAATTCCGTCTTCCCAAGGATGACGTTGTATTAAAGGAGATCGATAATGTTAAAGGCCTCGGAGTTAAGATTGAGACCAATGTGATAATCGGAAAGACCATATCGATCGATGAACTGATGGATGAAGGCTTTGAAGCAGTATTTATAGGATCGGGAGCAGGTCTTCCCAAGTTCATGAACATACCCGGCGAGCAGTCCAGCGGCGTATTCTCTGCCAATGAGTATCTCACCAGATCCAACCTGATGAAAGCATTTAAGGAGGAAGGAGATACTCCTATATACAGAGGAAAGCGTGTTGCAGTTGTCGGCGGCGGAAATGTTGCCATGGATGCGGCTCGTACAGCGCTTCGTCTTGGCGCTGAAGTGCATATAGTGTACAGAAGAAGCGAAGAAGAGCTTCCGGCAAGAGTTGAGGAAGTTCATCACGCCAAACAGGAGGGAGTTATTTTCGACCTTCTTACCAATCCCACCGAGATCCTTGCTGATGAGAACGGATGGGTTACGGGAATGAAGTGCGTGCGTATGGAACTTGGCGAGCCTGACGAAAGCGGAAGAAGACGTCCTGTTGTCATCAAGGATTCTGAGTTTACCATGGAAGTGGATGCAGTGATCATGTCGCTTGGTACTTCTCCAAACCCTCTTATCTCATCCACTACCGAGGGGCTTGATACCAATAAGTGGAAATGTATCATTGCTGATGAAGAAAACGGCGCCACAACCAAAGAAGGTGTATTTGCAGGCGGAGACGCCGTTACCGGTGCGGCTACCGTAATACTTGCAATGGGAGCAGGTAAGGCAGCAGCTAAAGGCATTGATGATTATTTGAAATCAAAATAAAGTGGTGTAGAATTGGCAGTTTATTCAAGAGAGATAGAGGCATCCGTAGACGAGCTTAAGCTCCTCTTCGGAGAGCATGATCAGTATATCCGGAAGATCGAGAATGATTTCAGGGTAGAAGTAATCGACAGGAACGGTACGGTCAAGGTGACAGGAACGTCAGAACCGCAGGTAGTGCGCGCAATGTCCGTGATAAAGGAATTGATAGCGCTTACGGACCGTGCCGGAGTCCTTGAAGAGCAGAACGTGAATTACGCTATAGAACTTGGGCATGAAGACAAGGAGAAATCTTTGGCGGGTTTAGACAGCGACTGCATATGTCATACGGTGCAGGGCAAGCCTGTTAAGCCTAAAACACTTGGTCAAAAGGAGTATGTAGATGCGATCAGAAACAATATGGTCGTGTTCGGTATAGGCCCTGCCGGTACAGGCAAGACGTATCTTGCCATGGCTATGGCTATTTCTGCATTTAAGAACAATGAAGTATCGCGTATCATTCTGACCAGACCGGCTATAGAAGCAGGGGAGAAACTGGGTTTTCTTCCGGGAGATCTGCAAAGTAAAGTGGATCCGTATCTGAGACCGTTATATGATGCGTTGTATCAGATAATGGGAGCAGATTCTTTTCTCAAGAATATGGAAAAGGGGCTTATTGAGGTTGCGCCTCTGGCTTATATGCGCGGCAGGACATTGGATAACGCCTATATAATTCTGGATGAGGCGCAAAATACTACTCCGGCGCAGATGAAGATGTTCTTAACCAGGATCGGTTTCGGATCCAAGGTGATAATTACCGGAGATGCGACTCAAAAAGACCTTCCGCAGGATACAAAATCCGGACTTGATATCGCATCAAAGGTTCTTAAGAATATCGAGGGCATTGCTTTTTGCAATCTGACATCTCAGGATGTGGTGAGACATCCTCTTGTTCAGCAGATAGTAAGAGCCTATGACAACTATGAACGAAGAAAATCAGGTGGAAGAAACTAAAAAAAGCGGTAATATCCGGCCGCTCATATATATATTGCTGTTTATCGTGTGCATAGGAGCGTGTGCAGGCTTATATTTTCTGCATGGCGTTAAGGATCTTAGGATATTGATCCAGGCTGGAGTTCTTCTGTTTCTCGGGATATTTGTTACCATATTCTCGTTTAATGCAGGAGCGCTTTACGGCAGTCTGTTCGGAGATAATATAAACCATTATGCCAGATTTTATACAGCTCTTATGATATTGATAGCAGGCTGTGTTATCATCCCTTTTATGCCTGCTGCCGCATGGCCCGTGACAGTAATGTACTGCCTGCTTACGATCTTGAGTAATATCCCCGCCGGCATCGTTTCATCAACGCTTTGCCTGTATATACTGGCTATAGCAGGAGGAACTTCATCTTATGCATATGTATTTGTATATCTGATCACAGGCATATGCGCATCCGTTATAGTTGCACATATTGATGAGCGTTTCAGGACAACCATTCCGGTTCTGATTACGGAACTTATCCTTTTGTCAGGATTATCGGTCACGATCATTACTACTTCGAGTACTTTGAGCATAGATCTGCTGATATATCCGATAGTAAACGTGACCGTTACACTGATTTTTATGCTGTTTTTCCTGAAACTGTATTCGGCGAGAGTAATCTTTAAGCAAAAAGACAATTATCTTGAACTTAATGATCCGGAATGTACGATCCTTACCAAACTTAAGGATCATTCACCTGAAGATTACAGGAAGACAGTTCATGTGGTGTATTTTTGCGACAGGGTATCGGCAGCGATAGGATTAAGGACAGATGTTGTAAAATGCGCCGGATTATATCACAGGATAGGCGTCATAGGCGGAGAATACAGTTGGGAAAATACCAAAGTCGCCTGTGGAGAAGCCTCTCTTCCTGATGAAGTCATGCAAATCCTGGAAGAATTTGAGAATGATGAGGTTCCCATGACGAAAGCGGAGACGGCTGTTCTTTACATGAGTGAATGTGTGGTGAATTCCGTCCAGTATCTGTTTGCAAAGAATCCGGAGATCAATCTTGACTATCCGTCTTTGATTGATGCAATATTTAAACAGCGGATCGAATCAGGTATATTCGACAATAATGAGATCAGCATCAGCCAGATGGAGAAAATGAAGAAAGTATTCGAGGTCGAAAAACTGTACTATGACTTCTTACGTTGATATAGACGAAGATATTGAACTTGATTTTGATGTTAATAAGCTTTCAGACCGGTTGATGGAAAAGGTTACCGACTCTGAAAACTGTCCTTATGAGACCTGTGTATCCCTTATCGTTACACACTCTGATGAGATCAGGACGTGTAATAAGGAGTATCGTGATATAGATTCAGTGACCGATGTATTGTCTTTTCCCGCGCTTGATCTTGCGGATGGCGATTTTAGCGCCATCGATGAGTCGGATTCATCATTATTTGATCCGGAAACCGGTGAACTGATCCTTGGAGATGTTATGATCAATATTGACAGGGTATACAGTCAGGCTGAGGAATACGGACACAGTGTACTGAGGGAATTTGCTTTTCTGATGACTCACAGTCTGTATCATTTGTGTGGTTATGACCATATGGATGAAGGATCAGCTAAGATCATGGAAGATAAGCAGGAAAAAGTGCTTACAGAGCTTGGGATAACGAGAGAATAATATGTTTAACAGGGACAGACTTCTTATAATATTAATGTCGTTACTGGTGTTTCGGATACCGTTGTCACATATCATAGGTGACAACGGCTGCGGATACTTCTCAGGCCCTTTTGAGATATTCTGGTGCCTGTCACTTCTTGCAGGAGCCGGACTTACAGTGACCATGAGAGGCATGATGAGAGATCGGATCCGGAGAGAGCAGTACTATAATGCCTCTCTGGTGTACAGTCTTGGCAAAAGATATACATTCATCGCTGCGGTGATCCTACTGGCCATTTGTGTGATACTGTATAATCCCATCAGTAATATCATTATCAAAGATTCGGGAGGCCGTCTTGCGTTTCTTGCAGTTGGTCCTGCGATATTCTTTGCGCTGTTTATCAATCTGGGGATCGGGTACTTAAGCGGTACAGACAATGCGCATGCTGCCATGATCGGAGAGATAGTCTGCGGACTTGTTTCAGGCATCGGTATGATCATAGGGTCATTTTTCGGTATTAAATACGGTCAGAATATAGCTGCGCTTCTTCGTAATCCTGAGGTTAGAGCCATGTATGGAGCTCTTGGCTCTATGATTGGTATCTGTGCGGGAGAGTTGATCTCTTTAGTGTTTATTCTCGTTATGGTGATCATCTATCAGAGATCATTTAATCATATGATCCGCTCTGATGATACGAGACGTTCTGAGAATATCTCTGACATAACCGGAAGGTTCACCGGCGGAGTATTATTAGACGGAGTGATAGAACTTCTTATACATGTGCCTGCGCTTATGTCTATATTGATGTACAGAAGGTACGGAATAGCAGGCGGTATGACGGATACAGGCGACGCCATAGGTGCTTTTTTCGCAAAATACATTGTTATTACATCGATTCTTGCTATATTGAGCGTTGTACCGGTTCAAAGCTCTCTTAAAGGCATTATTGCCGCAGCTTCTGATTCGGATAACCAGCTTACATCGGACAGGATAGCCAGGCTGTTAGGGAGAGTGCTGTATTTTGCCATTCCGGCAGTGATCTTTATAACAGTACTTCCAAACGTTCTTATTCCAACACTATATACCGGCAGGATAACCACCTCCATAAAACTTATCAGTATGGGAACAGGGATAGTTATACTGTATGCAGTGATGTATATCTTTGTATCTGTTTTGACACGTTTGGGCTATGGCAGGGAGATGATGATCATAAGCCTGCTCTCACTTTTGGCGGGCTGTATCCTTACATATTTTCTGATGTTTAAGAAGGATCTGGGATTTACAGGCGCGGTTATCGGGATGATGGCTGATTATGCCTTAAGGATCGTTATATGTGTGGTCATACTGCTTAGAAATTATAAACTGCGTGCTAATCTTATGATGGCGGTGCTTTTAAGTGTTGTGATCTCCGGAGTGATCGGAGTCATCTTAAAAGTTATCAGCACGCCTCTGTATAACGCGGTTGGCGGACCGCTGACTCTCATAATATGTCTGATACCGGCCTGGTTCATATATAACGTTGCATGTATGTTCTTCAGGGTTGTTTCAGCCGGTGCCATGAGTAAGAAGTTCATGGGTACGCTGATGGTCAAGATCGGACAGAATCTGGGTATCTATTGATGCATGATGAGACTATCTATGATATATGTGTCATTGGCGCAGGCGCATCCGGAATGATGGCCGCTCTTGCGGGGACTTTGTCCGGAGCGAAAGTTTGTCTTATTGAGGCTAAGGACCGTATCGGGACCAAGATCTTAAAAACCGGGAACGGGAGATGTAACTTAAGTCATATGCCTATATCCGGCGATGAATATGCAGGTACGGGAAAGAATCGTATTAACAGATATTTAGATCAGTTCGGCGTATCTGATACCCTTGATTTCTTTAAACATATCGGTTTACTCACCAGAGAAAAAGACGGATATATATATCCTTATTCGGAAAACGCATCAGCAGTTTTGGATGTTCTGAGGTTTTCTGTCAGAGACTATGGCGTGCACGTATATACGCGGTATTATGTGAATAGCATTGAAAAGGATGATATAGGATTTACCGTTATATGCGATGTCAGAGATGAAACTGATGCTAAAGACAAACGTCCCGGATCCTGTCATAACAGGAACATTACAGACGCCTCAGATGCAAGCTTCCGAACAGTGAGCGCACGAAACATCATTCTTTCGACAGGAGGGGCGGCCGATCCTTCATCGGGTTCTGACGGTAACGGATTTAAGCTTGCCCGTAAACTGGGATTGTATGTTATAAAGCCGCTTCCTGCACTTGTTAAGGTCATAGCAGATGATAAAGATATGGCAGTTTTGTCCGGGGTAAGGGCGAAGGGAAAAGTCGGAATTACCACTGATGATCCGATAAATAACGATCTGATCTGTGATACAGGCGAGATACAGTTTACCAAAGACGGATTATCCGGAATCCCCGTATTTAATATTAGCAGGTATGTTTCCGTGATGCTCGACAAAGGCATGGAGGTCATGTTAGGTATCGATCTGATGCCTGATATGGAAGCCGCAGATATTAAGGATCATCTTAATTTTCTTTCGGATAACCATCGATCAGATATGAGCATTGAAGAATTGATGTGTGGCGTTATCAACAAGAAGATTGCATCATATATCTTCAAAAAGACCGGTATTAATCCAAATACACATGTCAGTGAGATCCCGGATCGAAAGATAGACGGCATTATAAGGATGCTTAAGGATATGCGATTCAATATATCCGCAACTTACGGCTTTGATCAGGCCCAGGTTACATGCGGAGGCGTAGATTTTGCTGAAGTCGGGGATGATCTGCAATGCAAACAGATCCCGGGACTGTATCTTACAGGAGAACTGCTTGATATTGACGGCAGATGCGGCGGATATAATCTTCAATGGGCCTGGACCAGCGGGTATATCGCAGGGCGTCATGCGGCGGAGAAGTCCTGATGGCGGATAAGATAAACGCTAATAATATTCAACTCCCTGTGGATCATAAAGAAAAAGACTTAATAAGGCAGACAGCTAAAATGCTGCGTCTGCCTGTTTCCGATATCATGGATCTTGAGATAAGAAAACGTTCCATTGATGCAAGACATAAGGATAATATCAGGTATATCTACTCAGTTAACTGTGTCATCCCGGGAGGAGAAGGCGTTCTTCGAAAGATCAGAAACGATTCTGTTAAAAAAGCTTCTGACCCTGTATATAAGATCCCTGAGAAACGCTATAACGGTCGTCCGGTGATAATAGGAGCCGGACCAGCAGGGCTGTTCTGCGCATATATATGTGTGGAGGCAGGTCTGTGTCCTATAGTCATAGAACGCGGATCTGAGGTTTCCAAAAGACGGTCCGATGTGGATGAATTCTGGAAAACCGGCTTACTTAAGCCTGACAGTAACGTACAGTTTGGAGAAGGCGGCGCAGGTACCTTTTCAGACGGCAAGCTCAATACCCTCGTACACGATAAGGAAGGAAGATGCAGGTTTGTACTGGAGACATTTGTAAGGTTCGGTGCGCCTGCGGATATACTGTATGATGCAAAGCCGCATATCGGGACCGATATTCTTA
>JAEEGL010519046.1_pt1 | contig 12960 bp, 10 predicted proteins | sample 9134231 | NCBI WGS metagenome assembly JAEEGL01 (sample SAMN16246548, study PRJNA631951) | gut metagenome | biome: gut microbiome; feature: rumen; material: fiber-attached | host: Bos | place: Iran: Karaj | collected 2018-10 | reverse complement strand
CTAATTCATATAACATCTTATCACGAGTAACCTTTGCAATAACTGAAGCCGCACTTATAGTTATACTTTTTAAATCACCTTTAATTATTGAAGTAGTTGGAATATCCAATTCAAGTGGCATTGCATCAATTAAAATATGCTCTATCTTACATTCCTTTAAGCAATTATTGATTGCTTCTTTCATAGCAAGTTTAGTTGCCTCATAAATATTAACTTCATCAATAATCTTTTCTGAAATAATACCTACTCCAATACCCAAAGCTTGTCTTTTTATTTCTTCAAAATAAAAATCTCTTTTCTTTTCACTTAATTTTTTAGAATCAGTTAATCCATCTAAATTATAATTATCAGGTAAAACTACACAAGCTGCAACAACAGGGCCAACTAAAGGACCACGTCCCACTTCATCTACACCAGCAATAAAAGAAATACCTTTTTCTTTCAATTCTCTTTCATATCTATAATTATCTTTTAAACATAAATATAAATCCAAATCTTTAATAATCTTTTTATCTTTTTTTCGATTAAGCTTCTTTTTTATATCATATATTTTCTCAATAGTCATAAATCTATAACCATCTATTTCTATACAATTATTTTCATCAAAAAAAGTACTAGATATTGAAAAACAATCTTTTTCTTTAAGAACATTCCCCTCAATATTACTATCATAATCCCAATTAACTGAATCATAATATCCTCTACTACAAGCAAAATCTATATCACTAGTCTCATCAAGCAAACCTTGTACAACTAAACTTGCACCACCAATAATAATACACTCATTTAAATCTAAGGAACAATTACTAAGCTTATCTAATATTTCTTCTTTATTCATTATCATCTAACCTATCTAATGTTATATTTCCAAAATAACCATTTTTTAAATCTCTAACAATTATATTTGAAACCTTTTCATAATCAACTATACCGCCTCTTGATAAAGCTCCTCTTCTTTTTCCAATCATTTCATACGCTTCAATAAAATCATCATCTAATTCAGTTATTCCATATCTATCATTTAATTTATCAGGATATAAATCAAATATCTTTTTTAATATAAAACAAGCGATTTGATCAATATTTAATATTTCTTCTTTAATAGAAGATAAAGCTGCTAATATATGAGCTCTTTCTTGATCTTCCATCTTAGGCCATAAAATTCCAGGAGAATCAAGAAGCTCTATATCTTTATTAACTCTTATCCAAGAAAGACTCTTAGTAAAACCTGGAGTATTACCAACACCAACACTTTTTCTACCAACCAATCTGTTAATTAAAGTACTCTTACCAACATTAGGAGCTCCAACAATTAATACACGAGCTGCTCTCTCCTTCATTCCTTTAGAAACTCTATTTGAATTGATATCATTCATAATTTCTTTTGTTTTATTAATCAGTTCATTACAATTACCATTCATCAAATCAAGACTAACCACATAATAACCAGATTCTTTATACCAATCTAATATCTTATTAGTTTCTTCTTTATCACACAAATCATACTTAGTCACAACTAATATTCTAGGTTTATCCTTAATAAGATTATCGATATCTACAATTTTACTAGATAAAGGCATTCTAGCATCAATAACTTCATAAACTATATCTATTAGATTTAACTTTTCACCAATTTCCCTCTTAGTCTTAGCCATATGACCAGGAAACCAATTGATATTGGAATTGTGGACCCCCCTATTTTTATTATTATTTTCGTCCATAACATTCATCTCCTTTCATAAAAAAGAATAATCAATTTCTCAACTATTATATCACATTTTCTTATCATTTATATAATTAAGTAAATGATTATATTCATCTTGATATTTAAATTCAATAGTTACATTTTTATTTTCATCTACATAAATGTTTTCAATAAATTCATTAATTATATTTCTATTTAATTCAGTTATTTTATTGTGTATTTTTATTTTCTTTAAAAAACTATATCCTTCATCAAAATTTACATTAAGTTCAGATCTTTCGTTTTCTAACTGATTTAATTCATATAAATAATGCTCTTTAAAATCTAAATAATCTTTTTCACTTATTACATCATTTTTATAATCTTTCAATAATCCATTAATAAGTTTTTTATGATCAATTATTTGTTTATCTAATTCTACTATTCTCATCTCATTTATTTGTTTTTTATAGTCAGAAATACTATCATCAATTATATTATTTATGATTTTTTGAAAATCACAAAACAAATTTATTTGTTTATTAATAGAATCTAATACTATATCCTCTATCAGTCTTTCATATATAAAATGTCGAGTACATGTATTATAGTGATGATAAGAATTACATTGATAAAAATATCTTTTTTTATTATGTTTCATTTTGCAACCTCTTACCAAAGAACTACCACATTCTTTACATTTTATATAACCGCTAAATATATTTATATTTTTCTTTATTGTATATGTATTTCTATTAATTAAAATATTATGTACTTTATTGAAAGTCCTTTTATCAATAATTCCTTTATGAGTATTTTCAACTCTTATTTTATCTTCATCAGCTGTTACAACAATATTATGTTTTTTATGACTAACTCTTTCTCTTTTACATTGAACTAAATTACCTATATATACTTCATTCCTTAAAATATAATCTACTGTTCTTGAATCCCATTGATTTTTAATTTTTGGAGGCTTATATTTAGAGTTTTTTAAGTTTAAGTATTTACTTGGAGTTAAAACGTTCTTTTTATTTAAATATTCAGCAATATAAACTTTACTATTACCTTCCAAAGCAAGTGAAAATATCTTTTTTACTACTTTTGCAGCATCTTCGTCTATTACTAATAAATGAATGTCATTGTCATCTTTTTTATATCCAAATGGTGCCATTCTCCCAATAAAATTGCCAGACTTTTTACTTGCCTTTAAAGATGATCTAATCTTTTTTGAAGAATCACTAGAATAACTTTCATTTAATAAATTCTTAAATGGAATAATTAAGGATTTTAATGATTCAGGATTCAAATAAGAATCAACATTATCATTAACTGATATAAACCTTAATTTATATTTAGGTATAATATCTTCTATAAAATTACCAACTAAGATATAATTTCTTCCAAGCCTTGATAAATCTTTTACTATAATACCATCTATTTTTCCCTTTTCTATATCATTTAGCATTTCTTTATATGCAGGTCTATCAAAATCAGTACCTGTATATCCATCATCTATATATTGCTTATATATTTTTATATCTTTATTGTTTTTTAAATAATAATCCATTAATATTTTCTGATTTTTAACACTATTTGATTCTTCTTCGCCTTCATCAGCTGAAAGCCTTTGATACATTCCAATTATCCATTTTTTCTGCATCAATAACACCATCGCTTTCTAAATAACAAACCATATTCTCATATTCATCTTGATATTTGAATATTACATCAATAACACCATCTTCATGAACCAATATATCTTCAATCAATTCATTAACAATTTCTTTAGTTAATTTAGGATATTTTATGTATTTAGATAATCTATCATCTGTAATCATTTCATAGATAGCATCTATATCACTTTCTTTATATCTTCTTAATATTAATCTTTTTGTCTCTATTCTTGGACTAAGCATAAAATCAACTCCTGTTTTTTTATCATAATATTATTTTCTTCTAGCCTTAATAAGACTATAGTCATCTTTATCTACAGTACTTGAAGTAATTTCTTTAAAACCAACTTCTCTTAATATTTCTAATTCATGTTCTACTGTAAGTGGTGTATCTATGTGTTTGTAATTTTCTATATTATGTTCTAATTCATATAATTGATGTTCTTCAAAATCTTCTGTTAAAGCAATACGATCACAATTTATGAATTGACCATTTGTTTTTAAACAATTATATATTTTCTTATATAATTTTTCTTTTTCTTCTCTTGTAAAATGGTGTAGTGCTGATGTTGATATTACAGCATCATAATTATCGCCAAATTCTACTTCAAAGAAATCACCACATATTGTAGTTACATGTTCTGCGAAAGGTCTTTTCTTTAATTCTTCAAGCATGTTTTCAGTAATATCTATGACTGTTACTTCAATAGTTGGAAACAACTCAAATAAGTGAATTAATTCTAGTCCAGTTCCTGCTCCTAAGTCTAGAATCCTTTTTGAATCTTTATCTAGATTGTTTGCTAATTCTTTTTTTGTATTCATAAATTCTTGGTGACTAGCATCATATTCATTAATTTTCCAGTTAAAGAAAGATCTTTGTTTTTGGTTTCTTTCATATAAATTCATAATTATACCTCCATGTTTATATTAATATTATTTTTAATTAAATCTTTTATCTCATTATCATTTAATTTTATACTATTAACACATAATTGTGTTGCTATGCCATGAGTATAGAATCTTACCTCACGATATACTTTTTTGGCTTTTTCTAAAGATATTTTATATTGCTCTACCATTGCTTTTATTGTTTCCATGTTTCTATCTGTATTTAATACTTCATTTACTGTTCTAGAACCAGCTAAGTCAGCCATAAACATAGAAAAGAATATATTAGGTTCTTTTTTAGCATATAGAGCATAAGCATAACTTATCGTATATAAGTAATCTTCTTTATCTACATATTTATGGATAAAAGATTCATAATCTTTTCTTAAATAGTTCTTAAGATCTTCTTTATACATATCAAAGTTATTATAATTTTTAAAAATTGGTTGTGTTGAACAGCCTATATATTTAGCTAATTCTCTAGCGGTTAGATTAGAGTAGCCTTTTTCTTTTATAAATTCAACACTTTTTTCTAATATATATTCTTTAGAAAATTTTATAGTTCTTGCCATAAATACCACCTCACAAATGTATTAAATAACATTTGTTATTTATTATATGCTAATTAATGTAATTTGTCAACATAAAAATAACATTTGTTATTTTTTTGTACTATGCTAAAAATATTTTTTTCTAATATTTAAAAATGTAAAATAACGTTAATGATTATTGAATTATTTTTATTATTATTATAAAATTTAAGTAGGTTAGAATATAGGAAAGGAGAGATATATTAATGGATACAATACTAGATGAAACTGCTATTGAAAATCTTAGAGTTGATATAGAGAATTTTAAAAAATGTATTACAAATACTTGTGATCAAATCACTGAATTAATAAATCGTTTTGAAGCACAAGATGTTTCACAGAGCTTTTTTGTTAGTGGTAATTTTGGTAATGATAGTAAAGAAAGATTGTTAGCGATAAAAAATGCCTTAAACGATTATTTAGATATTGTTTCAGGTGATGGTCAATTAATACAACAAACTAATATTTTTTTAGATGAACAAATGCAAAGAATAAAAAGAAATTTATAATATAGTAATTGAAGGGAGTATTGATTATGAAAAATTATTTTAAAGTATTATTCCTATTATTTATTACATTTATAGGAATTAATGTTTATGCAGCTAGTGATTTATTGGATGATAATAATATGTATAATAGGGCATATAAAAATATTCACTTGGCTATAAGTGATGTTAAGAATGCTAATTTAAATGATGCTGAATCTATTAATAATATGATTAATTTTACTCAAAATGGGACTTATTATGATAAGCCACATTGTTATCAAGAATATTATCAGTTATTAGGTCTAGGTGATGGAGTATGTTCTAGTTATAATGAAGCTGCTAGAGAATTATCTCAAATGAGTGGAGCTAATTGTTTTAATATAATAAGCAGATCAGCTGATCATAAAATAACAGCTTGTTATTATGATAAAGATTGGCACTATTATGATGCTACTGGAGGATCACAACCAGATAACAAGGCTTATAATGCTAGAGCAGAAATATCTTTTAATGCTGGATTTGTTTCTACATATAATCCAAATAGTCCATATGATATGGGAGGTTGGTTTTTTGGACAAAATCAATCTACTAATTTAACATCAACCGGAGAGTTTAGTTTAATGTTTCCTATGCCTGTAGGTGGAAGTGTATCTGAAAAACATCTTCATAGTTTTTACGATAATACTTATTTATATGATTTTGATATTCTTCCTTTAGAAGATTATGCAATACTTTATCGTAAAAATAGATCAACTGGTACAAAAGCAGAAATAGCTAGAGTGCCATATAATGCTAATTTAGGAGGAATTAGTGGTCTAGTTAAAGATTATAATTATTTTTATTTCTTAAATTATGCTGATGGTAATAAACCATATCGTATGAACTTAGATGGTTCTAATAAAACTAAAGTATCTGATACAGTAGGTATTAATATTTGGAGAGAATTTGATTCTATTTATATTTATGATACTAATAAGAATAATGTAAAAATAGCTACTATGAGTAGTTATCCTAAAACAGCTACATATACAGTAAATGATGGTACAAGTGCTTATAAAATAATTTATGTTTATAACAACAATGGTGCGACTATTATTGATGTAGATGGATTATTAAATGATACTCCTACAGGTGTTATTCAAGTACCAAGTACTTTAGGAGGCCATCCTGTTATTGGTATAGCACCATCTGCTTATCGTAGTTTTGATAATAGTGTAGTTACTGAGAAATTAGTATTACCTTCAACACTTTTATATGTTGGAGGAGATGCTTTTAGATATAGTAATATCAAAGAAGTAGTTTTAAATTCTGGATTAAAAGCAATTGGAAATCTGGCTTTTGATTCTAGTAAGATATCTACAAAAGTTACTATTCCAAGCACAGTAACATTTATTGGAAGAAGTGCTTTTTCAAATAACAAAATACCAAGTGTAGAAATTCCTAATGGTATTAAAGTATTAGGAGATAGTATATTTGAAGATAATAAGATTACTTCAGTAGAATTGCCTTCTTCACTTGAAGTATATACGGGATCTTTTGGAGGGCCTTTTGGAAATAATAATATTGAAGAGTTATCTTTTAATTCAAATATAAAAGAAATAACTATAGGATCATATCATGAAAGTTTAAAAAGAATTTTTATTAACGGAAGTAATTTAGATTATGTTAATATCAGTGGTTTAGACGATGTAGAAGTATATGCTCATAGCAATACTAAGACTGCTACTACATTGACTAATGCAGGTATTGATTGGATTGATATAGATAATATTACTTATACAATTGAATCAGGAGAAGATAATATTACTATTGATAAATCAAGGGGATCTATAGATTTAGATTATACAATTAAACCAAGTTATGTAAATTACACTACTAGTTGGTCTAGTAGTAATCCTGATGTTGCTACTGTTAAGAATGGTAAAGTTACATTATGGATGGCAGGAAATACTACTATTACATTAAAATTATCAACTGGTGTAAAAAAAGAATTTCATTTGACGGTAACTGATAATCCAATTACTTCAGTAAAATTAGGAATTCCGACTAGTACACCTTTCCGTATAGGAACACGATTTAAAATGAATATAACAGTTACTCCTAGTGATGCTGATATTACTGGTTTAACTTATACTAGTAGTGATCCTAATGTATTAAGAATTAATGAATATGATGGTAAATATATTGATTTTGAATTATTAAAAGGAGGAGAGGCTACTCTTACTATTGATACTCCAGTTGGTGTAAGTGAAGAAACTAAATTTAAAGTTTATTATAGACCAAAGAGTATTGCTATATCTGGTCCTAGTGATCCAATCTATCTTGGTGATACATTTGAAATTACTAGAACAATAGTTGCTGATGGTGAATGGGAAGACTTTTATTACTATGGTGTTTCTAATCCAGATGTATTAGAAATATTAGATGATGGAAGAATGTATGCTAAAGGAGTAGGAACTAGTCAAGTATATATATATGAACCAGATAAACCAAATAATCCTAAAGCTTCAGCATTTATTACAGTAAAAGCAATACCAGTTTCTAGTGTTTCTTTAGATAAAACAAGTATATCTTTAGAAGTAGGAGATACTGATAAGTTAACTGCTACTGTATTGCCAGAAAATGCTGGAGATAAAACTATAAAATGGTCAAGTAATAATACAAATGTTGTTACTGTAGATAATAATGGAAACCTTACAGGAATAGGTGTTGGTGTTGCTACTATTTATGCTAGATCAAATGCTGATAGTACTATAAATGCTACTTGTCATGTAGTTGTTAATCCAAAAACTATTCCAGTAACAGGTATTAGTTTAAATAAAAGTTCTATTACATTAGAGGAGAAAAAGACTGAGACATTGACTGCTACTATTACTCCAAGTGATGCTACTAATAAAGCAATTACTTGGTCAAGTAGTGATACTACTATTGCTACAGTATCATCTACTGGTAAAGTAACAGCTAAGAAAAAAGGTACTGCAACTATTACAGCTACTACTAATAATGGTAAAAAAGCTACTTGTACTGTTACAGTAATTGAAATACCAGTTAAGAGTATTAACTTAGATAAAACTAATGTAGAGTTACTTGTTGGTAAAAGTACCACAATAAGTGCTACTGTATTGCCAGTAGATGCTGCTGATAGAAGTGTTACTTGGACAAGTAGTGATCCTAGTGTAGCTAGTATTGAAAATAAAATAATAACTGCTAATAAAGTAGGAACAGCTACTATTACAGCAACGACTAGTAATGGTATAAAAGCTACTTGTATAGTTAAAGTTACTAGTAATGAAATAGCAGTAACTGGTATTACTTTAAGTGAATCATTCTTTATTCTAAATGAAGGTGAAAACAAAACAGTAGTTGCGACTATTATGCCAAGTAATGCTACTAATAAGGCTTTAACTTGGACTTCATCTGATTCTAGTGTAGCTAGTGTTGATCAGAATGGAAAAGTTACAGCTTTAAGAGTAGGAAAAGCTACTATTACTGCTACTGCAGTTAATGGTCAAAAGAAAGCATGTGTTGTTGAGGTAAAAGCGCCATTAAAGAGTATTAGTCTTAGTCAAACTAGTATTACTCTTAAAAAAGGAGAAAAAGCTAATTTAAGTGTTATTTATAATCCAAGTTATACAACTGATGATAAGAAAGTAACTTGGACATCTGATGAGAGATATATTGCTGATGTATCTTCTACTGGTGAAGTTGAGACATACTTTGTAGGAGAAACAAAAATTCATGCTAAAGTAGGTAATTTTGAAGCAATATGTACAGTAAAAGTTGTAGATGAAGATGGATTATCATTTATAGATGTTACAAAGGATGCTTGGTATTATGATTCAGTAAAAGAAGCATTTAATAGAGGTATTATTGCTGGATATAATGCTACTACATTTGGTCCAGGTGATAAAGTAACACGAGGCCAATTAGTAACATTCTTATATAGATTAGAAAAATCACCTGCTGTTTCTGAAACATCTAAATTTAGTGACGTTAAAGAAGGAGAATACTATACTAATGCAATTAAATGGGCTTCAAGTAATGATATTGTTCATGGTTATGGAGGAACTACTAAGTTTGGTCCTGATGATAAAATAATAAGACAAGATTTAGTAGTTATCTTAAACAACTATGCTCGATATAAGAAAGTAAATCTAGATGATAGCTACGATTTAAGTGGTTTCAGTGATTGCAATATTGTAAAAGATGGTTATGCAGAGCCAGCAATTAAATGGGCTGTTAAGAATCATGTAATGAGCGGAAAAAATATTAATAATAAAAAATACATAGCTCCATTTGATAATACTACAAGAGCTGAAGCTGCTGCGATGATAGTTAATTTTACAAATACATTTAATATAGAGAACTAGAATAATAGTTCTCTTTTTCTTATAAAAAAACTATCTAAAACATCTTAGAATAGTCTTTTTATTCGTTCTTCTTAAAGTGATGAAAAGAGATAAAGAATAAAAAGAGATACCAAATGGTATCTAAAAGCAACTATTAATTAAATGGTTATTTATAATAGTCCAAACATTTTATTTATCTTTTTTAATTATTCTTTGTCAATGTAAAGTTTGAATCAAAGAATACTGAACCATAGCCACCGGCAATTTTAGAACAGTCTCCTGCCATACTTAAAAATGATGAATATTTTTCTGAACAATCAGCTCCAGGACCGCAAGTAGATGGTCCTTCTTTTAATAATAAAGCATTTTCTATTATAGTATAGTGTCCAGTAAAGTATTGTTCCATACCACTCTTTGTTAATTTATAAGTACCATCTTCTTTTAAATCAAGGGTTATTGTTCCAGTTGTATTTTGAATATCATTTCCATCTTCATCTTTATAGTTTTTTTCTTTAATAAAATCTACTACCCAATGAATAGAAGTCATAATATCATAATATGAATATCCAACTTCTTCTGCTTCTTTAAATAATTTGTCATAATAAATTAAATTATATTCATCTTCATCTACATATTTAGTTTTAATTAATTCTTTTATATAATTATTTATTAATAAATTATTTAATTTATATTCTTTTTCTATTTTTTCTATTTTATTATTATTACTATTTAATAGTTGCTGATTTTCGGAAATCGGATTAACCGCTACCCGATTTTCAGGTTGCGGCACTTTATCTTGATATAATAATCTATCTGGAACTTCTTCAATATCATAAATTACTTTAGTATAATGACCATTCTTATCTCTAGGTTGAGTTATTTTTACATAACCAGCTTTCTTTAAATCATCTAATGCAGTGTTAACTGCTGCCTTCCCTTCTTTGCATATTGCTACAAGTCCATTAAAAGAAAAACTCCAGTCTGGAGGTAATGAAATCATTTTAGTTAATAATCCTAAACCTTTTAAACTAAGTTCTGGATCTCTTATTGTTCTATTATCAATCGTTGTATAATTTCCGTGTTTATGAAATCTAAAAACTGTTTCACTCATCTTTCCATACTCCTTTCTTTATGTCTTGTGTAATAATCAACTGCTTTAATTACATAATCTTCAACTTGATTTATTTGAATATTTCTAGGTAATACTTTTTGTAATTTATCTGCATTAAATTTATATTTTGGTATTTGATTAGGCTTTTCTTGTGAAATTAAATCTACGATTTTTTCATTTGTAAGTTCTCCTTTTTGAGATAATTTTTTTAATATGATTGCTTGTGCATGAGATGGTGTTGCATCATTCATTTCCATAGCATCTAATAATAAAGTTTGTTGTTCTTTATTAAGATAAGAAATTTCTACAGCAGGATTAAAGGCAATCTCCTTATTATCAACTTTATCTAACAATTCAGGTATTAAATCATTTAAGTGAATATATCTCGATACTTGTCTTCCACTATCACCTTGTTCTTCACCAACTTCATCTCGTGTTTGAACCTTTAGGCCAACTTGTCCTGAAGTTTTTCCTTGATGATTTAATGCATCTAATTTCATTTTATATGCTCTTGCTTTTTCACTTGGTAAAATTTCTTCTCTGTGCATATTAGAATCAACCATATAAATAGTAGCTTCATCATTATTCATATTTCTTATAATACAAGGCATAGTTTTTAATCCTACTAATTGACTAGCAAGTTTTCTTCTATGTCCTGATACTATTTCATATCTATCATCTTTTTTTCTTACAATAATCGGTTCTAATACTCCATTACTTTTAATTGATTCCTTCAATTTGTCTAATTCATCATTATTTAAAACTTTAAATGGATGATTAGGAAATTCATCTAATAAAGTTAAATCTATTTCTTCAATCTTTTCTTTTTTAGCATCATCTCGCTGTGCTTGTGTAGTAAAAAAATCATCTACTGTAAATGGCATTGGATCTAGTATGCTCTTTTTCTCCATCTCTAACTACCTCCTTTGCAAAATCTTGATAAGCAGATGCTACTTTAGAATTCTTATCATAAGTAAATATTGATTTTCCATAACTAGTAGATTCAGCAACTTTAATTGCTCTAGGAATTTGAGTATCATACATCTTAAATATTGTTCCATATGATTCCATTAATTCTTGTCTAATTTGTCTTGATAAATTTGTTCTTTGTTCTACCATTGTTAAAAGTAATCCTCCTATTTGTAAATTAGGATTTATATTTCTTCTAACTTTACTAACAGTGTTTATTAACTGTCTCATACCTTTTGTTGCTAAAAACTGTGATTCAACAGGGATAATAACTTTATCAGAAGCAACTAAAGCATTTATTGTTATCATTCCCAAACTAGGCATACAATCAATAATAATGTAGTCATAATCTTTTTTAAGTGATTCTATTGAATTTTTAATCGTATATTCTCTACTCATTGCATTAACAAGTTCAACTTCCATACTCGATAATTCTAGATTAGAAGGTATTACATCAACACCTTCTTTTTGTTTTAAAACTGCTTCTTTAGAATTTATATCTAAATCTCTAACAGATCTTTCCATTAAAGTTGCAAGTGTTATTGGAATATCATCTGTATTATGCCATCCAGCATAAGTAGTTAAATCTCCTTGAGGATCAGCATCAACTAATAACACTTTCTTATTTAATTTTGTTAATGCTACTCCCAAAGAAAAAGCAGTAGTAGTTTTTCCTACACCTCCTTTTTGGTTAGCTATTGCTATTACTTCACATTTATTCATTTTCTTTCTCCTTTCGTTTTTTTTGCATAAAAAAAAGAACTATACTCATCACTAAATATAGTTCCAATTACAGGGGGGTCCACAGTGCAATCTCACTACTCAACTTCTACCCCAAAAATGCATATTATTTTATTAAAAATTCATAAAAAAACACTTTTTAATGTTTTTTTTTGCAAAAAAGTGTAATATCTAAATATCAAAAATTCGTTGAAAAATAAAGAAATTGTATGAGGGGGTCCCCAAAAACAATTACAACCAATTGATTTGGCTCTTTTGAAACACCTTTTCATTATCTTGATTATTCATTAGAAATCACTTCCTTTTTTCTATAATATTATATCATAATTATTAAATAGAATTTATATCTTCTTAAAATTAATCTCAACACTTTTATCTTCATGAATAAAAATATTTTCAATATATTTTACAATTCTATTTCTTGTTAACTTTTTTATTTCTTTGTTTTCTACTCTTTTTAAATT
>JAEEGL010351920.1_pt1 | contig 12960 bp, 10 predicted proteins | sample 9134231 | NCBI WGS metagenome assembly JAEEGL01 (sample SAMN16246548, study PRJNA631951) | gut metagenome | biome: gut microbiome; feature: rumen; material: fiber-attached | host: Bos | place: Iran: Karaj | collected 2018-10 | reverse complement strand
GTTTCGGCGGTTTTGCGGGAGAGGGAAGCTTGTCTCATTTCGATTCCTCCTTTATGATGGAACGCAGCGTTTGGATCACGACGGCAAGCTCTTCCCGGGAACCGACGGTGATGCGGTTGTAGTCCCGGATGCGGGGAGAGGAGAAATGGCGCACCAGGATCCCGCGCTCCTTCAGGGCGAGATACAGCTTTTCTCCGTCAAAGCCCGGAAGACGGGCGAATACGAAATTAGCCCGGGAATCGGGAAGCTCGAACCCGAGCGCGCGGAGCTCGCGCGTGAGAAACTCCCGGTTTTCCGTGATGGTCCGGATGTTCTTCTGCGTATATGCTTCGTCCCGCAGGGCGCCGATCCCGGCCGCCATGGTGATGCTGTTGACGTTATAGGGATTGGTGGAAAAACGGACGGTGTCAAGATCCCGGATGAGTCCGGCGTTCCCCGCGGCGAAGCCGAGACGGGCGCCGGCCATGGAACGGGATTTGGAAAAAGTCCGCACTACAAGGAGGTTTTCATACCGGGGGATCAGACAAAGAGCGCTTTCTCCGCCGAAATCCACGTAGGCTTCGTCCACGATCACGACGGTCTCCGGGTTGGATGCAACGATCGTTTCCACGTCCTTCAGGGGAAGCGCGATGCCGGTGGGCGCGTTGGGGTTGGCAAGAAAGATCGTTTTCCCGGAAGAGGAATAGTCCTCCGGTCTGATCCGAAGCTCAGGGTCCAGGGGGATTTCTTCGTAAGGGACGCCGTAAACCGACGACGCGACCTTATAGAAGCCGTAGGTGACGTCGGGAAACAGCGCCGGATGCTTTTCGTCGCAGAAGGTCATCACGGCCAGGTCCAGCGCTTCGTCCGAACCGTTCACGGGCATGATCTCTTCGGGCTTCAGACCGTAGAAAGAAGCCAGCTCCCGCCGGAGCGCGGCGCTCATGGGATCGGAATAGAGCTCCAGCCGGGGAAGCGCTTTCGCCGCCTCGCTTTGGGCGAGGGGGGAAGGCGGAAAGGGGGATTCGTTGGTGTTGAGCTTGATATACTTCCGGTCCTGCGGCTGTTCGCCGGGGACGTAGGGGGAGAGAGAAGCGTATTTTTTACTGAAAAACCTGCTCACGCGTCCTCCTCCTTCCCGGCGATCCCGCCGCGGATCAGGGCGCTCCTGGCGTGCCCGTCGAGTCCCTCCGCCATGGCGAATTCCGCCACGTCCTTCCGCACCGCGTCAAGCGCCGCGGCGGGGAAGGAGGTAACCTGGATCTTTTTGACGAAATCATCCACCGAAAGAGGGCTGGAAAAGCGTGCGGTGCCGCCGGTGGGAAGCGTATGATTGGGCCCGGCGAGATAGTCACCCAAAGCTTCCGGCGTGTTTCGCCCGAGAAAAACAGAACCCGCGTGCCGCACCTTGCCGAGCAGGGAGAAGGGATCGTCCACCGCAAGCTCCAGATGCTCGGGGGCAAGCTCGTTGGAAAGCTCCAGCGCTTCCTCCAGATCGTCCGTGACGATGATCTTGCCGTTCTGTTCGATCGACGCTCTTGCGATTTTTTCCCTGGAGAGGAGAGGAAGCTGCCGCTCGATTTCGTCCGCCGTCTTTTGAGCGAGGACGGGACAATCGGTGATCAGGACGGCGCTGGCGTTCACGTCGTGCTCCGCCTGGGAAAGGAGATCGGCGGCCAGGACCCGGGGATCGCTCCTGCCGTCGGAGATCACCAGGATCTCGCTGGGACCTGCGATCATATCCACCGAAACCGCGCCGTAAACCTGCCTTTTCGCCTCGGCGACGTAGGCGTTGCCGGGCCCCACGATCTTATCCGCCCGGGGAACGGTTTCGGTGCCGTAGGCCATGGCGGCGATCGCCTGCGCGCCGCCGACCTTGAAAACCCTGTCGGCGCCGGCGACGGAGGCGGCGGCCAGCACCGCGGGAGCGACTTTCCCGTCTTTTCCCGGCGGGGTGGTCAGGATCACTTCGGGGCATCCGGCGATCTTCGCCGGGATCACGTCCATCAGAACGGTGGAGCAGAGGGGCGCGGTGCCGCCGGGCACGTAAACGCCCGCCCGGTCGACCGGCACCACCCGCTGCCCCAGGACGACGCCGTTTTCCTTCGTGAAGAAAAAGCCGGAACGCTGCTGCTTTTCGTGAAAAAGGCGGATGTTGTCCGCCGCCCGGGCCAGAAGCGCCATGAATTCCGGCCCGACCCGCTCCACGGCTTCCCGGATCTCCTCTCCGCCGACCGTGAGGGAGGAAAGGGAGACCTTGTCGTATTTTTCGGTATAGAGATAAAGGGCCCGGTCTCCCTTTTCCCGGACGTTCCGGATGATTTCACTGACGACCGCTTCCGCCTTGACGGTGGGCAGTTCTCTTTTCAGAATCTCTTCCTTCGGCATGTCGCCGAGCTTTACGATGCGAATCATATCGGCAGGATCCTTTCCGATTCATCAGTTTTCTTTCCCTTGACCGGAAAGTCCTGCGAGGAGACTTTCGATCTCGGGCGTCTTGAATTTGAAGCTTGCTTTGTTGGCGATCAGGCGGGCGCTGACGGGGACGATGGTTTCGACGACCTCCAGATCGTTTTCCCTGAGGGTCGTGCCGGTCTCCACGATATCCACGATGACGTCCGAAAGGCCGAGGATCGGGGCGATCTCGATGGAACCGTTCAGATGGATGATATCGATCTCCCGCCCCAGGGAAGCGTAATACCGCTCGGCGATCCGGCGGAATTTCGTCGCCACCCGGAGGGGACGGCGCGTGTCGTCCCGGAATCCCTTCGGCGCGGCGACCGCCATCCGGCAGATCCCGGTGTGAAGATCCAGAAGCTCGTAGATCTCCGGATCGTATTCCAGAAGGATATCCTTGCCCGCGACGCCGACGTCGGCGGCGCCCCGCTCCACATAGATCGCGACGTCGGACGGCTTGACCCAGAAATACCGGATCCCCGCGCCGGGGTTTTCAAAAATCAGTCTGCGGCTGTTTTCCAGAAGGGCGGGACAGGGATATCCCGCCGCGGCGAACATGGCGTAAACCTTTTCGCCGAGTCTTCCCTTGGGAAGCGCAACGTTCAGAAAGCGATCGGTTACTGCCACGTGATCCCGCCTTTCTCAAAAACGCCGACTCTGCCGGCCCGTATACCCGGGGCGGCGGTGCGGCCGGTCCTGACCGTCAGGCCCTCCTGCCGGAGCGACTCGACGGCGCGTATCAGCTCTCCGGGATCGGCGTCTTCTCCGTAAAGAAGCAGAACGTCGGAATCCAGAGGAGAAGGCGCGTCGTCAAGACGCTCGATACTGTCCAGATATACCGCGAATCCCGCGGCGCTCGCCTTTTTCCCGAGGCGGCGCATCAGATGATCGTACTGCCCGCCGGAAAGCACGGCTGCGGGAAGCCCCGCGATAAAGCCCTTGAAGATCAGGCCGTTGTAATAATTCCGGTCGCCGGTCACGGAAAAGTCCACCCGGATCTTCCCGGCGAATTCCCCGCCGGAAAAGACCGAAAGAGCCCGGCGGAAAAAGGAATACTCGATTCCGGCGCCGCAGGCTTCGGCGATGCGGCCGATTTCCGGCAGCACTTCCTCCGGCCTGCCGTAAAGGGAAAGAAGTCTTGTAAGAAGCGCTCCCTTTTCTTCCGGTATGCCGTTTTCCAGAAGCATGGCGCGGATCCCGTGCAGGTTCTTCTCGCCGGCGGCGTGAAGAAGCTCCTCCTGCAGCGAGGGCGAGGAAGAGATCTGCTCCAAAACCGCCGAAAGGATCCCGAGATGCGCGAGATCCAGCACGTAGTCGGAGGAAACGGCCGCAAGGCGCCGGGCCGCCAGGATCAAAACCTCGCCCGCGGACGCGGCGTCCAGCGCCCCGATGCATTCAAGACCCGCCTGCCGGATCTCGCGGAAGGAGCCCGCTCCTTTGGCAGGGCGGTAGACGTTCTCGTCGTAATAGAGTTTTTCGGTCCTGGACTGGCCGTCCCGGTAGTTCTTGGCGATGGAAAGAGTGACGTCGGGCTTCAGAGCCAAAAGCCTCCCGTTGGTGTCGGTGAAGGTGATCACGCGGTCCGAAACGAGAAAATCCTTGTTGCGGCTGTACAGATCGTATTCTTCGAATTTGCCCATGCGATAGGGGATATACCCGTAACTGCGGTAAAGCGCGCGCAGGGCGAACGCCGTCTCTTCGGCGCGCGTCACGGTAGTTTCGTCGATCAGCACGAGGGATCCTCCTTTTCTCCGGCCATACGGTCGATGACCGTGCGGTATCCGCCGGCGCCGTAATGAAGACAGCGGCTGACCCGGCTGATGGTGGCGGCGGAGACGCCGACCTCGCGGGAGATGTCGTTGTAATTCATGCCCCGGTCCAAAAGCCTTGCGGTGTCCAGCCGCTGCGCCATATCGATGATTTCGTTGATGGTGCAGATATCCTCAAAAAAGGCGGCGCATTCTTCCTCGTCCCGAAGCAGCGAAACGGCGTGAAAGAGCCTTGCCGCCGCATCTTTCTGGTAGGTTTTCAAGATCGTCACCTCCTCGATCTTTAACACTCTATCATTTTATCACTTTAAATTGATAAAGTCAAGAGGAAATTGCGGGCGGACGGAAAAAAGGAGAAAGGCTGCGGAAGAGCATCGCTTCCGCAGCCCGCGTGAACGACGAAGGAGGATCCGGGATCAGTCCCCGGAGATGGCCATATCGCCCGGCTTGATCCAGCCGGCTTTCCTCAGAACGAAATCGATCCCGAGGGTCAGCGCGGCGGGAAGGACGACGTGCATCAGAAGGATCTCGATGAGGACGATCCATAAAGCCGTTCCGTCTCCGGTCATGGCTTCGACGGCGCCGAACTGTCCGACAAGACCGCTGGTTCCCATGCCCGCGCCGACCGGGGTATTGGTCATTTTGAAAAGGCAGGTGGAAACCGGGCCGAGGATCGCCCCGGCCAGAGTAGGCGCGATCCAGATCTGCGGACGGCGCAGGATATTCCCGAACTGCAGCATGGAGGTGCCGACGCCCTGGGAAAGCAGCCCGCCGACGCCGTTGTCGCGGAAGCTTGCGACGGCGAATCCGATCATCTGCGCGCAGCAGCCCGCCGCCGCGGCGCCGGCCGCAAGCCCGGAGATCCCGATGGAGACGCACAGGGCTGCAGACGAGATCGGAGCGGTCAGAGCCATGCCCACCAGGACCGCCACCGCAATGCCCATGGGGAAGGGAGCCCATTCGGTGGTGGTGTTGACAAGATTTCCGAAGGCGGTCATGAACTGATTGAGGTAAGGACCGATGAACCAGCCCACCAGCCCTCCGGGCACGATGGTCAGAAGGGGAGACAGGACGATATCCAGCTTGGTCCTTCCGCTGACAAGCCCGCCGATCTCGGCGCCGACCACCGCGGCGGCGTAGGCCCCGATGGGACCGCCTCCCGCCGCGTAGGCGATAGCGCCCACCGAAACGGCGGAAAAGACGACAAGCGGCTTGTGCTTCAATCCCCAGGCCACCGCGGCGCCGATGGCCGCGCCGGTCACCACCGAATCCTTGGCGGTGATGGTGGAGGCCAGGGTGGAGAGAACGCCCAGATAGGGGATCCTGCCCAGAAGGTTCAGGATCGTTGCGATGATCAGAGAAGCGAAAAGACCGAGCGCCATGGCGCTCATGGCGTCGATGAAATACCGGTGAAAAATGCTCCCGACGATATTCTTTTTCTTTTCGGTTTTGCGGCGTGCCAAAAAAATCAAGCTCCTTTCGGTTCGGCGCTTCCGCCGTTCTCCTTCTTCTTTTGGAAAGCGTCGATCAGAAGAGAGATCAGGGCGGTGAGAAGCAGGGTGACGCAGGGAATGAAATTCAAAAATTGCCGGTTCTGGAAAGCGGCGCCGAAAAAGCCGATGTCGTTTCCCGTGGTGGCGGTGACGAAAGCCTTGGCAGCCAGAGAACTCACAAATCCGGCGACGTTGCCGACGGTGGAATAGAAAGCGATGTAGCTGGTCTGGTTGGCCTCGGGCAGATTCATATAGGGAAGGTTGGCGAAAACCAGTGTGATCCCCGGGGCGAAGACGTAGGCGGAGATGGCGGAAATGGGGTAAAAATACCATCGGTCGGAGGTGGTGAAGGCGTTGAAAAGATAGGGCGTCAGATAGAGCGTCGTCGCCAGAGCCAGCGTCCGGAGCCAGGAGATCCGTCCGATGATCCTCGTCCAGACCGGATAGGCGATGAAATAGATCGGGATGCTGGTCAGCGTGATCCCGGAGATCAGGGCGTAGGAGAGCCCCACGTCCTCCAGAAGATAGGCGGTGAAATACTGGCCGGTGAAGTTGGCGCCGAAGCTGTAGATCAGGGTCAGGGAGACGGTCAGAAGGTACCTCGGCGTGCGGAAGGGAAGGGTCAGCATGCCGACGATGCTTCTTTTGGGAGACGGCGCGTATTCCGGCTCCTTGATCCCGGTGAAAGCCACGATCTCGAGCCCCGCGAAAATCAGGGCGACGCCGCGCAGGATCAAAAGGCCGAGATATCCGTTCCCGCCGTCCTTCATGTGATCCAGGAAGAAGCTCGCGCCTGTAGCCAGAAGCGAGGTGATCATGGGCGAAAGCATGTTGACGATGGAAAAATAGGAGGCGCGGGTCCGGTTCGGAAGGTCCGACACGTGCCAGACCGAAAAGGCCGCGCTGGAGATCTGCACGATCAGGGACGCGATCAGGTGCACGCCGAGGAAAAACCAGAGCCTGACGTCCAGATCGACGGGCAGGATCGGGATCACGCCGAGCAGGACGATATTCAGGAGATGGTAGATCCCCCGCAGGATCAGAAGAAGCTTTTTCCGCCGGGGAAATCTCTCCATGATCAGGGGAGCGACGATCTGCGCAAGACCTGAGGCAAGGCTGATCATCGTAACGCTTCCCAGGAAGCTGTTCTGCTTCACAGTGGGAGAATCCTGCATCATGGAAAGGATCAGACTTGTCAGAAAAACGCCGGAGATCAGAGAGGAGAACATGCCGCTGAGCAGGTTCCCGGCCAAAAGACTGCGCCGGGATGAAGCCAGCCCGTCGTCGTTCTCCAGAAAGGTGATGCGGATCCCTTCGGAACGGGAGAAGAGTTTGGCGATCCGTTCTTTCAGACGCATGATTGCCTCCGTAAATCTCCTGTCGGGAAGATCAAAAGCGGAAGAAGCAAACAGGAAATGCCTGCTTTTGTCAAGGCTTATCATAAGCATTTGAGGCGGGAATGTCAAGTGGGGAATTGAAATTTGAAACGATTTGGGGTATGATAGAAAGAGGAAGGAGGCGGCAAGATGGCTCTGGAACTGGGAAGCGACGTGAGAATGATCCGCGGGATCGGGGACAAAAGCGCAAAGGCGCTGGAAAAGCTCGGGATCCGTACCTGCCGCGATCTCCTGAATCATTATCCCCGCGGGTACGAGGACCGGACGAAGATCGTTCCGGTGGCGGAACTCTCGGAGGAGATCGGCCGGGTCGCCGAAGTGACGGTCACCTCGCCGGTCCGCAAGGTGCGGCTCCGTTCGGGCAAGGTCCTGGTACAGGCGGAAGCCGCCGACGATTCCGGCAGCCTGACCCTGAATTTCTTCAATCAGGAATACATGAAAAACGTCCTCTCGCAGGGGGAAACCTATTACGTCTACGGAAAGGTATCCGGCGCGAAATTCGCCAAGGATATGACCAATCCGGAGGTGCGGAAAAAGGACGGGGAATTCACGGGCGAGATCCTGCCGATCTATCCCCTGACCGACGGGATCCGGCAGAACGACCTGCGCAAAGCAGTCAGAGCGGTCCTGAAGGATACGCTGGACGCCGTGACCGATTCGCTGCCGGCGCCGGTGCGGCGGGAGCACGAGCTGGCTACGGTGAAGTTTTCGCTTCAGAATATCCACTATCCGGACTCGGAGGAGGCGCTCGCTCTCGCGCGCAAAAGGCTGATCTTCGGCGAGTTTTTTACGCTGGCGGCGGCTTTGGGCATGCGGAAAAACCTGCGGAAGGGCGAAAGCACGCTCGCGCTCGACGTATCCTGCCGGGAAGAATTTGAAAAGAGCCTTCCCTTCCGCCTCACAGGCGCGCAGAGCCGCGCGGTGTCGGAGATCCTGGAGGACCTTTCCTCCGGCCGGGTGATGAACCGGCTTGTGCAGGGGGACGTGGGCTCCGGCAAAACGGCGGTCGCCGCGGCGGCGGCCTTCACGGTGATCCGGAACGGAAAGCAGGCGGCGGTGATGGCGCCGACCGAGATCCTCGCAGCCCAGCACGACGAGACCTTCCGGCGCTTCTTCGAGCCCTTCGGCGTCAAAACCGCGCTTTTGACTTCTTCCACCAGGGCGTCGGAGAGACGCAGGATCCTTGCGGGACTGGAATCCGGCGAGATCGCCTTCGTTTCCGGCACGCATGCGCTTCTGGAGGAAAGCGTGCAGATCCCGGAGCTTTCGCTGGTGATCTGCGACGAACAGCACCGCTTCGGCGTGGAGCAGCGGACCCGTCTCGCCCGCAAGGGGAACGAGGTGCACACCCTGGTCATGTCGGCGACGCCGATCCCGCGGACTCTGGCTCTGGTGATGTACGGCGACCTGGAAGTTTCGATCATCGACGAGCTGCCGCCGGGCAGAGAACCGGTCAAAACTTACCTCATCGGCGAGGATCACCGGGAAGGGCTTTACGGGTTTATCCGCAAGACCGTCCGGGAGGGAAGACAGGCCTATATCGTCTGTCCGCTGGTGGAGGAGAACGACGATTTGGAACTGGCTTCGGCGGAGGAATACACCGAAGAACTGCGTACCAGGGTCTTCCCGGATCTCCGCATCGGCCTTCTGCACGGGCGCATGAAGGCAAAGGAGAAAAACGGGATCATGGAGGCCTTCGCCGCGCGGGAGATCGATATCCTGGTATCCACTACCGTGATCGAAGTGGGGATCGACGTGCCGAACGCCACTCTGATGGTGGTGGAAAACGCCGAACGCTTCGGCCTTTCCCAGCTTCACCAGCTGCGCGGCCGGGTGGGAAGAGGCAAAGAGCAGTCCTTCTGCTTCCTGCTTTCGGAGGCGAAGGGAGAGACCCGCGCGCGCCTCAAGGTCATGACCGCGACCAACGACGGGTTCCGTGTGGCAGAGGAGGATCTCGCGCTGCGCGGCCCCGGCGACTTTTTCGGCAAACGGCAGCACGGACTGCCGGAAATGCGCATCGCCTCCTTCTCGGAGGACGTGAAGACCCTGAAGATCGCGCAAGGCGCGGCGGCGAAGCTCCTGGAAGAGGATCCGATGCTGGAAAAAGAAGAAAACCGCCTGCTCAAAAAGGCGGTGAAGAGCCTCAGCGACCGTCTGGAGGAAAACCGCTGAGGAGAAGAGCAGGAAGGCAGTTGCGCACACGGGCGCCGTATCGGGCGCGGAAAGGAGAAGCCATGAAAAACGTCATGATTTTTTATCTGGAAGGATGCCCCTACTGCCGGGACGCGCGGCGCGCGCTTTCCTCTCTTCTGGAGGAGAAGCCGGAATACACCGGGATCGGCGTGCGCTGGGTGGAGGAAAACCGGGAAAGGGAAACCGCCGAACGATACGAGTATTACTACGTCCCGTCCGTCTTTGCGGGAGAGAAGAAGCTTTACGAAGCGCATCCCTCCGAAAGCTATGAGATCATCCGGGAAAAGCTGGACGCGGCGCTGGCCGCGGTTCTGAAAGAGAACTGACGACGGGCGGATCTGGAGGCGGGATCGCCGTGGTCCCCGGTGAAAACGCCGCGGAGGACGGCGGCAAGAAACCGCGTTTTCCGTCAGGAAACGGCAAATCAGGAAAGAAAAAAGAAGCGGCCGAAGAAAGCGTTTGCTTTCTTCGGCCGCATGTTTCTGGCTTATGTTATTTCACAATGAGCTTAGCCACCGCGCTCGTCGTGGTTCCGTAGCTGTTCTTGACGACGCAGTGGAAGAGCAGACCGTTCCGGGCGGGGATAGCGTCCAGATAAATGGTGGCGGAGTTGCTGGAGAAGCTGGTATTCTTCCAGGTCTTTCCGCCGTCCGCGGAGTACTGCCACTGGTAGCTCATCCCGCTGCCGATCGCAACGATCTTCATCGTCACGGTGCTCCCGTTCGCGGCGGTGACCGACGTGGGCTGGCTGACGATGGCGGGCTTGACGCCGGTGACGGTGAGTCTGACGGCGTTCGACACTGCGGTCCCGACGGCGTTTTTAACGACGCAGTGGAAGAGCAGGCCGTTCCGCGCGGAGATCGCCTTCATGGAAACGGTGGCGGAGTTGCTGGCGAAGCTGGTGTTCTTCCAGGTATTGCCGTTGTCCGCGGAATACTGCCACTGGTAAGTAAGGCTGGAGCCGGTCGCCGTGATCTTGAAGGTCGCGGTATTGCCGTTGGCAGTCTTGACCGACACAGGCTGCGTCTTGATCGCGGGCTTCGCCATGGCGGTAAGCTTCACCGCATTCGACGTCGCGGTCCCGTAGCTGGTCTTGACGGTGCAGCGGAAGAGCGGGCCGTTCCGTGCGGAGTTGGCGGTCAGCGAAATGGAAGAGGTGTTGCTCGTGAAGCTCGGGACCTTCCAGGTCTTTCCGCCGTCGGCCGAGTAATACCACTGATATTTCAGACTGATACCGGAAGCGGCCACGGAGAACTTCGCCGTTCCGTTCAGAGCGACGGTCACGGCCTTCGGCTGAGTCGTGATCGCGGGCTTATACCCGGTGACCGTCAGCTTGACGCTGTTCGACGTCACGCTTCCGGAAACGTTCTTGACGATGCAGCGGAAGAGCAGGCCGTCCCGGGCGGGAATCGCATCCATGGAAAGGGTCGCTGTGTTGCTGGTAAAGCTGGGAGTATTCCAAGTGCTTCCTCCGTTCGAGGAATACTGCCACTGGTAGGAAAGACCGGTGCCGGAGGCGACGACCTTAAAGGTTGCCGTTTTTCCGTAAGCAACCGAAACGGAGGTCGGCTGGGTCGTGATCGTCGGCTTCGGGATGGCTTTCCATTTGGCGTAAAGGGTGACCGTGGCGCCGTTTGTAGCGGTAAGATTCGATACCGACGCGCCGTTGGCATAATTCGTACCGGATCCGTCCTTCTTGGTATTCCATCCGTTGAAGGTATAGCCGGTCCGGGCAAACGCGTTGGAGGGAAGCGTGAAGGATTTGCCGTACGTCACGCTCTTGGTCGCCATGCTGCCGGAAGTGGAGCCGTTGCCGTTGAAGGCGATCTTATAGGTATTTGCCGTCCACTTGGCGTACAGCGTGACGTTGCCGGTGCTGCCCTTGCTGATCTTTGTGATCTTGTTGGTGAAGACGCTCTCTTTATACCAGCCGGCGAAGGTATAACCCGTACGGGTCGCGGATTTCAGGGTGATTTCCTCCGAGGCCATATAATAGGTGGGGTTGGAGCTGTTGTTCTTTCCGCTGTTCAGAACGTAACTCACCTTATAGCAGCGAGTCAGGTTGCCGGAATAGACCCAGTTGCCGTCGGTCAGACGGTACCAGAGGTTGCCCGCTGCGTTGGTGGTTTTCGCGTTGATAGACAAAACAGAACCCTTGGCGGCGACTCTGACTTCCGTTGAGTTGTAGGAATAAGGACGCTTCCAGATCGTGGCTCCGTCGGCGTTGGTGACTTTGAAATAGGCGGAGAACGACGTGATCGTCAGAGGATATTCATATTTGCACTTGATGCAGATGCCGCCCTCGTAGTCGTGGGTGCATGCGGTCCAGATGGCGTAAAGGGTTGCGTTGGCGTTGGCGGAATAGGTGGCGCCGGGATTATACGAGGTGCCCGAACCGTCGCTTTTGGTGTTCCAGCACTTGAAATTGTATCCGACGCGCGTGGGCTTGGTGCTGGAAAGCGTGATGCTCGAACCGTGGAGCTTGGTCTGCGAAACGAGTGAGCAAGTTCCGCCGTTGGCGTTGTAGGTGATCGTATAGCGCTGCTTGACGTTGCCGGAGTAGACCCAGTTGCCGTCAGTCAGACGGTACCAGAGATTGTCCGCCGCGTTGGTGGCTTTGCCGTTGACGGATAAAGCAGAACCCTTGGAGGCGACTCTGACCTGCGTCGAATTATAGGAATAAGGACGATTCCAGATCGTGGCGCCGTCGGCGTTGGTGACGACGAAGGTGCCGGAAATAGAGGTGATCGAAAGCTTATATTCGTATCCGCACTTGATGCAGATGCCGCCCTCGTAGTCGTGGCTGCATGCGGTATACTTGGCATAAAGGGTCAAGTTGGAGTTGGCGGAATAGGTGGATCCGGAGCTGAACGAAGTGCCGGAGCCGTCGCTCTTGGTGTTCCAGCATTGGAAATTGTACCCGACTTTGCCGGGCTTGACGGTGGAGAGCGTGATGCTCGAACCGTTGAGCTTATACTGGTTTCCCGGCACGGGGGATCCGCCGTTGCCGTTGTAGGTGATCGTATAACGCTGCTTGACGTTGCCGGAGTAGACCCAGTTGCCGTCGGTCAGACGGTACCAGAGATTTCCCGCCTGGTTGGTGGCCTTGCCGTTGACCGACAGAACGGTGCCCTTGGAGGCGACTTTGATTTGTTTGGAATTGTTGGAATAAGGACGCGACCAGATCGTGGCGCCGTCGGCGTTGGTGACCTGGAAGGAACCGGAAATAGAGGTGATCGAAAGCTTATACTCGTATCCGCACTTGTCGCAGATACCGCCGGTATAATCGTGCGAATGCGTTTTCACATTGCCTGAATAGACCCATTTTCCGGCAATGCTCTTCCCGCCGTAGCTTCCGGAATCGATCTCATACCAGAGATTGCCACTGGAATTTGTGACCGAATCCCTGATTCGCAGAATGTAACCCTTGGCAGGTACTTCCGTAACCAGGTCGGAAGAGGAAGAAGGGCTGCTCCAGATTGGAACGACAGAACTGCTGTTTGTTTCGTACAGGGTCGCAGCGGCGGCCCCGATCGCCGGGATCAACCCGAGCACCAGAACAAACGCAATCAGGAGGAAGAAAAGCTTTTTCTTCATACATACACTCCTTCTGCGGAGTTTGATTGCCCCGCACAATATCTAAAGAACATTATACCAAACTGCACGATCCAT
>JAEEGL015899519.1_pt1 | contig 12961 bp, 7 predicted proteins | sample 9134231 | NCBI WGS metagenome assembly JAEEGL01 (sample SAMN16246548, study PRJNA631951) | gut metagenome | biome: gut microbiome; feature: rumen; material: fiber-attached | host: Bos | place: Iran: Karaj | collected 2018-10 | reverse complement strand
TCGGCTGACCTGAGCCTGCCGTTGTAATTATAGCCCATGGAGAAGCTGTGGGCTCCCGCGTCGTGGATGAAGAGAAGATCCCCGATATCGATCTTCGGCAGCATGCGGTCCACCGCGAATTTGTCGTTGTTCTCGCAGAGAGACCCGACCACGTCGTAGCGGTGATCGCAGGGCTCATCTTCTTTCCCGAGGACGCTTATGTGGTGGTAGGCCCCGTACATGGCGGGCCTGATGAGGTTGGCCGCGCAGGCGTCCACGCCGATATATTCCTTATATATATGCTTCTCGTGTATCGCCCTGGTGATGAGGGCGCCGTAGGGGCCGAGGACGAAGCGGCCCAGCTCCGCGCAGAGCCTTACGTCCCCCATGCCGGCGGGCACCAGTATCTCCTCGAAGGCCTTCTTTACGCCGCTGCCGATGAGGGCGATGTCGTTCTCCGGCTGCTCCGGCCTGTAGGGTATGCCTATGCCGCCCGAAAGATCGATGAAGGAGACGTGCGCTCCGGTCCTTTCGCGCAGGCGGACGGCGAGCTTAAAAAGTATCGAGGCGAGGACCGGATAGTAATCGTTCGAGAGGGTGGAGGAGGCCAGAAAAGCGTGCAGGCCGAAGTTCTTCACGCCCAGGCGCGCCAGCTTCTCAAAGCCTTCGAAGAGCTGCTCCTCGGTGAAGCCGTACTTGGCGCTGCCGGGATCGTCCATGGTCTGAAAGCCTTCCTTGGACTCGCCCAGCACGAAGAGCCCGCCGGGGTTGAAGCGGCAGGATACGGTCTTAGGCAGGCGGCCGGCGCTCTCGATGAGGAAGTCTATCATGGTGATGTCGTCGAGAGTGATCAGGGCGCCCAGCTCCATGGCCTTGCGGAACTCCTCCGCCGGGGTGTCATTGCTGGTGAACATGATCTCGCTGCCCTTAAAGCCGCAGCGCTCCGCCAGCATGAGCTCGGTGAGCGAGGAGCAGTCGCAGCCGAAGCCTTCTTCCTTAAGTATCTTGAGGATGCCGGGGGTGGGAGTCGCCTTGACGGCGAAATATTCCTTAAAGCCCCGGTCCCAGGAGAAGGCGTCCCTCAGCCTTCTCGCGTTCTCCCTGATGCCCCTTTCGTCGTAGAGGTAGAAGGGCGTAGGGTATTCGCGGCAGATCTTTTCGATGGTCTCTTTGGAGGCAAAGGGGCGTTTCATGACAGCAGGCCTTTCTTTTGCGGGAGTTTTTTCTTTAGATTATATCCCCGGCGGGCGGGAGTATAAAGCGGGAGCAGTAAATATTCATTGAATATGCAATATGTGTATGTATGATGCATGATGATCCGCGGGCACGAAAACCGCCCGCGCGGCGTCCAAAATGTCCGCGGGGTCTGAAATATTCAAAATTCGCGTCATTTTACGAAAATTTCCCGATAATATGCAGAAATAATCCTTGTTTATGCAAATATGCAGTACTATAATCATCACCGTAGTCAGGAAAAACCTCCGGAACACGGAGACCTGAGTATGAATACAGGCTCATAATAATCACCAAACCACAAGGAGAACCAAAATGAAAAAGTACCTCGCGATCATCCTCGCAGCAGTAATGCTCTTCAGCCTCGCCGGCTGCGGAGAAAAGAAGAGCGCCAAGACCAATCTCGAGCTGGTATCCACCCTCGACCAGGCCATCCTCTCTCTCGCCTCCGGCAAGTGCGACGCCGTCGCTCTCGACGGCACCACCGCCCAGAACTACGTCAACCAGTCCAACGGCGCCTTCGCCATGAGCGGCATCAACTTCGACCTGACCATGTACGGCATCCACGAAGGAAACGTCGCCGCCGCCAAGAAGGGCGAGACTTCCCTGATAAACGCCATCAATGAGTGCGTCGCCGTCGTCAACGGAACTCCAAGCGGCCACGTTCCCGAAGGCCACACCGACAGCTACTACACCTGGTGGGTCGCCAACTGCAAGATCAAGTCCGGCACCGAAGACGAGACCGCCATCGAGATCGTAGGCGACACCGACATCTTCGCCGGCGCCGTGCCCGACGCCGAGTACAACTACCTGCTCGACACCACCGACCTCGTAAAGCCCGAACTCGACCTTTCCAAGGCTGACGGCGTCCTCAAGAGCGTCCTCGACAAGGGCGTCCTCGTGATCGCCACCTCCCCCGACTACCCCGCCGCCGAGTGGATCGACGACCAGGGCGTCGTCTGGGGCAGCGAGATGATGCTCGCCAAGTACTTCGCCGACTGCCTCGGCGTCAAGCTGCAGATCGAGACCATGGACTTCTCCGCCGTTCTCACCGCTGTCGATACCGGTAAGGTCGACCTCGGAATGTCCGGCTTCGGCTGGAAGCAGGACCGTGAAGACGCCTTCGAGCTCTCCAACGGCTACATCGGAGATGACGACGTGTCCTTCCACACCCTGATCGTTCCCGCCAAGGACAAGGAGCAGTACAAGGAGCTCAAGGACTTCCAGGGCAAGCACATCCTCGCCCAGGCCAATTCTCTGCAGCAGATGTATGTTGAAGACCAGATCCTGATCTTCGACGAGCAGTAGGAGGAATGCAGATGGGTCTCGGACCTGGACTGTTAGACGTCCTGCGCGACTATTATCCGATATTCCTCCGAGGAATGGTCGGAACCCTCAAATACGCCTTCATCGCCGTATCTTTGGGAAGCATACTGGGAGCCTTCATCGCCCTCATCAACCTTTCCAAGAGCAAGGCGCTGAATACCCTGGGCGCGATATACGTCAACGTGCTGCGCGGCACCCCGCTGCTGGTGCAGATGTACATCGCCTACTTCTTCATCCCCATCGCCATACCGGCCCTCAACAGCGTCTCCAAGGAAGTGTACGTGCTGATAGCTCTGATACTGAACTCCAGCGCTTACGTTTCCGAGATCATCCGCGGAGGCATCAACTCCGTGGATAAGGGCCAGACCGAAGCGGCGAGATCGCTGGGCATGACGGCCTCTCACACGATGACCAAGATCGTCCTGCCCCAGGCGATAAAGAACATACTCCCGGCTCTCGCCAACGAGTACATCGCCATGATCAAGGAGACCTCCCTCGCCGGTACCTTCATGCTCTACGAGCTGATGTACACGAGGACCCTGCTGGCCAACAAGTTCCTGGTCTGGCAGCCCCTGTTCATCATCGCCGCCATCTATCTCGTACTGACCCTCGTTCTTTCCTGGGGCGTCAGGTCAATGGAAAAGAGGTTCAGCGTAAGTGATTGAGAAGAATGAAGTATTGATAGAGACGAAGGACCTTCGCAAGAACTTCGGAGATCTGCAGGTGCTCAAGGGCATCAGCGAAAAGATATACAGGGGCGAGGTCATGACCATCATCGGCCCCTCCGGCGGCGGAAAATCCACCTTCCTGCGCTGCCTCAACATGCTCGAGGAGCCCAGCGGGGGCCAGGTCATATTTGAAGGAGTCGTTCTCGACGCCAAGAGCACCGACCTCAACCGCCACAGGCAGAAGATAGGCATGGTGTTCCAGCAGTTCAACGTCTTCCCCCACCTGACGGTACTGGAGAACATCACTCTCGCTCCGACCCTGGAGCTGGGAGTCTCCAAGGAAGACGCCGAAAAGGAGGCTCTGGAGCTGCTCAAGATGGTCGGCCTGGAGGAAAAGGTCCACGAGTATCCCAGAAAGCTCTCGGGAGGCCAGAAGCAGAGGCTCGCCATCGTCAGGGCCCTGGCCATGCATCCAGACGTGATGCTCTTCGACGAGCCCACCAGCGCCCTCGACCCCGAGATGGTCAAAGGCGTCCTCGACGTCATACAGGATCTGGCCGAATCGGGCATGACCTGCGTCATCGTCACCCACGAGATGGGCTTTGCCAAGCAGATCAGCGACCGTATACTCTTCATCGACGACGGCATCGTCGCCGAATCGGGGACTCCGGAGGAGCTCTTCGAGCATCCCCAGAATCCCAGAACGAAAGACTTTTTAAGCAAGGTACTCTATTAAAGATAAATCATAAGGGCCGTTAAGCGGCCCTTTTGAATAGCGGAGGTAAAGATGGATCAGTTCAAAAGCAAAGCGATAGACAAGGTAGAAGAGAAGAAGGATCTCATCCTCGGGGTCTCCCACAGGATCTGGGAGTTCGCCGAGCTCTCGCTGAAGGAATACAAATCGGCGGAGCTCTACGTCGAAAAGCTGAAGGAAGAAGGCTTTGAGGTCGAAACAGGCCTTTGCGGCATCGATACCGCCTTCCTCGGCAAATACGGCAGCGGCAGGCCCTGGATAGGAATACTGGGCGAATTCGACGCCCTCTCTGGACTCTCGCAAAAAGCGGGCCTCGCCTCGCCCGACCCCCTGGTCCCGGGCGGCGACGGCCACGGCTGCGGGCACAACATGCTGGGCGCCGCCTCCTTCGGCGCCGCCATCGGCGTGAAGAAGTACCTCGAGGAGACGGGCAAGAGCGGCACGGTCTTCTTCTACGGCTGCCCCGGTGAAGAGGGCGGAGCCTCCAAGGCCCTGATGGCCAGAGACGGTGTCTGGAACGAGCTGGACGCCGCCATCACCTGGCACCCCGGCGACACCTTCAGCGTCTCCACCGGTACCGACAACTCCTGCATCCAGTATATCTACAGCTTCAAGGGCATCTCCTCGCACGCGGCGGGAAGCCCCGAGAAGGGACGCTCGGCCCTCGACGCCGTCGAGCTCATGAACATGGGCGTGCAGTTCCTGCGCGAGCACATGCCTTCCGACGCCCGCATCCACTACGCCATCATAAACGCCGGCGGCAAATCTCCCAACGTGGTGCAGGCGACCGCTGACGTGCTCTACATGATACGCTCCATGAAGGTCGCCGACGCCGTGGCCCTGACTAAGCGAGTGGACAACATCGCCAAAGGCGCCGCCCTGATGACCGATACCGAGCTCTCCACCATCTTCGTCGACGGCTGCGCCAATTCCGTGCCCAACACCACTCTGGAGAAGGTCCTCTACGAGAACATGGAGCAGATCCCCCTGCCCGAGTACAGCGAAGAGGACTGGGCCCTGGCCAAAGCGATCCAGAAGACCTGCCCCGTGAGGACCGATCTTCCCGGACACGGCGCCAGGTATGACAAGGACATCGCCGCGGTCGTCAGGGAAAAGAGCGAGAACGGCACCAGGGCGATCAACGACTTCCTGCTGCCCTTCTACACCGGCGACGAGTTCTCCGCCGGCTCCTCCGACGTGGGCGACGTGAGCTGGAACATCCCCACCGCCCAGATAAGCGCGGTGACCTGGCCCTCCGGCACCCCCGGACACTCCTGGCAGAACGTGAGCTGCGGCGCCTCCCCCATAGGGGACAAAGGCACCCTTTACGCCGCCAAGGTCATGTGCGGCGCCGTCATCGACCTGCTGAACAGCCCCAAGACCCTTGAGGCCGCGAAGAAAGAACTGGCGGAGAGGGCTCCCGAGGGCTACACCTGCCCTGTGCCCCAGGGCGCGAAGCTCTATGTCATAGAGTAGGCTTATATAAACGGATCGATGGTGCTCCCGCGGCTTCGGGCCGCGGGAGTGTTTTTATGTACCGGATACGGTACGTCACATGTGAGATGATCGCAAAGAACAGGTCTGTATCTGATGCGCAGGCGGCCGTATCATGGTATAATCAAGAAAAAGAGCCTGTGATAAGAAAAAGCAGATGAGAGGCGGCATCAATGGAAAGCTTCGAACCCAAAAAACTGGCGCTCATAAGGATATGGCAGATCCTTAAGGAATACAGCGATTTCGACCATCCTCTCACCCAGGAGGAAATAGCGGGGCGCCTGGAAAAGGACTACGGCATCGTGATCGAGCGCAAGGCCATAGGGCGCAACCTGTCGCTCCTCAAGGAGGCCGGCTTCGATATCGAATCGCGCCGAGCGGGCTCCTACCTGGGATCGCGCGAGTTCGAGGACTCCGAGCTGCATATGCTCATCGACGGGATCCTGAGCAGCAGGCACATCACCGCCAGACACTCCAAAGACCTGATCGAGCGGCTCTGCGGCCTTTCCAACCGTTATTTCCGTGCCCACGTCAAGAACATACACTCCGTGAACGACTGGAGCAAGACCGACAATCAGGCCCTTTTCTACAACATCGAGCTCATCGACACCGCCATCGAGGAAGGCCGGCAGATCCATTACATCTACAACAAATACGGCGTCGATAAAAAGCTGCACAAGAGCTCGCAGCAGTACGTCAGCCCCTACCTGATGATACTGCACAACCAGCACTATTATCTGATGGCCTACAGCGATTACTGGGGAAACATCGTCTTCCACCGCCTGGACCGCATCACGGACATGACAGTCACCGACAGCGCCGCGAAGCCCTTAAGGAGCGTCCCCGGCTTTGAGACCGGCATAAACTACCGCGAGCTCTCCTCCGCCATGCCCTACATGTACACGGACAGGCCCGAGCGCGTCGAGTTCATCGCCGACGTCTCCGTCATCGACCAGATCATCGACTGGTTCGGCAGGGAAGTCGAATTCACGAAGACCGATGACGAAACGAAGGTCCGCGTCAGCCTCAAGGCCAGCCCCAACGCCATGAAGCACTGGGCGATGCAGTATATCGATTTCGTCGAGATCACCTCGCCAGCCGGCCTCAGGGAGAGGATAAGGAAGGCGCTGGCTGAGGGCCTCGGCAAATACCGGTAGGAGCCGGAAGACGATTCTTCCCGCTGAGCAAAGAGAAAGAGGAGCTTATGAAGGAAAAGATCATCCTCGCGCCGGGAGCGGATCCGGCTGAACTGCAAAGAACTCTCGCCAGGTACGGGGTCGGCAGCCTGGGCCTGCGCGTGATGGGCGGCGCCGAGCTCGCGCGCCTCGCGCTCATGAGGTCGGGCGTCTGTGTCACGGAGACCTTTCTGCCCTCGTCCGAGATACCGGCCCTGATATACTCTTTCCTGCGGGAGATACCGTATTTCGCCCGCGCCTCCTTTTCGGACGCGGAGGATCTGGCAAGGGCCCTGAACACGGCGAGAAAGCTCGTCCCTGACGATGAAGGGCCCCGGATGAGGGAGATCCTCATGAAGGGCGAGTTCGCGGAAAAGAACGAAGCCATACTCAGGGTCTGCGAGAGATATATATCCGCCTGCGGCCAGCTCGGCAGGATCGACGCCGTAACGCTCATGAGAAGGGCGCTCACGAGCGCGGAGCCCTTTGACGCCGAGTTCCTTTATCTTAAGGAATTCCCGCTACAGCCCCTGGAGACGAGGCTTTTGGAGCATCTGTCAAAGGGAGCCTGCCGCCCCGCGGATCTTCCCGCGCTCTTTTGCAAAGAGCCTCAGGCGCCGAAGATACTGCGCTTTTCGGCCGGCTTCGGCGCGGTCAACGAAGCGGAGAGCATCATCGGCAGGATATTCAGCGAAGGCCTTCCCCTGGACGATTGCCTGATCGCCTGCCCCGCGGAGGACCTGTACGCGCAGCTGTTCTACGATCTTTCGCAGCGCTTCGGCATCCCCGTGACCTTCGGCTCCGGCATCCCCATCGGCAACGCCTTCCCGGCAGCCCTGCTGAGACTGCTCTACCGCTGGAACACTGCCGGCTACAACGGCATAGACGCTCTCAGCGACGTCATCTTCAGCCCGGCCTTCGACAGGCAGAAGCTAGCGCGGCGCATGGGCGGCGAGCTCAGGCAGCAGAAGCTGCGCGGCCTTGCCGCTTTCGCGGGGTCCCTCAGGATATCGTTTGACGCTAAGGCCAACCGCGAAAGACTCGACGCGGTGAGCGGGGCCATCGCTCCCGAGGAGAAAGAGCTCCTTGAGATGACGCGCATCCTGGCAGGGGAGCTCGAGGCCGGCTACGCTTCATTCCTTGAGAACTACGCGGTATCGAGGCCGGGAAGCTGGGAGAGGATAGACCAGTCCGCGCTCAGCGTCATCTGCGCTTCTCTCAGGGCATATGAGAGCTTTGCCGCGGACGGGGAGCCGGAGGATATCATCCCCGACCTGCTGAAAAAGACGGTGAGCTCGGAGAGCAGCAAAGAGGGCATGCTGCATATCTGCTCCATCCCCGCGGCCCTCTCGGCGATGCGCGGGCATCTTTTCGTCTGCGGTCTTTCCTCCGCGGCCTTCCCCGGGACCCCGGCCGAGGATCACCTGCTGCTCGACAGCGATATCGCCCTCTTCGGACAGGACACGCTGCCTGCCTCATCGCGCCGCATCGAGATGAAAAAGACCGCTCTGCGCGATCTGCTCTCGCTCGCCGCGGCTCTGGACGCTAAGACCATGCTCTCCTACCCCGAACAGGATCTGGCCGCCATAAAGGAGCAGAACCCCTCGTCGGTACTGTTCGACATATACGAACAGACGGCCCCCGGCAGCGGGATCGACGGCTTTAAGGCCGTCATCGAGCGCGACGGGTATTTCGCGGCCGGCCTTTCGGGCAGCGACTACGCCGGCAGGCAGTATAACCGGGGCAATGACATAAAAGGGATGCCGGACGCGCAGACGAGGCCAGACTCGGCGGCGCTGCTCTCCGGGGACTGGTCTCCGACCGGCATCGAGATATTCTTCCAATGCCCGCGGCGTTTTTATCTGACCAATGTCTGCGGCCTTAAGGAAGAAGAAGAGGACGACCCCTTTACGGTCCTGGACGGCAGGATGGGCGGGAACCTTGCCCATACCGCCATGCAGGCGCTGGCGGATCCTTCTCTGGGGAAAGATGAGTTCCTGCGGCTGTGCGGGCAGCTCTTCGACGATCATCTCAGGAGAAGGCCGCCTCTTCACGCTGAAGCGGCGGTCCGCGAAAGAACGGAGTTCCTCTCCATGATGGGCAGGGCCTTCGACGAGGACCCGCGGAGCAAGGTGCTCGCGGCGGAAGAAAAGCTCCGGTACACGCACCCGAGCGGCATCACGATAAAGGGAAGGCCTGACAGAGTCGAGGAGACCGCCGGGGGGAGCTATCTCATAGTCGATTTCAAGACCCAGAGGACGAGGACGCATGAGCCCGACGATATCGACAGCTGCCTTCAGGTGGTGCTGTATGCCTGGCTCTGCTGGCAGGCGGGCATCCCCGTGAGCAGATGCGAGTACCGCTACCTCAGAAAGTCCCTGACAGTCGGCTGCGTCATCGACGATGAGATGCTGCAAAAGCTCGACGACAAGCTCAGAGTCTTCAAGGCCGCTCTTGAGAACAACGATTTCCCGCGCGTTCCCGGAAAGAAAGATGAGAACTGCCGCTACTGCGGCATGGCGGATGTCTGCCTCTGGCCGGACGATGAGAGAAAGGAGGCTGACGATGATGAAGAATGACGCCGACCTCGATCGGATATCCCGCGACAGGATACGCAAAGACATAAACAGCAGCTTCTTCGTCGAAGCCGGAGCCGGCTCGGGAAAGACCACTCTTCTGGTGGACCGCATGGCGGCGATGGTGGAAGGCGGCATGGACATCGGCAGGATATGCGCGATAACGTTCACGAAGGCCGCCGCCTCCGAGTTCTACGCGAGATTCCAGGAAAAGCTGGCCGCTTCGGACAGCGCCGCGGCGAAGCAGGCCCTGAAGAACATCGATCTCTGCTTCATGGGCACGATAGATTCCTTCTGCCAGATGGTGCTCTCCGAGCATCCGGCGAAGGCGGGCATACCCTCCAACGCTTCCGTCGTCAGCGAGGACGAACTGAAGGCGCTCTGGAAAAGGGAACTGTCTCTCATCCGCAGGGGGAGCTACGGTCCCGCCCTGCTTGATCAATATTCCCGCTTTCGGGACTGCTATCACGACGCCGACAGGATCTTCATGAGGGGTATGAAGCTCATGATGGCGAACAGGGACGCGGCCTTCAGCTTTGCCGCGCCCGCGGCCGATACGGTCACGGAGCTCTACGCGGCGCAGATCGACGGTCTGAAGGCGATATTTAAGCATCTCTTCGACCATCAGGAGGCTCTTGACAGGAAGGGCAAAGCTCAGGAGGAGGCGGCAGCCGCTATTAATGACAGCATCGACGTCCTGATGGGAAATTGGGACGAAAAGCTCGAGGACGTCATAGACGCTCTGAAGAAGCTCGGGGGCCTGCGCATAGTGAAGGAATACGATATAGACCGGCTCGGGCCCGGTCACGAGAAGCTGTTCGAAAAGCACTTCACCAAGTCATCATTCAGGTGGTACAGCGTCATCGGGGAAGGAGACCCGCTCCTGCTGGGCCGTCTCGAAGACTTCAGATACTCGAGAGCGATGGGATTCATCTCGGCCTGCGTCCCTCTGGTCTCGGCCCGCCTGAGAGCCGAAGGGAAGCTGAGCTTCAGCGATTATCTTCTGTATCTGCGCGATATGCTCAGAGACGACGCCGCTGCCGGCGGAAAGCTGACGGCGCACATCGCCGGGCGCCACAGCTTCTTCCTCATAGACGAGTTCCAGGATACCGATCCCATACAGGCGGAGATATTCTTCTATCTGGCCGCGAAGGAGCCTCGGCCCGACTGGACGGAGTGCGTGCCCCGTCCGGGGGCCCTCTTCATAGTCGGAGATCCCAAGCAGTCTATCTACAGGTTCAGGGGCGCAGACGCCGCGTCCTTCAAGAAGGTCAGGGCGCTGTTCAGCGGGGGCTCGGGCGAGGTCCTTCAGCTCAGCCGCAACTACAGGTCCACCGACAGGCTCTGCGGCTGGTTCAACGAGGTCTTCGCGGAGCTCCTGCCATACGATACCGCGGATCAGAGCCGCTTTGAGCCCATACCGATGGGCGAAAAGCCGGAATACAGGGCCAGGCTCAACGGAGCCTACCGTTATGACTGCGGTCCGTCAGTCCCGGGAGGCAGTGAGGATCCAAAGCTGGTCGCGGAGATCATCCGGCGTCTGACCGGGGACGCGTCGCTCACGGTCCAGGGGAGGGGAGAGGGCGACAGCCCCAGGGCTCTTTCCTGCCGGGACATAATGGTCATCACGCCGTCAAAAAAGCATATGGGGGAATACATGCGGGCGATGTCCGCGGCAGGCATCCCTTTCCGGGTCGAAGGAAAGGTCCTGTTCAGCGACTGTCCCGCCCTGTCTCTCATCACGTACGTCATGTCGGCCGCCGCGGATCCCTATTCCGGCAAATACCGCTTCGCTCTGGACAGCGTGAGCGGCTGCGATATCGCGGAGGACGCGCTCGCGGACTTTAGGAAAAAGGCTGAGGCGATGAGCCCGGCCGCCTTCTTCAGCTACGTGATGGACAGGGAGAGGGTCTTCGCCAAAGCCGGGAGCAGGAACATGGAATATGTCTATTTCGCCCTGGAGCTCCTCAGGCAGGCGGAGGCGGACGGAACGGTCTCCACGGTCAGCGAGGGGGCCGCTTTCCTCAGAGAGCTCATGCTGACGGGCTCCGATCAGGAAAGATGCATCCAGCTGGTGAAGGACACGGACAGGGTGCATCTGGCGAACCTCCATAAGGTCAAGGGGCTCCAGGCTCCTGTGGTCATACTGGCCGATCCCCGCCGGGGGGGAAGCCAAGTCGATCACCGCGTAGATCACAGCGGGAAGTCCCCTGCCGGATATATATTCAGGCTCAGCAGCGCGGTCTGTTCGGCTTTCCAAGGCGAGAAAGAGCTGGAGGCGCAGTCGCTCGAAGCGGAACGCCTGCGCCTGCTCTATGTCGCCGCGACAAGGGCGGAGAACGCCCTGATCGTGAGCAGATCGCTCGGTAAATACGGAGATCCTCTGGCTTCCGACCCCTGGGCGAAGCTTAACAGGAGCATAAAGAGCGAGATCTTCGCCGTGACCGGGAGAAAAGAGCTGGCGCCGCCGGAAAATAAGGCTCCCGCGGACGCGGCCCCGTTGTACGACGAGGCGGAGCGGAACTCTCCTCTGAACGATGCGTCTCCGAAAGATAGGAGCTACAGGATCCAGCTTCCCAGCGCGGTGAAGATGACGCCGCTCACCGAAGAGGGGTCAGGCGCCGAAGCCGCCGCGCATATCCGCAGCAGTCTCCGCGATCCCGCCCTGGCCGGAACGATGACGCACCGCGTCATGGAGATGCTCGTATCTTCGCGGAACAGGGCGGACGCCGAAGCTCTGGTCACCCAGACGCTGCGCGAATACGGAGCGGACGAGAACTATTACAGACCGGTCCTGCGCTCCGTGGTCGAAAAGATGCGCTCGGGAGGCTATGAGCAGGCCGGAAATGTCCCCCGCGACATACTGTCCGAGCTTTTGGCCGCCGACGAGGTCTACTGCGAGCTCCCTTTGTGCTGTAAGGAGGGAGACGTCATCTGGCACGGGATCATGGACGTCGTATACCGCAAGGGCGGAGCGTGGCGCATCGTCGACTACAAGACCAGCGCCGACGGCGACGATCTCGACGAAAGGTACCGGGCCCAGCTGGAAGCTTACAAAAAGGCGTTCCGCGAGATCACCGGCAGCAGCGCGGACGCGCTGATATATCATATCGATCTGGCCGCGGAGGTATCCGAAGCTTGACCGGGTCTTGACAACACATGACCGGGGACCGGCCGGCCCGGAAGCCAAAAACTGAATAAATAAAGTGGATGCAGTGCTTCATGTACCGCATTCGTCTCATTATAAAGGGTATCATAGGATCGTAAGAAGCCGGTAAGCGGTTCAGCTGATCAAAGGGAGGTGTGAAGATGTCGAACATATATATGAACGATATGACGGAAAAGGAAATGATATTTGATCTCGATCCCTGGATCGATACGTCCACAGGTAAATTCCGTAGGACTGGCAGGGCTCGTAAAGCAGACGAGCAGAAGCTCGCGGGGCTGCTTCAGGGCGTCATAGAAGACACCTTTTATGAGACGCACGTGTATCAGCTGGGCGATGTGTACACGGCTTTTACTGCCAAAGTCGCGATCCGCTTCTCCGATGATATAAAAGAGACTGTCAAAAAGGTCCATCCCGGAATAGGCGGCGCGGCGGGCAATGAGGCGGAGATGAGAGATTTCCCCGGAACGCCGGATGAAAGGTATAAGTCCAGCTCAAGGGATCGTGTAATCGAAGTGAAGTCTCTGCTCCTCGGCCGTTTCAGTCCGTCTTCATCGCAGGATAAAAATGATATCGGGACAATATGGCTC
>JAEEGL014797572.1_pt1 | contig 12961 bp, 10 predicted proteins | sample 9134231 | NCBI WGS metagenome assembly JAEEGL01 (sample SAMN16246548, study PRJNA631951) | gut metagenome | biome: gut microbiome; feature: rumen; material: fiber-attached | host: Bos | place: Iran: Karaj | collected 2018-10 | reverse complement strand
TATTTTTTGTTATAAAAAAATAAGGCAAGGATTACATATTCTTCAATTAGAAAACTATTATAATGATAGATACTTTAAATGGATGATAGAAAATTCAAAAAGAGTTTTTAAAGTAAATGAAATAATTCTTTTATTAATAATAGCAGGAATATCTTTTGTTTCATTAAGAACAGCAATTGTTTTAAATATAGTTACATATATAATGATATCAGCTTTATTTGGAAGAAAAAAAGAAAAGAAACCATTTGTTGTAACTAGTAGAATTAAAAGAATGTATTTTACATTTTTAATCATTTTTTGTGCAGTAGTTTATTTTGCAAATTCGATAGATTTTAAATACACTATTTTAACAATTAATATTATTACTTCAATAGCTTATATTTTAGTATATATTGTAAATCTTATCAATAGGCCATTTGAGAAAATAATACGATTAAAATTTATATTAAGAGCAAAGAAAAAATTAAAGAACAATTCAGATTTAAAAGTAGTAGGAATTACAGGAAGTTATGGAAAAACAAGTACAAAATATGTAGTAGAGGCGATTCTTTCTCAAAAATATCATACTTTGATGACTCCAGAAAGTTATAACACAACAATGGGAGTTGTTAGAACAATAAATGAAAAACTAAAACCAACGCATAATTTGTTTATTTGTGAAATGGGTGCAAAATATGTTGGTGATGTAAAAGAAATTTGCAAAATTGTTAAACCAGAATTTGGTATATTAACAGCAATAGGACCTCAGCATTTAGATACATTTAAAACAATAGAAAGAGTTGCTAAAACAAAAATGGAATTAGTTAATTCTTTACCAGAAAAAGGAATTGCATTTGTAAATATAGAAGATGAAAATATTAGAAAGCAAGATCTTCCAAAAAATACAGTTAAATATGGATTGAGTAAAAAAGCTCAATATTATGCTGATAATATTGTAATAACAGAAAAGGGTTCTAGTTTTGATGTAGTAATGCCTAAAAAAAGAGTAATAAATCTAAGCACAAAAATGCTTGGAAAACTAAACATATTAAATATTGTTTGCGCAGTAGCTGTTGCAGATAAATTAGGTCTTACAGAAGAACAGATTAAATTAGGTGCAAGATTAATTAAACCAGTAGAACATAGGCTTGAAATAAAACCAGGAATAAAAGGAAGTACTATTATAGATGATGCATATAATTCAAATATCAAAGGTGCAAAAAATGCAATAGATGTTTTAGCTAGTTTTGAAGGAAAACAAAAAATATTAATAACACCTGGAATAGTTGAACTAGGTGACAAACAGTATGAAATAAACAAAGAATTTGGAAAACATGCTGCGAGTGGATGCGATTTTGCAATACTAGTTGGAGAAAAACAAGCAAAAGCAATTAAAGATGGTTTAATTTCAGCTAAATATAATGAAGATAAAATATTTGTTGCAAAAAATTTAGAAGAAGCTTTGGAAAAAATGAACAAAATAGTAAATTCTAAATCAGTTGTATTATTAGAAAACGATTTACCAGATAATTATTTATAAATAACATTCTTATAAACAAATAAAAAGACATTGCAAATATTGCAGCGGAGCACTTTAGTGCTCCACAAAAAGAAAGGAGCATTTATGATAAAACTAGGAATATTTTTTGGTGGAAAATCTGTAGAACATGAAATATCTGTAATTACTATGAGTCAAGCAATTGCAAGTATTGATGAAAGTAAATACGAATTAGTTCCAATTTATATTTCAAAACAAGGAGTAATGTATACGGGAGATGACTTATTAGATTTATATCAATATAAAGATTTAGATGTTCTTCTAAAAAGAAGTTTTAAAGTTTCTGTTGTAAACACAGGAAAAAGGGTTGAAGTAATTAGAGTTCCAGCTCCAATAATTGGAAAAAAAGTTTTGAATACAATTGATGTTGCTTTTCCAATAATTCATGGTACTAATGGAGAAGATGGAACAATAGCTGCTTTTATCAATTTACTTGGAATTCCATGTGTTGGACCAGATATTTTAGCTTCAAGTGTTGGAATGGATAAAATTGCAATGAAAAAGATCATGAAAGAATCTGGATTACCAGTTGTTGATTATGTTGCATTTTATTCAATGGAATATAATAAAGATGAAGAGAAATACATAAAGGAAATAGAAAAAAAATTAAGTTATCCAGTTATAGTTAAACCAGCAAATTTGGGATCAAGTGTTGGAATTAGAAAAGCAAAAAATAAAAAAGAACTAATAGAAGCTATTGATTTTGCTATGGAATTTTCAGATAGATTGCTAGTAGAAAAAGCTGTTGTTAATTTAAAAGAGATAAACTGTTCAGTAATTGGAGATATTGCAGAAACAGAAGCTTCTGTTTGCGAAGAACCATGCTTTGATGATGAAATTTTAAGTTATGCAGACAAGTATATGGCAGGAGGAAAAGGAAATTCAAAAGGAACAAAGGGATTAAAAACTGGAGGAAAAACAAGCGGAAAAGGAATGGCAGTTTCTAATAAAAAACTGCCAGCTGAAATTAGTGATAAAAAAAGAGATGAAATTCAAAAACTAGCAAAAGATACATTTAAAGTATTAGGTTGCTCTGGAGTTGCAAGAGTAGATTTCTTAATGGATAAAGAAACAGAGGAAGTATATGTTAATGAAATAAATACTATTCCAGGAGCGTTATCATATTATTTGTGGGAAGCAAGTGGAAAAACATTTGAAGAAGAATTAGAACAAGTAATAGATATAGCAATAAAAAAACATGCTCAAAAGGAAAAACTTACTGTATCTTATGACCAAAACATTTTAGCAATGCAAGGTCCTAAAACAGGAACAAAAGTTAAAATTTAAATATGTAGGGGGCGAGCATTGCTCGCCTTTAAAATTGCTATAATATAAATTAAAAATAATAAAAATGAGGTTGTTATGAAAGATTTTGAATATGTAGAAAACAAAGTAAAAAATATGTTATCTGAAAAAAGGTATTATCATTCTGTATGCACAATGAATAGAGCTGTTGAATATGCTAAACTTTATGGAGAAAATGTGGAAAAGGTAAGATTAACAGCAATTGCACATGATATTGCAAAAGAATTATCAAAAGAAGAAAAAAAGGATCTAAAAGAAAAATACAATATTAAACTAGATGAAATGGAAGATAAAGATTTAGCATTATCTCATTCTAAGATAGGTGCCGCAATTGCAAAATATGAATTTGAATTTGAAGAAGATATGATAAACGCAATTGCTTATCATACGACAGGTAGAGAAAATATGACATTATTAGATAAAATAATATTTGTGGCAGATTTAACAGGTGAAGATAGAAAATATGAAAATACCGAAGAGTTTTATCAAACTGCGATTACAGATTTGGATTTAGCAGTAGTTAAAATATTAAAACATACTATCAATCATATTTTAGAAAAAAATAAAAAAATACATATGGAAACTATTAAGTCTTATAATTATTTTATGAATAAATAAAAAAAGAACAGCTTTTGGAGCTGTCCTTTTTTTCTAGTTTCTTTCTTTTTTAATAAAATTCTTTTGTTCTATTTTTGGCAATAATAATCCCATAATTATCCACTTATAAGGAGCAACATTTGTTACGCTACTATTAAATAAAGATTGTATAAAAAACGCAACAATTGTTATTAATAATATTTTTGTTATATCTGATTTTCCAAATTCTGATTCTCCTTTTAATATTTTTATAAAAGGAAACAAACAGCAATAAAAAGCAAACAATAAATAATTAATACCAGAAGGAATTCCTTGAGTTACAAAAATATGAATAAATTCGTTATGTCCTTTATTTTGTGACCAACCAAAGTTTTTTGGATATATATTAAAAGAATACCTATAATTATCAAAACCAACTCCTGTTAATGGATATTTTTTTAATGAACTTAGTCCAACTTTCCAAATTGTACCTCTTTTTGTTCCAAATTCATCAAAATCTGACAATTCTTCTTTTGATGCCTTTACATCTTTTATTAATTGTCCCGATGTAATTCCAACTGTTAAAAAACAAGTTAAAAAGATAATAAATAAAATTAATAATTTTTTAAAATGGTGTTTTGATAAATTAGTATCTTTATATTTTTTATAAATGCATATTTCTAAGAATAATAGTGCAAATAATATAGAAAAAATTCCTACCCATCCTATTCTTGTATAAGTGAAAAATGTTGCAAAGCATGAAAATGTAGAGAGAATTAATGTTATAAATGAAATGCTTTTTTTGTTAGAATAAATAAAAATACCTGATAAAATTGCTGTAAATATTATTGCAATTGATGCAAAATAATTACAATGTTCTGTAAGTCCAAAAGCCATATGACTCTTAGTGTGCGATTCAGCATCAAATAGTGATGAAATTGGGTATAATCCAAAATTTTGCATAAATGCAATTATTATTTCAATAATAGCTAAAACTATAAATGTTTTTATAATAAATATTTTATTATCTTTTTTTGTAATATTTGTACAAATAAAGAATAGTGAAAAATATGCTAACACTTGGAGAGGAGTTTCAGAATAAGCATATTCACCATGCAAAGATTTATTTATATTTTTAGAGAAAATAATAGAAATAATGCAAAATATAATTGATATAACAACAAAACAGTCACTTAAAGTATAATTAATAGAAGACTTATTTTTAAATATTCTAATTACTATAAAAAATAAGATTATAATTGATGCTACAATACCAATTAAAGATAAGAATTCCTCTTGCAGAAAAAACTTTTGTTGTAATGGGTTTCCTAAAAATCTAGGAAAATTTGAAGGAAGAAATAATGCAATTATATTTAGTAGAGGTAGCATTACCATTGTAACAAAAACTATAGAGGTAAAAATATTTTCTTCAAAATCTTTTTTCATTTATAAACTCCTTTTTAAAAATAACAAAGTAATTATAGTAATAAAAAAGAACAAAATCAATAATAGAAACAAAAAATAGCCAAAAGGTTCACAAAAGCTAAAAAATGTGGTATACTAATGTAGAATTTTATATAAATTCGGAGGATGTTAAAATGATTTTCAAAGATTATTACAAAATTTTAGGATTAGAAAGTAATAGAGTATCTATTAAAGAAATAAAAATAGCTTATAAAGAACAAGCTAAAAAGTATCATCCAGACTTAAATGGTGGAAATAAAAAATTTGAAGAAAGATTTAAAGACATTAATGAAGCCTATAATATATTATCAAATTCTGCATCAAAACGTAGATATGATAGAACATGGTATGTGCATGTGGGAAGAAAAAATAAAAACACATATCAAAGACCAAAGGATAATAAAGAAGCAATTTTAACAATGCTATTTGGAAATTCATATTCATCTGAACCAAAAGAAGTTGAAAAAAAAGATAAGTCAATTAGGGGAGAAAACATTGTAACAGAACTTGGAATTTCAATTGAAGAAGCATTTTATGGAAGAGAAAAGGAAATAGCTCTTCTTGCAACAGATGGAACAATGAAAAAAATAAAAGTTTCAATTCCTGCAGGAATTCAAAATAATGAAAAAATAAGAATGGTTGGACTTGGAAAAGAGGGCAAAAACGGTGGAAAAGCAGGAGATTTATTTGTAAAAATAAATATTAAAAATGATGATAATTATATTTTGGAAGGATATAATATTAAAGAAAACTTGTATATAACACCTTGGGAAGCAGCTTTAGGAACAAAAGTAAGTACAAAAACAATAGATGAAGATATTTCAGTTTATATTCCATCTGGAATGCAAAGTGGAGAAAAAATTGTTATTGAAGGGAAGGGATATAAAGATGGAAAAGGAGGAAGAGGAGATTTAATTTTAGATACTAAAATAATGATTCCAAAACACCCAACTGCTGAAGAAAAAGAAATGTTTCAAAAAATGCAAAAAGTTTCAAAATTTAATCCAAGAGTGGTTGTTGAAAAAGTATGAAAAGTGTTGACTTAAAAAATTATTTAGCCTATAATTAAATAGTAGAAAACTAAAGAATAATAGCGTCCGTAAGGCGTAAGGAAGGGGAACCGAAAATGGTAGAAGAAAATCTACAAGGTAAATATTTCAGTATTACTGACCCTCAAAATGTAAATACAGTAATATATCAAGTAAATAAAACAGAAAAAGAATATTTAAAAACATCTCCTAGATATACTATTGAAAGACTAGAATATTGGGAAGAAATTATAGGAGAAAAAAAGAAAAAAACTTTCTTTATAGACAATCCATCACCAGAAGGAAATCCACTAGTAATATTGTCTTTTGCTAAAGAAAAAGTAATAGTAAATATGGGATTTTTAGATGGAGATACAATAAAAATATCTAAAAAGCCAATACCTATGAACTTCAAAACAATCTATAATGAACAATCAACAGAATATAAAGAATTTCAATATACTCCAAACATGAAAAGACCTATTTCAATTATAGATCCAGAAACAGGAGATGAGGTAAAACCTGTTTTATATTTTGATGAAGAAACAAATCAAGTAAAAGGAAAATGTAAATTAAAACCATATAAAAAATATTTTGCTTTTGAAATAAGACAAGGAAATAAAACTAATATTTAAAACTAGAAAGGGGAAACGTTATGAGTGAAACAACAACTACTAATATACCAAATGGTGTGAGTAGAAATGAGGCTACAGTAGAACATATAAGCGATGCTGAAATGAAAAAGAGAATTGAAAAGTGGAATGATAATTCAAATATGTATGTTGCAAGTATAGATGCAACAATAGTAGATGGAGAAAAATCAAATAACGGATCAACAGGAACTGCTATTCAGGTTACTAAAAAATCTGCTAAAAAGCTTGAAGAAATGACTGAGGAAGAAAAACTATTAAATGTAACAGCAAGGCCAGAAAATGAAAAATCTAAAGCTTTAAAAGAAAGAGCTAAAAATAAAAGACGTAAAGGAGAAACTAGCAAAGAAAAAGGATCAGACGAAAACATTAAATAGATAAATACGTAAGAAAAGGTGGAAACAGATGGGATTTGGTCAAAAGTTAAAAAGAGCCATTAGAAAAATAAAAGGAAAATTAATAGTAGCTGCTATTTTGGTTATCATTATTTCGATAGTTGGATTAGCAGCTTTAAGTGTTGCTATTCAAAGTGCAAGAAATGCAGGAGAGCTTGCAGGTGAGTATTTTGATTGGGCTGTTTTTTTTGAAACACTTGGAACATATATAATGAAACCATTGTCAGCTACAGGATTATGTTTTACAGCAGATTATTTTTCTATGTTTTGGTCAGTAGAAAAATATTTTATATTATTATATTTAATCTTTGTTGCAATTGGAATTGCAAAAGCTTTTCCAAAACATGAATATGATGATATAGAACACGGATCAAGTGATTGGAGCGAAGGTGGAGAACAATATAGTATTTTAAGCAAAAATAAAGGAATAATTCTTGCAGAAAAAAACTATTTGCCAGTTGACAAAAGAGGAAACGTAAATGTTTTAGTTGTACGGAGGTTCTGGTGCTGGTAAATCTGCTTCTTACGTTATTCCAAATGCTTTACAATTATTAGGTTCATATGTTTTTACAGATCCAAAAGGAGAGCTTTATGATAAAACAGCAGGATATTTTAAAGAAAAAGGTTACAATGTAAAAGTATTTAACTTAGTAAGTCCAGAAAACAGTGATGGATACAATCCATTAAATCATATAACAAGTGAAATAGATGTTGACGTTATTTCAAATACAATAGTTAGGGGACAAGGTCAAGAAGGTGGAAAACAAGATCCATTCTGGGATGATATGTCTGAATTCGTTTTAAAAGCATTAATTTATTATTTAAAAGCAGCAAGACCACCTGAAGAACAAAACTTAGCAAGTTGCTCAGAACTTTTAAGAGCAGCAAGTAGTAGTGGTGGAGAAAGTTTACTAGGCAATATGATTCACGAATTACCAGTTGAGCACCCGGCAAGAAGATATTTTAAAAACGTTGAAGATTTGCCAGACAAAACATTAGGGTCTGTATATGGAACACTTCAATCTAAACTTGGTAAATTCGACTCTAAAGAAATTGCAGCAGTTACATCTACAGATACAATAGATTTTGAACAAATAGGATCAGAAAAAACAGTTGTGTATGTTATTTCTTCAGATACACACACAGCATATGACTTTTTACTTACAATTTTCTTCTCTCAAATGATTCAACAATTATATGATTTTGCAGACAAAGCTGGAGGAGAACTACCTGTTCCTACATATTTCATACTTGATGAGTTTGCAAATATTGGACGTATACCAGATTTTGATAAAAAAATATCTACATCTAGAAGTAGAAAAATATCATTTAGTGTAATTTTGCAGAACTTAGACCAATTAGAGGCAGTTTATGAAAAATCTCACGAAACTATAATTGGTAACTGCGATACCCATATATTCCTAGGATCAAACTCACAAAAAACAGTTGAGTATTTCTCAAAAGCACTAGGAGAGAAAACAATTGAAAGAGATAGTATTTCTGTAAATAAAGATAGAGCAGATTGGAAACAAGGAAAAAGTGTATCAGACCAGATTATGGCAAGAGCATTAATGACACCAGATGAATTAAGAAGAATGGATGTAGACCAATGTATTATTTATGAAAAAGGATTAAAACCTATAAAAGCAAATAAGTATTACTATTTTAAATATCCAGAAGGAAAATTGGTTGAAAGATATAAATCAGACCATAATGATGTTCATGTTGAAAGAGGACCATGGAGAACATGTAATCCAAATAATCCATATTCGGACGATTCAACAGGTGGAGGAAAAGCTCCAATGGTAGAATCCTTGGATGATTTATTTGATGAAGAGGCAGATGGAAATAATTCTAATGGAAATAAACCAAAAAAAGAAATGAGTAATGATGAATTAACAGATATCCAAAAAGAATTAGAAGCAAAATTTGATGAACTATTTGGAAGCTTAGATGAATAATTAAAGAACCAACATCTTGTTGGTTCTTTTATATTACAAATAAAAGACTTGTAGGGGTCGCTGTCCTTAGGCGACCCGAATTTTTGATATATAATACATTGAAATACAATAATTTTTATGATAAAATCAAACATATATTTGTAAAAAAGGAGAAAAAATGAAATTTTTACATATGGCAGATATGCACTTTGATTCAACATTTTCAATACTTTCAGCAAATGAAATGGGAGATAAAAGAAGATTTGAACAAAGAGAAGCATTCAAAAAAATAATAGATTTAATAATAGAAAATAATATAGAGTATTTTTTTATAGCAGGAGATTTATATGAACATAACCAAATAAGAAAAAGTACAATGGAATTTATTATAAAACAATTAGAAAGAATACCTAAAACAAAAGTATTTATTACACCAGGAAATCATGATCCATATGTAAGGGGAAGTTTTTATGATATTTACAATTTTCCAGAAAACGTATTTATTTTTAAAGATAAAATAGAAATGTATGAAGATGAGAATGTAAAAATATTTGGAACAGGATTTACTGATTTTTATATTTCAGAAAATCCTATAGAACAGTTTAAGCCAGAAAACGATTTAAAGACGAAAATATTAATATCACATGTTTCTGTAAATGGTTTTAAATCTGAAGATGGATATTCATATAATCCAATTTTACTTTCAAAATTAAAAGAATTAAACATGGACTATATTGCATTAGGACATATTCATGATAGAAATATTATTGAAGAGAAAAAAATAAAATATTCAGGATCTACGGTGTCTCTGGGATTTGATGAATTAGGAGAACATGGGGTAATAATAGGAGAAATAGACAATCATAATTTAAAAACTGAATTTGTAAAAATTGATAACAGACAATTCACAGTTAAAGAACTAAATGTGGATAACGCATCTTCAGAAGAGGAAATAGCCGAATTAATAAACGAAATAAATGGTGAAAATGACGAAATGTTTAAAATAGTTTTAATAGGAAATAAGAATTTTGAAATAGATACTAATAAAATACTAAGGCTAATTTCAAATAAAAACGTGCTTAAAATAAAAGATAAAACAAAAGTAGCAATAGATTTAGAAAAAATATCAAAACAGAACACTATTAAAGGTTTATTTGTAAAGCAGGTATTAGAAAAATACGAAAATCAAGAAATAAGTGAAGAAGACATGCAAGAAATAATTCAAATAGGTTTAGATTCAATGCAATAAAATTTGTAAAAAGCAAAAGACTAACACATAAAACTGTAGGGGTCAGTCTTGACTGACCCGTATTATAATAAATTGTAGCGGAACACTAAAGTGCTCCATAAATAGATAAAAATTAAGGAGAAAAAATTGAAATTTAATTATTTAAAAATAAATGGATATGGAAAATTAAAAGATAAACAAATAGATTTTGGTGACAAAATAAATATATTATATGGAAAAAATGAAGCAGGAAAGTCAACAATATCAAGGTTTATAATAAATATGCTATATGGAGCTTCAAAAAATAAAAAGGGAAAAGAAATTTCAGACTATGATAAGTTTTTGCCATGGCAAGGAGAAGAATTTTCAGGAAAAATATCATATACATTAGACAATAATAAAAAATATGAAATATATAGAGAATTTAAAAAGAAAGCTCCAAAAGTATTTAATTCAGAAATGGAAGAAATATCTGATGAATTCAAAAATAAAGGGGCAGAGTTTTTTGAAGAACAATTAGGTATAGATGAGGATACTTTTGTTGGAACAGCTATGATAGAGCAAGATGAAAGTCAGCTTTCAGACAGCAGTCAAGCTAATTTAATCCAAAAAATAAGCAATCAAATTCAAACAGGAGAAGACAATACATCATTTAAAAAAGCAATGGATAGAATAAATAAAGCACAATTAGATAGAGTAGGTACAAGCAAAAGTTCTCAAAAGCCGTTAAATATAGTAGAAAACAGAATTCACAAATTAGAAATAGAAATTAAAGAAGAAAATAATCTAGATAATTTAGAAAAAATAAAAGGTGAAAACGAAGAAATACAATCACAAATAGAAACTGAAGAAATAAAACTTGAAGCATTGAAAGAATATAAGAAAAAACTAGATGATAACAAGATAAAAAACGTTGAAATAAATATAAACAAGAACATTAAAGAAGAATATAATGAAAAAATAGAAGAGCTTCAAAACAAAATAAATTCAGGAAAAGAGAATAAAAAACTAAATATAAAAAATGCATTAATAGTAGCTATAGGAGTATTGCTACTATTAAACGTTGTTTTATTTATTTTTTTAAAGAATAAATGGATATTATTTGTATCAGGAGCTTTACTAATAGCAGAAATTATTACTTTTGTTTTAAAATTTATTTCTAAAAAGTCAGAAATAAAAGAGAATACTGAACTACAAAAACAATTATCTTCATTTAAAAATGCTAGAGAAGAGGAATTAAAGGAATTAGAAAATAAAAACATAGAATTAGAAAATGTATTTAAAGAAGAAGTAAAACAAGTATTAGAAAAGTTTAACGAAAAGCTAGATTCAAACTTTATAGAAACAGTGCTAGCAATGGATAATGAAGAAACAGAAGGTTTAATAGACAAAAAAGAAAAAAACATAAATGATTTAAAAATAAGAAAAAGTGTAAATGAAAAAGAGATTTTAAGATTAGATGAAGAAAAAGAAAAAAGCTTAAGGCTTGAAGAAGAACTAAAAAGCTTATATGAAGAAAAAGATGAATTAGAACAATTAAATAGAAAATATAATATTGCAAAAGAATGTTTAAATGACGCATATATAGAAATGAAAGAAGGAATTAGCCCAGTATTTGAAGAAAATTTATCATCATTAGTTTCTAAAATATCAGACGATGAATATAAAAAAGTAAAATTTGATGACAAAACAGGACTAACGGTTGAAATAAATAATGGAAACTATGTTTCAGCAAATAGACTAAGTATAGGAACTTTAGACCAAATGTATTTATCATTAAGATTAAGTGCCTTAAAAGAAATAAGCAGAGAAAATATTCCAATATTTTTTGATGAAAGCTTTGTTTATTATGATGATAATAGATTAGAAAATATTCTAAAATATATAGCAGAAGAATTAGATAATCAAGTAATAATCTTTACATGTTCAAAACGTGAAATAGAAGTATTAGAAAAATTACAAATTAATTATAATCTAATTAATCTATAACATTAAAATTATTAAATTACTAAAAATGCTCGTTCGAGCTAATTTTCATAGAGATTCTAATAGAAATTTTTCGGCACCCTTTCAGGAACGTGCAAGCACGCCTGAACATTTTCCATAAAATTTCTTAAGAATCTCTACTTCAAATCACTCTCAATGCGCTTTTTGTAATTTAATATTTTTAATTCAAATAAATGTAATGCTTCTATAACCCTTGAAAAAAACACCTAATTGGTGTATAATCTTTTTGCTCAAGAATATTGAAAAGGAGATATTTATGATTCAGAGATTAGAAGGCGTAGAAAAACGTTATGAAGAACTAAATGGCCTAATTAGTGATCCAGAAGTTATTGCTAATCAAAACGAATGGAAAAAACTAATGAAAGAGCATAGCGATATTGAAGATGTTGTAATAAAATACAGAGAATATAAAAAAGTAAAACAAGATTTAGAAGACGCAAAGGAAATGCTATCAGACCCAGAACTTAAAGAACTTGCTGAAATGGAAATGAATGAGGCAAAAGAAAAGCTTCCTCAAATTGAAGAGGAATTAAAAATTCTTTTAATTCCAAAAGATCCAAATGATGATAAAAACGTTATTTGTGAAATAAGAGCAGGAGCTGGAGGAGAAGAAGCAGCACTATTTGCTGGAACATTATTTAGAATGTATTCAATGTATGCTGAAAAGAAACATTTCAAATTAGAAATACTAAATGAAAATGAAACGGGACTAGGCGGATATAAAGAAATATCTTTTATGATAACAGGAAAAGGAGCATATAGTAGATTTAAATTTGAAAGTGGAGTTCATAGAGTACAAAGAGTTCCAGATACAGAAAGCAGTGGAAGAAT
>JAEEGL014542963.1_pt1 | contig 12961 bp, 11 predicted proteins | sample 9134231 | NCBI WGS metagenome assembly JAEEGL01 (sample SAMN16246548, study PRJNA631951) | gut metagenome | biome: gut microbiome; feature: rumen; material: fiber-attached | host: Bos | place: Iran: Karaj | collected 2018-10 | reverse complement strand
TCCCTTAACAACAATCTGTTCTATAAGGGAAGTTCATTGGTAGAACACTAGCCTTCCAAGCTAGATACGTGGGTTCGATTCCCATCACCCGCTTTTCTTGCCGGGACATACCCCCGGAGAGATCTTCGGACATGTGCTTGTAGCTCAGTCGGAGAGAGCAACGGCCTTCTAAGCCGTGGGTCGGGGGGTCGAATCCCTTCGGGCACATTGTTTTTATGAATATGGTGGCTATAGCGTAGTTTGTGAACGCGCCATATTGTGGTTCTTGAGACCGAGCGTTCGGGTCCCTCTATCCACCCGATAATGTTTTGCGTCGGCTGTATAACACACATCGCAAAACTTTTTTACTATATTGGGCCGTCGCCAAGCGGTAAGGCACAGGGTTTTGATCCCTGTATTCGCTGGTTCGAATCCAGTCGGCCCAGCTTGGCTGTTACAACAGCCCTCATACATACGGGCCACTAGCTCAGTCGGTAGAGCACTTGACTTTTAATCAAGTTGTCGCGGGTTCGATTCCCACGTGGCTCACTTAATAAGGCGTACAGGTTATCCTGTACGCCTTAACTTATTCATATATTCATCTTAATACATAATCTATGGCAGATAATTAAGTTCAAAATGCGCTTCGCCCTCATCATCAAGCGTCATAAGAATATAGCTTGGTTTGCGATTCTCCTGACGGGGATATGTAAGCGAACCGGGGTTGATTGCAATTACATCACTGCTTAGATCTATAACGGGTCTGTGAGTATGGCCGTACATCACTATATTGCAATGTCTGGCTCTGGCTTCCTGCTTAAGTATCTCGTTGCCCATGGATATATAATAGTGATGTCCGTGTGTCAACAACACCCTGTATCTTCCTATCAGGAACTCCTGCTCCTTGGGAGCCTCTGAGAAGAAGTCATTATTACCCTGGACCAGATATACCGGACATTCGGGACTCATAAGGATCGTCTGATCGGTTCCGTCGGTATCTCCGCAGTGAATCACCATATCAAGAGGCGCATACTTCTTAACAAGCGCCAGATACAGAGAATTGCTTCCATGTGTATCACTTACTATAAGTATCTTTGCAGACTTTTTATCACTCATATCTTATCCTGCAACAGTTCTCTCATTTTAACCAGTGCTTTACCTCTGTGACTTATCCTGTTCTTCTCATCGGGATCAAGTTCTGCACTGTATACCTTCCTGTCCGGAAGATAGAAGATCGGATCATAACCGAATCCGTTGGCGCCCTTCTCTTCATATCCTATTGCGCCTTCATACGTAGCCTCGGCAGACAACTCGCTTCCGTCAGGCATCACGCAGGCAATGGCGCATACGAATCTGGCAGTTCTCTTATCATCAGGAATTCCTTCCATTCTCTCAATTATCTTCGCATTCTTAACAGAATAAGGAGTATCCTCTCCAAGATATCTGGCCGAATAAATGCCCGGCTCACCACCAAGTGCATCCACCACAAGACCCGAATCATCCGCAAGAACTATATCCTGCGTATATCCCATCTTACGGCACTTATCCGCTATGGCTCTGGCCTTAATGAAGGAATTCTCCATAAATGTCGTTCCGTCTTCGACAACATCCGTCTCAACGCCCGCTTCCGCCATAGATAGGATCTCTATGTCGAAATCTGCCATTATTTCGCGTATCTCACGCATCTTACCTTTATTGCCCGTTGCAAATACTATTCTGTATGCCATATTATCCTTATCCGTATACCTTAATCTCAGGTTCTGTCTCTTCTCTTAACTGACTGATCGCATCCAATATACCAAGTCCTAAATTACTTCTGTATGTCTCTGATAACAATGCCTGTGATTCTTTATCATTACTTGCATAACCAAGTTTAATGACAGCCGAAGGCCTGTGAGATAACTTAACGTAATCCGAGAATCCGTCTTCGAGAGGGAAGATTCCCGCAGCCACTCCCTGTATCTTGGTGACTATACATCTGACCATCACATCCGCAAGGTGGGAATTAACCAGGTGATAATCATAGTATTCATCGTCATACCATACGGAAGTACCCATAATATCCGAATTGTCGGATGAATCAATCCTTAACTCTATTATAATATCAGGATCAACCACTTCAACAAAGGACAGACGCTGCTCATATGTGGGATCCGTATCGGTGTCTCTTGTCATGAATATACCAAGCGTCTCATCTTCATTAAGACTCTCAACATATCTGGCCACACTTAAGACAACTTCGCTCTCCTTAAGTTCTCCCGCGGTTATGCCGTTATCACGTCCCCCGCCTATGGGATTGATCAATACCTTATATGTGTAATTGCCGGTCGCGATACGACTCTTGGCATCCGCGATCAGATATTCGTATGCGGAATTGGTCTCCATCAATTCTCTGCTCTCGACAGCTTCGGGGGCTCTGTATATGTAATTATAGTAATAGTATCCTGTTCCGGTAGCCGCCGATACGAGTATTACCAGAACGATCATTACCCACTTCTTCATTGTCTTCTCCCGGGAGGCTTAGGACCCATGAAAGAATAGAACCTCGTCTGAAGCATTCCGTTATATATCTTGCGGTTCTTATCAGCCTTACGTCCGATCGACTTCTCCGCGCCTTCATAAGATGTGATCATATATAATGAGAAAGAGTCAAGACTGCCAAATCTCTCACCGAGGGTATCATACAGTCCGGCAAGTTCATTATCTTCACCGATTCTCTCACCATACGGAGGATTGGTGATTATGAAACCGTATTTGCCGGGATGGGACAGATCCTTAACATCCCTTCTTTGAAAATGAATGAGTTCTTCAACTCCGGCAAGTCTTGCATTCTCCCTTGCTATGCGAACCATTTCATCATCTATGTCATATCCCTGAATATCGGTCTTAATATCCATATTCACGGATTCTCTTGCCTCATCATAAGCATCCTTCCATATACGGGCGGGCACAATGTGTTCCCAGTCGCATGCTCTGAACTCCCTGTTAAGTCCGGGGGCAATATTCGCAGCCATAAGTGCGGCTTCTATGGGGAATGTTCCGCTTCCGCAGAAAGGATCTATAAGAATACGGTCTTCTCTCCAGGGGGTCAACATTATAAGCGCCGCAGCAAGATTCTCTGCAATCGGAGCCTTGGAACTTAATAATCTGTATCCTCTCTTATGAAGAGAATCCCCTGTTGTATCAAGACCTATTGTGACGATGTCTTTATGGATAAACACTCTTACGGGATAATCCTCACCCGATTCATCAAATCGATCAACCGGATAAGTGAGTTTCATCCTCTCTACCATTGCCTTCTTCATAATGGACTGAATATCTGACGGTGAGAAAAGCGCACTCTTAACACTGGCTGCCTTGGTCACCCAGAATCTTCCGTCCTTGGGAATATAATCTTCCCATGCTATGGCCTTGGTTCCTTCGAATAATTCATCAAAAGTCTCAGCATGGAAGCTACCCACTTTGATAAGGACTCTCTCTGCCGTTCTTGACCATATATTGATACGGGCTATGGCCTCGGCATCACCGATAAACATGACACGTCCGTCAGTTACTTCGGATATATCATAGCCTAAATCTATTATCTCTTTTTTAAGTACAGCCTCCAGTCCGAAATGACAGGGGGCTATAAGTTCCATGGTATTCATCAGAAATTATCTTTAAAGAATCTGTATATAAGTACCGCCAATATGCCTACTCCGATAACCGGCATAAGCTGCCATGTGACATATCCTACGCCGAATAACAGAAGCAATAGCGCAGCTGCGCCGCCGACCTTAACAACAGCCATCGGGATCGACAGATCCCTTCCGTTTCTTAGTCTTATATGAAGCTTATTGTCGAATATTCCGTATCTTCGGCCATCTTCTGAATTCTCCGATTCAAATGACTCACCGTAACGACCTCCGGAGTAAGTATGACTGTTGGTGTTATAACCTGACCCTGCACTGTAATAATCCCCGGTGTTATTACCGGGTATATCATCACGACTTGCAACGATTGACTTGGCGATCAATCTCGGATCTCCAAGGGTAGCGAGCACATCCTCTTCGGTCTGACCCTTACGGATGGCCGTATCTATATAATCTGTGTAGTATTCAACGGTATCATTAATAAAAGCGGGATCTCCCACTTCGGTTATATGACGTCTGAGCATATCTATGTACTCTGTCTTATTCATGGATATCCTCCGGGTCAGTATCTGCGGAGGCGTTCGCCTCGGCGGGTTCATTATCTGCAAGGGATTGTGCCTCAGTCGCCCCACTTTTCTCCAAAGCAGGCACTAAGAACTTAAATCCAAGCAGACAAATGGGTATACAAATAATCGCAATGAACTGAGAGGTTGAGAGTACTCCCACATTACCTCTTGCATCGTTACGAAGGAATTCCACAAAGAATCTTCCTATGCTGTAGAGAAGAATCCACAGAATAGTGGTCTGGGAACGCTTACGCGGCTTGGATGCAAACCATAACAGAATAGCCGCTATCACGAAGTTACCCACCGAGCTTATAAGCTGGGTAGGAATAAGACGCACGTTATTGGGTGCGAAATCAGAATGGGTGAATACCACACCAATGGGCGATGTTGTCTCCCTGCCGTAACAACATCCGGCAAGGAAACATCCTATACGGCCGAAGCCCTGTGCAATCGCCACTGAAGGTACCATAAGATCCAAATATGCGAATCCGTCTACCTTCTTAATCTTACAATATCCCAAAGCTGCCAGTATACCGCCAATCAAACCGCCGTATACCACGAAGCCTTCACTTGAAATATAATCGAGAGGTGCTTTGATAAACTTGCTCCAGTTGGTTATTATAAATAACACCTTGGCTGCCATGAAACCAAGCACTACCGCGGTAATCGTAAGCCCGTATACAAGCTCACCGTTTAATCCGCGCTTATTCGCTCTCTTATCTCCCATAAGCATAGCCACTATCACGCCTATGCCTATCATCAATCCATATCCGTATATGGTAACCGAACCTATCTTGAGTATCTCGTTGTGCATATTAATCCTTATCTTTACATATAATCCATCAAATTAACATTCACATTATACTCTTATATTCACTTGTTCGTCCATAAATTCCTTATTAAATAAATATGTATATTTAGGATTGATTCACGTATTACATGCTTGCTCTGTAGATGTTAAGCATATCTTCTTCTCTTAACACTCTGGCAGAACCCATCTGCCCGCCTACACCTACGGCGCACTTATGAGCCATAAGCTTAAGTTCATCTTCTGTGGGCTCTACACCGAGTTCACGAAGATTGGTAGGCATATTGATGCTTCTGTAGAAATCTTCCATTGCCTCTATTCCGGCAAGTGCGATCTCTTCATCTGAGCCCTTATTCTCAACTTCCATTACATTAAGTGCAAACTTAACGAATCTGGGAAGACAGTTCTTATACACGTATCTTGCCCATGTTCCCCAGATTGCCGCAAGACCTGCTCCGTGAGCAACGTCATACAGACCACCGAGCTCATGCTCAAGCTTATGAGTCATCCAGTCTCCGCCGTCATTGCCGCATCCCGTAAGTCCGTTATGCGCAAGGCTTCCTGCCCACATAACCTCTGCACGTGCGTCATAATCCTTGGGATTCTTACATAAGATAAGTGCATTCTTCTTAACCGTTCTTAACAGTCCTTCAGCCAATGCATCGGTAATCTCCATGTTACCGCCGTTGGTGAAATATCTCTCCATCGTATGCATCATTATATCCGTGCATCCGCATGCTGTCTGATAATCAGGCAGAGTCATCGTAAGTTCGGGATTCATGATGGCAAACTTAGGACGAGCATAATCACTGCTGTATCCGCGCTTAACCAGACCCTCTTCTTTGGTTATAACGGATGAATCGCTCATCTCACTTCCCGTAGCTGCAAGTGTAAGGATAACTCCTAAGGGAAGGCAACCCTTCGCCTGTCTCTTATAATCATAGAAATCCCACACATCGCCTTCATTGGCAAGTCCGTATCCTATTGCCTTGGCCGAATCGATAGCACTTCCGCCACCCACTGCAAGCAGGAAATCAACATTCTCCTTCTTGCATAATTCTATTCCTTCATATACAAGACCCAAATGGGGATTCGGAACCGCTCCGCCAAGGGTCACATATCCGATTCCTGCAGCGTCCAAACAATCCGTCACACGCTTAAGCAGGCCGGAGCGAACAACACTTCCGCCGCCGTAATGTATGAGTAATTTGGTTCCGCCGAATTCCTTGACAAGTTCTGCCACTTTGGACTCAGTGTTCTTGCCGAAGATTACCTTGGTGGGTGTGAAATACTTAAAATCAAACATCTCTTTCTCCTTTCATTCTCTGTATGGACTACACACTATTATTTTATATTCCCATATGAATATATACTTCTTATTATTTGTCACTCATGGTATCAAGTTTTGATTTTGCTCTGTCCGTATATACTATCGATACGGTTATTAACACAAGTGACATTAGCGTTATATAAAGCCCCGCTAACAGTCCGGGGGGAGTATACTTAAGCTCCACGACATGCTTACCCGTATTAAGCGCAACAGCAGTCATCGCATCATAAGCCATATAAGGCTTAACCTCTATCCCGTCCACATATACCTTCCAGCCGTTATCATAAGGAATACTTAATATAAGATATCCTTCCGACGATGCCTTAATACTTCCTCTTAATCTGTTGGATCCGTAACCGTCCTGGGATATCTTAAATGTGTCTTCACTCAGTGTATCGATAACCTCAGAGTAAACGGCATCATCCGTGCGGTATAATTTCATATGAAGATCCGCTCCGTCATCATTAACGGCACTTACCATATCTCCGGCATCAAGATATCCCAGATTAATGATATACGGGTTCTTAAGCTTCTTATATTCTTTCTCTCCCCAGGGTAGTTTGACCTTAAGCGTGCTTATCTTCTTGGTTGCACAATATGCAATATAGTATCCGTATTCATGGATGACGACATCGGCACTGTCAGTCTGTTCAATGGTGGCACACTCTGTATACAACTGCCCCTCACTTCCAAGGGCCCTTGCAAGCTTATTCTGTCTTGTTACCGGACTTAACTTATCATCTGAAGTATCCGTCTTATCAGTAAATGCGGCACCCGGATCTGTATCAATCAGCTTATCCGTATCCGAAGTCTCAGGATATATCATGTATCCTACCGGCAGACTCTTATCATAAGCATACAGATTAACGCTTCCGCTTGTACCGATCTTATCAACCTTTCCTGCCTGTGTTCTGTCTGAGATCGTCATCTTCTCCCACATTTCCGCATCTTTATCTTCCACGAATATGTATTTATCTCCAAGCAAGGCCCGTATGAAAGGTGTCATGCCGTCTTCACAGTAAAACACCTTACTTGTGCGCATTCCGTAATCAGAGTAGAAATCATTGACTCTTCCGTTGCTTATCGATGAGAACAGCGATACGGAAGGATATGCCTTAAGCATCGCATCGTTATTGGTCAACCTGTTAACTCTTTCAAATCTGTACAACAGGCCATCCTTAACTTCATTGTATTGCTCATACAGATTCTCATAATCATCAAATCCGCTTAAATAATCGGTCCTTGACACCGTGGGAACACTTGTTAGTTTCATATTGATGCCGGCTTCGACTGTCACAACACACAGTGCAATGTAACCAAGAATACGTACCCTGTTACCTGCCTGTGTCCCGCTGCACACATAGATATACAGAAGCGCCATATATATGACAATTACTATAGAAGAGATCGCAATACTTCTCTCCGTTATAGCATCATCAAATGCAAACTTGCTTACACAGACAAGATATGCCATAACAGCTGCGGCGATAATGCCGAATATCGGCTTTCTTATTTCCTTAATATGGATTAACCCCTCATAACAAACGGCAAGCAATAAGAAAATATACAGATAAGACTGCCTTGCAGGAAGCGAATCCGGATAATTAAGTCCATGCCATAGATATGAGAGTACGTTAACGGAGAAACTGTAGAATAAGAGGGCTAGTAGTATCAGTCGCCCAAGTTTGGCCCTAAGAGGTATCTTGCGATTAATAACATATATAGGAAGCAGGATAAGTACCGCTACGGATGCATAGATATTAGGCCAATGGTCAAGCCCCGTCTCTACTGCCACATCGCAAAGACTCCTTGCAGACATCGTGAAGATATCAAAATACGGCTTATATGAATTCGGGAATGAAGATGCGTGGAACTTGGTCATGCGAATCGCCATATATGAGGGCACAAGGATCACTCCCGACAATGCACCCGCAAGCAAAGAGCCGACAGTGAAGCTGCCCGATACCCTTAATACTTTGCTAAGGCACTCTCTTCTGTTTCTTATCTTGCTACCCGAATCAATGCTTTCGCCTACGGCTGCATTAACAGATGCTATTGTATCCGGAAGTAATACAAGCAGATAATAAAGCACCAGGAATATGCATAACATGATGCAGAGATAGTAATTACAGAATAATGCCACCGCCAATGAGATTATATATAACCTCATACTCTTACCGCCCGATGCAACCAGTCGCTCAAGCCCGAGTATCACTATGGGCGCAAGTGCAACCACATCAAGCCACATAAGATCCCAGTTATATGCTGCAATAAATCCGCTTAATGCATAGAATGTGGAAAAATACAGAATACTTATATCTTCTCTGTCAAAGTGATGTCTTAGATATACGGCGAACGCCAGACCACAGAGCCCTATCTTAACAATTGCAAGATATGAGAAGAACTCCATAAGAAACTTCTCAGGAATAAGAAACGCAAGCAGATTAAAAGGGCTTGATAAATAATATGCCCAGAGTGCATAGAAATTATTGCCGAGTCCCGAATTAAGGCTATAGTAGAATCCCGTACCGTCAGCAACCGAACCCTTACCTCTTACCGTGTGATAGAAATCGGTTAAGAAGGGGAAATACTGATGATACATATCGATGTGCAGGAAGCTTCTGTTTCCGAAGGGATATATCCGTGCCAGCATAAATATAGCCAGCATTACCAACGTAGGAATTACAAACGCAAGAACATATATTCGGTTATTATGCAATTTTGTGAAGAATGTATTCCCCTTGCTCATAAGCGGCAATCCCCGATAAATTCTGCGTTTCTTCGCATTCTTCGATAAAGATCAAATATTTAAATATATAAAGCGTCCAGACAGTGGGCCTGTTACGGTCTTAGCCGTCTGAACGCTTTATATTATATAGTCTGTTTAAGGCTTATACAAATTCCTTAATTGTCTTGTATACGCTCTCGCCGTCAAGGCCGAACTTCTTGACAAGTTCACCTGCACTTCCGGACTCACCGAATACATCCTGAACACCGATCTTCTTAACCGGAGTAGGAAGGTTCTCAGCAAGTACATCACATACTGCGCTGCCTAAGCCGCCGATAACCGAATGCTCTTCAACAGTAACCACCTTGCCTGTCTTCTTGGCAGACTCAAGGATGATGTCCTTATCGATAGGCTTAATCGTGTGGATGTTGATAACATCTGCCTGAATTCCGTCTGCTGCAAGCAACTCTGCTGCATTAACCGCACTGTCAACACAGATACCTGTTGCAACGATCGTCACATCGCTTCCTTCACGTAACTTAACGCCCTTACCTATCTCAAACTTATATCCGGGCTTATCGTTGATCACGGGAACTGCCGCACGTCCGAATCTTAAGTATACGGGTCCCTTTAACTCAAGTGCCGCTCTGACAGCTGCTCTTGCTTCAATATCATCACTGGGAACGATGACAGTCATACCGGGGATGGTACGCATAAGCGCAATGTCCTCGTTACACTGATGTGTTGCTCCGTCCTCACCGACAGTCACTCCAGCGTGAGTCGCACCGATCTTAACATTGAGGTGAGGGTAACCGATCGAGTTACGAACCTGCTCGAAGTTACGTCCTGCAGCAAACATCGCAAATGATGAGATGAAAGGAATCTTGCCGCATGTAGCAAGTCCTGCTGCAATACCTGTCATGTTAGACTCTGCAATTCCGCAATCTATATGTCTGTCAGGATAAGCCTTCTTAAATACTCCTGTCTTGGTTGCTCCCGCAAGGTCTGCATCAAGTACGACCAAATCCGGGAAATCTTCCGCACACTCTACGAGTGCATTACCGTAGCTCTCTCTGGTAGCTATCTTCTTAATATCGCTCATATTTTATCTCCTATCTGTAATCGTATTGGACTAAGCCAACTGTGCATCTATAGCTGCAAGATCATCCATGGCAACCTTGTACTCCTCATCATTAGGAGCCTTGCCATGCCAGCCGGCGTTATTCTCCATATAAGATACGCCCTTACCCTTAACGGTCTTCATGATGATCGCCGTAGGCATACCCTTGGTCTTCTTGGCTTCCGCAAATGCCGCTCTGATGGCATCGAAGTCATGACCATCAATATTGATTACATGGAAATTAAATGCTTCAAACTTCTTATCGATGGGATAGGGGCTGCACACATCCTCAATCTTACCATCGATCTGTAATCCGTTGTTATCCACGATTACAACAAGATTATCAAGGCCTCTGGCTCCGGCAAACATTGATGCCTCCCACACCTGGCCTTCCTGGATCTCACCGTCTCCAAGCAATGTGTAGACTCTGTAATCCTTATTATCAAGCTTGGCAGCAAGTGCCATTCCAACTGCTGCTGAGATTCCCTGACCGAGTGAACCCGAACTCATATCTACACCGGGTGTCTCCTGCATACAGGGATGACCCTGTAAGTAAGAACCAAGATGACGAAGTGTCGGAAGATCCTCAACGGGGAAATATCCTCTGTTGGCAAGCGCCGAATAAAGACCCGGTGCCGTATGACCCTTAGAAAGGACAAATCTGTCTCTGTCCGCCTTCTTAGGATCCTTAGGATCGATATTCATCTCTTCAAAATAAAGGAACGTAAACATATCTGCTGCAGAGAGTGATCCGCCCGGATGACCGGCCTTCGCTCCGTGAACTGCAGTAACTATGCCCTTACGTACCGCATTGGCATGCTTCTTAAGCTCTAAATTATCCATATATTCCTCCATATAGAAAATACCCAATACGTGCCCGTGCACGTATAAATATTCTATCACAAGATTATGACTGTAACAATATGTGATTTGCTTTATTTGCCTTACTTACCTTATTTGCTTTGTCCGTAATAAGCATTCGCACCGTGCTTGCGGAAATAATGCTTATCCTGTAATTCCTGAGGAGCAGGCTTAACCTCTGCATTGATAAGTTCAGTACGGAATGCCATCTTGGCTACTTCCTCCGTTACTACGGCAGAGTGTACGGCATCTATTGCATTCTTACCCCATGTGAATACGCCGTGGTTCTTGCATAACACAGCGGGAACCGCCATGGGATCCTTATCCATCCTGTTAAATTCATTCACTATAAGGTGACCTGTATTCTCTTCATATGCATCCGCTATCTCATCTGCGTTAAGACATCTTAAGCAGGGAATCTCTCCGTAGAAATAATCCGCATGTGTTGTACCGTAGCAAGGAATCGATCTTCCTGCCTGTGCCCAGCTTGTTGCATAAGATGAATGAGTGTGTACCACTCCGCCGACTTCTGCAAATGCCTTATAGATCTCCAAATGTGTGGCCGTATCGGATGAAGGACGATAATCACCTTCAACCACATTGCCTTCAAGATCCAGTACTACCATATCCTCGGGCTTAAGCTCATCATACTCAACACCGCTTGGCTTGATGACGAACAATCCCTTCTCTCTGTCTATTCCGCTTACATTGCCCCATGTGAATGTAATGAGCTTGTATGCGGGAAGCAACATATTGGCTTCATATACCTGTTTCTTAAGTTCTTCTAACATTCTATCGCTGCCCTTTCTATCTTAAGTCCGTTACGATACTTCTCCATAAACTTCTCGAATCCGTCGATATCTGCCTGTGTGGGTGATAACTTGCTGCCCTTGGTATCTGCAAATATAACCTTATTTAAGTATGTTCCGAGATCATCGGCCTTATCTGCAGCCATATAAGCCGCAAGGATGGCCATACCCCATGCACCGCCTTCGCCTGCAGTCTCCATTACGGATACGGGGGCATGAATAGCTGCTGCCGCGAAACTCTGGCCGACGATAGGTGTCTTGAAGTATCCGCCGTGTCCTAACATCTCATCAACTTCAACATGCTCTTCCTTAAACAGGATATCAAGTCCTACCTTAAGTGCCGCAAATGCCGAATACAGATGCATTCTCATCACATTGGGAAGAGTAAACTTATCATCTGCCTTACGTACGAATAAAGGAGCACCGTCAGTAAATCCTGTTACAGGCTCGCCTGATACATAGTTGTATGATAATAACCCGCCGCAATCGGGATCACCCTTAGCTGCAACGGTATATAACTTAGTGAACAGCTCATTCATATCAGGAGTCTGACCCATGAGCTCATAGAATTCCTTAAACATGTTAACCCAGGCATTGATCTCTGATGTACAGTTGTTGCAGTGTACCATACCTACCAATGCTCCGTCGGGTGTCGTAACAAGGTCTATCTCAGGATATACCTTGGATAAAGGCTTCTCAAGTACGACCATTGCAAATATTGATGTACCTGCAGAGATGTTACCTGTACGCTTAGCCACACTGTTAGTCGCTACCATACCCGTACCAGCATCACCTTCGGGAGGACACAGAGGAATACCTGCCTGTAATACTCCGCTTGCATCACGTAACTTAGCACCTTCTTCTGTAAGTGTACCTGCATTCTCTCCGGCGTTAAGCACCTTGGGGATTATATCTTCAAGCTTCCATGAATAGCCCTTAGATGAGATAATGTCGTTAAACTTATTCATCATGGTCTTGTCATAGTCACCCGTATTCATATCTATGGGGAACATTCCGGAAGCATCACCGACACCAAGTACCTTCTGTCCTGTTAACTTCCAATGCACATATCCCGCAAGTGTTGTGAAGAAATCAATATTCGGAACATGCTCTTCATTATTAAGAATA
>JAEEGL013898707.1_pt1 | contig 12961 bp, 13 predicted proteins | sample 9134231 | NCBI WGS metagenome assembly JAEEGL01 (sample SAMN16246548, study PRJNA631951) | gut metagenome | biome: gut microbiome; feature: rumen; material: fiber-attached | host: Bos | place: Iran: Karaj | collected 2018-10 | reverse complement strand
TGAAGAAGTTATTGAATATTTAATTAAGTTTTATGATAAGAAAGGTTTATTACCTAAAGAATTAATTGTTAGTGAAGAGTTTGATAAAGAATTATTAAGTGAATATTTTAATATTAAAGTTAATTCTCCTAGTAAAGGTAAAATTAAAAAACTTCTTGATTTAGCTAGAGAAAATGCTTTAGAACAATATAAATTGAAAATAGAATCTATAGAAAATGATGATAAGAAGAGAATGGCTGCTTTAAATGAATTAAGTGAATTATTAGGAATAAAAAATATTTCTAGAATGGAGAGTTTTGATAATTCACATTTATTTGGTACTTATTATGTAGGTGGAATGGTTGTTTATGAAGACTTTTTACCTATGAAAGATGATTATCGTAAGTTTAAATTAGATGTTTCAGTTAAAGATGATTTAGCTGCGATGAGAGAAGTTCTTTATAGGAGATATTTTAAAGTGTTAATGGGAGAAGAAAAAGCACCTGATTTGATTGTTTTAGATGGAGGTCATAATCAGATTAGTGTTTGTAATGAAATATTAGATTCATTAAACTTAGATATTCCTGTTATTGGTTTAGTTAAAAATGATAAGCATCGTACTAATCAAATTATGAATAATAATTATGAATTATTAGATGTTAAAAAAGATACTAATTTATTTATATATTTAACTAGAATTCAAGATGAAGTACATAGATTTGCGATCAGTTATCATCGAAATATTAAGTCTAAAGGAGCGCTTTCTTCAAGACTTGATTTAATACCTGGAATAGGTGAAGTAAGAAGAAAAGAGTTGTTGAAGAAATTTGGTTCTTTAAAGAAAATGAAAGAAGCTAGTTTGGAAGAATTATGTGAAGTTGTTCCAGAAGATGTTGCGAATAAAATAATTGATAGTTTAGAAAGTGAATAGTATTATACTTGTAAAGTACTAATGAATTTAGTGCTTTTTCTTTTTGTTAGTGGTTATTATTGTTATTATTAATTTAGATAGATGATTTTAAATATGATAGATTGGAGATAAATTTTATGGATAAAAAAAATGATAATCTTGATACAAAACCAGAATTAGTTAAAACTAAAGTTGTGGAAAAGAAAGAATATAAAAAAATACATGGTTTTGGTTTAGTAATTACAATTATTTATTCATTGGTTGCTTTCTATGTTGTTTATTTTTTAGCAATGTATTTATTATTTGGTATTATGGATTTTAATATTGTAGAAATATTAATTGCATTAGCAGGTTTTGCTATCGTTGCTTTACCATATATACTATTATCTATGGCTAGTAAAAAAAGAGATAAAAAATTACAAACTGCTGCAGTTATATATGAGTTATGTTGTTTGGTAATAGTATTTTTATTTTTTGTATTCTTCCTATGGCCAGCAATTAATAAAAGTATTAATAATCAATGGTGTGGTATGGTTGATTCCAATGGTAATCAAATACCTTGTGGATGGAGAACTAGATAAATAGTTCTTTTTTTAATTTTATGATATAATTTTATTAATGATTATAAAGGAGAAATTATTTATGAATAAAATAATTAAATATGCAATAATATGTTTATATGTAGCTTTATCAATTTTTACATTTTGTCCAGCTGTGATAAAGTTTTTAAGTTTATATAAAAGTATTGGAGTATTTTTGATTTCTTTATTTTTTATAGCTATAATGTTATTTCCTATAATTAGTTTAATATTTTTTAAGAATAAAAATGATAAGAATATATTAATTTTAATGATATTATTGATTATTATTTGGTTATTCTTTTATACTTTTTTGTGGCCTAATATTAGTAAACCTTATTGTTTTGATATATGGGAATGTGTTTCTAATGGTAACTATTAAGAGGTGAATTATGAGTAAGATACATGTAATGGATGATAATTTATCTAATAAGATAGCTGCTGGTGAAGTAGTTGAATCATGTATGAATGTCGTCAAAGAATTAGTTGAAAATAGTATTGATGCTGAAAGTAGTGAAATTACTATTACTTTAATTGATTCTGGCGTTAAAATGATCAATGTACGTGATAATGGTATTGGTATGGATAAGACTGATGCTATAATGTCATTTGAAAGACATGCTACTAGTAAGATATCAAATTTAGATGATTTATTTAATATTGAATCACTCGGTTTTAGAGGTGAAGCTATTCCTTCTATCGCATCTGTTTCTAAGATGATGTTAAAAACTAGTAATGGAAAAGTAGGTACTTTGATTAACATAGATGGTGGTAAAGATATGGAAGTAACTTCATCAGATTTAGCTCAAGGTACTGAGATTGAAGTATCTGATTTATTTTATAATACACCAGTAAGATTAAAATATTTAAAGAATCTATATGTAGAATTATCTAATATAGTTGAGTATGTTGATAAGATGGCTTTAGCTTATCCAAATATAAAATTTACTCTAATTAATAATGGTAATAAGTTAATTGAAACTACTGGTAATGGTGATTTATTAAAAGTAATTTATGATATATATGGAGCTAATATTACTAAAAAAATGATTAATATTGAAGATGAAAATGATGATTATAATATTAGTGGTTATATTTCTTATCCTGAAGTTACTAAAAGTAATAAGAATTCTATTACTACTTTAGTTAATGGTAGAGTTATTAAAAATAATGAATTAAATAGATGTATAATTGATGCTTATCATACTTATATTCATAAAGGAAGATATCCAATTGTTGTATTAAATATAGATGTTGATCCAATACTAGTAGATATCAATATACATCCTACTAAGATGGATATTAAATTTAGTAAGATGGATAGTTTAATAGAATTGATTAATAAGAATATTACTGATAAATTAAAAACATTATCTTTAATACCAGAAGCAAATGTTAGAGAATCTTCTTCTATTAATGAAGTATATAATCAAATTACTCATAAAGATGAAGAAATAATAGACAAAGGTATCAAAGAAGCAACTAATTATGAGGAAATTAAATTAGACTTAGAAATTGAAGAAGAAGTAGAGGAATATAATATTGATGAAGTTCATATTAAAAAGATGAATGTTATTGGTAACATTTTTATGACTTATATTATTTGTGAAAATGAAGATGGAATGTATTTAGTTGATCAACATGCTGCGGCTGAAAGAATTAATTATGAAAAATATTTAGAAAAATTAGTTAATGATAGATCTTCTATTATTGATTTATTAACTCCAATTAGTATAGAATTATCTAAAGATGAATTTATTAGATGTAGAGAGAGATTAGAAGTTTTTGAGGATTTAGGTATTTCTGTAGAAGAGTTTGGTGATAATACATTTATTGTTAGAAGTCATCCTACTTGGATTAGAGAAGATATTGCGAAAGGGGAAATTCAAAACATATTTGAATTAGTTTCTCAAAAAGGAGAATTTAATAAAGAAAAGTTTATTGATACTACTGTTATGAGTATTGCTTGTCATTCTTCTGTTAAAGCTCATGAATTCTTATCAACTGAGGATATGCAATGGATTGTAGATAATGTTAGATATTGTGATAATCCATTTACTTGTCCACATGGAAGACCTACTATTATTACTTATACTAGAGATCAATTAGATAAAATGTTTAAGAGGGATTATAATGAATGATATTATTGTGATAGTTGGACCAACTGGAGTAGGTAAGACTAAGTTATCTATTGAGTTGGCTAAAAAAATTGATGCCGAAATAATTAATGGTGATTCTGTTTCTATCTATAAAGGATTAAATATAGGTAGTGCTAAGCCTACTAGTGAAGAGATGGATGGAATAGTTCATCATTTAATTGATATTAGAAATGTAGATGAAGATTATACAGTATTTGATTATCAGAAAGATGCCCGAGAGTTAATAGATGATATTTCTAAGAGAGGTAAAAGAATAATCATTGTTGGTGGAACTGGTTTATATATAAAAGCTGCTTTATATGATTATGAGTTTGAAAAAGAAGAAAAAAAATATGATTTTAGTGGTATGAGTAATATCGATCTATATAATAGATTAAAAGAATATGGAGATTTTGATGTTCATATAAATAATAGACAAAGATTAGAAAGATTATTAACTAAGTGCTTAAATGATAGTAGTAATTCTAATAATAAAGATAAACTATTATACCCATGCAAGTTTATTGGATTGACTTGTGATAGAGGAGTATTATACGATAGAATTAATCTTAGAGTAGATAAGATGATAGAAAATGGATTAGTTGATGAAGTTACTAAGTTAAAATCTAAATATAAAGTATCTAGGGTATTAAATAGTGGTATTGGATATAAAGAGTTCTATGATTATTTATATGATGATAAAGAGTTAGAAGATGTTATTGATAGGATAAAAAAAGACTCTAGGCGATTTGCGAAGAGACAATATACTTTTTTTAAACATCAATTTAATATTGAATGGTTTGATGTGGATTTTAATAATTTTGATAATACTATTAATAATGTTTATGACTATATAAAATAACAACCATAAGGTTGTTATTTTTATTGTAATTCACTATATACTAATTTACTATAATCATGTTCTGCAATATTTTTACTTTCTAATGTCTTAGTATTTATTAAAAAATAATCATGTAATAAATAATTTTCTCCTGTATCTGTAATTGGATCATCCCATGTTAAATCTAAGTGATACCATTTATTATTAATCTCTATAGCATTCCATACATGTTGTGGAGAAGATACTCGATAATTGTTTATATTCATTCTATCTAAGAAAAGTGACATAGCATCTGAATATCCTCCACATATAGCATATCCTTGAATTAATGGACCATAAGCTGTATCTGATTTATATGTAATAATTTCATTGTCGGCTCTATTTGTATCATATCTAGTATTATTTGCGATATAGTCATGAACTCTTTTTATATTATTAATTTGAGTATCATTACTTCTATATAATTTGGGATATAATTCATCTATTTTGTTATTTATTTCTTTGATTCTTGATTCTGTATAATTTTTTGTATATGTTATTGTTATTTCTCTGGATTCATCATATTTAGTTTCAATATGTTGAAAAGTATTATATGGATGAACAAAGTTATTAATATCTGATAAAATTGATTGATCTTCTGCTATAACATCTAAATCTGTTAAACATTCTTCATATTCAACAGGACAATAGAATGTATATTCAGTATCTCCATAATTAATAATTGTATAAATAATATTAATTAATTCTTGTCTATTGTTTGGTACAAAATCATTTGTTGTTTGTACATAATTATAACTAGTTTCCCTAAAGTATTCATTCTTTGTTGGAGGAGTTAAATTTTTAATATTAGTGTTTACTAAATAATTTCTATAGATAATGTATATTTCATCTCTTTTAACTACTATAGTTATTAGTATCGCTAATAATATTAAAGATGGTAGGGCTTTTAAAAAATTCTTCATCAATATCTCCTTCTATTCTTCAATATAATTATATTTTAAAAAGCCTTTAAAGTAAATAAAAAAACCATTAAATAATATGGTTTATTTTATACTATTTAGACTCTTTGTTAATCTGCTCTTTAATCTTGCTGCTTTATTTTTATGAACTAGGTTAGCATTAACAGCTTTATCAATTCTTTGTAAAGCTATATTTAATTCTTTACTAGCTACTTCTTTATTATTTTCTTTTACAGCTTTTTCAAATTTTTTAATAGCAGTTGACATAGAAGATTTTACGATTGTGTTAACATCTTTTTTTCTTCCGTTTCCACGTACTCTTTTGATTGCTCCTTTAATATTTGGCATTTGTTTCACCTCTCTTTTTGTAAACAAGTTAATTTTACCAAATTATTTGATAAAAAGCAATTAATTTATTTACATATATAGTTATTGATATAATTCTTGTTTTAATAAATCTAAGTTCTTTTTTGAAATTGTAATGTAATCTTCATTATTTTCTCTTTCTTTATCTGTTATATTATTTAGTTTATGTAGAGATACTTGTTTTAAATCAGGATAAGCTGTTAATAAAGCTTTAACTTTATCTGATGTGTTATCTCCATTAAATTGATAGATATATGATATTTGTTTATTCTTAATTAATTCTCTTGCTTTAATTATTGTTTCTTCAGTTGAATCATTATCTATACAAATAACATCAAAACCAAATTTCTTTAGATATTTTAGTGATGAATTACTAATTAGAATAGTTTTATTTTTAGCATTTTCTACAGCAATACGATAATCAGCATCTAATTCAGATAATTTTACTTTTAATTCTTCATATTTTTCATCAACATCATTCTTTAAGACAGTAGAAGATGAATATTCTCTAATACCTAATCTTAAATTTTGAGTCATCATTAATAGAGAAGATGGATCTAACCATAATTCTTCAGTTGAGTATTCTGTTTCTAAAACATAAGCTGTATCTATTATTTTTAATTTACCATTTTTTTCTAATAAACTAACTGCGATATCTCTTTCTTTTTCTAATAATCCATTATAGATAAATAAATCAGTTGTAGAGTATTCTTTTATTTGTTTTTTACTTATTTTATATTTATCTATATTGACACCATCTGGATAAACTGAAGTTATATTAGCATGATCTCCATAAATTGATTTTGTAATAAATTCATTTGGATAATTAGTAACTAATACATCTATACCTTCCATATCATCATTAGTACATCCAGTTAATATAATAGAAATAATAAGCAATAATAATATTTTTTTAATTCTTTTCATTTTTTTGACTCCTTTTTATTACTGGATCAAATCCATATTTACCTCCAGGATGACATTTAGCTAATCTTTTTAATGCCATTTTAGTTCCTTTAATTGATCCATATTCTTCTATAGCTTCTATAGCATACTCACTACAAGTAGGAATAAATCTACAATATTTGTGAGATGATATAGGTAATTTTTGATAGAATTTAATGATAGATATCAGTATTTTTTTCATACTATCACCATAATAATTTTACTATTAATAATAGATTTTTTCAAGAGTATATTAGTGTTAAGTAGACTAAAATATTTTTGATTTTTTATATATTATTTATTATAATTGAATTGGTGATAACATGGAAAGATTATTTGAAGCATTGAATATTAAGCCAAATAATATTAATTTATATAAAATTGCATTTAGTCATAGTAGTTATGCGAATGAACACAAAGCTAAACAAGATTATGAAAGACTTGAATTCTTAGGTGATGCGATACTTGATATGATAGTTTCTGAGTATTTATATCTAAATAAAAGAGAAAATGAAGGAGAAATGACTAAAGTTAGAGCAGGATATGTATGTGAAAATGCTCTGTTTGAATATTCTTCAGCATTAAATCTAAGTCAATATATTAAAGTTGGTCATGGTGAAGCAAAAGATGATGGTAAACATAAAAAAGCTATTGTTGCGGATACATTTGAAGCATTGATAGCTGCTATATACTTAGATTTGGGTTTTTCAACAGTTAGAAGAGTGGTATTAGATATAATAGTTCCATATATAGAAGATAAGGATGTTAGTTTCTTTAATGATTATAAGAGTGCTCTACAAGAATACGTTCAAGCTGAACAAGATACTATTTCTTATGATTTGGTTTCAGAAGATGGACCATCTCATGATAAAGAGTTTACTATAGCAGTTAAAATAGATGATATTGTTTATGGTACTGGAGTAGGTAGTAGTAAAAAAGATGCTGAACAAGAAGCTGCTAAAATAGCTTTAGAAAAAGTTGCTCAATAAGATGTAAATAGACATTTATTTATGTCTTTTTTTTGTATTTATATACTAATTCATTATAAAATAATAGTAGTAGGTGAGAGTATGAATAAAACTAAGTTATTTTTTGTATTTTTAATTATATTTTTATTTCCTATATTTACATTTGCTTCACAAAAAGATAAAACGATAGAAATAAAAGTTAATGATGTAATATCAGAAGGTTTTTTATCTATAGGACAATTACAAGGATTAGAATATTTGATTGATAAAGGTGTTTTGAGTCAATCTAATTTAAACGAAAATACTATTGTTGTAAAGAATTCTAATGATAAAGTGTTGTTTCATTGTGTGAACACTTCAAATTATTGTTTACGTGATCAAAATGTAACTGATAGTGACAATATTGTTTATACTTTTAGTGATGAAGAAAAAGATCTTTTTGCTTCTAGTTCTTCAATAATTGCTAAGCATTTTTCTTATTATGATAAAATAGCAATAAACTTTACTCCAACAATTACAACTGAAAGTGATTATATTTTGGATATATATGATGGAGATGCAACATTTGATTTACCTGAATATCTTTTAGCTTCTATTTTTAATAATCTTAATGACTTTTTAGGGCTTAATTATAGTGCTAAAATAAAAAATCTTAATAATGATGTTTTGTCTGAAATGTATTTTAGTGAATCATATGCGAGTGGTGACAGTAATAATTTGGATAAATATTACTCATATGGCACTACTGATGTAGTTTATACTTTTAATGAGGATGATAAACATGTTTTTTCGATAGATGGTATTAATGTATCAGATTATGATCAAATAGTTTTAAATTATTCTGGCAATACTTATGATAATAGAACTTTATCAATTGATATGAAAAATCTTGATAATAATCCAAATAGTAATATTTTTAAGTTTATTATGTTTTTTAACGAAAAAAAATTAATAAAATTAGAAATGACTGCTAATCTTATTGATAAATCTAATAATGTATATGGAACTATAATAATACCTTCTTATGATGAGGAAAATATATTAACTTCTAAGATAACAATTACTAAAGATAATCAATTTATAGTTAATAAAGATTCTTTGAGAATAAATAATTTATTACCTGATAATTATCAAAGAATTATTCTTAAATTTCATAAGAGTTCTGAATCTAATGACAACAATAATAATGTTGTCCCAACATCAAAACCAAAAGATCTTATAATAAATAATCCTAAGACTGGAATGACTATTATGGGTGTTTGCTTTGTAATTATTTTATCTGCTATATCATTAGTTGTAATTAATCTTGCTAAAAATCATTAAAAATGATATAATATACTTCGTTTTAGGGAAGTGTTCGTATGAATATAAGAATTAATAAAAAACTTGTAGCAGTTATGGTTGCTGGAGGAGTTGCTGGTTTCGTTTTAACTGGCTGCTTATTAAATGAACAAGAAATGAGTGTTGATTCATTTACTTTTGATGAAGTTGTTAGTGAAATTGAAGAAGATTCTATTGTTGATGATATATTATTAGAAGATAGTATAACTCTTGTTAATCCTGTTAATGGAGAATTTAGAGTTATGGATATGATGGAAGCTTCTAGATATTTAGAAAGATTAATAGAACTAAGTAAAAAATTAAATGAGATGCATATAGATCCTGTGGATGAAGATGATGAATTTTATAATTCTCTTTCAGAAGAAGTTGCTGAATGGACAATTGACGATGCTTATGATTTTATTAGTGACGTTTATTATGATTCTGAAGGTATGGGGAAAATAGCATTAAAAAGATTATCATTTTATAAATTGTTTTTAGATAAAGAATTAAGAACTAATGGTTTTGATATCGCAACTAAAATGTATGAAGATAGTATTAGTCAATTAGATTTATCTGAAGACGATAATGATTATAGAGAAACATTAGATAGTTTAGTTAATATTAGAGATAATATTGAAGAAATTGACTATATGAAATTTGATCAAGTTGTTGAATTGCTTGACAATGTATTTGATTTATCTAAAAGTGCTATATATGAAAGTGGAGGAAATAAAAGATTAGTCTTGTCTAGAGATTAATCTTTTTTAATTATTGAAAACTAAGTACTTATTTGGTATAATTATTTAGTCATTTTACTATTAATAATATAACGAAAGGAGAGAGATTTTTTTGAGTAAAATTAAAATATTTGCTTTAGGCGGTTTAAATGAAAATGGAAAAGATATGTATGTTGTTAAAGTTGATAAAGATATTTTTATTTTTGATGCTGGTCTAAAGTATGATACTGATATTAATCTTGGAATAGATTATATTATTCCTGGATATCAATATTTAATCGATAATAAAAGTAATATTAAAGGTATATTTTTAACTCATGGTCATGCTTCTAATATGGGAGCTTTACCAGATATACTTAAAGATATTCCTGAATTAAATATTTATGGTACTTTATTAACTTTGGAAGTACTTAAATCTTATATGACTAAGGAAGAAATTAGTAATTATAATCTAATTAAATTAAAGCCTCATAATAAGATTAAATTTGGAGATAATGCGATATTTCCAATTAGTGTTACACATTCTATACCTGGAGCTGTTTGTTATGTGTTATACACTTTAGATGGTGCGATTGTTTATACTGGTGATTTTGTATTTGATTCTACTATGTTAGGTGATTATAAGACAGATATAGGAAAATTAGCTTATGTTGGAAAACAAGGTGTTTTATGTTTGATGAGTGAGTCTATTTATGCTAATAAAGTAGGTCATACTTCTCCACTTAATCGAGCTTCATCTACTATTAGGGAAGTTCTTAATAAAAATGATGGAAGAATTATAATGACTGTTTTTCCAGCTCATTATTATAGAATGCAAGAGATTTTTAATGAAGTGGCTAAAACTCATAGAAAAATTGTTGTTATGGGAAAAAGTCTTCAAAATACTGTTAATCATGGTATAGATAATGGATATTTATTCTTTGATAAAAATCAAATTGGTAATTTAGAAGATTTAAATAGTAAAGGTGTAATCATTTTAATTAGTGATGTTAAACAAAGACCTTTTGCTAATTTATTAAAGATTATTAATGGTTATGATAAATATATTTCAATTACTGATGCTGATACTATTTTTATTACTGAATCTAGTTATCCTGGTATTGAGAAGAGAAGTTCTGAGGTATTAGATAAAATTGCTCAATTAGGAGCTAATGGAATTATGTTATCTAGTAAAAAACATTTACTGCATCATGCTTCTTCTGAGGATTTAATGTTAATGATTAATCTTATGAATCCAAAGTATTATTTTCCTGTTAAAGGAGAATATCAAAACTTATATGCTAATGCTGAAGTTGCTGAAGCAGTAGGTATTGATAAAGATAATATTATTATTAGATTAAATGGAGAAGTTGCTTTATTTGATGATGGAAAACTAATTGAAACAGATGAAAAAGTACCTGTTGATGAATTATTAATTGATGGTAACACTCAAGATGATATTGGTAATTTAGTATTAAAGGATAGAGAAATGTTAAGTCAAAGTGGTATAGTTATTATCAGTTGTACTTTAGATAAAGATACTAAAGAAATACTTAGTGGTCCTGAAATACTTACTCGTGGATTTATCTATGTTAAAGAAAGTTATGATCTTCTACAACAAACTTCTTCATTAGCTAAAGAAGTAATTGAAAATGATGTAGAACTTGGATCAACAAGAGTAGATTATTCACAAATAAAAAATGATATTAGAGAAAGACTTGGTAATTTCTTTTATAAAGAAACTGAAACTAAGCCTATGATAATAACAGTTATTCAAGAAGTTTAATACTTCTTGTTTGTCTCTGTAGCTCAGTGGATAGAGCAGAAGTTTCCTAAACTTTTGGTCGGAGGTTCGACTCCTCTCAGGGACACCATATAAAAACAAAGAATATGTAAGCATATTCTTTTTATTTAATGAAATTGTTGTGTATATTTGTTTTTATATTTGTTATTTTACTTTAAAAAATAATTGTTTAATTGTATAATTAGTTTGAAGGTGGATGATTTATGAAAGATTATATGGATTTAGAAAAATTAGAGGTTGTTAAAAATAGAAATGGTTTTATAGCTGCTCTTGATCAAAGTGGAGGATCTACTCCTAAATCATTAGAGTATTATGGTATTAAACCAGAAGAATATAGTAGTGAAGAAGAAATGTTTGATTTAGTTCATAAAATGAGAACTAGAATTATGACTTCTCCAGCTTTTACTAGTGGATATATTTTAGGTAGTATTTTGTTCTATAAGACTATGGAGTCTAAAGTTAATGATAAATTTACAGCTGATTATTTATGGGAAGATAAAAGAATTGTTTCTTTCTTAAAAGTAGATAAAGGTTTGGCTGATGAAGAAGATAGTGTTAAATTAATGAAAGAAATACCTGATTTAGAAGAACAACTAGCAGAAGCAAGAAATAAACATATTTTTGGTACTAAAATGAGAAGTGTTATCTATGGAGCAAATAGAGAAGGGATAAGAAAAGTTATTAAACAACAATTCGAGTTTGCTAAAATTATTTGTGACAATGGATTAGTACCAATTATAGAACCAGAGGTAGATATTAATATTACTGATAAAGCTGAAGCAGAATCTATATTAAAAGAATGTGTTATTGATGAATTAAATAATTGGGATAAAAATGATTTGATAATGTTTAAGTTTACTATTCCAACTGAAGATAATTTATATTTAGATTTTTATAATTATGAATGTGTTGTTAGAGTACTTGCTTTATCTGGTGGATATACTAAAGATAAAGCATGTGAACTTCTAAAGAAAAATGATAAGATGATTGCATCATTCTCTAGAGCTTTAGCTGAAAATATATTTGTTTATCAAACAGATGATGAATTTAATGAGGCTTTATTAAATTCAGTTAAACAAATATATGATGCATCATTATAATATGTAAAATTAAGTAAACATATTTTTATTTATTTGACATGTATAATAATAATTGTTAGACTAAAATTGAGTTGATAATGATGAGTAGTGAAAACTGGACTGGATTGGATCCGGTGAAATCAAAAGAAAGTATAGAATCATTTTATAATGAATCCGAGAGAGTAATGAGACAATTTGAAGGGGCTTTTATATATTTGTTTGATAATTTGAAAGAGTGTTGGGCATCAATTAATGCTGTTACATTTAGCGGAATATATTCTTTTAAGGTTGAAGGAGTATTAGATCAATTTGCAATTTCAGCACATGGTGTTTGTGTTAGTGCTACTACTTCTTA
>JAEEGL013737160.1_pt1 | contig 12961 bp, 6 predicted proteins | sample 9134231 | NCBI WGS metagenome assembly JAEEGL01 (sample SAMN16246548, study PRJNA631951) | gut metagenome | biome: gut microbiome; feature: rumen; material: fiber-attached | host: Bos | place: Iran: Karaj | collected 2018-10 | reverse complement strand
ATTAAATCTCAAGCATTTGAAAGATTATCTTATGCTGATAAAAATAATATAGAATTAATATCTACGGATAAACAATTAACAATTGAAGATATGATAAAAAATCCAATAATAATTCATATTAATGAAGATATAAGTCAATTAAATGAAAAAACAATTCATAAATATATTATAAATAAAACATATCGTATAGATTTATTATTTTTTAATGTTGAAATAAAAAGAAGAGAAATACAACCAAAGGATATTTCTCAATTACAATTCTATGTTAATTACATAGATAAAAATTTAAAAAAGTCTAATCATAATAAAACTATAGGTATACTAGTTGTAGAAAAGGATAATGACTTAATAGTTGAATATACCATAAATAGTAATATTTATATTACTACATATGTATTAGAATCATAACTATAATGCTTTAATTTCTCTTTTTGTTCTATTATCTTTATTTTCTATATTAACTCTTTCAACTAAGAATAACATAAGTATAGCATTAACTGTAAATGATCCTCCATAACTTAAAAGTGGTAATGGAACACCAGTTAAAGGCATTAAAGCTAATACACCAAGTAAATTGATTAGGATATGTAATCCTAAATACCAAAATGCTCCATAAGCAATCATGCTACAACGCATGTTCTCTGCTTGTTTTGCAACCTTTAAAATACGATAGAGGATAAATGCATAACCAAGGATTACTATTATACCTACTATTAAACCTAATTCTTCAACAATAATTGGGAATATAAAATCAGTATGAGCTTCTGGTAAATACAAATATTTTTGTGTTGAATGATTTAAACCTACTCCAAATAATCCTCCATTATTAATAGCTATAAAACCATTACATACTTGATAACCGGTTTCTTCAGTATATCTAGAACATGGATTTTGAAAGTTAAATCTACTAGTACGAATACTACTTAAAAATCGATCTTTCATAGCAAAAAATATTATTAAAAATAATATTAAACCTATACCAAATACTTTAGCTATCTTACCAAAGTTCTTATGAACTATTGGTAAGGATAAAAACATCATTAAAGATATACCCCCAATAATAAAGGCACTACCTAAATCAGGTTGCATTAATACTAACCCTACTACCCCTAAAGAAGCCCCTAGAGGAACGAAATAAGCATAGATATTACTTACCTTTCTTTTAGTTAAAGTATTGTAATATACAGCTGAGAATACTATTAAAATAGATTTAGCAAATTCACTAGGTTGAACTTTAAAGTATTTAAAATCAAACCAACTAATTGAGGAGTTAGTAATACGTCCATGAGCAAATAATAATACTAATGAAGCAATAACAATTATTAAACCTGGCCAAGCTAAAGTATTATAGACACTAGTAGGCAATTTTAATATTATTATTACTCCAACTAATAATGCAACAAGGACGAACGCTGACTGACGTACAAAAAAATATGATGGAGAAACACCATAACGAACTATTGCAGTAATATTAGAGGCACTATATACCATTACTAAACCTAATATTATAAATAAAATCATGGTAATTAATAATGGTATATCCATTTTTAAAATAAATTTACGCATATTTAGTCTCCTACTACAATTTTAACATAATATATTATATATAAAATATTTTTTTATTAAATTGGGACAATTTAATGTCAAAAATTGACAATTATTAATAAACTATATTAGATATAAAGGAGGTAAATATATGTATTACTACGGAAATAATGGTTACTATGGAGGATCACAACCATGTTATCCTCAATATGCTGGATATACAAGTGGTTATGGTTTAGGAGCAGCAATATGGATAGTACTATTTATATTATTAGTAATCATTCTAGGTGCTGCTTGGAACTTCAATAATAACAATAATTAAGTAATGCTAATGCATTACTTTTTTATATCAAAAAAAAAGATGATTTTAAATCATCCTCTTATTCAAATATTGCTGATAAAACACCTTCAATAGAGTAGTTATAAGCATATGTGAAATCTACAAATCCTAAGAACTTTTCTACCATTTGTGTTTCTCCACGTTTAATTATTAAATAAGCATTATCTGTAACTTCTTCTTTTAAATATGTTACACTTAAACGATTAAAGTCATTAAATTTAACTTTTGAATAATCAGCGATATTATAATAATCTAAGAAATCTTTAAATTTAATACCAATAAATTTACTTTCGATATCTCCGAAGAATATTTTTAAACTTCCTTGGAATTGATATACTTTAATTCCAGAACTTTTTAAATCTTCATCAGTAAATGTTCCAGTATAACTACCTCTAACTGGCATTGCAAAATCAGGAATTTCACCAGTATATTCTACCATATCAGCAGTTGTTCCACCTTCAAGTGCTTTTTTGTTATGTCCTTCATCAATTGATGTTGGAGTCTTTTTGTCATATATACTTTTTGTAACAAAGAATGTACCACAAGCTACAACTAAAAGTATAACAACATATATAATTATATTTTTTGCTTTCATTTAATCAAATCCTTTCATTCTTTTTATTAACAACTGTATCCTGCAGCATAAGCTTCAGCAGCACCCATTTGTTTTTCACCATTTACAGTTATTGATGAAATATTTCCATATTTACATTTAATCTTTATTTCATCACCATTGTTTGTAGTAATAGTTGTTGTTCTACCATTTTTAACTACTTCATAGTTATTGTCAGTTGCACCTTTATCATTCATTACATTTCCAGAAGTATCAGTCCAAGTACCTGGGTTTGCATTGTAATTAGCAGGTACATTATTTTCATTAGCATAATTTACACTATCCTCATGTATTAAATTTTGTACAATTTTAGTTACATCGCCAGACAAACCACTTTCTGAAACATTGTACCAGTCAGCTCCATTATTTGACAAATAACACGTAGCATCACAATCGTTCGTTTGAACTGGTGGTGTTGTATTATCATTCACTGTTGGTGTTATCCCAGTTTGTGGTGTTGGCGTTGGTGTTGGCGTTGGCGTTGGCGTTGGAACTGGATAATTATCTGGAATATTATATGGAAGATAGAAATAATCTATATATTCAGCAACTTGATTGACATTTCCAGCGTTATCAACACCTCTAGCAAATACGTAATATACATTTCCATAAGATAATGAAAATGAATTAGTTGTTGACCATCCTGATGCTGTAGCACTAGGAGCACTAGAAGAAGTACTTAAATAATACTCTACTTTACTAACTCCAGAGTTCGCATCTGAAAAATTTGCCTTGAATACTACCTTTCCATTTACAATACTATATACAGGTTCGATTTTGTATGATACATCCTTGTTTTCAAACATCATTTGATGACTTACATTATCTTGATCTGTATAAGTTTTATTAATTCTTTGGTATGCAAACATACCCGCTACTGCAAATACAATTAAGTATAAAAATGCAATAGCAATTTTTTTCTTTTTCATCTTTCCCTTCTTTCTATTGTAATAATATCATTTAAAGCATGCTATTTCAATGCTTTAAATGATATATTAACATACATTTTACATATAACTAGTCTTTACCATTATATGTTGGTGCTGTCTTATCAACATAGACATTTGCTGTTCTGGCTGCACAACTTGTTGTATTACCTACAGCATCTTTAATCGTATAAGCAGCGATTGTTGCTGTTTTGGTAGTTGTTGAATATGTTGTTGAACCACCACTATATGAGGCATTACATCCGGAATGAGCATCACTACAACCATAAGTTATTGTTCGATTACTTTTGGTCCAAGTTGTTGAGTCTCCACTATTCGTACATGTTGGAGCGGTCTTATCGACGTAGACATTTGCGGTTCTTGCTGCGCAACTCGTTGAGTTACCAGCATTATCGGTTATGGTATAAGCAGCTATACTTGAGGTTTTAGTTGTTGTTGAGAAGGCTTTTGATCCTCCGCTTGCCCCAGATTTACATCCTGAGTTAGCATCACTACAGCCATAAGTTATTGTTCGATTACTTGCTGTCCAGGTTGTTGAATCTCCACTATTCGTACATGCTGGGGCTGTTTTATCGACATATACATTAGCTGTTCTTGCTGCACAACTTGTTGAGTTACCGGCATTATCTGTTATGGTATAAGCAGCAATACTTGAGGTCTTTGTTGTTGTTGAGAAAGCTTTTGATCCCCCACTAGCTCCAGATTTACATCCTGAATGCGAATCACTACAGCCATAAGTAATTGTTCGATTAGCATTGGTCCAAGTTGTTGAGTCTCCACTGTTAGTACACGTTGGAGCTGTCTTATCGACATAGACATTAGCTGTTCTCGCCGCACAGCTTGTTGAGTTACCAGCATTATCGGTTATGGTATAAGCCGCTATACTTGAGGTTTTAGTTGTTGTTGAGAAGGCTTTTGATCCTCCGCTTGCCCCAGATTTACAACCTGAGTTGGCATCACTACAACCATAATTTATTGTTCGATTGCCATTCGTCCAAGTCGTTGAATCTCCACTATTGGTACATGTTGGAGCTGTCTTATCGACATAGACATTAGCTGTTCTTGCTGCACAACTTGTTGAGTTACCAGCATTATCGGTTATGGTGTAGGCAGCAATACTTGATGTCTTAGTTGTTGTTGAGAAGGCTTTAGATCCACCACTAGCTCCGGATTTACATCCTGAGTTGGCATCACTACAACCATAAGTAATTGTTCGATTAGCATTCGTCCAAGTCGTTGAATCACCACTATTCGTACATGTTGGTGCTGTCTTATCAACGTAGACATTGGCAGTTCTCGCCGCACAGCTTGTTGAATTACCAGCTTTATCTTTGATTGTGTAAGCCGCTATACTGGCTGTCTTAGTGGTTGTTGAGAAGGCTTTTGATCCGCCACTTGCTGACGTATCACAACCAGAGTTAGCATCACTACAGCCATAATTAATCGTTCTATTTCCATTCGTCCAAGTTGTTGAATCTCCACTATTTGTACATGTTGGAGCCGTCTTATCAACATAGACATTAGCGGTTCTAGCTGGACAACTTGTTGAATTACCTGCATTATCCTTGATTGTGTAAGCCGCTATACTTGAGGTTTGTGTCGTTGTAGTAAATGATTTAGATCCACCACTCGCAGAAGTATTACATCCGGAATTGGCATCACTACAGCCATAATTTATTGTTCTATTTCCATTCGTCCAAGTTGTTGAGTCCCCACTATTCGTACACGTTGGTGCTGTTTTATCAACATATACATTAGCTGTTCTAGCTGGACAACTTGTTGAATTACCAACTTTATCCTTTATTGTATAAGCCGCTATACTGGCCGTCTTAGTTGTTGTTGAGAAAGCTTTTGATCCGCCACTCGCAGCTGTATCACAACCAGAATTAGAATCACTACAACCATAAGTAATTGTTCGATTAGCATTCGTCCAGGTTGTTGAATCTCCACTATTCGTACATGTTGGTGCTGTCTTATCAACATAGACATTAGCTGTTCTAGCTGGACAACTTGTTGAGTTACCAGCTTTATCTTTTATTGTATAAGCAGCTATACTTGATGTTTGAGTTGTTGTTGAGAAGGCTTTTGATCCTCCACTTGCATTGGAATCGCATCCCGAATCAGTATCACTACAACCATAATTTATTGTTCGATTACTTGCAGTCCAGGTTGTTGAATCTCCACTATTCGTACAAGTTGGTGCTGTTTTATCAACATAGACATTAGCGGTTCTAGCTGGACAACTAGTTGAATTACCAGCAACATCCTTTATTGTATAAGCAGCTATACTTGATGTTTTAGTAGTTGTATTAAATGTTTTTGATCCGCCACTTGCTGTAGATAAACAACCAGAGTTTGTATCATTACATCCGTAATTAATTGTTCTATTAGCATTCGTCCAAGTTGTTGAATCTCCACTATTCGTACAAGTAGGTGCTGTTTTATCAACATAGACATTGGCTGTTCTAGCAGGACAACTTGTTGAATTACCAACACTATCCTTAATTGTATAAGCCGCTATACTTGATGTTTTAGTAGTTGTACTAAATGTTTTTGATCCTCCACTATAAGATGTATTACATCCTGAATCAGTATCATTACATCCGTAATTAATTGTTCTATTAGCGTTCGTCCAAGTTGTTGAATCTCCACTATTCGTACACGTTGGTGCTGTTTTATCAACATAAACATTTGCGGTTCTAACAGGACAATTTACTGAATTACCAGCTTTATCCTTTATTGTATAGGCCGCTATACTTGATGTTTTAGTAGTTGTACTAAATGTTTTTGATCCTCCACTATAAGATGTATTACATCCTGAATCAGTATCATTACAACTATAATTTATTGTTCTATTACCAGATGTCCAAGTTGTTGAATCTCCACTATTCGTACATGTAGGTGCTGTTTTATCAACGTAAACATTAGCTGTTCTAGCAGGACAATTAGTTTCATTACCAGCTTTATCCTTAATTGTATAAGCAGCTATTGTTGAAGTCTTAGTTGTTACATTAAATACTTTTGATCCTCCACTAGCAGTTGGATTACAAGTTGATGTTGCATCATTACAACCATAATTTATCGTTCTATTAGCATTACTCCAAGTAGTACTATCTCCACTACTTGTACATGTTGGATCAGTTGTATCAACTTTTACTGTTATAGTACATATTCCTTCATTACCAGCACTATCCTTTACAAAACCATAAAAAGTTTGACCAGTAGTATCTGTATCCTGTTTCAGACTACTTACTCTATTGTAATATTTATTCTCATCTTTTGTTAAACCAAATGCTAATACATCACTGCCATCATCATTAATTATTTTAATTGTAATAGTAGGACTATTTAAATACCAATCATCTAATCCATCAGGTTCTGCAACTTCAAGAACACATTCTGGAACACTATCATCTATTTTAGATATTTCAAAATAATTATTATCTGATACATTACCAGCACGGTCTTGAACGCATACATTATAAGTACCATTATTAAATTCATCTACATAGGTATCTTCCGTTAAAAGAATCCAACCACTATCTACATTACTACAATCAGTATTTCCATCTACTACTATAATACCTGCAATACCTGAACCATAATTATCACTTACTTTGATAGTAACTTTTTTATTTACATTTGTCCATTGATGCTCTTTTTCTATTTTTATACTATTAACAATAGGTTTTTCTAAATCTATATTAATCGCAGCAGTATCAGAACCCTCAAAATGTTTTACTATTTGATTATTATTAGGATCTACTACATCATATCGTACATCAACTGTATAAGTATTTTTACTAACATTTATAATATTGGTTGTATATGTTGGCTGATTAACAGTCTCTCCCCCAGTCCGCCATACAACATTAGCTTGAGAAGCCAATTCAGTACTATTACCAATTTTAACTCCCATTTTTATGTTAGTATTATACCAATCTTGGAATGCGTTAGTACATTCACCATTTTTATATATACATATTTCAATTTCTTTATTTACTTCATAAGAATTACATTTACCAGTATTATCTTGACCAATATCAAATGCCATTTTTGCTTTATAATTTTCATCTTCAAATGTTGAATCAAATATATAACAATTCATACTTGTTTTATCCATAGGATTATATAATATATTATTATCATCAGCATCCACATAACCAGTTTCAATTAATCTTTCAACTGTTACATTAAGTTCCCCAGTTTCCTCAGCATAATTTGCAGCCTTAGTTTCTAAATATGAAACAAGGTTTTCATAATCTTTTTTTAAAATTGATCTCCTTATTCCTACAAAAGATACAGTAGCTAAAGATACAATAATTGCAATAACAACTATAGCTCCAATCAACTCTGTTAAAGTAAAGCCTTTTTTGTTCATTCGGACACACTTCCTATCATACTAATGATACTTTATCTACCCCTAAAAGTCAATTATTCCCCCGTTGTTTTTTGCATTTTTTTAAAAAATTTGTTACAATTAATGACGGGTGAAAAAATATGAGATTACCTAACATAACAATATTAGATGAAAAAAATAAAATATTACATCAAAAAAGTAAAGATGTTAAATTTCCTGTTAGTCAAAAAGATCGAAAATTAGCACTTGATACAATTAAATATTTAAAGATGAGTCAAAATGAAGAATTAGCAGAACAATATGACTTAAGAGCTGGAATGGGAATGGCCTTTCCTCAACTTGGTCAATTAAAAAGAATATTTGTTATTGCCTTAGTTCGAGAAGATGAAACCGTTGAAGAACATATAATCTGTAATCCTAAAATAATAAGTCAAAGTGAAGAAATGATTTATGTTGGTGAAGGAGAAGGATGCTTAAGTGTTAATCGTGAAGTCGAAGGAATAGTTCCTAGACACGCTCGAGTAACTGTGGAATATTATGACTTTGATGGTAACAAAAAAACTATTAGAGTTCGTGAAGATATAGCAGTAGCTTTCCAACATGAAATAGATCATTTAAATGGTATTCTATTTGTAGATAGAATCGATAAGAAAAATCCTTTCAAGAATGCTGAGAAAATGCGAGAAATATAAAAATCTACCAAAAAGGTAGATTTTTTAATTTGGTACTGTAAATGTACCAGTTCCTTGATTAGTATAGAATATATCATTTACTACATCATACATACCTGCTACATTATCACTATTTCTTACACATGGTATCATATAACGTATTATTTTATTTGTTGAGTTATTAGATATTTTAAATGAGTATACCCTCATTTGAGCATTTCTATTATCAATATTACTACCATCCCCTAAAACAAAAATATGAATTTTTGAATCATTTGATGTAAATGGATTTGGAGCACTTTCTATTAATGATCCATTCAAATAATAATTAAGACCAACATTTTTCATAACATATCTATCTGTTGTATTAATCGATGGGAATAATGAATTCTCACTAGGATCCCAATTACCATTTTGTGGTGCTAATTGTTTACTATTTTTATCAATCCAAAAAGCAAATGATGGGTTTTTAACACCACATAATGCCACCCATTGTTTTGAAGTACTGGTACCTAAATATTGAAAATCTATTTCCATATTGGTATTAGCATCAGCTGATATTCCCGTATTAATATATTGATTTCCACTACTCTCTAAATATAATTTTTTAGTAAAATATTGATTATTATCAAATGCTGTAATTAAACCAATTAAATTACTCTCTGTTATATTTTTTTCTGGTACTCCAAAATTTCCTGTCCCAGCATTTTGATAGAACACTCCATTTACTACATCATACATTCCTGGTACACCAGTTGTTTTTTTTATTACTGGTATTAACCACCGAACCAATTCATCATTACTCCAAAATTTAATATAATACATATTGCCTTTTAAGTAGTTTCCACCCGATCTATGAGCAACACTCACATTATTATTACTATTTGTATTAGCCCTATTTAAAGTACTAATTAATTCACCATTAATATAACTTAATAAATTACTTCCAGTATTATCATGGGTAATTGTATAAGGCGTATTTAAACTTAGTCTTTGTATTACTTGTCTTCCTGTATTTGGAAATCTAACTATATAATCTCCGTTTGAATCTATCCATACTTCATTATTGGTATCTGTTACTGTTGAAAATCCTAACATATTATTATAATTATAGTGTTGTGAAACATCAAATTTATACTCAATCTTCCAATTACCATCTTTCCATATTGGATATTCTGGATCTATATATTGGGTACCAGTTAATATTAAATAATCTAGTATTTCGTAATTTGGATTATTTCTTAAAGCCGAAAGTGCATCTTCAACTACTATATCTGTTATAATTGCATTTTCCTGAGGCATTATAAATGTATTACCATTTACCAAAACTCCATTTAATTTAAAGGAATTAATTGTATATCCTTGATTATTTAAAAAACTAATACTGACATTTTTTCCTGGTATAGCACTACTTGGTAACAAAATATTATCATTATTACTATTATTTTTTATCTTATATACTTTTATATCAGTTATTTCAACATCTTCATCTGGCATTATAAATGTATTGCCAATAATAGTTGTGCCATTTAATTTAAATGATCCAACTATGTATTTATTATTAGTTATCGTTATTTTTTCACCTTGTACTGCTTTCTTTTTAGATGCTTTATAATTAATATCATTTAAAGTAATACTATTGCCTACACTAATTACATATGGATTGGTTGTGCTTCCATCCCCTTGACTATATTCTAAAGATGATGAAGGCAAAGCAATTGATGGTCTTACTCCAAGATTACGTCGAACACCGCCTTGTTCAGCAAATGAATAACAATTAGTTCCTGAACCCATACACATACCTGAAGCACCAGTGTTTGTTTCCATTCCACCGCTATATGTTCTAGCAACAATCCCACCACTATAGATGCCTGCTGAACCAAAACTTAGTGGATCATTGAACCAAAATGTTTTAGATTCGCCTAACTTCTTTGGATCATTCACATTAAGCATAATGATTGCTTCTTCTACTGTCAATAAACCTATTGGATATGTTAAATCTCCGTTTCCATGAGTAGTTTCTTCTGCACTATATGAATCCTCCTTATAATAACAATTAATATTTCCTCTAATAGGCCCTGAATTAAGAATTGTATTATTAATAAAATTTATATCAGTTGAAATATTATTAGCATTTAAATTCCAAGAACCATAATTATTATTTGTTCTTTTATCATTACAATATATTTCTTCACCATCAATATATTCAGAATAATTAATTAATTTTGTTTTATACCACCAATCAATAGTATCTTTAATTGTAGAATTGTTTGTATTAGTATGTAGCATAGAATATAAAGCATTATCATTACTTTTAAATTCACTTTGATTGCTTTCATCAGTACTTACATATTTACCATCCGCAAGTGTTATATATATAGCATTATTATTTTGAAATGAATAAACATAATTGATTTCACTACATGTACCAGTAGTATTAAAACATGTATAATGTGCTTTACCAATTGCATTAAATCCATCTAATTGTTCTGGCAAATTAATAGCATTATCATTAGTCATATCTAAAGTATATATACCATTATTATATGTAAATTTATTACTATATAAATTTATCGTTGCATATCCATAACTCCAATTTGCTGTTGGATAGTTTATTATATATCTTAAATCACTAGCTGAACATGTTGGACTACTGCCAACACATAAATAATAATTACTATAATCATTATTGGCAAATTCCCATGGCCCAATAGTTATTGGATTATTAAGAACATAATTATTACCATTTTTTGTTACACTTGTTGCTAACGTATATTGAGTATTATACTTAGGAAGATCAAATCTAAAACGATCATATCTAGTACTTGAAATACGTACCATATTAGAATAACTACAAGTAGTACTTATGTAATCACTACACACATAGTATCCCACATAATTAGAATAAATATTCCACCAATCAAATCTATGAACATTAGTTGGATTATCCAAAGTATATGTACCGTCGTTATTATCGATTAAATTATTACTCATTTTATATATATCGTCATTAGTTGCTGGATCACTAATCCTAGCATTACTGGCAACATAATAAATAGTTGTGCCATTAACTCCTATAATATAAGCTATATCTTGATTAGCAGATTTTGTTGCTGAATTACTGAATAATGTATATTTTCCAACTAAATCACTATAATCACCATTGGCACTATTTTCTTTTATAGAAAGAGCTGTTTGTGGTGTACCTGATAAAGATGTGTTTGTTCCATCTAAAATATAACCATCAGAAAAATATCTATCATAAATATAACCTCTTTCTCCAAAAAAATTAATGGAAGTATTAGCCCCTATTGAACCAATCCACTGACCATTATCACGACCAGATATTTGAATATCATCAATATTATTTAAAATCCTTGAATTTCCACTATAAACATCACCATACATATATCCAACCGATGATAATGATTCATAATTGATATTATATGAACTATTCCCAATAATATCCCTATTTTCAGTATTAATAAATGATATGGCATATGCACTACTATCACTAATATATTCATCAATATAATACAAGGTATCGCATGATGCATCACTAATGCTACTTTTACAAGTATATTTTCCCTCTAAACTATTGCCATTACTAGATTTCATAGTTATTTTTTCATTATCTGGGTTTACTAATATAAATTTTTTAGTATTACTATTATATTCATATAAATCACTATAATAATAACTATCACTAAATGATACTATTGCCCTAGTATCTATCCCAAAATTGTTAGACCTATTATTACTACAATCATAATTTATCTGTCCTACATCATCAATGTTAATAATAGGTTCACCATTGTATAATAACTTAACTCCTTCATTATCAGTAGTTCTAAATATTTGCCAACATGATCCACCAAAAACTACATTCCAATTATTCTTAACTTCATTTAATTTACTTGTACTTGTAGCATCCCAATAATAAATTGGCCTAGTAAAATATGGATGTTCAGTATCTTTATCACTTTCATCATGATAATATCCTTCTCCTCGATATTCCTTCATTAAACTAGTGGGAATTATCTCATTTTTTACCACTGAAGCTAAATTACCAGCTAAATTCCCCCCTGGAGTATATGGATCTTTTTGCATTATTACTTCAGCAATTAATTCTTTACCTGTATTATCATTTTGGTTAATATCTAAGTTTATTAATGTTACTACTACTTTCCATTCTTGAGTAGTTTGGGTATTATTTGTTGCTACTATCTCTTGATTATCTAAAAGTGGTATTAGTCCTTCGAATCCAGTTATATCATAGCCGGTTACTCCTTTTACTGTTACCATTTCATCTAAATAATCGATAGTTACTAATTCATTATTTCCATCATATAATTGCAACATTAATTCTGGTAATTCATTGGTATTAGTACTACTATAATCAATTTGATTATTTTCGATATTTAAATACATATAATAATTCATGGTGGCATTACCAGTTTTATTATTTGGTACTAATATTGCTCT
>JAEEGL011909734.1_pt1 | contig 12961 bp, 12 predicted proteins | sample 9134231 | NCBI WGS metagenome assembly JAEEGL01 (sample SAMN16246548, study PRJNA631951) | gut metagenome | biome: gut microbiome; feature: rumen; material: fiber-attached | host: Bos | place: Iran: Karaj | collected 2018-10 | reverse complement strand
ACAACTGGATTCCGGCTGTCAGCGTTGTTGCGACAAATCTCTATCATTTTGCGGATCTGTGCGCTGACGATGAAGAGCGAACCGCTGTCCATACTTGATACCGGGTCATCGATAACAACAATCTTACTTCTTGTGTCCTCATCCTGTGTTTCAGATCCGAGAACCAACTGCTGAAAATATAAGAAAGCAATGAAGTTCTTCTCGCCTTCGCTCAAGTTTTCGGCAACCTTCCCGGTGTCAGGTCTTATCACCTGGTAGTGAAGGGGCGGAGATGGTATAAACGTTTCAGTTGACCCATCTGCTTTTACTATAGTTTCTGGTTTAGGCTGTAACTCGAAACCTTGGAATCCGGCATCGTGGAGCATAGAGTTGATGTTCTTCATGGCGGTTTCGGTTTCGGCCGTGCCTACAGATAAGTCATGGATCTCCGTTTCGATGGCAGGGATCAATGGCTTGTTGTCAGTTATAATCTTCTCAAATCCGTCAATTTCGGTCTTGAGAGTAGCCTGTGCATTGTTATATGCGGTTATGATGCCTTGGAGATCGAATGCACATTTCTCAAAGACACTTTTACGGCATTCTGCTTTCTTTGCGGGTCCGGCAAGGACTATATCGTTATTGGCATCAATCAGTTTATTGAACTCTGATATGATGTCGGACAGTTCCTCGAATAGATCAGCCGTAGGGTCGAGCGTCACCGGGGTGGCGGGTTCCTCTACCTTTCCTTTGATCTTCTCTATGTTAAGGGCTATAACATTTTTAAGCGCAGACAGCTTGGACTGATAATCCTTGGTATCAATGATTGGATACAGCGGGTCGGGTATTTTTTGGAGTGGTGCTACTATGGTGTTTGCCAGTTGCTTATAGCTGTCAAGAAATTCGTTTAGCTTTGCCAGGTTATCTTCATATTGTGTATCAAAGCTTGCGGTCAGGATTTCTTCAAAGTTAGGAGGCAGTGTCTGAGAACAATAAGGGCAGCATCCCTCTGCGCTTTCGTGGAAGTCTGCATGACCTTGGCGCACCCATTCAGTGGAGCCGACTTTCTTGAGGAACTCTGCAAACGGAGTATTTGAAGAATTCACGATTGCCATAGCGAGTATGTCGCTACCATCGATATTATCCAGTTCGGCAGGGTCAGAAATTGTGGCAAACTCGGGATAGGACCTTGCGGTGGAAGAGTATGCAGAATCATAGGTCCTTTTTAACTCTTCGATATCGTGATCGGTCGGAGTGTGCCGTAAGACTTCTTCGGTGAAGGCTTGGGATTTCTTTTTGCCCTCCTGCGTTTCCGCAAATGTCTCTCTTATGGTAGTCGTGCTGTCCCAGCAATCCTTATAGAATTTTTTGATAAGAGCATCTTTTGTACCGTTCCTGGTGGAGATTTCTTCTGTTGCCTTGGCGATATTCTCCTTGGCGGTATTCAGTTCTTGCTTTTTCTGATCGATGGCAGCCTGTGTTGCAGCATCGACTGTACCCATCGTGAAGACTCCGGGCATGCTTTCATAGCTTTTGATATTGGTGTTTATGAATTCCTGGTCATAAACAAGAGCAAGGTAGTCATCCTGCGTCTTGCCTGTGGCATATGTGATACCGACATTATCCCTTATGGCATGAGCGATAGTGGATTTACCCGTACCGTTATTTCCAAAGAAGTAGTTAATGAATGTCGGATTTATCTTTGTTCCTGTACCGCTATAGGTGGCGGTACTTAATGTGATTTCTTTTATTTCCCCCGGTATTTTGTTTCCCATAGAAATAACCCTCCTGTCTACTGCGGCCCCGGCATATCTAATTTGGCCTCTTTGAATGCCTCGAAGAGATTGGCTCTGTGAACACTCCATGCCGTGCGGTTGAGGTCGGTCAAAGCACAGTCCATAACAAGACCAAAGAAGATGGCATTTGCCCGGTCACAGAGAACCGACTGCGGAAATGGTTTGATGGGCTGAAAAAGTATTTTTATCTCCCCGCGGATGACATTAATCTTTCGGATGTAACAGTAAAAAGCTGTTTGTCCCGGTCCTGTTTCTCCGTTATAGCCTTGATTTTCGTTACAGATAATAGCCGGGAATGTCATAAGCTCATTTATGGCATCATCTGTCAGCGGTGACAATCGAGTGAACATGTCATTATCAGGCATAAGGTATTCTGGTAAAGCCCTATCAGCGGGTATTGTTGCGATGTTTGTAGTGAACAACTGAGGGTCATTGGTTACGATAAGCTGATAGTACTGTTTGCTGAATCTTGATATTGCAAGTATCTGTTCTGCGCTTATCCCTTGGGTTTGTGATGCAGTATAGTTTATATTCACTACACCGCCATTGTTATTATCGATAAAAAGGTTCTTTTCACCCTCTTGCTTTACGGACACGGGTGTGTCGGGAAGAGAGGATGTGTTCATAATTTCTTCCATTTCCTATACTCCTCATAGATTTAAGTTTAAGGTGCCATTGTTTGTGATATTCACATTGTTGTCACCATTCTGAACAACATTATTCTGATGCTGAATGATGGTGGTATTGCCGCCAGAGTCCTTTGTCTGTTCCGGCTCATCGTCCGTTACCACCTCGGCATCAATCTTTTCGTATTGAGCCTGCTCTTCAGCATGCTCTCTTTTATTCTCTCTTGATCTTTCGGCTGCCTCGTGTACTACGGCATCCGCTGCTTTGGCAAACACGAGAAGTCCGGCTTTGATATTATTTATAATTTCTTCCTGATCCTCAGCAGGTGCCTCTTCTTCCAGAACCTTCTGCGATTCTGTAGTCTCCTCTACTATCTCCTCTTCATCTTCAGTAATATTATATTCTGCTATGCATATGGGGTTCTTCCATCCAAATAAACCTCTATTAACATGCTTGCTATTGTCATGCTCCGTCAGCATCCATTCTGAATATGCGCTTTTTATTTTATCCCTATCGTCCGTATGATGCAGAGTGTAAAGCCATACACCAAGTAATACTTCCGGCACATAAACATCTGAGCAAGTTTTCAGATCTTTCCTTCGGATTTTTCTTCCGTTTATGTCATGAAAGATTACCCAATCCTCATCAAAGTCGTTATCTTCGGAAATAACATCAAACAGAGCCTTAATAAGCCACGGATCATTATTGTCTATATGAAGGTTCTCATTAATGAATCTACCTATCTTATTCAAAACAGCAGTACGGTTCTTATCTATCCTCTCCTCAAATGATGCGATACTCTTCTGATCATAAAATCCCATAAACTGCGGGGCCTTTGCCGTTCCCGCTCTATACTTTGATGCAAGTTGGACTGCGGAACTACCATAGAATCCATAATCATTGTCATCATTTTTAAATATCTTTGACATCTCCAAAAGGATCATGTAATTCGGTATATCTTCACCCTTGGAATTAATATCACGTTTCGACTCGATCAAAAGCGTAAAAAAAGTCGACCCACTTATATAGCTAACTGTTCTTTTTTCTTTCGCCATAAAAGAAACCTCAAACTTTCAATGCTATTCAACGGTATTCAACGGTCTGCAACCATTTTCATGCCCTTTATTCAATGATTTCATAGTAAGTGTCGAAAGGAAACCCGGCCGGTACCCATTTCGAATGTAACCGCTAAAATGCAAATCTCGTCTAAAAAGGAGTATTACATTATGTGTTATCAAAATCTTTATCATCAGTACGATATCGTCTACATCAACAATCCTGTGGATGACGATACCGAAACCTATCGCATGCGTGGAAACCATTATGGCATCATCCTCTCCGAGGACAGCCAGAATGAGAATTCCGGCACATGTATCTGCTGCTACTTAACGAGCAACCTTTCCCGCCTGGATCTCAAAGCAAACATTGTACTTCAATTCTATGACGGCTTAAGGATGCCCTCTGTGGCCAAGCTGGCAACACTCGTACAACTTGATGTTTCATCCATTGAGCGCAAGGTCGGTCATCTGACCGATGCCGATGCGCAGAGAGTCCGTGACGGTCTTCGTTACGTTTTCTCAATCGACCAGTAATCGGATGTAATACATCAAATGCCATAACCCCGAGTGTGCGGTGAGGCCGATCACCTTACCCATTCCAAGCCCTCGGGGGAATGGTAAATAAGCTGAATTGCTCTATTGGAATGGCGCAGTTCACAGCAACTGAAACGGAGAACTATCTCTTTTTCGGTCTGTGGCTGTGCCATTTTCCGTTCGGGTATCTCCGTTTCCAAACCCAAATACAAGGAATCGGAGGTATCCAAAATGAACGAAAAAGAACTCTTCACAGCTATCATCAACGACACAAGCGAGGAACTCGACTGCTACATCACCATCAAAGGTCAAGAGATTCCCTGCTCCCGCGAGGTCTATCTGTCTTACAAGAGACCCGGCAGGAAAGAAAACAAACGTCAGCAGAGAGCGCAGCGCCCCTTCATCAATGGCAAACGGTGCCAGGGTGACTGCAACACATGCGGATGCTATGACGGTGTCAAATGCACCCTTGCCGGGGACATCAGCATTGATGAACTCCCGGAAGATGGAGGTGCCATTCCTGTCTCAAAGAGCAATACCGAGGCTGAAGCGACCGTCAACATCACAATCAGCGAGATGTACGATACCCTTGAAGGTGAGGACGATTGCTGTATCAAGATCTTCTCCCTTATGCTTAAGGAACTTCCCCAAAGGGAAATAGCAAAGTCACTCGACATTTCTGACGGAACCGTAACATATTACATCAAGAAAATCCGTCAGAAACTCGATAAGTTCCGTTAAAGCTAATGGCTGATAATAGGCAGGCGATATCGTCTGCCTACTATTTAGTTTACTGGTTCCTCTTCGATATCCAGAATCTCTTCTATTACCTTCTTCAGCTGCGCTTTTGTATGTTCCTCATCATCCTCAAAAATGAATGGAAGTCTTACAAAATGGATTTTTATATCCCCATCAGCCACCTTGATATTCGCTACCGGGTAGCTGTTATCAATATCCTCGTATCTGAACTGCGGATACAGAAGATATACTTCCGATGTATTTCGCTTGATGGCATAAGAACACATCTGATAAATATCCCCTTGATGTGACTCACTTGCGATGTTCTGCCGGACTTCATCCGGGTTACCCTCAAATCGTGTCATCATCTTATATTTCGTATCAAGGATGAAAATCTTGCCTTTGAGTTCAACAAGGATATCATGGCGCATGGTAAATGCCCCGTCATACTCCTGCCCGTCAATCTCTATACTGTCGACAAGCTTCATGTCGCTTCTCTGAAGATATGCCTTGCCGCCCTTCTCCTCCACAATCTCCTGCAGGAATCCGCCAATAAATCCTTCAAACAGCTGATCAGTCGGAAACAGGAAACAGAAGGATTCGTTCATATCAAGAGTATAGCTTGATGTTTTATTCAGCAGAAACATCTTACTCATGCTGATGATCACTCTGTAGTTGCCGTGCATCCGGCTTAGGCGAATCTTATCGCAGTCAGATGGCTTGCAGGGATAGTCGGACACCTCGTTCAGCTTGACCAGAATATTGTGAATGGTCTTCTTGCTGTTAACGGAATCCGTAATGTTAAAGAGCAGTTGGCAGGTGTGTTTGATGATACGGTTGACCATATTATCAAACTCAAAAGTCGAATAGGTGCAGCTAAACTTATCTGCCTGCCCGTTCGGGATCTTATTTATCACATAGTCCTTGATGTCAAACTTACCCTTTATGGTGCTGATATCATTTGTTTCTTCGACATATTTATAATAGAGTCCTCTTTCCAAAGCACTCCGAACATATCCAAGATACAGGCTGATAAACAGTTCCTTTAGGTCTTTGGCATCCGTAAACTCGGTCGAGATATTTATGTTCCTCGACCATATGCGGTTACAGTAATCAAGCCATTTTATCAAATTCTCCATAAGGTGATCCTGGCTTAAGCGGTCCGTCTTATAATCACTCGCCCTGCGCCTAAACACCTTCGGGAAGATATTCAGTTGTTCGCCATTGAACACTATGGTGCCAATGTACTTTTTAGTCCTTAATCCGAGATGTCCGGCAAAGCCCAGGAACTGCTGCTTTGAATTAACCTCATTATCTTCATAGAAAGCGGATCTCTGTTCCCAGTTATGCTGAAGAAAATCGGCAAATTCGTCCTGGTCGTTTTTTGATCTCCAGCTTTCCGGCAAATCCTCGTTATCGATGTCGGACTCTTCATAGAAGTTCAAAACCATACTTATTCAGCCTTCTTCTGCACATAAAGTCTTCCGATTTTATCATCAATCACTTCAATTCCCAGACCTTCCAAAGCATCTCCCAAAGCCTTGAGAACACTCTTCTTGTTGTCGTAGAAGTATTCATACAGCAACGGGATAATGTTACCGTTGAAAATAGCCGGAAGATCATCAGCTGTTTTGCTCATAAAATATGAATGACCTATAAGCAAATCTGCACTGCCCAGGGCATCGGTAAGATGCAGATTAAGTTTCGTGAATACACTCTTCAATGTCTGGTCTGCTATAAGATTCGCATCGGGTCTCCGCTCGATAAACGAGAATCTTCTCCTCAAGGCAGCGTCAATAAGCGAAATCGACTTATCGGCAGAGTTCATGGTGCCGACAATATACAGATTGTTCGGTACGGCAAAAACATCCCCGGACTGGAGTGTTGCGCAGGTTTCATTAACCTCGCCCCATCTCTTATCATCTTCAACAAGGGTTATGAGCTCACCGAACACCTTGGAAATATTTGCTCTGTTTATCTCATCAATGATGATGACATAGTTATTCTGATCATCATTCAATGCTCTGTCTGCTATTCTCTTGAATACACCGTCCACGGTCTTAAAGGCCATCTTATCAGATGTGGTATCCGGCCTTAACCCCTGTATGAACTCCTCATATCCATAGCTTTGATGGAATGTGGTGAATACAACCTGCCCTTTGCGGATCAGATCGTTATATGCCTTCATAACTGCCTTGCGGCCATCCGGGATTTGAGTCCCTGTTATCTTAAGAGCATATTCAGCTGTTCCGTAGGTTTTACCTGTTCCGGGTGCGCCATAAATGATTACATTTAACGGGAACGATTTATCTAATCTGGGGTGTCTTTCTATTTCCAAACAATTCTTCATTACTTCTTCATCCTCTACATCTGCTGTAAATCCTGTATCCAATAAGTAATCTCTATATTTTTTCAATGCCCGCGGAACCGAGCTGTTCACAGCATCGCTTTCTTCTGCGATTTGAGGAGGATTATCTATCAGCTTGTCAATAAGCCCAACATCTTTTGTTAAGAATACTGAGGTAGTGCCATTGGGAAAAGGGATCCTACGAAGATGCCTAACATCTATCATAATTGTCTTTTCCGAGTAATGACTTCCCGCATTAGAATCCGGCTCAGGTATTATTTGATTCTTATACCACTGAATAAAACGTTTCTCGTTCTCTTGTGGAGATAAGGTATCCGTTTCTCCTACGGAATCCACTGTTACCCCAAATTTTTCCTCTACATAGTCTTTATACTTCTTTATAGCAGAGCTCTTTCGGTTATTACCATTACTGTTGGATTCACTGGCATATTCCATCTGATACAAATTCTCAAGAATATTTGTATCAATGCATGCGAAAATGGTGTGATCCGCCCCCGCAACATCAAGCATATAATTTGAAAGGAATGCTATATATGTATCTTGCGTTCCTTGCGAATGAGGTTGCCCTGCATTGGGGCCCTTCGTTTGTATGTAATTCTTAAGCCAAACGATAAAATCATTTTTATTCTGTTCTTCAAACCGATTAAGATCTTGATGCTTTAGCTCGTCTCTCTTTGCCTCTTCATACGTTACATAGTATTTCTTCAAGCATTGCATTTTTCCAAAGATGTTATTGCAAAGCTCCGCATCAAACAATTCATTAATCTTACCTTCAAGGCTGTGTTTCTTATCCACCATTGCTCGAATGATCGTACACGCCTGCTCATCAGTTAATGCCTTGATAGCCTGATTCTGCTCTCCTTTTGTATTGGGTCCTATTCCTCCGGCGTCATATGCTTTCTCATAGTATTTGAATTCTTCCCTTTTGATGACCGAATCCAAAACAAGTACCATTTTTAGTCCGAGCTTGAAGTTTCTGGAACTATTGGGATCATATCCTTTGTCAAAAGGAGCTTTTGTAACCTCTGCAAGTCCAATAAGTCCCTTGTCCCAACTTACCTTGTCTCCGCCCAACTGAATAAAAATCTTGCTTCCGACCACCAACTCATTTTCAAGTTGATTTAATTGTTGGATAGTAAGATTGTCGCTTCCTGCCTTTATTTCATTTACCAGCCCCACAGAAGAAGGGTCAGATATTTTAAGTGCAAAGAATCCCATAATCTGCCTCCTGTTCCTTAATTCATCTTAAACAGAACGGCCGGATCAATCTGAAGAACATCCGCAATGTCAAATATAACGTCCAGCGAAACTGCCGTAACTGCATTCATAGCCTCTATATTACTTAGGTGCGTTCTGCTGATTCCGATCGCATCAGCCAACTCCACCTGCGTCATCTTCTTGAGCTTGCGCTGGTAGGCTATATTTAGTCCGAGCCTCATATATAGATCTTTCTTTCTTTCATCTGTCATAACATCACCCGCCCAAAAATCACTGTATTATCTCAAGTATTGCCTGTGCCAACATTCTAATCATAGGAACCGACACGGCATTACCCGCTTGCTTATATAAATGGGAATCTGAGTATACCTTCCCCTTGTATGTAGTCGGAAGCTGATAACCATTTCCTACCGGGAAACCTTGCAACTTGAATGCTTCCTCCGGGGTTATCTTACGAATACCGTCCTTCACCCTTATAAGAGGAACATTATGACCGCCAGTTCCCATATTTGCGGTCAAGGTCGGACATACATCGCTTTTATTCTTTCTGACATACTGACCTCTCCTGCATTGATAGAATTGGTACATCTCATCAACCTGTTCCTCGAGATTTACTCGGATTTCCTTAGCAGACCCGGTAAACTCCTCCTCGGTCACAAAATAGTGAGGATACTTAGCTCTTGTGTAGTAGTATTTCCCGGCAGTCTGCGCAGTAAGACCGTAGTTTATTATGCGCTTCACATCGTTAGCCCTATCCTTTGAACTCTTGTGAACCTCATGTTGCGACAAAACATCCTTATCAAAGAAGTGGAATCTCGTTGCGTCCTGTTCATCTCTGAACCCAATGATATAAATACGCTCACGATTCTGGGGCAAATCTGTATAATCCATAGTGTTGAGCACCTTTTCATAAATCGTGTACCCACACTTTTCCAATCTTTCTTTTATTATTCTATATGTACGTTTATTATCATGCTCTTGTAAGTTTCTGACATTCTCAAGGAAAAGAACTCTGGGTTTGCCATTAACAACAATGTTTCCTTTTTTATCATAGGTTGTAAACCTTTCCCCCAGTTGTTCAATCAAATCAACTATACTTAAGAAAAGGTTGCCTCTCGGATCATCGAATCCCCTTTGCTCCCCGGCGATTGAGAACGCCTGGCAGGGGAAGCCACCGTTGAGGACATCTATGGGTTGCGCCAAAATCAAGTTATGTAAACCAGTGTATCGTTGCATTTCTGCATCTCGATTTTCTACTAACTTATCAAGCTCCTTCTGTAACTCTTCTTTTTTCTTTTTATCCGAGCAGTTCTTCACCTCGGCTTTCTTATTTGTGATTTCCTCGTCTACTCTTTCCGGGCGAAGTATCTTTTCGATATCACCCTCCAAAAGTAAATGGTTGAAGTTCAGCCTGTATGTCTCGCATGCAAACTCGTCTATTTCGTTCGCCCAGAGCAATTCATAGTTTTCTCGATCTGTACTTGCTTGTTGGAATCCTTTGCAAATACCACCAACTCCAGCAAATAGACTTCCGACTGTAATAGGCATGATAAAAACCTCCCTTTATAATTGATGTTTTCATTTTACAACATCTGGTATATATTTGCAATATTCTATTTTGCATTTGCAAGATTCGTTTCGTGTACCTTTTAAGACATTTTTCCTATATAAAACGTATTTCGCTGTCACGCATCTCTCGTGTTTTCGGTATTTTCGTTTGTTTATTTGTATTCGTTCCGTGTACTCGTATTGTAACAATTACACTTCCGTAGTACTATATGTGTATAAGAACGAAAGGAGACCCGAGATGCAAAGAACAATAGGCGGTGCCTTAAGAGCTTTAAGGCTACAAAACAAATTAAGCGTCAAGGAAATTGCCGATAGGTGTCATATCTCAAAACAGGCCTGGAGTAATTACGAGCATGACACACGGCACCCCGATGTTGATAAGCTCGATGACATCGCCCGGCAGTTCAATGTGTCCCTCGATTACCTTACGGGAGCTACGAACTTGGGCTATGATCCCCGTGATCCCGAATTCAAGGAATTAATGGGCAACTTTCTGGACATGGATAACGCACAAAAGAAGGCTCTTTTGAATGTAGCTAACAAATTAAGGAGGAAATGATATGTTTATAGACACCCTTTCACAGAACATCCAGAATGATTATTGTAGTCTTCTGAATATTGCCGGAATGATATCTGGTCTCTTCAGCGAAAGTACCACTCCGTATATCACCCCTCGTCACAGTGAGAAAATGTTCTGCAAAGCTACAGGGGCGCAGGATCGCGGTAGAGACGATACATCAGCAGATGCTACTTTCGGAACAACTGGTATCGGTATTAAGACTTTTATAAACGGCAACGGTAATACGCTCCAAAAAGTTGCCGAATTTGACGGGGATGCATACCTTTTTAGAGATGAACTTCCCGCCAACAAGATCAGAATTGTGGCCGGGCTGAGAAATGAACGTATACGAAGCACCATGCGTATGTACGGACTGGACACTATGATATATCACTGTATTGTCCGTAGTGAGAATAGAATTCAAGTCTTTGAGGAGACAATGGATGAAATCAACATTGATGGCATCACTGATGTGCAAGTCAGAAGCAACGGCTCTTCAATCTCATTTAGAGACGGCATCAACGAGTATACATTTAATGTCAATAAAAGCACTTTAAACAAACGCTTTATAACCCAGAACGTGTTACTTGATCTCCCCGTTGTCATATTAGAAGATCCGTTTGCTGCATTAAATGGCTTGCTCACCGATGCAGACAACGTCTTCCTTAACGAAGATGCTCATCAACTTCCAAGCGTTCTCTTGCCTCTATTTTCGGATCGAGGTGGCCGGAATGTTCCTGAAAAGAGTGGTCTTAATCAGTGGAATGCCGATGGTCGTGCCAGAGATGACAACGAAATATATATTCCCATACCCGCATGGATCCATCAGAGATTTCCCGGATTCTTTCCTGATAGGGATCATATCTTTACTTTACATCTTCCTAACAATACAGATTTATCAGCAAAGGTGTGTCAGCAAGGCTCAAAGGCATTAATGACTAATCCCAACGCAGCTTTAGGACAATGGCTCCTGCGTGATGTAATGGCCATTCCACCTCAAACACTACTCACTTACCAAGATCTGCAACGACTTAATATAGATTCGGTGGAAATATATAAGATGTCTGACGATGAATTTTCCATCAGTTTTAGACCCCTCGGTTCATATGACACGTTTGTTGAAGAGAATAGTAACTAACAGAAAAAGCCTTCACTTCATAATGGTGAAGGCTTTATTTATCTATGACTGCGCTCACAACTGCCCGCAGATCCTCTGCGCCGGAGTTCACTTCTGGCACGAACAGCCTTGCTCGTCCATCAGAGCATACCTTTCGGATGTGTTAGTTCCTGCATCCGCTTGATGATTATATTGAACCACCGCATAGACTCTTCATCCCGGATGCTCTCGCCCATAGCCCAATGATTGTAATACCGCCACTGCGAGAATATGGCAGATCCCAACAGCTGAATATCTTCAATGGAATCGATGACCTTCTCCAAGGCATCTGGATTCCTAAATGCGTCATGACCATACTTTTCCTCGAAGGCATGACCGCAGTCCATGTCAAAGCCAAGGTCTCTGAAACCATCTCCGATGGCGGGATCATCGACTATCTGAATATCTGGCACGTTGCTATCATTCAGCATATCTGCAAATTTGCTTATGTACTCGCTTATCCGTTTAGTATCCATCCTATTTCACGTCCTATGTCATTCTGTTTCCGGCAGTTCTCTATATTCCGCATAATCCGAGTGACGGATCATGATGCTGCCGTCATCGAGGAGTTCCACCTCTATCTCGTCACCTGGTCTGAACCCAAATGTATCGGAAAGGTAATCCCCGACCATACGGATCATGCTCTTCCCGCCAAGTTCGTAAACCTTCATATGCCTTTTTGTTTTATCCATCCTACTCCCTTCTGGACCATAGCCAATGGTCCAATAAACCATTTACAGTTGCCGTGCCCTTTTGAGGGATTCTTGTGCAGAGATGCACCTGACACGAGCCGTTTTTCGACCCGCAGGGAAAACATATCACGTGCGATAAGTATAACCCCAAATCCCGATATCGGCAACAAAGAAGCACACCAAAAGAGTAGTATTTTCGCTGTTTTACTACTGTGTGGCGATATGCCGTAGTACCCACATCTTTTAAATGCTCGTCCGTAGTAAAACCGTAGTAGGATTATGTTAAAAAGGCTATATAAAGCAAAAAAATGCGGAGATTTACCGCATTTGACAATTTCTCGCTATGTACTGCCGTGGCAGACAAATAATACTTTTATCATAATGTTTTTCTGCTCCTGACTTGCTTATTCTTTTAGAGTTTTCAGACCTGTTTTTAAGGTGCAAACGAGGTGCAAGTTCATGTGTGTCGTCCCATCAACGCCCATATTTACGCGGTTTCTCACGACATGTTGGTGGAATGTCCCAGCAGATGAATAGTATCTTAATCATATCGTTTTTCCTTGTTTTATCAGGGCTTAGACACCTTTTTCATTTTCATTTGCCGGCATAATATATGCATATTTTGGCATATTTACACCGGCAAAAGGTGTAAAGTAAGGTGTAATTATTT
>JAEEGL011790615.1_pt1 | contig 12961 bp, 7 predicted proteins | sample 9134231 | NCBI WGS metagenome assembly JAEEGL01 (sample SAMN16246548, study PRJNA631951) | gut metagenome | biome: gut microbiome; feature: rumen; material: fiber-attached | host: Bos | place: Iran: Karaj | collected 2018-10 | reverse complement strand
GAAAAAATAATTAAATTATATATAATATATTAAGAATTTTATAGTTTTTGAGTTGGATTTATAAAATATATTATTTCAAAAAAATCCAAATTAAATATACTTAAATATCATATTTTATAAAATTTAATAATAATAATAATCAATAGATAACTAAAAAAGCTCCAAAACCATATAAAAATAAAACCATTCTATCTATTTATTAGATAAATTCATTATCATACATCAATCATAAATAATTTAAACTAATTAATAGAAATATAAAGAAGTGAAAATATAGTAAAAACTATAATAACTATATATCTAAAATCATCCAAAAAAAATTATCATAAAGACATATTAATATTATCCAAAGACATATTATAAGATTCTTCATTTTCAAAACTAATATCAATAGTAGAATATTCATTAGAATAAATTTTATGTAAATTCTTTCCATAAAAATAGGAAAATAAATATAAATTATGTTCTAATTTTTTTAATTTTTTCAAATTAATATTAACACTAAAATCTTTTTCTTTGTCATTCACAAAAAGAGAATATAATTTCCTAACATCACTTCTAGAAAAAAGCATTTTTAATAATTGTCTATTATAAGATTTATATTTAATTTTTTCTCCATTAATAGTAAAAATAAAAGGAGCTGAATTTTGTAAAAATTCTTTCCAAAAAATAGGATCTTTTTCAAAAATATTTTCAAATTGTTTTAATTCTTGTTTTGATTTAATAAATTTTTTAAATTCTCTTATAAATGCTTTATCCATTAATTCTGTTTTAATTCCTTCAAGTAATATTTTTTTTCTTCCTCTTTTTGTTTTTAATAAACATGAAGAACTATTATTTAAATTATCCATTGTATAAACATTAAATAATTTTTTATTACTTTCATTTAATAATGTTGAATTTATACTATTTTTCATTGTTTTATTTTTACTAATTGAACTTTTACTTAATTTAATATTCATTAAATTTCTTTTTATTTTTAATAATTCAGAATCATCATCACAAGTTAAATCCATTTTATTATTTTCATTAATTGGTGCTGTAATATTATTAATATTATTTTGTTCAATTGAAATAGAATTGCAATTATTAAAATTATGTAATAAATAATTATTTTCATGTAAAAAAGAATCATTAATTCCTTGTTCAAAAGAATTCATTTCTATAATAGGTTCATCTATTTTGTAATTATTATCAACTCCTCTAAATTCTTCTTCTAAATTCATATGAGAATTTTCGTTGAAATTTTGATCTATATATGAAATATCTTCTATTTGGTTTTTCTTTTTGTTCGGTAATTGAGATAAATTTAAATTTGGCTCAAATATATTTGATAATGTATTCATTATTTGTTGCTCTGATGATTCTACATTTGCAAATTTATCTTCTTCTAATTCTTCGGTTTCTTCTATTTTATCAAAGAAAGAAATGTAATGAAAAGAATCCATTAAAATTAATTTATAATCTATTTTATCATTTTTTTATTTTTTTCTTTTTATTAAAGAAATAAACTTTTTTTCTTTTTTATATATTTTTTTTAAACAATTTTAATCTTTTTTTTACAAATTTATTTTCTTTAAAGATTTTTTTAGAACAATTATTCAATAATTATATTATTTAATAAAAATTGTAGTTATTTATATTATTGCTAATGCCTGAATAATTCATTGAATTTGGATTAGTTGATTTTCCATTACCTTTTAAAGAATCTAAATTAACTAATTTAGAGTCTAATAAATTCGATAAACCACTTTTATTCTCAACAATAGGAGGTTTCTTAGTATTATCATCTTCTTCTACTTCCTTAAATTCATCATCAAAATTAGTATTTTGATTAACATTAAACTTAAATTGATTTGAATTTTGAACATTTTGTTGGAAAGGAGAAATATTTTGTGTTTGTTGAAAACCCATATTCATATTATTCATATTATAAAAACCTCCTATATTATTATTTGGTTGAAGATTCATATTATTAAATTGTTGATTTAAATTGACAAAATTTGGATTTAAATTCATTGCATTTTGATTTCCCATTACATTAAACATATTATTTTGCTGTTGTTGTTGAACAAAATTAAATCCTCCTATATTATTTTGAGGTTGAGAAGGTGTATTTTGAGTTTGATTAGTAAAATTAAACATCATATTATTATTATTAACATTTTGAGGTTGATTATTTTGATTTCCACCAAACATATTAAATATATTATTATTATTATTAGTATTATTATTAGTATTTTGAGGTTGAGTTGTTGAACTTCCACTGAAAATATCAAATAAATTATTACTATTATTAATATTATTATTATTATTTGTATTTTGAGTTTGAGTATTACTAGTAGTTCCAAAATCAAAGTCAAATCCTAAAGTGTTATTGTTGTTGTTGTCATTTGTATTAGTATCTTTTTGTCCTGGTTTTTTCAAAGATATTCCAGAAGTTTTTGGAATTTCTATTTTTTTTTCTTTATCTTTTTTCTCTTTTTTTTCTCCTTTCTTTTTTTTATTAATTTTCTTCTTTTCTTTTTCTTTTTCTTCTTCTTCTTCTTCCTCTCCATCTTCACTTTCACTACTATCACTTTTATCACTATCACTACTTTCTTTTTTTTTTTTCCTTTCTTTTTTTTCTTTTTTTTTTCTTTTTCTTTTTCTTTTTCTTTTTCTTCACTATCACTTTCACTACTATCGCTTTTATCACTATCACTACTTTCTTCTTTTTTTTTTCCTTTCTTTTTTTTCTTTTTTTTTTCTTTTTCACTATCAGAATCAGATTCTGAATCAGAAGATTTATCCTTTTTTTTATTATCATTATAATTATAATTAGAATATCCATTATAATTATCAGAAGATAATCCACCATAAGAACCAACATTCCCAAAATTTGTATTAGAAACACTATTTACTTTCCCATTATTTCCAACTCCTTCAATTCGACTTCTCCATTTAGAATAATTTTTCCTTTCTTCCATTAATTTATCTTTATCTTCTAATAATTTTAATATTTGTCTTGATTTTTCTCTTACTATTTTATAAAATTATATAAAATTATTTTTACTTGTTTCTCCTTTATCTGATCTATTTTCATCTATATATGAAAAATTATTTAAATTTCTAATTTTTGATGTTTCATTTCTCATTGAATCTGCAAATCTCATTGAACCTGTTTTTAAAATGTGTTCTATTAAAAATAAATCTTTTAATATTTTTCTCCATTTCTCTTTTCGACATAATAATTTTTTTGTACAATGAGCAACAATAATTTCAAAGTCATTACTAAATTAAAAAAAATTAAAAAATAAAAAAAATTTATATATACTAATTTTCTGTTCTTTGAGATATTTCATTTAATAATGAAACATTAGCATGACAATGTTCATTTGACGTAGCTTCTTTTAATTTTCTTTGAAGTTCAGTTTTAGTGAATCTATCTTTTAATTGTCCAACTCCTTTTTTTAATTCTCCTTTAAGAATATTTAAGTAATCCATTTTTTTATAAATAAAATTAATTGACCAAAAGATTATAAAAAATGATTTAAATTTAATTTTTTTCTTCAATGAAAAAAAAAAATAAAAAAACTTAATTTTAAAAAATGTCAGAAAAAGAAAAAGAATACAAAATAGGAAAATATTTAATAAAAAGAACATTAGGAAGAGGAACTTTTGGAAAAGTAAAATTAGGAATATATTTACCAACAAAAGAGAAAGTTGCAATAAAAATATTAGAAAAGAGTAAAATAAGAGAAAAAGATGATGAAATTCGTGTTCAAAGAGAATTTGAAATGTTAACAAAATTTAATCATATTAATTTAATTTTAGTAGCTGAAATTTTTGAAAGTTATGATGCTTTTTATACAGTAATGGAATATTGTGAAGGAGGAGAATTATTTAATTATATAGTTAAAAAGAGAAAATTAAGTGAAGAAGAATCTTCTTTTTTTTATTATCAAATAATAAAAGGATTAGAATATATTCATTCTTTAAATATAGTTCATCGAGATTTAAAACCAGAAAATTTATTATTAACTAGAAATCATATTTTAAAAATCATTGATTTTGGTTTATCAAATTATTTTAATAATAATCAAAATAATTTATTAGTTACTCCTTGTGGAAGTCCTTGTTATGCTTCTCCAGAAATGGTTTCAGGAAAAAAATATAATGGATTTAAAATTGATATTTGGAGTACTGGAATTATTTTATATGCTATGTTATGTGGTTATTTACCTTTTGAAGATAAAGATAATGATTTATTATTTAAAAAAATTTTAGAATGTAAATTAGACTTACCTCATCATTTAAGTTTATTAAGTAAAGATTTAATTAAAAAAATACTTGTTACTAATCCTGATAAAAGAATTACTATTAAAGAAATTAAAAAACATCCTTTTTTTCTCAAAGGAAAAACTCTTTATAAACAAGAATTTTCATTTAGTAATATTCCTTTTGAATTAATTGTTGATTATGATGATAGTGATAATGATTTTTCTTATAAAAATAATAAAACTGAAACTGAAGGAAAAAATGATTATGTTTTGAAAAGTAGAGATTTTAATGCTACTGTTCCTAATGATAATTCACAAATTAATAAAGGAAATATATTATTTGAAGAAAAAAAAAATAACTTAGAAGAAGATAAAATTAAAGAAAATGAAATGAAAAAAAAAGAAGAAAAAGAAAAAGATGAAAAAGAAGAAAAAGAAAAAGAAAAAAAAGAAGAAAAAGAAAAAGAAAAAGAAAAAAAAGAAGAAAAAGAAAAAGAAAAAGAAAAAGAAAAAGAAAAAGAAAAAGAAAAAAAAGAATTATTGAAAATGGAAAATGAAAAAGAAGAAAAATTAAAAAAAAAAGAAATAAGTTTAAGTATAGAAAAAAAAGAGAATAATAAAGAAGAATATAATAAAAATGATAAAATATCAAATAAAAGAAAAATAGAAAATAAAGAAAACCAGAATTTAAAAAATAAAGAAGATACTTATCATAGTTTAGAATCAAAACAATATAAAAGTCATCAAACATCAACAAATTATTATAATAATAAAACAAAATCAGAAGAAATAGAAGAGAGTGAAAAAATAATAAAAACAGAACCAAATATAATAAATGTAGTTCAAAAATTAAAAGAAGAGAGAAAAAAAACAAAAAATAAAAATTCAAACCAAAAAAAAGTAAAATCAAAAAAAAAACCAATAAATTCAACAACAATAACACATACATCATATAATTTAAGTAATATAATTAATTATGAATCAAATTTAAATTCAATGAGAATTCCAATAAATACATTAATAAGAAAACATAATTTAATAACAAAAAGAAAATCAAATATAACAATAAAAAATACTGTTATTAATGTAAATATGTTTCCTCAAAATTCTATTTTAACTTCATTTACAAAAAAAAATAATATTTCAAGACCAAATTCAATAAGTCATAATAATAATAATACTTTATATAATAAAATTAGATCAGAAAGAAAAAAACCAGAATTAAAATTTTATGATTTTGATTCTCCTTTTTCAACTAATTATAATGAAACTATTGTTAAAACTCAAGAAAATTTTCCTATTAAATCTTTTAGAAATGATAATTATAAAAGTAATAATATTAATAATAAAAATAGTAAAATTGGTGAAGGAAAGGTTAAAAAACATAATAAAATTAATTCTTTAAAATTAGGTGATTTTTATAAAAATCATACAAAGAAAAACAAAAAAAATATTAATTCTTTTAATTATAAAAGCTTAAATTCTACCACTAGAAATTCTAAAAAAATCAATTCTTCTAGTCTTGGAAAAAAACAAATTAATGTTAAAGGTATTTTACCTAAGAAAAAAAGTTTTAATATGAAAGATTTATTGATAAAAGATTTATTAAAAAAATTCAAATGAGGTAATTTATTTATTTTTAATTCTTTTTTATTTATATAATTATTTGAATTTCTTTTCATATATTTAATAAAAATAAGTTAATAAAAATTATTAAAAAAAGTAATTATTTAGAGTTTATATTATCTCAAATAACATTCGTTGAAATATTTGTTATATATCTTTAAAATTGAAAAATTTACTATAATTTATTATGAGATATATATTTTTAATGAATATTTGAATAAAAAAAATATTAATTCTTTGATATTGAGTATTGAAAGTAAATTTATATTTACATATTTTAATATTAAAGATTCTTTATTATATTATAAATATTTGAGTATATAATTAATTATTATTTCAAGATATTTCATTAATTTGAAATTTTTGTCTAAAAAAAATTTTTATAAATTAATTAATTAAAAAATAACTTATAACCAAATAAAAAACTCCTTTAAAAAAACTTAATAAAAAAGAAAAAAAAAATGGAAAAAGTATATTCTCACATGTTATCTGAAATTCCAAATTCAGTTGACTTTGATTTCATATCAGTAAAATCAAATTCAATTAGAAAAATAACATTAGACAACACAGCAGATATATCAGTAATATTTCAAATAGATCATGGAGAAGGATTTATATTTTCTCCAAATAAAGGAGTAGTTCCCAAAAATTCAAAATTAGAAATAAATATATCGATAAATCCAAATTTAGCAAATGTGTTAGTAGGAAATGCGAAAATAACATTAGATAATAAAGTTTCAAAAATAATAAAAATGTCTTGTATATCAAAATATCCTAGATTACAATTAAATGTAACTTCTCTTGATTTTGGTGTTATTCAAATTGGAAAATCATTAGAAATGAATTTAATTGTTATTAATGATGAAAGTGTTCCTGCTAATTTTATTATTGAAAAAACTAGTGTTCAACCTGGAAAAAATCCTGAATCTTTTTTTCTTTCTGCTAAAAAAGGAGAAGTTCCTCCAAATTCAAATTTTTTAATTAAAATTAAATATAAACCTTTCTTTCCTAATTATTTCTCTAATGAAACTTATTCTTTAAAAGTTATTGGAGGAAATATAATTAATTTTACTTGTACTGGAAATTGTACTTCACTTAAAACTTGGATTGGAAATAAATATATTAATTTTAAAAGTGTTGAATTAGGAAATCAATTAACAAGATTATTTAGAATTCATAATGATTCTTCTGTTCCAACTGAATTTCAAATATATCATGATAATTCTGGAGTTTTTAAATTTGATCATTTAAATGGAATTATTCCTCCTAAAAGTAATGTTAGAATCAATTTAACTTTTAAACCTTTTGAATGTATTATTTATTATCAAAGAATTTTTGTTCTGATTAAAAATCATAATTTATTAACAATTGATATTTATGGTTCTTGTCATGATTTATTAAATAAAACTCCTCTTTTAGAACAAAAACAAATTGATTTATTTAGATATAAATTATCTAAAGGATTTTATTTACCTGGAAATAAAAATCATTCTGTAGAAAATTCTAAATTAAGTAAAAGTGTTGTATTTAAAGATAATAATACTAAATCTGATAATTTAAATGGTGAAGATGTTTTAATTGATTTTACAAATCCAACTCAATTACATAAAGAAATGTTTTGGCCAACAACTTCAAAATCAAGATTAATATCTCTTGATATTGATTATATAGATTTTAATTATATTGAAGCTGGAACTTGTAGTGAAGGTTATCCTATTCATGTATATAATAATTCAAATGAGAAAATTAAAATTAAATGGCTATTTGATAAACCAATAATAATATCCAATTTAGTAAAAGGATTTAATATATTTAATGTTGAAAGTACTATATTTATTATTCAACCTGAAGAAGGAATCATTTCTCCAAATGGACAAGCTGAATTTAAAGTGTATTTCAAACCAAATAAACCTGAATTTTATTTTTATAGTGATTTACCATGTTTAATAACATTAATGACTCAATATAATAATACCAAGAAAACTTTAAGTAAAAATGCAACAAATAGATTAATGAATATAAACACTAAAAAATTAAGTGAATTTGGTAAAGATATGATTAGTAAATCTGTTGATTTTAATGCATTGTCATCTAGAAATTCAACGTCAAAAAATTTAACAATAAAAACCTCCAATAAAACTAATAATACAAGTTTTTCTTATTTTGATCCTCCAATATCATCATATATAAGTTTAGTAGGTCATTCATTTCCTCCTGGAACACAAATATATATGCCTATATTTGAGTTAACTCCAAAGAAAGAAATTTTTTTCCCTCCTGCAACATTAAATCAAAGTTTATTCCAAACTTTAAAAATCCAAAATAAAAGTGACACTCCATTATATTATAAAATAAATCAAGATTCAAATAATATATTTAAAATACATAAAAGTATAGGATGTATAAAAGCAAATGAATTTAATTTAGTTTGTATTGAATTTTGTCCTAAAGATACAAATGTTTATAGATGGCCTCTTAGAATAATATTTAATCATGATTCAAGTAATATTCATACTATTTTAGTAAATGGATTATGTACTGATCCTATAATTGATTTAGAAGGAATTAAAAAAGAAATATTTTTCCCTCCTTCATATATTGGAATGAAAGTAAAAAAAACAGTAACTTTAAAAAATTTATCACCAATCAAAATTTCCGTTGAGATTGATATTGAACAAAGTGAAAATGGTTTAATTGAAGTTTTTCCAAATTATTTAGAAATGGAAACAAATCAAATAAAAACTTTTAATGTATTTTTAACTCCAAAAGTAAATAAGGAAATAATATCAAAATTAAAATTAACAGCTGAAAGATTATATGATCCTCAGAATGAAAATTATGGTATTTTTAATCCTAAAATAATAAATGAAGAAAATAAGGAAAATAAAAATCAATTTGATAAAAGATCATATAAAAGAGAAATAATAATATTAGGAAAAGGTTCAGATGGAAATTTAACAATAAAACCAGAAGAAATAAACTTTGGAACAGTAAAAGCAGGATTTCATAAAAAATTAACTTTTTCAATTTTTAATCCAACAATAACTAATTTTTATATTAAGTTAATTCCTCAATATAATAATGAAAATAATAATAATCCAACATCAGCAAAAGAAGATATTTCATTTGATTTTATGGAAGGAATGGTAAATTCATTTTGTAAAAAAGAAGTTAATGTTACTTTTAAACCATGTACAAGAGCTTCTATTAATTTTTTAGTTGATATTTTTACTACAAGTAATAGAAAAAATAAAGAAGAACAAAAAAATGAAATTCCTATTCCAGAAGAAAAAAAATGTTCTTTAAAAATTACTGGTCAAGGAGATTATCCTTTAATTAAAATTGTAGATTTAAGAAATAATTTAGTTTCTTCTAGTCAATTATGGAATGATTTTAATGTTGATGAAGCAAATGAAGAATTACAAAAAGAATTAACTCAAGAAGAAATTTATTTTGCTCAAAGTGTTGGAAGTAAAATAGAAAATACAATGAAGAAATTAAAATTAATTAAATTTAATTTTGGAAAACATATTTTCAATAAAAAAGAAGGAAATAAATTTATGGATGTTTATTTAACTTTAAGAAATGAAGGAGGAGTTTCAAGTGAATTTTCATTTAAATTTCCTGATGATACAACAATTAAAAGAGAAATTTGGATGGATCCTGTTGAACCAACTTCAAATGATAAAATTGAATATCATGTTATTAAAGAACATATTTTTTCTATTGAACCTAAAAATAGTAAATTAGAACCTAATGAAACTTGTAATATTAAATTTAGATATAATATTAAAGAAAAAGGACAACATAAATTAAGAATTATTTTCCAAATTATTAATGGAAAACCATTAATTTTTGAATTATTTGCTGAAACTTTAACTGATAAAAATGGATTTTTAAATATTCCTAAAAAAGTTTTAGATTTTAATTATGTTCCTATTGGTTATAATAATTTTATTTGTTCTCCTATTCCTTTAATTAATTCAGGAAAAATTAAAATTAAATATTTTATTAATAACGATGAAATTAATAATTATAATGAAAAAAATGGGAATTTTGAAATATTTAAAATTGATAATAATATAGGAGAAATTGGACCAGGAGATTCAAAATATATTATTGTTTATTATAGACCTTTAACTCCTTCTTCTCATAAAATTGAACTTACTTTAAATTATACTGATGAAGTTAATTTATTTTCTGAAAAACTTATTGTTCAAGGTAAAGGTTATCATCCTTTAATATTTAAACCTCCAATAGAAATTCCTCCTTTTAATAATATGTCAAATAATATTATTTGTAATGAATATAATGGTGAAATGATTCAAAAATGTGGATTTAATATTGAAGAATTAAATTATGGGAAAATATCTCTTGATATTCCTGAAAATAAAACTTTTATATTATATAATTATTCAAAAAGTAATTCTTTTAATTTTGATTTTGTTGAACCTGGTTTTTTAGTTGATGATACTTTAGTAATAACTCCAAATAAAGGATTAATTGAACCTGGAGGATATAAATTAATAAAAGCTGTTTTAACCCCAAAATTATCTTTTAGTAAATATGATGGTGATATTCAAGTTAAAATAACTTGGAATAATAATAATAATGATAATTTAAGAGGAAGTGAAATAATAAAACCAAATCAACTTAATCAATCAATAAATGCAAATATTAATGTTAATATGTCTCAACCTTTAAGTAATTTAATGAAAACAGAAAAACAATTTATTTACTTAAGATTAGTTAAAGATTATATTTTTGAAGATATGGAATATCCTCTACATCAAAAAGAAGAAAGTAATACATGTTTCATAGAAAAAATATTACAAGAACAAGTAAAAAGTATATTAACAGATCCAAAATTTGAAGAAGAATTATTAGAAAAAATAGATGAACAACCTTTATCATTATTTACATGGACCGATAATTCTGAAGTTTCAACACAATCTGATGTTAGAGAAAGATATATAAATAATATTAAAAAAGAAGTAAGTGATAGTTCAGATAATTTAAGTTTTTTCATAAATAAAAGAAATTCTAATTTTGGAAGGAGTGTTAATAGACATCCTAGTAGTGTAACTAAAAATGTTAATAAAGAAGATAGTAGAGTTGAAGATGTTAATTTTAATGAAACAGAAGATGGAGAATTACAAGATAAATATTATAATGATTTAGTTCATAAATATAAATTAAGTATCAATGAAGTTAATGAAAAATTAATTGTAGTTAATGAAGATTCAAGAAAAGTTATTTCTGATGTTATTATGGAAAATACTATTTATAACATTATCAGTGAAGCTGTTTATGGAGAAACTAATTTAACTGAAAAACCAAGAATTTATTTCTTTAATACTAAAAAATAAAAAATTAATTTTTATTTTAACATAAATGTAATAAAAATTCATAAATTTTTTTTTTAAAAAAAAAATAAATTTATTCACTTAAAACAATAATTTAAATAGAAAAAAAATTACTTTATTATTAATAATAAAAATAAAAAATGGAAATAGCAAAAGATGGAGTATCAAAAAATGATTTAATGTTTTTTCAAAACGAAGTTTTAGGAGATATAAAACAAATAGATAATAAATTAACATCAAAATTAGAAGATAAAACTAATGAATTACTGGAAAAAATATTAAACACAGAAAAAAAAATATCATTATTATCTACTCAAATAACAGAATTATTTCATTCATTTGCAAATTCAAAAAGTTTAGAAGATAAAATAAGTCAATTTTCAACATTTAAACAAAAAACAGAACAAACAATTTTTATTCATGATTCAAAAATTCAAGTTTTAGAAAAAGATGTAAATAATTCAATATATAAATATGATAATATTATAACAAATACAATTTTAGTTCCAGGTTTAATTGGTAATTCATGTAAATTTCCTTCTGTAAGAGCTTTTTTAGATTATAGTAATAGAACTTTTAAAGATTTACTTTCTTTTAAAGAAAAAAATATTGTTGATTTAAAATTATATAAAAATAAATTAGAGAATTTAATCCAACAATTTTCAAATCAAATTGAAAATATTCAAAATAAATTTGTTGAATTTGTTTTTAAAAAAATAAATGAATTAGAAATTAAATTATTTGAAAGAATTAAAATTACTGATGATAGAATTGATTTATTAAGACTTGAAAATGGAAAATATGCAAATGAATTAGTTGAAGAAAGTAATAAAATAAAAATTGATTGGGAAAAATTAAATGAATTTGAAAATCATATTAATGATAAGTTAAATAATGAAATTTATCAATTTCAAAATCTAATTAATAATACTAATAAAAAAGTTAAAGATAATCAAAATGAATTTAAATTAATTAAACAAAAATTTACTAAATTAAGTGAATTTATTAAAGATGTAAGATTTAGAAAAAATTTAGGTCAGAATATTCAATCAAAGGAATTTAAAAATTTTTCTAAAAAAATAGATTTTTCAAAAAAACATAAATTAAATGAAACAATTTCAAATGATAGTTTTGATTCACTTCAATTTTATCTTGAAGATGATGAAAAAAATAATTCTCCTAAATCTTCAAGATATACTATTAGGAAAGCTAATTCTTTTTATAAAATTAATGATAAAAAAGAAAATAATGATGTTATTGAACATAAAATTAAAAAGAGTAAAAGAGCTTCAATGTTTAATGTTGCAACTCACTTTAATAAAAAAAAAAAAAATGAGCAAGATAATTTAATTTTAAATATTATTCCTAATGATAATGATAATATTAATATTGATGAATATAAAAAAATTATTTCATTAGAAAATGATTCTTCTTCTCAAATTGAAAGTAAGTCAAAATCATTACAAAGTGAAAAACAAAATGAATCTAATATGAATAATAGTAATATTGATAATAATGATAATAATAATTTTATTATTAATGAAAATGATAATGATAATAATTATATTATTAATGATAATGACAATAATTATATTAATAATAATAATAATAATAATAATAATAATAATAATAATAATAATAATAATAATAATAATAATAATAATAATAATAATAATAATAATAATAATAATAATAATAATAATAATG
>JAEEGL011743713.1_pt1 | contig 12961 bp, 10 predicted proteins | sample 9134231 | NCBI WGS metagenome assembly JAEEGL01 (sample SAMN16246548, study PRJNA631951) | gut metagenome | biome: gut microbiome; feature: rumen; material: fiber-attached | host: Bos | place: Iran: Karaj | collected 2018-10 | reverse complement strand
TTTCCTCTTTCGTGTGGTATGGTGGGACACTTAAATATTTGGTAGTCAAAAAAGAATTCCAAGAAGGCGGACCCCTCCCTTGTCGTGCAACCGACAAAGTTCAGTATCAACTTAGTATAGATTATAAAAGCAATGTGCCCCAGAACTACTTCTGAGGCACATTCCAGAGGTGCGTAGCGGAATCGAACCACTGTGACAGGTTTTGCAGACCTGCGCCTAGCCACTCGGCCAACGCACCGTTGCGGACTGCAAATATAAGGAAAATTCGCGGACTTCCAAACGGGCCTCCCTAAAATGAAGCGAGATTTGAATTCTGCGAAATAATGCGTACTTTTGGACAATGATTAACCGGATGCGTATGAAAAAGGTTTTCCTGTTTGCCCTGATGGGCCTGATGGCTGTTTCCTGCGGCACGGGCAAGTTGTATGTTCCCGACGGGACCGATCCCGGCGAAGAGGAAGTCAACATCGGCTACGTGAAAGTCAAGAAGAAAGATTCGACGGCAGCCACCTCCTCCCTGAATATTCCGCGCGGCACCGGGTATTCCAATATCTATGAGTATCTGCAGGGACGCGTGGCCGGTGTGGATGTCGTCGGCACTTCCATCCGCATCCGCGGCGAGCGTTCCATCAATGGCAGCAACGAGCCGCTTATTATCGTCGACGGCATGGAGACCTCTGACATCAGCAACCTCAGCCCGGACGAGGTGCAGACCATCGATGTGCTCAAGGATGCCGCCACGACCGCCATGTACGGCTCACGCGGCGCCAACGGTGTCATCCTGATCACGACCCGCAACAGCAACAAGTGATCCGCAATATCATCTTCGATTTCGGTGCGGTCCTGGTCGACTGGGATCCGCACCATTTGTATATTCCCTACTTCGGCGACGCGCAGAAGGCCGAATGGTTCCTGACCGAGATCTGCCCCTATGCCTGGAACACCCAGGCGGATGCAGGACGCACCCTGCACGAAATCACGGAAGAACGCGTCTCGCTCTTTCCAGCGTGGGAGCGCGAGATCCGCATGTACTATGGCCGTTGGATTGAGATGATGGGCGGACAGATTCCCGGCATGGAAGAACTCATCCGCGATCTCAAGGCGCGCGGTTACGGAGTCTACGGCCTGACCAACTGGTCGCGTGAGACTTTCCCGCTGGTGCGCGACCGTTATCCGGTCTTCAGCCTGCTGGACGGCTATGTCGTGTCCGGCGAAGAGCGGATCGCGAAACCGGACCCGGCACTCTACCGGATCCTGCTGGAACGATATGGTCTCAAGGGCGGGGAATGTGTGTTCGTCGATGACAATCCGCGCAATGCCGCCGGGGGTGAACCGCTGGGCATCCGCGGACTCGTATTCCACGACGCAGGGCAGATCCGCGCCGAGTTGGAGTGTCTTCTGGGAGAAAGATTATAGCTCGGCCAGGACCGTCTCACAAGCACGGACGGTATCCCCTACCTTCACTTTCACATCAGCGCCAAGCGGTACATACATATCGATGCGCGAACCGAACTTGATGATGCCGCACTGGGCGCCGGCAACGACTGGCATGCCTTCGCGGGCATAGCACACGATGCGGCGGGCGAAACCGCCGGCCAGCTGCTTGAAGAGGATCCGATCGCCGCCGGGCAGACGCAGGCCGACACTGGTGTGTTCATTCTCCTCCGAAGCCTTCGGCGCGAAAGCGAGCAGATGCTTGCCGGGATAATATTTGTAATAAGTCACCTCTCCGTCGGAGGGCCAGAAATTGGCGTGGACGTCGAAGAAATTCATATAGACGGAGATCTGGATGCACTCGGCATCCAGGAATTCGGGTTCGCGGACCCGCTCCACGATGACGACCTTTCCGTCCGCCACCGAGGTGATGGAGCGGGACGTGCCCCCGCGCTTGCGCTCGGGCACGCGGAAAAAAGCCGTCTGCCAGAAGCAGGACCAGGCCGCCAGCGCCGTCAGCGGCCATGCCAGCCAGGGCGTACGGATCCAGTACAGCGCCACGAAAACCACAATGGCACCGATGGCATAGACCAGGGCCAGGGCCCCGATGGAGTCACGGTCGATTCTCATAACAAGCCGAACAAAGACAGATAGATACAAGCCAGCGGAATGGCCACAAGGCTGCTGTCAAAGCGGTCCAGCATTCCGCCGTGGCCGGGGATGCAACGCCCGGAGTCCTTGACGCCGAAATGACGCTTCCACATCGATTCGAAAAGGTCTCCGCAGGTGCTGCCAAGGCTGATCAGCACGCCCAGCACAAGGCAATGGACCAGGCTGAAGGGCAGCCAGGTCAGGAAATGCAGGCCGACCGCCGCACCCACGCAGAATACCATGCCGCCCCAGAATCCCCACCAGGATTTCTTGGGAGAGATCGAAGGAGCGAGCCGGCGGGCACCGGGGCGCTGGCCCAAAGCCGAACCGACACAATAGGCCCCGATATCGGACATCCAGATCAGGATGAAGAACGAGAGCATCAGCCAGCCGTCAAACACTTCTCCGTCCATCATCAGCAGCGGAGACAGGCTGACCGGCAGGGCGATGTACAACAAACCGGCATAGATATAGGAGACATCTCCGAATCCGTCCAGGGACGGAAGGAGCAGACAGCTGGCCGGGATCAGCAGCAGCGGGATCAGGATCAGGGGCAGCCAGTGCAAGGACATGCCGTAAAAGCAATGGCAGGCGACGAGGATAAAGGCCAGGGCGCCCGTCGCCAGGCCCAGCTTCTGCTGGAGCCGGAAACGAGCCCCGAGCGCCATCCGATAGAACTCCTGGAGGGCGACCCAGAGAATGACCGCGAACAGGGCGCCGAAAAGGGCCCTGTCCCAGATAAGACCGAACACCATCACCACGACGAAGGCGATGCCGGTCAGCGTACGTACCCAGAAATTACTCATACGGCAGGGGTTTCCGGCTCTTGTGCGGGCTCCTCCTTGCGGAGCCGCTCTTCGCCGTGCTTGCCGGCCTTGGGGCCGAAGATCTTCTCGATGTCATCGGACATGATGACTTCCTTCTCGATCAGCATTCCGGCCAGCTGGGACAGACCCTCCCAGTTGTCCTGGAGGATCTTGCGGGTCCGTGCAGTGACTTCGTCGATAAGGGCCTTGGCCTCGGCGTCGATCAGCTCCGCGGTCTTCTCGCTATAGGGTTTGGTGAATTCGTAGGAGCCCGTAGCATCATAGAAGGAGAGGTTGCCGACCTTCTCGCTCATGCCGTAGTAGGTCACCATGGCATAGGCCATCTTGGTCATGCGTTCGAAGTCGCTGAGGGCGCCCGTGCAGGGCACGCCATTATTGACCATCTCTTCCGCCACGCGTCCGGCCACCAGACCGCACATCTCGTCCATCATCTCGGACTTGGAGAGGGTCACCTTCTCGTCAGGCAGCATCCAGGTGATGCCCAGGGCCTGGCCACGCGGTATGATGGAGACCTTGAGCACGGGGTCGCAGCCCGGCAGGAGCCAGCCTGCGACGGCATGGCCGGCTTCGTGGAAGGCCGTGAGGCGCTTCTCGTCAGGAGACATGATCGTCTTCTTGCGCTCGATGCCGCCGACCACGCGGTCCACCGCATCGGAGAAATCCTGGTTGTTGATATCGGCCTTGCCCCGGCGGGCGGCCGTGAGGGCGGCTTCGTTGCAGACATTGGCGATGTCGGCACCGGAGAAGCCCGGGGTATTCTTGGCGATCAGGTCGAGGTCGAAGTCTGGCGCGAGCTTGAGCGGCTTGAGGTGGACCTGGAAGATCTCTTTGCGTTCGTTGAGGTCTGGAAGCGTGACGTGGATCTGGCGGTCGAAGCGACCGGCACGCATCAGCGCCTTGTCGAGGATATCGGCGCGGTTGGTCGCTGCGAGGACGATCACGCCGCTGTTGCTACCGAAACCGTCCATCTCGGTCAGGAGCTGGTTGAGGGTGTTCTCGCGCTCATCGTTGGAGGAGAAACCGACATTCTTGCCACGGGCACGGCCCACAGCATCGATCTCGTCGATGAAGACGATGCACGGAGCCTTCTCCTTGGCCTGGGCGAAGAGGTCGCGCACGCGGCTGGCGCCCACACCCACGAACATCTCCACAAAGTCGGAGCCGCTGATGCTGAAGAACGGCACGTCGGCTTCGCCGGCTACGGCCTTGGCCAACAAGGTCTTACCCGTGCCCGGAGGGCCGACGAGCAGCGCACCCTTCGGGATCTTGCCGCCCAGGGCGGTGTATTTCTTGGGGTTCTTGAGGAAGTCCACGATCTCCATCACCTCCTCCTTGGCGCCATAGAGGCCGGCCACATCCTTGAAGGTCACATTGACTTTGTTCTTGTCAGCGAGCTTGCCGGTGGACTTGCCCACGTTGAAGGGGTTCATCCCGCCGCCGGCACCGCCGCCACCGCCACCCATCTGGCGGCCCATTCCGCGGAACATCCAGCTCCAGAGCAAGACGAGCAGCACGAGCGGAAGGACCCACTCCAACACACTGGCCCAGATCTTGGGATCGTTCTCCATCACGACCTTGACCTGTGCGTCAGCGGGCAGTTCGGCATTGAGCGCGGCGAACTCCTGTTCGGGGTCGAACTTGGTGGATACCAGGAAAGTGAAATGCGGGGAGCGGGTCGGGACCTTGCCGTTCGCAAAGCGCCCGGCATACTTGCCCAGCCGGTCGGGCAGGACCGTGACCGTGCCGCTGAAATCATTGCGCACGAAATGGATTTCCTTGACGTCGCCGTCCTGGACCATCTGCCGAACCTCGGGCCACTCGATCTTCTGCGGCGCAGGACCGGCCTGCCGGAATAGCATGAAGCCGATGACCACGAGGAGGAGGATATAGAGCCAGGAGAGATTGATCCGCACAATCTTGGGTTTGCGGGGGTCTGTATTGTTGGGTTTTTGAGGCATCTTCTGTATTTTTGTTGAGCAAATATACGAACAAAAATGACACCAACCGAGCCAGTGTCCCATATTATCTGGTTGGAAACCGCCGATTCGACCAACAGTGCCCTCAGGAGGCATCTGGAGGAGTTTGACAATTTGTCAATCATCGCTGCCAGGGAGCAGACGGCCGGGCGCGGGCAGGGTGACCACACCTGGTTCTCCTCGCCCGGCGCCAACCTTACATTCAGCATCCTTTACCGCTTCGAAGGCTCCTGCCGGCTGGAAGCCGCCGATGCCATCCTGATCACGCAGGTCACGACCCTGGCCATCCGGGACTACCTGCTCTCCCACGGCGTAGAGGCCCGCATCAAGTGGCCCAATGACATCTGGGCGGGCGACCGCAAGATCTGCGGCATCCTCATCGAGAACAGCCTCGAGGGCTCCTCCATCCGCGAGAGCATCGTCGGCATCGGGCTCAATCTCAACGAACGGGACTGGCCCGCCGCTCTCCCCAACCCCGTCTCGCTGTACGAGCTCACGGGGAGGACTTACGAGCCGGAAACAGAATTGCCCAGGCTATCTAAAGCAATCTGCCGCCGGTTCGGCCAACTGGCCTCCACCGACGGCAGGACTGCCCTGCAAGAAGAATTCGGGAAATGTATGTTCAGGCTCCACGGAGAGCCGAAATAGCAGCAGCGGGATCGGCCGCACCGAAGACGGAACTGCCGGCGACGGCCAGGTTGACACCGGCCTCGCGGACCGCTCCGGCATTGCCGGCATTGATGCCACCGTCAATCTCAATGATGGCAGTAGCGCCCCGGCGCTCCACTTCGGCGCGCAGTTCGGCGACGCGGTCAAGGGATTCATAGATGAACTTCTGACCGCCGAATCCGGCGAACACGGACATCACGAGGAAATAGTCGGCCTTGCCGATATACGGGAAGAGCCTGGACACGGGGACATCCGGGTTGATCGCCACGCCGGCCTTCATCCCGAGATCCTGGATCTTCCGGATGAAACGCGATGTGTTGCGGCCGGCGGCCTCCCAATGGAAGGAGCACATCTGCACGCCGTCCTTGGCGACCTTCTCGAACCAGCGCTCCGGATGCACGACCATCAGGTGGACATCCATCGGTGCCGTGGCGATCTTCGCGACCTGGTCGATCACGGAGAAACCGAACGAAATGTTGGGAACGAGCGTGCCGTCCATCACGTCGAGGTGGATGACATCGCCGCAGCGGTTGACCAGCTGGATATCCTTCTCAAGATGGAGGAAATCCGCCGCCAGGATCGAAGGGGCAATCTGAAACATATCGGGGCAGGGTTGGTTGATGCTTAATTGGCGGCCGGGTTGATCATGGCCTCGATGTCCGAGACATACTTCCGGAATACCTTGTCCGTGGCCATGAGGTCGCTGACGGTCGTGCAGGCGTGGAGGACCGTGGCGTGGTCATTGCCGCCGCTCTCCTGGCCAATCGTGGCGAGCGAGCAGTTGGAGATAAGGTTGCGGCTGAGGTACATCGCAATCTGGCGGGCCTGGACGATCTGGCGCTTGCGGGACTTGGATACAAGCTCCTCGCGGCTGATGTTGAAATAATCGCAGACGGAGCGCTGGACCTTGGCTATGTCGATGTCGTGCTTCTCCTCGCCCACCAGTGTCTCGGTGATCGAGGCGGCCAGCTCCATCATCGAGCGGCCGCGCTCCACGGATGCGTGGGCGATCAGCGAGATCAGCGCGCCTTCCAGTTCGCGGAAATTGGTCTTCACACGCGTGGCGAGGAAATCCAGGACCTCGTCCGGGATTTCCACGCCTTCGCGCTCAGCCCGCGAGCGAAGCATCTGCAGGCGGGTCTTGTAATCGGGATGGGACAGCTGCACGGAAAGCCCCCACTTGAATCGGGAGAGCAGGCGCTCCTCGAAATTCTGGAGGTCCACCGGCGCGCGGTCGGAAGTGAAGATCAGCTGCTTGCCACTCTGGTGGAGGTAGTTGAAGATGTTGAAGAAGGCATTCTGGCAGCCATGACCCAGCAGGTCCTGGATGTCATCCACGATCAACACGTCCAACTTCATATAGTACGCCATGAAGTCCGTCAGCTTGTTGAGCACGGACACGGCATGCATATAGGTGGTCTTGAATTCGTTTCCGGTTACATAGAGCACGACCTGGTGCGGGAACCTCTCCTTGATGGCAATACCGATGGCCTGGGCGAGATGGGTCTTGCCGAGACCGGGGCCGCCGAAGATAAACAACGGGTTGAATACCGTCTTGCCGGGGGCGCTGGCGATATCCTGACCAGCCGTCACACCCATCTTGTTGCACGCTCCCTCCACCAGGTTCGCAAAGCAATAGGCCGGGTTGAGCCGGGGGTTGATCTGGACCCTGTGCAGCCCGGGATAGATGAACGGACTGGGATTGGAGGAAGGCTGGGTGTTGACGGTCACTTCGGGGTTGACCGGGGCGGCGGCACGCTGGCCGGCGAGCCGCATCGCGGGTTGGTTCCGCACCGGGCTGACCTTGTAGCAGAGCTGTGCCTCGTCACCGATCACACGGCGGAGCGTCATCCGCAGCACATCCAGGAAGGCCGACTCGACATACTCCTGGAAATAGAGCGACGGGACCTCGAGGGTGAGCTTGGAATCCACGAAAGACACGGCACGGATCGGGCGGAACCACACCTTGAACTGCTGGGGCTCCACGATCTGCGAAATGATTTGCAGACAGTTATTCCAAATCTCGTTATGTCCTTGCGGCTGTGCCATGGATTGGTCAAAAAAAGCATCCGACGGAAATCATCGGATTGCAGTGCAAAGGTGGAGGAAAAAAATGTGAAAAAAACTTTTTTTTAATCTTGACTTTTAATTTTTTTTGACTTAGAATAATGCTGAATGAGGTGCCTTTCTATCCGTTTTTATCTTGATGATTTTCAGCGATTTATAAGTGCGCAACAAGAATAACGCACACGTATTTCGAATAATTACGTATTTAGAGAAATTCTAAATTATTGCATTGCGGTTTTTCGCTGTTGGAAACGTGTGCACGGGCGGAAATAGTGCGTTTCAACAGCTTTTCAATTCACCCGGGCGGCCGTGTCACCGGTAATTTTGACCAGGAACGCATCGGGATATTTCTTGCGGATGGCGGGGAGATGTTTCCGGGCCCCGTCGACCGAATCACTGACCCCGATGTAGTATTTATACAAAGTCCCGCTCTGGATGATCCGGGGCGTGTAGCCGAGGAACTCTCGTGCCTTGGGGTCCATCTTCTTCCGGACCGCGAAGATCTGGACGGCATAGACACTCCCGGCATCACCGGCCTGTCCGGAGACGGCGGGCGAAGGCTGCTCCGCATCAGCGGGCGCCGCCTGGACGGGACGCTCCCCTGCCGGCACCGGCGCATCCAACGAGCCGTCATAGATCTCCTTGTATTCCTTGAAGGCCTGGAAAATCCTCTCGGCCAGTTTGTCGCGGCTGGACTTCTGGCGGAGGGCGGCCAGGTCGGTGTCGTTGGAGATGAATCCCAGTTCGAGCAGGACGGCGGGCATCGCCGTGCGCCAGAGGACCAGGAACGGATCCTGGGAGACTCCGCGGTCCGTCTTGATCGGACCGCCCTTGAGATGCTTCTGAGCCAGCTGAGCGAAGCGGATACTCTGCTCGAGGTTGGCATTCTGCATCAGGTTCATGAAGATATAGGACTCGGGATCGTTGGGGTCGAACCCGCCGTAGGTGGTCGTGTAGTCGTCTTCGAGGAGGATCACGGAGTTCTCACGGCGCACGATTTCCATGTTGCCGGCGTAGAGGTCCCGGTTCTTGCTGCTGGACTGGCCGAGCACATGGACGGAGAATCCGTTGGGGCCCGTCTTGGCAATGGAATTGATATGGACGGAGATGAACAGGTTGGCCTCGGCCTTATTGGCGATGTCGGCGCGGTCATTGAGCGTGATGTACCGGTCATCCGAGCGGGTCAGTATCACCTTGACATCGGGATAACTGGCGCGGATTTTGTCGGCAAGCGTCCGGGAGATGTCGAGCACGAAGGTCTTCTCGTAGTTCTTCTTGTCGCGACTGATGGCACCGGCGTCCTTCCCGCCGTGGCCGGGGTCGATGACAACCGTGGAGAGCCGGAGTTTATCTCCGGCATGAAGAGCCACGCAAATAAGTGCGGCAAGGAGGAGGCTGATTGTTCGTTTCAAAAAATGTCGTAATTTTGTAGGTTATTGCAAATATAGGAAAAAAGCTCCATTTGAAGAAGGGCACCGTCATATTTTATTGCCTGTTGTCGCTGATCCTCCTGACGCTCGCCGCGCCGGAGGCGGCGGCGCAGCTTCGCCGCAACCGCCGCACCGGCACGGTCTACGGCACGCGGGTGGAGAAGGAGGTCCGCCAGGTCCTCCCCGATTCCGCCACGCTGGCCCGCCGCGACTCTCTGCACATCGTGGATTCGCTGCGGAAGGCAGACTCCGTGGCCCTGCTTGCCAAGAGCTCCCTCGAATTCCCTGCCTTCTCCAGCGCCGCCGATTCGATCGTCAGCGACTTCTCGGGCGGGCGGCGCCTGATCTACTACTACGGAGAAACCCATGTCAAGTATCAGGATATGGAGCTGACGGCCAACTACATGGAGTACGACATGAACACCGGTACGGTCTATGCCCGGGGCGTCTACGACTCCCTCGCAGGTGAGTGGACCGGCCGCCCGGTCATGACGCAGGGCGCCCAGACCTACAACATGGAGGAGGTCCGCTATAATTTCGACACCCGCAAGGCCCGCATCCGCAACATGATCACGACCGAGGACGAGGGCATCCTGCATGGCCGGGACATCAAGATGATGGACGACCACTCCATCAACATGTCCCACGGCCAGTACACGGTCTGCGACGCCGACCATCCCCACTACTACATCGACATGAGCATGGGCAAGGTCATCAGCCAGACCAAGACAACCGTTTTCGGCCCGGCGCACCTGGTCATCGAGGATGTCCACCTCCCCTTCGTCGGCATCCCCTTCGGGTTCATCCCCAAGCGGCCCCAGCGTGCCACCGGTCTGCTGATGCCGACCTTCGGCGAAGAGGAAGCGCGCGGATTCTTCATGCGAGACCTGGGCATGTATTTCGTCTTCGGCGACCATCTCGACCTGTCCGTGACCGGAGATTATTTCACCCTGGGTTCCTGGGGCGTCGATGTCAACTCCCGCTATCGGGTCAACTACAAGTTCAACGGCAGCCTCTCCTTCAACTTCTCCCACGACCAGACGGGAGAGAAAGGCACGCCGGAGTTCTACTCGACCCGCAACTTCGGTCTGCGCTGGACGCACTCGCAGGACTCCAAGGCCCATCCGGGAACGACATTCAGCGCCTCCGTCAACTTCCAGAGCCCGTCCAACAGCCGGTATAACTCCCGCAGCGTCAACGAGGCGATCCAGAACCAGGTGTCCTCGTCCGTCTCCTACGCACACAATTGGAATGGCCGCTTCAACCTCAGCATCAACGCCCTGCACAGCCAGAACTCCCGGGACTCCTCCTACACCTTCACCCTGCCGAACATCAGTTTCTCGATGAGCACGATCTACCCCTTCAAGCAGAAGAACCGGGTGGGCAAGGAGCGCTTCTACGAGAAGATATCGTTCGGCTACAGCACGGCCCTGCAGAACAAGATCAACTTCAAGGCTTCCGAGTTCGCCCTGAACAGTTCGATGCTGGACCGTTTCCAGAACGGCATGACGCACAACTTCAACATCGGCCTGCCGAATTTCCAGATACTCAAGTACATCAGTTTCGCCCCATCTGTCTCATACGGGCAGAACTGGTTCTTCCGCAAGAGCGAATACTTCTACAATCCCGAGACCGACGAGGTCGAGAAGCAGGTCGGGCGCCAGTTCGGCACACTGGGCATCACCCAGAACTATTCCGTCAGCGCCTCGATGTCCACACGCCTCTACGGCATGTTCAACTTCGGAAGCCACCACAAGATCCAGGCGATCCGGCATGTCATCTCCCCTTCGGTATCCATGTCGTGGAGCCCTGACAAAGCCACTTATGCCAACGGCTACCGCACCCTGGAATATACCGACGCCGAAGGAAACGCCAAGACCTACCAGTACAACATCTACGAAGGCCAGATGTACTCTCCGCCCGGCCGGGGCGAGTCCGCTACGGCCTCCCTGTCCATCGGCAACAACCTCGAAGCCAAGGTGCGGGACTATGCCGACACCACCGGCACGGGCACCAAGAAGGTCAAGCTGATCGACCAGCTGACACTCAACACCGGCTACAATTTCCTGGCTGACTCGCTCAAGATGAGCACCATCTCCATGAGCATGTCCACGACGCTGTTCGGCAAGGTCACCATCAGCGCCAGCGCCGGTTTCGACCCGTACGCCATCAACGAGAACAACGTCCGTTACAACCGGTTCGCCATCACCCGCGGACAGGGCCTGGCGCGCCTGACCAACTTCTCCGCCTCCGCCTCCTACTCCCTGACGGGCAAGGGCAAGATGAACGGCTACGACGGCACCGGCGCGGACGGCCGCGGCAGTTCCGGTGCGGCCAATGTCTACCAGCGGATCTACTACCACCCCGTGACCGGAGAATACATCCCCGAGGGCTGGCTCTATTATACCAATCCGGACGTCCCCTGGTCGGTCAACTTCAATACCAGTTTCAGCCTGATGCGCGCCTACGCCTTCGACAAGGAGGCCATGAAACTCCGGGGTACCAACAGGGTCACGGCGACGATCAATGCATCCGGCAACATCAAGCTGACGCCCAAGATGTCCATCAACATGAGTTCCGGCTTCGACTTCGTGGCCAAACAGATCACCACGACCAGCATCAGCGCCACCTACGACCTGCACTGCTTCAACATTTCCGTGTCGTGGATCCCGACCGGCAAATGGAAGTCCTACAGCTTCCGCATCGCGGCCAACGCCGCCGCCCTGGCCGACCTGCTCCGCTTCAAGAAAAGCGACAGCTATTGGGATAATTGATTTTTATTCGTATATTTGCACTCGTCAAACCCCCGGCATTCGCCGGTATTAATTTTTCCATATGCTACACAACCTGTTCGAGCTGAGCGAAATGAACAGAGAGCAGCTCGAGACCATTGCCGGCGACCTCAAGATCAAAGGCATCAAGAAACTGGACAACGAAAACCTAGCTTACCAAATCCTGGACGCCGAAGCCCGCGAGGAGTCCGTCAAGCCCACCCCTGCGACCGATAAACCGAAGGCCCGCCGGGGTCGTCCGCCCAAGAGCAAATCCACGGAAGCCGAAGCGGCCAAGCCGGAAAAAACCGATAAACCCGAGACTCCGAAGACGCCCGCCCCGGAGGCGAAAGCCGCACCGGAGCAGCCGGCTTCGGCAGACGCGTCCGAAACCCCTGCACCCAAGAAGCGCGGCCGCAAGCCCGGCGCCAAGAAGGCTGCCGAAACTCCCAAGGAAGTTGCCCAGCAGCCTGCGGCGAGTCCCAAAAAGGAGGAGCCGGCCCAGCCTGCTGAGCAGCCCAAGGCAACTCCGGAGGCCCCTGCCGCTCCCAATAATACCCCGGCGCAGCCCAAGCAGCAGCAACCTCAGCAACAACAGCAACAACAGCGTCAGGGCCAGCAGCAGGGCGGCCAGCAGCGCCAACGCTTCCAGGGCAACCAGCAGCCTTTCCAGCGCCCGCGCGTGCCGGAGTTCGAAGGCACGGTCGTGGCGACCGGTGTGCTGGAGATCATGCCCGATGGCTACGGTTTCCTCCGCTCCTCCGACTACAACTACCTCAATTCGCCGGACGACATCTACGTCTCCCAGCAGCAGATCAAGTTCAACGCGCTCAAGAGCGGCGACACCGTGACCGGTGAGATCCGCCCGCCGCGCGAGGGCGACAAGTATTTCCCGCTCGTGCGGATCCTCTCCGTCAACGGCCGGAGCATCGAGTTCATCCGCGACCGTGTGCCCTTCGACTTCCTCACTCCCCTCTTCCCTGACCAGAAGTTCAACCTCACCGGCGGCGCCAGCAACAAAGACATCAGTTGCCGCATCGTCGATATGTTCGCCCCGATCGGCAAGGGCCAGCGTATGCTGATCGTCTCTCCGCCGAAGGCTGGTAAGACCTTGCTCCTCAAGAGCATCGCCAACG
>JAEEGL010809315.1_pt1 | contig 12961 bp, 10 predicted proteins | sample 9134231 | NCBI WGS metagenome assembly JAEEGL01 (sample SAMN16246548, study PRJNA631951) | gut metagenome | biome: gut microbiome; feature: rumen; material: fiber-attached | host: Bos | place: Iran: Karaj | collected 2018-10 | reverse complement strand
TCGTCCTCGAGTGCACCGGCTTCTACACATCCAAGGAGAAGTCCCAGGCGCACATCGATGCAGGCGCAAAGAAGGTCGTCATTTCTGCTCCGGCAGGCAACGATCTGCCCACCATCGTGTTCTCCGTCAACGAGAACACCCTGACCAAGGATGACACCATCATCTCCGCAGCATCCTGCACCACCAACTGCCTCGCTCCGATGGCAAAGGCTCTGAATGACTATGCTCCGATCCAGTCCGGTATCATGAGCACCATTCACGCTTACACCGGCGACCAGATGATCCTCGACGGTCCGCACCGCAAGGGTGACCTCCGCCGTGCACGCGCAGGCGCTGCCAACATCGTTCCGAACTCCACCGGTGCTGCAAAGGCGATCGGTCTGGTCATTCCGGAGCTGAACGGCAAGCTCATCGGCTCTGCACAGCGCGTTCCGGTCCCGACCGGCTCCACCACCATCCTGACCGCTGTTGTCAAGGGCACCGACATCACCAAGGAGAGCGTCAACGCTGCCATCAAGGCTGTTGCGAACACCGCTTCCTTCGGCTACAACGATGAGCCGATCGTCTCCTCGGATGTCATCGGCATGACCTACGGCTCTCTGTTCGATGCAACCCAGACGATGGTCGCAAAGATCGCTGACGATCTCTTTGAGGTGCAGGTCGTTTCGTGGTATGACAACGAGAACTCCTACACCAGCCAGATGGTCCGCACCATCAAGTATTTCGCAGAGCTGGACAAGGCAAACCTCGACGACTGATTCCAAGCAATCCGAAACAGAACGCCCGCTGTACTCCGGTACGGCGGGCGGTTTTTATTGTGCACTTCTCGTTTCCCAAACATGGCACACCGGAAAAAAGGTAGGAGGGAGGAGGGAGGAAGGTGCAAAAGAATAAAGAAGAAAGAATAATAGCGGTATCCGCTTGCGCGGATGGATTTGAATGGGCTTCGCCCGAACCCGCTGATACAGCAGAAGAAGTGACGGAACAACTCCTCACTTCTCACTCCTCACTCCTAACTCGACCTCCTACCTACTAACCGCTAACCGCAAAGCCGTATTGGGTGACAAAATCAGGCAGATAGGAAATGCGCCTGCCCGAAACCGCCGAAAGAACATGCCCCTGACGCGGCACATCGAGCGTCAGCGCGTATGCCGCGAGCAGCTGGTGATCGGCGTGAAAGCTGCGGTTTGCGGCGCTGTCGCCGTAGCGCGGGTCGCCGAGCACCGGGCAGTGAAGTGCCGCCATCTGTGCGCGGATCTGATGCGTGCGCCCGGTGTGCAGCGTCACGCGCAGCAGCGCAAGACCGTCATGCTTTTGCAGCAGCTCGTATTCGGTCACGATGCGCCGAAAGCCCTCCCGCGGCGCGCCTGCGATCTCCGCGGACTGCCCCGGTTCGCGCCGGTGATAGGCGGTCACGGTGTCATGCGCTTTCGGCGGGATGCCCGCGGTGATGCACAGATATTGCTTCTGCACGCTGCCGTTGCGGATGAGCGCGTTGACCTCGCGCAGCGAGGCGGCGGTTTTTGCACCGATCACCAAGCCCTCGGTGTTGCGGTCAAGACGGTTGCAGAGCGCCGGTGTAAAGCTCTGCTCCTGCGCCGGATCGTATTCGCCCTTCTGCGCAAGAAAATACAAAAACCGCGCGATCAGCGTGTCGCTGCTGCCCTTGCCGTCGGCGTGCACCGGCAGATTCAGCGGCTTTTTCATCACCGCGATCTGCGCGTCCTCATAGCAGATCACCGGCGGGGGCAGTGCCCGGAGCGCTGTGCGCTGTGCCGGTTCGAAGCAGTCGTCCGGCAGATAGACCGCGAGCGTATCGCCGCACTGCAGAACCGTTTCCGGCGGGATGCGCCTGCCGTTCTGCTTCACATCGCGCCTGCGGAATGCCTTATACAGCAGCGACTGCGGCAGCTTCGGGCATGCCTTGCGCAGGAATTTGTCCGCGCGCTGCCCCGCGTCGTTTTCGCCGATCAGAAATTCTTTCATGCGATCACCTCACCAGTGCAGTCTGATATTCCGCTGCATCACAAACTCCGGCAGCATGCTCCGATAGAGCGCAAGATAGTCCTGCTTCAATGCGTCAGCGTCCGGCACCGGTTCGCTGCTCAGCAGCAGCAGACGGTATTCCGCGCCGAACACCAGTGCGGTCCTGCCGGTATCGGTGCAGCCGTTCCGCTCATAAAAATGCAGCCTGCGCGTCCGGACGGCTCTTTCCGCGTCGTCCTGCGCAAAGTCGGGGTTCTCCGATTCAATGAGAATGCGTTCATCCTGCTGCAGGTTATCCCGCAGCTGCCTGAGAAACCGGCTTCCGATGCCCTGTCCGCGGCGAGCGGCACCGACCGCGAAATAATCGAGCAGCAGCACGCTGCCGCTCCGCAGCAGAAAGGCATATCCCGCCATTTCATCGCCCGCGAACATCCCCGTACAGGCGTAGATGCCGCGCTTCACCGCATCGCGGATCATGCGCAGCGGCTTCAGCTCGTTCGGCGGGAAATCGCGCTTCATTTGCTGCCGATAGGTTTCCGTCAGCTCGCTGTCGGTCAGCGCGCGGAATGTGTAACGGTCATTTTCCATAGCATTCTCCCGAAAAATGTTGCACAGTGTAACATTCTGTGCTATGATGTTGTCATAATAGGCAGAGGGCGAAGAAAGGAGGCGATCCGATGGACGACAGCGAACTGACCGCATTATTCGTGCAGCAGAGCGAGCGCGCGATCGCTCTGGCGCAGCAGAAATACGGCAGCCTGTGCCGTCGGCTTGCCGAGCGCATCCTCGGGAACAGCGAGGACGCCGAGGAATGCCTCAACGATATGTGGCTGCATGCTTGGCGTGCGATTCCGGAAAACCCGCCCGACAATCTGCCGGGCTTTCTCTCAACGCTGACGCGCCGCATCGCCCTCAACCGGCTGAAATTGAACAACCGGCTCATGCGCGGCGGCGGACAGGTCCCGGCGGTGCTGGAGGAGCTCAGCGCGTGCATTCCCGCGCCCGATTCGGTCGAGGCGGAAATTGACCGGCGGCAGTTTCTCGAATCGCTCACGCGCTTTCTCGATACGCTCCCGCACGATGCCCGCGTGATCTTTGTGCGGCGTTACTGGTACCTGAACACGACCGCGGAGATCGCAGAGGCATATCAGATGAGCGACGGCAAGGTGCGTGTCACGCTGACGCGCACGCGCAGAAAGCTCAAAGCATTTTTAGAAAAGGAGGAATTCCTATGAAGAATACAGATATGCTCGAATGGTTGACCGATCTGGACGGGCGCTTTCTCACAGAGGCAGAGCAGCCCGCAATCAGGGTGACGCACAGGCGCCGCAGGCTCGTGCCCGCGCTGATCGCGGCGGCAGCGGCGGTCGTGTGCATGACCGCAGGCGTGTCCGCATCCCTCTCCCGCAACACCGACCTGCTGACAAAGTGGTTCGGCAAGGACGCGGAAAGCTCGCTCAGCGCACTGCCCGAGCCGAAGGTATACGAAAACGGTCAGGTGCGCGTCACGGTGGAGACCGAACTGGACGACGGCATCAATCATATGCTGCTTGTTTCGATCGAAACGCCGGACGGTGAGCCCTATCAGGCGCCGCTCTATGACTGGCAGGATGTCGAGGGCAATCCGATCAGACTGCAGCAGAGCATAATGACATACGGCTATGACGCTGTGCATCACGGATTCAGTTCGATCGGTCAGATCACCGAGTTCGGCGGATTCGACTTCAGACGCAGCCCGGAGGATCACTCCGAAACGCCGGACGGAACGATACCGGAGTACCGGCTCGGCAGCTATATGGCAATCCGGATTCCGTATGCACAGTTTGATGAAGGGGACTTCTCATTCAAGCTCATGTTCCGGAACATGGAGGGAACAGAGATCGACATTGACGACCCGGACGATAACCCGTTTGCAGGCATTTCGATCCCCGTTCACAAGGGGCAGAATACAGAATGTGCGGTCTACCGCGCAGAAAACGGCAACGAATGCCGGCTCTCCTGCTTCGAGCTGACTGTGCTTGACCGAAATGCCGCCAATATCGCGGAGCTGCACTGGGATACAAGCGGCGGCATTGTGCTGATCAAAACGGACGGCAGCCGCAAAGAACTCGACTGGCGCGACACACACGGCGCAATCGGTGAATATCTTGAACCGGGTATTTATTCCGAAGTCCCGCTCGGCACGTTCACAGACACTGACAGTGTGCAGGCTGTCGAGCTCGGCGGCGTCCTCTACGAGAAGCAGTGAACAGATACAGCAATCCCCCTGTGAATGCGCAGGGGGATCATTCTGCTTATTTCGCCTTCGTCGCGACCTCGGTGATGAGCTTCGTGAACACCTCGTCGAGCGGCAGGCAGCCCAACTCCCCTTCCTTGCGGGAGCGCACGGTCACGCCGTTTGCCGCGACCTCGTTGTCGCCGATGATCAGCATATACGGAATGCGGTCGATGCGGGCATTCTTGATCTTCGTGCCGATGTTCTCGTCCTTCGCATCGACGGTCACGCGCATGCCTGCCTGCGTCAGTCTGTCGGCGAATGCCTGCGCGTAGGCATTGTGCTCCTCGCCGATCGGCAGCAGACGCACCTGCTCCGGTGCGAGCCACAGCGGCATCACGCCCGCAAACTTCTCGATCATGTAGGCAAGCGTGCGCTCGTAGCAGCCGAGGCTGGTTCTGTGAATGATATACGGCAGCTTCTTCTGACCGTCCTTGTCGATATAGTACATGCCGAAGCGCTCCGCGAGCAGCATGTCGATCTGGATCGTGACCAGCGTATCCTCCTTGCCGAACACGTTCTTATACTGCACATCGAGCTTCGGACCGTAGAACGCCGCCTCGTCGATGCCGATTGTGTACTCCACGCCGAGATCGTCGAGGATCTTCTTCATCGTCGCCTGTGCGAGCTCCCACTGCTCCGCGGTGCCCTCGTACTTGTTCTTCGGGTTTGCCGGGTCCCACTGCGAGAAGCGGAAGGTGCAGTCCTCGAGCAGACCGACCGTATCGAGCATGTACTTCGCCATTTCAAGGCAGAAGCTGAATTCCTGCTCGAGCTGATCGGGGCGCAGAATGAAGTGGCCCTCGGAGATCGTGAACTGCCGCACGCGGATCAGACCGTGCATCTCGCCGGAATCCTCGTTGCGGAAGAGCGTCGAGGTCTCGGTCAGGCGCATCGGCAGCTCCTTATAGGTGCGCTGCTTGTTGAGATAGACCTGATACTGGAACGGGCAGGTCATCGGGCGGAGCGCAAAGCACTCCTTCTCCTCGTCGTGCGGGTCGCCCATGATGAACATGCCGTCGAGATAGTGATCCCAGTGACCGGAGATCTTGTAGAGGTCGCGCTTCGCAAAGAGCGGGGTCTTTGTGAGCTGGCAGCCCTTCGACTGCTCGTAGTCCTCGACCCAGCGCTGCAGCAGCTGAATGACTCTTGCGCCCTTCGGCAGCAGGATCGGCAGACCCTGCCCGATATAATCGACGGTCGTGAAATAGCCGAGCTCGCGCCCGAGCTTGTTGTGATCGCGCTTTTTCGCCTCCTCGAGCATGTCAAGATGCTCCTTGAGCTGCTCTTTCTTCGGGAAGGCGATGCCGTAGATGCGCGTGAGCTGGCGGTTGTTCTGGTCGCCCTTCCAGTAGGCGCCGGTGCAGGAGGTCAGCTTGAACGCCTTGACCAGCCCCGTCGCAAAGAGGTGCGGACCGACGCAGAGGTCAATATACTCGCCCTGCCGGTAGAAGCTGATGGTCTCGCCCTCGGGCAGCTCCTCGATCAGCTCGACCTTGTAGCTTTCGCCGCGCTCCTGCATGAGCTTCACGGCTTCGGCTCTCTCCAGCGTGAAGCGCTCAATGCGCAGATTCTCCTTGACGATCTTCTTCATCTCCGCCTCGAGCGCGGTCAGCGTGTCGGCGTTGAAGGGCTTTTCCGTGTCGAAATCGTAGTAGAAGCCCCTGTCGATCGCCGGACCGATCGTCAGCTTTGTCTCCGGGTAGAGGCGCTTGACTGCCTGCGCGAGAATATGCGCCGCGGTGTGGTTGAAGACATGTCTGCCCTCCTCGTCCTCGAAGGTCAGCAGCTTCACCTCAGCGTCCGCGGCGATCTCCGCGGTCAGGTCTGCGGGCTGACCGTTGACCAGCGCCGCGATGTGCTCTCTGGCGATGACGCCCGCTTCCTTCGCGGCGTCATAGACCGTGACCGGTGCGGCGCTCTCAAACACGGCGCCGTCTGCAAATGTGATTTTCATAAGAATCCCTCCGTCGTGATTTTGGTTCGGAATACGAAAAAAACGCACCCCGAACAGCATGACCTGTCCGGGGTGCGGCTTGCTCCTGATGCAAACGCGCACGGTTCCACCCGAGCGTTTCCTCATTCCCATTGTCCTCCGCAGCATAGGTGGTACCGCAAATGAGATCACCGGATGCCTTTCAGCGAATCGGCATCCTCTCTGTCAGATGAGCGCCCGTTTGCGACATGTCCTCTGCTTTCTGACGCGAAAGCCTCTGATTACTTCCATTATACGCTCTTTCGCGTGCGAAAGTCAAGCGAAAAACGGCATTTCGGCATTTTGCACAAAATTGTCGCTCATTCCAGCTCGAATGCGCCGGTATAGAGCTGATAGTAGGTGCCCTTCTGTGCGATCAGCGCGTCGTGGCTGCCGCGCTCAATGATTCTGCCGTGATCGAGCACCATGATGACGTCGGAGTTTTTGACGGTCGAAAGACGGTGCGCAATGACAAAGACCGTTCTGCCCTTCATCAGCGCATCCATGCCCTTCTGCACGATCGCCTCGGTGCGCGTGTCGATCGAGGAGGTCGCCTCGTCGAGGATCATGACAGGCGGGTCGGCAACGGCAGCGCGCGCGATCGCGATGAGCTGGCGCTGTCCCTGCGAGAGATTCGCGCCGTTTCCGGTCAGCATCGTGTCATAGCCCTCGGGCAGCCGCGTGATGAAATCGTCGGCGCCTGCAAGCCTTGCAGCCTCGCGGCATTCGTCGTCGGTCGCCTCGAGCCGCCCGTAGCGGATATTCTCCATGACCGTGCCGGTGAAGAGGTTGGTCTCCTGCAGCACGATGCCGAGCGAGCGGCGGAGGTCCTGCTTCTTGATCTTGTTGATGTTGATACCGTCGTAGCGGATCTTGCCGTCTGCGATATCGTAGAAGCGGTTGATCAGGTTCGTGATGGTCGTTTTGCCCGCGCCGGTCGCGCCGACAAATGCGACCTTCTGCCCGGGCTTTGCAAAGACCGTGACGTCGTGGAGCACCGGCTTGCCCTCCTCATAGGCGAAGTCGACGCCGTCGAGCGTCACATCGCCGCGCAGGGGCGTATAGGTGACGGTGCCGTCCGCGCTGTGCGGGTGCTTCCATGCCCAATGATGCGTACGGTCGGTCGTTTCGGTGATATTGCCGTTCTCGTCGGTCGCCGCGTTGACAAGCGTGACATAGCCGTTGTCCGCCTCGGGCTGTTCGTCCATCAGGGCAAAGACGCGCTCTGCGCCGGCAACTGCCATGACGATCGAATTGATCTGCTGGGTGACCTGATTGAGATTGCCCATGAACTGCTTGGTCATATTGAGGAACGGCACGACGATATCAATGCTCAGGGCGAGCCCGGAGATTGACAGGTTCTTCGCACCGCAGAGCAGCAACGCGCCGCCGACCGTCGCGATCACAACGTAGAGGATATTGCCGATGTTCATGATGATCGGACCGAGCGCGTTTGCATAGGCATGTGCACGGTAGCTGTCCTCATAGAGCGCATCGTTGATTGCGTCAAAATTCTTCTGGCTCTGTTCCTCGTGGCAGAATACCTGCACGACCTTCTGCCCGTTCATCATCTCCTGCACATAGCCCTCCGTCTTCGCAACGGACTTCTGCTGGCGGACGAAGTATTTCGCCGAGCCTGCGCCGATCTTTCCGGAGACAACGAGCATCAGCAGCACGCCCGCAACGACGACCAGCGTCAGCCAGAGGCTGTACCAGAGCATGATCGCGAACACAAAGCACACGACCGCACCCGCCTGCAAAATCTGCGGGACAGACTGCGAAATGAGCTGGCGCATCGTGTCGAGGTCGTTCGTGTAATAGCTCATGATATCGCCGTGCTGGTGCGTATCGAAGAAGCGGATCGGCAGATTCTGCATGCCGTCGAAGAGCCGCTGCCGCATCTTGTTCAGAAAGCCCTGCGTCATCACGGCGATCAGCTGCTGATAGAGTGTCATCGCGGCGAGCGAGATCAGATACAGCACGATCAGGATGCCGACCATCGGCAGGATCTTCTGCTTTGCGGCCGACCAGTCGCCGCTCTCCGTATAGACCCCGACCTGTGCGAGCACCTTCTGCAGGAACACCGCCGGAATGGACGAGGCAGCGGATGCAAACAGGATGCACGCGACCGTGACCGGCAGCAGCACCGGGTAAAACTCGCGGAGCATCTTCAGGATGCGGGCTATGGATTTGAAGGCATCGCCCTTGGAACGGGGTGCGCCGTAGCCATTGGTGTTACGCGGCATCGCCGTCACCTCCGTTCGTCTGCTGCTCATAGACCTCCCTGTAGATCGGGCTGGTTTCCATGAGCTCTACATGCGTGCCCTGTGCGGCGATCTTTCCGCCGTCGAGCACGAGGATGATATCGGCATCCTGCACGGACGCGACGCGCTGTGCAATGATGATCTTCGTGGTGTCGGGGATGTACTCCTTGAAGCCCGCGCGGATGAACGCGTCGGTCTTTGTGTCGACCGCACTGGTCGAGTCGTCCAGAATCAGGATCTTCGGCTTTTTCAGCAGCGCGCGCGCAATGCAGAGGCGCTGCTTCTGTCCGCCGGAGACATTTGTGCCGCCCTGCTCGATGTGCGTATCGTAGCCGTCAGGGAAGGATACGACAAACTCATGCGCCTGCGCGAGCCTGCATGCCTGCTCGAGCTCCTCGTCGGTCGCGTCGGGATTGCCCCAGCGCAGATTCTCCCTGATCGTTCCGGAAAAGAGCTCATTCTTCTGCAGCACCATTGCGACGCTGTCACGCAGGGTTTTCAGGTCATATTCGCGGACATCCCTGCCGCCGACGCGCACCGCGCCCGCCGTCACGTCATAGAGCCGCGGAATCAGCTGCACGAGCGAGGATTTGCTCGAGCCCGTGCCGCCGAGAATGCCGACCGTCGCGCCGGAGGGAATGTGCAGGTCGATGCCCGAGAGCGCGTCCTTCTTCGCCTTCTGCGAATATTTGAAGCTGACGCCGTCGAAATCGACCGAGCCGTCCGACACCTCCGTGACAGGGTTCTCGGGGTTGTGAATGGTCGGCTCCTCATCAAGCACCTCGGAAATGCGGCGGATGGACTCAGCGGACATGGTCAGCATGACATAGATCATCGAGAGCATCATCAGCTGCATCAGCACCTGAAAGCCGTAGGTCAGCATCGAGGACATTTCGCCCACATTGATCAGGCTGCCCCGGTTCTCGATCACGAGCTTTGAGCCGACCGAGAGGATGAATGCCATATTGAAGTAAATGCAGACCTGCATGATCGGACCGTTCAGCGCAACAATGCGCTCTGCCTTCGTGAAGTCGACGCAGATATCGTCGGACGCCCTGCGGAATTTCTGCTTCTCGTATTCCTCGCGCGAAAACCCCTTGACGACACGCATCCCGCGGACATTCTCCTCGATCGACTCATTCAGCCGGTCATATTTCTTGAAAACGCGGCGGAAAGCAGGCATTGCGAATTTCGCGATCAGCAGCAGACCGCATGCGAGCACCGGGATCACAAAGACAAAGGTCGCAGCCAGCATGCCGCCCATGTAGAACGCCATCACGATCGAAAAGACCAGCATCAGCGGCGCACGCAGCGCAATGCGGATCATCATCATGAACGCCATCTGCACATTGTTGATATCGGTCGTCAGACGGGTGACCAGCGAGGAGGTCGAGAATTTGTCGATATTCGCAAAGGAGAACCGCTGCACGCGCGAAAAAATATCGTGGCGGACATTCTTCGCAAAGCCCGCAGAAGCCTTCGAGCAGGTGAAGCCCGCCAAGCCGCCGCACGCGAGCGAAATGACCGTCATCACGAACAGCAGCAGACCGGTGCGCAGCAGAAAGCTCATTTCCACGCCCGCACTGACATGGTTGACCAGCTTCGCCGTGATAAACGGGATAATTGCCTCGATCACCGCCTCCAGCGCGATGAAGAAAAAGGTCAGGTACATCGGCTTCTTGTATTCCCGCAAACATCGGGAGACCGTTTTGAACATGTTCCTATTGCTCCTTTCCGGAAGCGGACAGCCTGTCGGCATTCGCCCGGATCCTGTTGAGATAACCGCGCAGCGCGGCGAGCTCCTCCGCCGAGAAGCCGTCGGTCAGCTGCTGCTCGACGCGCAGATTGTCCTCGCTGCACTTTGTAAGATAGAGCCTTGCGTGCTCAGTCAGCACGATGATCTTGAGGCGGTCGTCGCCCGGTGCGCGCACGCGCGTCACGAGGTCGTTTTCCTCCATGATCTTGAGCAGCTTGGAGACTGCCGAGCGCGACAGCGAAAGCTCCCGCTCCAGATCGCGCTGGCAGAGCCTGCGGTCGGCGTTGTCGGCGAGATAGCCCAGCAGCCAGCCGTGCATGCCGGTGATCTTGTCGAGCTCCTGCTTCACGGGCAGGCGGTCAAAATACTTCCGTATCCCGCAGCTGATCGCGAGAAGCTGCCTTGTAATTTCGGTATCCATCCGATACACAGCTCCAGTCGGGTTCGATTTGTTTCCGAAGAAACAGTTTCCCAAGAAACAGTATACAGCAGAATGCCAAAAAAGTCAAGTGAAAATTTGGTGATAACGACAGTGATTTTGTCAGAGTGTGTCGAGAATGCGCCGTGCAACATACACACCGCTTGCCGACGCATGGGAGAGCGAGTGCGTCACGCCGGAGCAGTCGCCGATGACATAGAGCCCGCTGTGGCAGGTTTCGAGGTTATTGTCAATCTCAACCTCCATATTGTAGAACTTGACCTCGACGCCGTAGAGCAGCGTATCCGCATTTGCGGTGCCGGGCGCGATCTTGTCAAGCGCATAGATCATCTCGATGATGCTGTCGAGAATGCGCTTGGGAATCACGAGCGACAGATCGCCCGGTGTCGCCGCCAGTGTCGGCACAACGGTGCTCTCCGCAATGCGCGAGGCATTGCTGCGCCGCCCGCGGATCAGATCGCCGAAGCGCTGGACCATCACGCCGCCGCCGAGCATATTGGACAGCCGCGCGATGCTCTCGCCGTAGCCGTTGGAATCCCTGAACGGCTCTGAGAAATGCTTGCTGACGAGCAGCGCAAAATTTGTATTGTCGGTGTGCAGCTTCGGATCCTCGTAGCTGTGCCCGTTGACCGTGACGATGCCGTTGGTGTTCTCGTTGACGACGACGCCGTGCGGATTCATGCAGAAGGTGCGCACAAGGTCCTCGAACTGCTTGGTGCGGTAGACGATCTTGCTCTCATAGAGCTCGTCGGTCAGGTGCGAGAACACCGCCGCAGGCAGCTCCACGCGCACGCCGATATCGACCCGGTTGGAGCGCGTCGGGATCTGCAGCGCCGAGCAGACGGTTTCCATCCACTTGCTGCCGCTGCGCCCGACCGAGATCACGCATCTGCGCCCGGAAAAGCTCCTGTCGCCGGCAGTCAGCACATAGCCGTCGTCGGTCTTGGAGACGCCGGTGATCTCCGTGCGGAAGTGGAAATCGACCTTGTCCTTCAGCTCGTCATAGAGCCGCTGCAGCACGATATAGTTGATATCCGTGCCGAGATGCCGCACCTGCGCATCGAGCAGATGGAGGTCGTTCTCAAAGCATTTTTTCTTGATCGCCGTGTTCGCCGTCGAATAGAGCTTCGTGCCCTCGCCGCCGTGGTCGAGGTTGATCTGATCGACATAGCGCATCAGCGACAGCGCCTCATCACGCCCGATGTACGCATAGAGTGTGCCGCCGAACTGATTCGTGATATTGTATTTGCCGTCAGAGAATGCACCCGCGCCGCCAAAGCCATTCATGATCGCGCAGGTCTTGCATCCGATGCACGATTTGACCTTTTTCCCGTCAATCGGACATTTGCGCTTATCGAGCGGATTGCCCGATTCAAACACACCGATCTTCAGGCTGCAGTCTGCCTGACAGAGCTCATACGCCGTAAAAATACCGCCCGGACCCGCGCCGACGATCAGGACATCATAATCCATATTTTTCATTCCTTTCAGCAGCAGACGCTGCATTCTGATTATATCATAAGCCCGCCGTGAATGTCAAGAAGCAAGCAGAAACGCGCGGGAGAATGGCTGCTCAGTCACAACAACGAAAGCCATCGAACATTGCCGCAGGCAATTTCATCCGACAGGATTTCACTTTGCAACAGCGCAATTTCACCCGCCGGACAGCGGATATTATTGAAAAAGCACCTGCCGGAAGGCAAGTGCTTTTACAGAATGGGCCATCAGGGACTCGAACCCGGGACCGACCGGTTATGAGCCGGGAGCTCTAACCAACTGAGCTAATGGCCCGAATAAAAGGAAATCGCCAGAGAGAAGCCTCTCTGGCGGGATGCCGGCATCGATCTATTTTCCCGGGCCGTCTCCAGCCAAGTATCTTCGACGTGAATGAGCTTAACTTCCGTGTTCGGAATGGGAACGGGTGGGACCTCATTGCCATAAACACCGACTTTTTTCCTCTCAGGGAGTACCCTGAAAACTGAACAGCAAGTGCGGAGAAAGAATCAGAATACGAAGGAAAAGCCCTCGACCGATTAGTATGCGCTGGCTGAACATGTCACCATGCTTACACCTTGCACCTATCTACCTCATAGTCTTTGAGGGGTCTTACTCGTTTGAAACGATGGGATATCTTGTCTTGAGGGCGGCTTCACGCTTAGATGCTTTCAGCGTTTATCCGTTCCGTACATAGCTGCCCAGCCGTGCCACTGGCGTGACAACTGGTGCACCAGAGGTACGTCCATCCCGGTCCTCTCGTACTAGGGAC
>JAEEGL010574830.1_pt1 | contig 12961 bp, 10 predicted proteins | sample 9134231 | NCBI WGS metagenome assembly JAEEGL01 (sample SAMN16246548, study PRJNA631951) | gut metagenome | biome: gut microbiome; feature: rumen; material: fiber-attached | host: Bos | place: Iran: Karaj | collected 2018-10 | reverse complement strand
TGTTAATCCGTTTTATGTTGCAAAGATAAGAAAAAAAAGGGAGTAAATTCTTCGAATGGAAGTAAATTTTTTCAAATGGGAGTTAATCCTTCGGATGGGAGTTATTTTTTCAAATGGAAGTTAATCCTGCGGATGGAAGTTAAAAAGGGAAAAGACATGTTCTCAAGCGGCTAGGGCATCAAAGACAGCAAGAGGGCGAAGCCTGAAGACAAAACGTATTTTGGTTTTATTTCATGAACTTTGTGGACGACAGTCTTGCAAATGATTCTGTAGTTGTTGGTTTGACCGTGCCACACCAGTCAAAAGTGCGGTCGAGACAACCACAAAACCAGCCGAAAACAGTCGGGCGATGTGCGGTTTCTTTTTAGACGCTTTCATAAACTTCAGTAATTTTATTCATCTTTCAACATTTTTTTGTAACTTTGCATTTTTTGAGGATATTCAACTCCCATATGAAAAATTAACTCCCAATTAATTATGGCTCAGAAATATTGTACTGTTTGCGGAAAACCAGTTTCCGATCAAGATAAGGTGTGCCCCAACTGCGGTGCATGGAATCTCGGACAGAAAACGACCGACGACACCTCCAACACCGTAAAAGCAAACGATGTCAGCCTCAAGAGGATTCTCATTCCGCTCATTGTGCTGATTGCGCTCGTTGTGTTCGTGATAAAGGTACCGATTTCAAACAAGGGCATTGGCGCCTCTGCTGCCACGCCGGATTCTATTGCCCAGGCTGACATGGAGAATCGGGAGGAGGCTGAGGCCGACGCACCGGCTGCCGCTGTGGAAGAGCAGAACGGAGCAAAGGAGTCACCTCAGGCAGAGGAAAAACCGACGGACACACCTTCTGTCGCCGGCACATACAAAGGAAAAATTGTAACTCCCACCACCATCCGTCTTAAGCAGGAAGGAAACCGCATCTTCGGCACAATCCGCTACACCAAATTCGACTCGCCGGCACTCGACATCTCCGGCACCGTGGATCCCGACGGCACCTTCGAACTTAAGGAATACGACGAGAACCGCAAGCAGTCGGGTCGTATCACCGGCACCATCAAAGGAAACACCATGTCCGGCAAGTTTTACAACCCCAAACGCGACACCACCACCAGTTTCGAACTGAACAAGGAATAGAAGTTTTAGTGTGATCCGACGTGTACAGCCACTTCGGACGCGACAGCTATTTCGTTTCTCGCATTGGCTTGGCTCTGCGTTCGCTGCTCCAGAATCTTTTCTCCTTTTAGTCGTTCAGCATGGGTAGACTTGCCATTGGACTCATTTGCGGAACGTATCTGAACGTACGACCAGTAGGAGCTGACGTTTTCTTACGTCAGGCAGCATAGACATCTCTGAATCGCATAATGGCAACTGGCAATAAAACAATCCGTTGACACTAAATCCCGAATAACTAAATAATCATTATACAAACAAAATGAAAAAAACCTTTTTGATAATGCTTTGCATCGCATGCATGATGCCATGCATGTCGTGTGCGAACAAGGAGAAAAGCCCGCTTGCAGAAACGGGAGACGAAAGGGAAGACGAGCAAAGCGGTCCCGACAGCCTGTCGATTCTGGTGGCTGGCGACCTGATGCAACATAGCCCGCAAATCAATGCCGCCCTCACAAAAAACGGCTATAACTATGACGCCTGTTTTGAACTGGTAAAACCCGTCATCAGCGACGCAGACATAGCCATCGCGAATTTCGAGGTGACACTTGGCGGCCCTCCCTATAAGGGCTATCCCTGCTTCTCGGCTCCTGACGAGTATCTGCAAGGCATCCTCAACGCGGGATTCGACGTGCTGACCACAGGCAACAACCACTGTCTCGACTCACGCCAGAAAGGACTGGAACGGACCATTCAAATAATGGACTCGCTGAAAGTACCACATCTGGGCACATACAAAGACTCTCTGGAGCGCTCCAAGAACTACCCGCTGCTTATTGAGAAGAACGGGTTCAGGGTGGTGTTGCTGAACTTCACCTATGCCACAAACGGCCTGCGGGTGACAAAGCCGAATATCGTGAACTATATCGACACGGTGCAGATTGCAGACGACATAGCCAAAGCGAAGACGATGCAGCCCGATATGCTCATCGCCATACCCCACTGGGGAATCGAATATGCGCTTACACCCAACAAGCCGGACCGCGAGCTCGCCGACTGGCTCTTCGCCAAAGGGGTGGACCATATCATCGGCGGACACCCGCACGTGCTGCAACCGATGGAACGGCGCAACGCGACAGCAGCGAACGGCGGCAACGTGCTCGTCTATTCTCTCGGCAACTATATCTCGAACCAGTATAAAGACAATACAGTGGGCGGAGCGATGGTGAGGCTCGACTTCGTGAAGCAAGACGGCAAGGTAAAACTCGTGAATTGTGGCTATATGCTCACTTACTGCTCACGTCCCCAAAGCTCAGGCAAGAAAAACTACAGAATCGTTCCGGTGGAAATGGACAGCGTGCTCAACCAGCAGGACCGCAACATCCGCGACAAATTCCTCAGGACTGCAAACAACCTCTTCGACAAGCACAACGTGAATTTCGGAAAATACAAAAAAACATCTAAATAAAACCGTAACACCCCGTCAACAAATCAAACCCACAATAAACGATGAAACATTTACCCTTATTATTGATTCTGTTTGCAGCTGCTTGTCTGACAGGTTGTAAGGACCAGAAAAAGGCTGAAAATGCCAGTGATTCAACAGAGGGGGCCGACAGCATCATGTTACCAGTAGGACCTAAGGAGATGAAAGAAATTTACGACTCCCTGCAGCAAGACAGCCTCTATTTCAATCATCATTTCTCTGACCGCGGACTGAAGCTAATCCATGGCTTTAATTGTGAAGACGAAGAGGGTATGACAGAAGACTCAAAATGGTTCTTCCATGTATGGGCAAACAAAGCCGAACTTGAGACTGAGTCGTTTCCTGAAATTACCCACTTCATTACAAAGTCGGATGATGCTGTAGGACTGGTTTTAGGTGTTTATGCCGAAGACACACATGTGGAGTTGTCTGTTTTCAGTGAGCAGGCAAAATCAGCATTGATTAGCCTGTTGGCAAAGGACGGATTTGTGGAGAAAGAACCAGGCAACTACGTGTCGGAAAAAGGAGACACAATCAGTCACGGCAATAAATTCAGTTTTAGTCTGACCCCGACTGGCAATTCTCAATACACGCTGGCTTGTAACGAAGAAAAGCCCATAGAAGAACATGAATTGGTGGACAACACAGCAGACATTTCTTTTGAATACCCGTTAGAAGAATAAGCTGCTCGATGTTATCGTCTTGTCTTCTTGCCATCATTCCCTAAACACTAATTTTTCGTGCAAGCGAGCACAGAGCCGAACCGAGCTTGCCGAGCACAACCGATATCAGCGATGCTAAACTCTAAACACCAAACAATGAAACACCTACCTTTATTATTCGTTCTGGCTGTGGCAACTTGCCTGACGGGCTGCAAAGACCAGCAAAAGACCGAGACCAACAACAACAGCGAGCCCTCCTTGTTGGATCCTCTGGAACCAGTGAAACCAGTTCAGAAGGTCGACAGCATCGTGTTTCCTCTCAGTCCTGAGGAAATCTCCGAGATTTATGACTCGATGGTCACAGACAGCCTGTATATCAACCATCATTTCGCCGACCGCGGGATGGAGCTGGTGATGACTGAAAATTACGAAGATGCTGTTGATACGGTGATGCGCGACCGATGCTACCTCCACGAATGGGCTTATCATGCACAGCTTGACACTGCCCTCTTCCCGAATGTCAGATATTTCGATTCGGACTTTGAGGACGGATTCGGTCTGTCGCTGGAAAACCTTGACGACCGCAGGCATATCGTCATCAACCTGTTCAGTGCCCATGCTAAGGACCTGTTCGCTGATTTAATCACCAAGGCAGGCTATACGCATCAATTCACTGACAGCCTCAATGAGGATGAAAACGGCAATAAATCACTCTACAACACAGTCACATACTACCACAAAGAAAATGACGAGTTCCCCGACCCGTTTTTCACCATCCTCAACATCAACGGCTCAAAATATCAGGTGACATTTGAGCAATACATTGACGAACCGATGCCAGACTAATTAAGAGTAATCAAACAATTAGATATAAATAAAGACAAGAATATCGAGCGATTGGAGCGTCAGCTGACCAAGGTCCGTGAAGAGAATAAAAAGTTGAAATCCGATGTCCGTAAAGACAACATCAGGTAGAAGCCATAAGACAAATCATTTTTTGTTTAAAGACTAATCCTTTATTCAAATAATCCTAAATCATAGAACTAAAACGTCAGCGTTCTTGATTTGTCATCGTTTTCGGTGATGTTGACGCGGACGGTCTCGTCGGGGAGTAAATCCTCTATGAGTTCGGGCCATTCCATCAGACAGAGACATCCGCTGTCGACATACTCGTAGAAACCAATGTCGAGCACCTCCTCAGGCCTTCGGATACGGTAGAAATCGAAATGATAGACCGGTTCCCCAGCCCCGGACATATATTCGTTGACGATGGCAAACGTAGGTGAGTTGATGACATCCGTCACCCCCAACTCCTCACATACCGCCTTGATGAAAGTGGTCTTCCCCACCCCCATCTTACCATAAAAAGCAACAACCGTGCGGTTGCCCAAAGCAGCGACAAACTCCTTTGCCACCGCGCTGATTTCATCAAGATTATTGATTCGTAATTCCACCACAAATATTTTCGATTTACAAATTGAATATTTACTTTTTTTGCTACGAGAAGGTAAATAATTAGAAAACCTCCTAAACTATAAACTACAAACTCTTATGTTTGCTCTGTAGTGTGACTAGCGGAATGAGCATCTCCTCCATGCTGATGCCTCCATGCTGGAAGGTATTGCGGTAGTAGGAGACGTAATAGTTGTAGTTGTTAGGATAAGCGAAGAAAGAGTCGTTCTTCGCGAAGATATAAGTCGTTGAGATGTTTGGAGCGGGCAGGAATGCCTGCGTCGGGTTCTTCACCGCATACACATCCTTTGTGTTGTACGACAGGTTTTTGCCGAACTTATACCTGAGGTTCGTGTTGGTGTTACGGTCGCCGATGACCTTCGTGGGTGTGTTCACACGGATGGAGCCATGGTCGGTGGTGATGACGATTTTCGCGTCAGTGCCGGCCAGCGCCTCAAAAAGTTCCCAGACTGGGGAATGCCTGAACCACGAGGCGGTGATGCTTCGGTATGCCACCTCGTCGGAAGCCAGTTCCCTGACCATTGTCGATTCTGTACGTGCGTGCGAGAGCATGTCGATGAAATTGACGACAATGACATTAAGTTGTTTGGCGCTGAGCTGCCTGAACTGGTTGACGAGCTTCTCGGTGTCGGCAGAGTGGTTGAGCTTGTAATAGGAGAAAGTCTCCTTACGCCGGAACCGCTCCAGCTGCTTACGGATAAGCGGCTCCTCGTTGAGGTTCTTTCCCTCCTCAGCATCCTCGTCCACCCACAAGTCGGGATACATGTCGGCAATCTGCTTGGGCATCAGCCCTGAGAAGATGGCGTTACGCGCATATTGGGTGGCGGTTGGAAGAATCGACACATAAAGCTCCTCGTCGAACGAGAAGCGGTCGGCGAGCTCGCGACTGATAATCCGCCACTGATCATATCTGAAGTTATCGAATACGATGAGATACACCTGGTTGCCCCCGCTGAGCAAGGGAAATATTTTCTTCTTGAAGATGTCGGGGCTAAGCAGGGGCCGGTCGGACGGGTTGTCAATCCAACTCTGATAGTTTTTCGACACATATTTGGCAAAACCCTGGTTCGCCTCTGCTTTCTGCATCTTGAGCATCTCTGTCATCGGACTGTTGGCATCGGCAAGCTCCAACTCCCAGAACACCAACCTCTTATACACCTCCATCCATTCCTCCAGGCTGTAGGAGTCATTGATTTGCATGCCGAGCTTGCTGAAATTCTGCTGATAGTTGGTGTTCGTCACCTCCGACTCGATGGCTTTCTTGTGGAGGTGCTTCTTCATTGTAAGCAAAATCTGGCTGGGGTTAACCGGCTTGATGAGATAATCGGCGATTTTGGAGCCGATGGCCTGGTCCATGATGTTCTCCTCCTCGCTCTTGGTGACCATCACAACGGGGATGGCGTCGTTCAGCTCCTTGATGCGTGAGAGGGTCTCCAAACCAGTCAGTCCGGGCATATTCTCATCGAGCAGAATGAGGTCGATGTCGTTGTTCTGACATATGTCGAGCGCATCCTGACCGTTGGTGGCCTCAATCACCTTGTAGCCTTTCTTCTCCAAAAAAATGATGTAGGGCTTGAGCAACTCTATCTCGTCGTCCACCCACAACAAAATTCCGTTATTCTGCATGCGGCTTGTTAGTTGTTAGTTTGTAGTTTATAGTTTTTAGTGGATTTGATTTGTGGATGGGTTTTGTACGGTTTTATTTTAGACGCACCACGGCGCGTCTCTACAGGCTGTACGGTTATTTTATGCGTTGGTGGGGATTTGAAGAGGTTCCAATTCCGAGGGATTAAACTTCCATTCGCAGAATTAACTCCATCCGAAGGATTAACTCCCAAATTAGAAGATATAATCCTCATCGTCTTCGTCGTCCCAGTTTTCGTTTTTGTTGTCGTCAACACGATTCTGATTGTTATCCTCGTCGTCGAAGTCCTCGACATGACCGTCCCACTCTTCGTCATCCTTCTGCTGATTATCCACTTTCGTGTCCTCATCATCGAAGTTCTCCACATTGCCGTCCCACTCTTCCTGCTTCTGCTTCTGCTCTTCTGCCTGTTTCTTTTCTTCTGCTTGACGCTGCTGTTCTGCTTGACGCTCCTCCTCGGCCTTGCGTTCCTCCTCAGCCTGACGCTGCTGCTCGGCCTGACGCTGCTGCTCAGCACGACGTTGTTCTTCAGCCTTACGTTCCTCTTCAGCCTTGCGTTCCTCCTCGTGCTTGTCCTCAATGTCGAAATCGTCGAAGAACTCACCACGCTCCTCAAGCTGGTTGTCCTGCTGCTTCTCCGGCTCATCGTCGAAGTCATCAAAGAACTCACCACGGTCGGTATCCTGATTATTCTGTTGATTGTTCTGGTCGTCTATATCATCGAGATACTGTCCACGGTCGGTATCCTGGTTTTCCTGCTGCTTCTCTGGCTCATCAAAGTCGTCGAGATACTTGCCCACGCCATCTTCCTGGCTGTCGGACTTTCCGTCGCCCTCCTGACCGTCGGAGAAGTCAACATTGCCATCGAATCCTTCTTGCTCCTGACCTTCCTCTTTCTGTTTCTCCTCCTCTTTCTGGTCGGACTCCTCCACCTGCTTCTGCACCGGCTCGTTGAGCAGGTTCTCATCGTATTCAGGCAGCTTATCCTCCGTGTAGGTCTCATCATAGAAGTCGAAGTAGTCTGTGAAACTGAGCCCACGGTTGGTTATGAGCTTGAGGTCGTGGTCGGAAATGATGAACCACTTCAGCCCTTCCATCTTGTAAGCCATCTCCTCGTCGGTCTCCATCTTACGCATATAGATATACGCCTCGTCGTAGTTGAGGAACGGCCGCACCTGCAGCATGTCGATTCCGTCGCCAATCTCGATGTTGATATCGAAATTGCGGACAGGGAAATTCATGAAGTTATAGCGTGCCATCTCATAGAGGAGCTGGTTTTCATTCAAGCTGTTATGCTCGTAAGCCACAACGAAGATATGGATATCGTCGCGTTTGGCAGTGAACGCCGTGTCGGCAAGTGCAGAGTCGCCCTCAATCAGGAATCCGGCCCGGCGGTCCCACACAGAGCCCATCTCCATCTTTCCGCTCGTGAGAATACGTCCTTCGCGCACACCCTTGATATAAAGTCCGGCAAGCTCGCTGACGGTGCTCTTCGGGTATTTATCCACGATTCCTTTCATGAGGTTCAGGAACTCGCTCCTGCCTCCCAGCTCGAGCTGGCTCATCGCCTCGAGGAACATGAATCGAGCCTTGTTGGCTCCCTCAGGATACCGCTCCTGTGCAGCCTGCGACTGAGCTACGACCGCCCGGAAATCGTTTGCCTTGAATGCCTCATACACCGACTGATACATAGAGTCTTCCTCAGCCACGCCATGGATAGCCTTGTAGTTGAACAACGGATCGGATATGATTTTCCCATGCTCATTGTCGGGATACTCTGTGATTAGCCGGTTCTTGTAGTCGTCCGCCTCGTAGGTCTTTCCCTGCCGCGCATAGAGCTGGAACATGTTATAGTATAGCTCGTCCTTATGCTCAAACTCAGGGAAGTCGGTGAGCACACGGTTGAACGCCTTCTCTGCGAGGTCGAAATTCTCCATCCTGTCCTTAAAAACGATTCCGGAGTTATACAGGCCATCGACGAGCAACTTATTCGACGCCTCCATCTGCTCATCTGTGAGCGGTATGTCCTTGAGATAGTATTCGGGGCGGTGAGGGTCTTTCTCGTATTCGGCCTGCTTCTCCCGGGCTGCCTTCTCCTCCTCTGAGAGTTGCTCTGCGCCCTCGCCTCCAGCATCTTTACCTCCGGCGCCCTCAGCCCCTTCGGCGCCGCCTTCCGGAGAGGCATTGCCTCCCGGTCCGCCGCCACCGGCTTTTCCGCCCTGCTGACCTTCGGCACCGCCTTTGCCGCCTTCGCCGCTTTCATCGCCTTCGCCCTTGTCCTCACCGTCGTCGCCGCCCTCCTCGTCGTCGCCCTCGGTATCCTGCTCATCCGACTCGTCGGCAAGCACTGTCTTGTTGGACCGCCGCCAGTCGTCCGCCAGCTCACGGTTACCCCATTTCTTGATGAACTCCGCCTTACCGGTCTCCACAGCTGATGAGTTATAGAAATACCATAACCCCGCCTGCTGTGAGTTGGGATTGAGCAGCGGGTTGTTAGCGGCATTGCGCTGGGTGGCAATCTGGGGGTTGTTCGCAGCATTTGCGGCAGCGGCAGCTTTCTTTGCCTCCTCTTTCTCTTTTTTCTTTACCTCTTCGATTATCTTCTTGATCACCTCCATACGCTGAACGGAGTCCATGCGGGCAAGCGTCTGCAAGCTGTCCTGCAGCTCCACAGCAGAGGCATGCGGATAAAGCTCTTCCAGAATTTTGGTGCGCTCATCCACCTCGTTGTAGTTCTCGCGCTCCTTGTCGAACAGTCCCAAGGCACCGGCATAACATTCCTTCGCCTTCACAAACTTCTCCTGCTGCCAGTAAAGCTCACCGAGATGCAGCCACACCACACCTTTCTCCACACCGTTGCGCGTGCTTTTCTCCACGCCGTCCTTGTATGCCCATTCGGCATGCAGCGTGTCTTTCTGAGCCAGGTAGATATTACCTATGGCATAATAGACCTGGTCGAGATATTCCTTGTTTTTCGGATTTCTCGCCATCGCCTTCAGCCTGCGAATCATACGCTTGCTGTCGCCCGACGACATCACCTCGGTCATCTTGACACGGGCATTGAACGCCAGTTCGTATGGAGGATTCTTTCCTGGCACCTTCTTAAACGCCTTATATGCCTCGGCATTGTTTCCGATGGCATGATAGAGTTGTCCGAGGAGGAAGTACATACGCGCCTTCTGATAGGAGCCCTGTGCCTTACGGATGGCGTTTTTCAAGTTGGGGATAGCCTCGGCATACTGCTTCTCACCAATCTGACAGTCGGCGAGAATGGCATCCCTCACTGGCAGCAGTCGCTCGGGAATACTGTCGCGACCAGCCCGGGTGAGCAGGTCTTCAGCATCGTAATACCATTTGAGTTCGGCATAGCACTTGGCTTCGAGAATCCTGGCCTTTGCAATGATATTAGGCTTGCTGAAATATAGACGCTGGATGTATGCGAAAGTGGATGCCGCCTCCATGTAGTCACCCTTATGGAACTGCGCCTCGCCCATAAGAAACCAAGCCTTATAGAGGAAGGGGTTGTATTCCTTCTGGCTCATCCATATTTTCTCCTTCGCTGATTTCCGGCTCTTTCCGTTGCTTTTCGCTTGTGGCCTGGCTGTGATGCTGTGCTGCCGGATGGTTTTCTTACACTTCTCGATGGTGCGGTCGAAATTCGACTTTCCAAGCGACACGGTGTTCTTGTTGGCAGTCATGAAAAGCGGAATCAGCTCAGTGTAGTTATCCTTGTTGCCTGTGCGCTGCGCCTCAATACCGTCGATATAAGCCATATGGCCGTTATAATAGGTGTTATAACGAGCCTTAAACGACTGGATTCGACGAGTCAGCGGCGTGTTCTTCTTCGACGAACACGCTGCCATAATCACAATCAGCATCAGTGACAGGATGACAGGAAATATTTTTCGCATACATATATAACGATAAAAGGAGGAAAATATTTTAATGAAGAATGATGAATTCTTATAAGTGAATAGTGAAAAGTGTAGTTACTTTTGATGACGGGTAGTGTATGAATAATTAAAATCCGAAAACATCGATAAAGAATCAAAATTCAAGGTAACTTTGCAGAAAAGAAAACGAAGATAATTCTGCGAATGGAAGTTAATTTTTTAAATTGGAGTTAAATTCCTTCGGAATTGGAGTTAATTCTACGAATGGAAGTAAAAACAACCGCAATCAACCCCTCAACAAATCAAACCCTCTAAAAACTATAAACTATAAACTACAAACTAACTTCTGCGGTCGGCGATAATCATGAGGACCTCGTCGCGCAGGCCATCGGGCAGATTGACACCTCGAAGCTGCAGACTTCTTACCCATCCGGCTACCTCCTCATCCCGCATGGTGTAAAGAATCTCACGGAACTCCTCCTCGGCATCGCTGTCGTATTCCCCGGATTCTATCCCCCTGAAACGGTCGAGCTCCTCATCATCATAGTATTCGATTTCCTTGCTCACCGCTGCAAGCAGACTCTCTTTCTCGCACACCTCGTGCTGTCCGCAACATTCCATGTCGTTAATCTGCTGAATCGACGGCAATTCCTTGATCTCACCCGATTTCAGCTTTTTCTGTAAATTATGGTTCCTGATGGCACCGGCAATCATGGCAATCACACCAATAATAATAAGAGATAATGCGAGGTAGAACATTATGTTTTAATTAAAAATTAATAATTTATAATTAATAATTATATTCTTCTGCAAAAATGGGTTTTATAGCCCTGCGGACGAAAGTTATAGCCCAGCAAGACAGGAAGAGAAAGTGGAAGTGTGCAGAATGATCGGAGTTTTCCGGATAATCAGAATTATCAGGCCAAAAACTAAATCTTGAATCCGGCGGTCTGAAGGTCGGTCCAGAAACGGGGGTAGGATTTGGTAACAACCTCCGGATGGTTGATAGTGATAGACGGTTGTTTCAGAGCGCAAGGCGCGAACGCCATCGCCATACGGTGGTCATCGTAGGTGTCGATGGACACAGCAGCCAGTTCATCATCGGTCATTGTCCGCCGTTTCCCATCCCAGCGGAGCTCACAATCGTTGACGGTCTGGATTTCAAACCCCAACTTAGCCAGTTCCGTCTGAAGGGCAGTCAGCCGGTCGGTCTCCTTGATTTTTAGTGTTGACAGCCCTGTGAACAAGAAAGGGACCCCCATGAAGCAACAAGTGACGACGAGGGTCTGAGCAAGATCCGGTTGGCAGACGAAGTCATATTCAAAAAGATCCACACAGTCGCCCGTTTTGGACAATCTCACACAGGAATTGCCATCAGCTGTGACCATAAAATCGGTGGTGACACCGAGGTTTTCAAATATATCTGCGACTGCTGAATCACCCTGAAGACTGTCTGCGAAGAGATTCGGAAGGAAGACCGCGGTATTCCTGTCGCACAAAGCGAGCATCTCATACCAATAACTTGCAGCGCTCCAGTCTGCCTCCACCACATAATTTTGTTTCAGGTAGCCCCCAGGTTCCACACGGACTGATACAGGCGATGTCCATTCTACCTTGGCTCCGAACCGGCGCATCAGCGATATGGTCATGTCGATATATGGCCTTGAGATAATGTTGCCCGTGAGTTGGAGTGTAAGTCCACTGAGCAGATAAGGCGCTATCATCAGCAAAGCGGAAATATACTGCGAGCTGACATCACCACGAAGGGTGAGCGTTCCTCCCTGAAGCCTGTTGTTCCCTTTAATGCTCAAAGGCGGAAAACCATCTTTCTCCATATAGGTGATATCTGCTCCAAGGGCACGCAGGGCATCAACCAAAACGCTGATTGGACGGTTTTTCATCCTTTCCGAACCAGTGATGATATGCTCACCATCGGTGACAGAAAGGAGCGCAGTGGAAAAGCGCATGGCAGTGCCGGCTGCTCCTATGTCGATAGTATGAGGCATGTCGGTAAGCCATCGAATCATCACATTCGTGTCGTCACAGTCAGAAACATTTACTGGAAGATCAGAATTTCCGGACAACGTATTGATAATCAACACCCTGTTTGAAATACTCTTTGAAGAAGGAAGAGAAATCCGAACGTTCTCATTCAAAAATTCGCAGGATATATTCATGCTATTACATAACTTTCTTCAAAGTTAGGGAAAAAAAATGAAAGAAAAAAGATTTTAATGAAGAATGATGAATGAAGAATTGATTAAAGTGAAGAGTGAATAGTGAATAGTGAAAAGTGTATTTACTTTTGATGATGAAATGAAGAATAAAGAAACCTGAGATTAAGCGAGTGCAGAGGAAGAACTTGTTCTTACTCTGCCGAGCACGAGCAGGTTCGGCGAAGCCAATGAAAAAAATGAAGAATGAAGAACTCTTGAATAACAAGATAACAGAATAACGAGATAATGAGATAACGACATCATACAATCCCGAGAACCGAAAACCGAAAATCCAAAACAAACCCTTATAAACGCAGAAAGCATCCCAGTCGGGATGCTTTCTGTTGTAGGAAAAAAGGCGGCGACCTACTCTCCCGCATTGCGGTGCAGTACCATCGGCGCGCGCGGGCTTAACTTCTCTGTTCGGGATGGGAAGAGGTGGGACCCCGCGGCTATAGCCACCTGATTATGAG
>JAEEGL010378238.1_pt1 | contig 12961 bp, 10 predicted proteins | sample 9134231 | NCBI WGS metagenome assembly JAEEGL01 (sample SAMN16246548, study PRJNA631951) | gut metagenome | biome: gut microbiome; feature: rumen; material: fiber-attached | host: Bos | place: Iran: Karaj | collected 2018-10 | reverse complement strand
GTGCGACCTGGTTGGGCGAAGCTGATGTCCTTCTCCTCGGCAAGCGTCTTGAAGAGGACGGAAGCCGTACGGCTGTTGACGGAAGGATTATCGGTCACGGAGAGGGAAAGCGCACCGTTCTCCTGGCCCGAAGTCGGGCTTACAGTCATCCATTCGGCAGAACTCGTGGCTGTCCATTCTGCATTGGATAGCACGGACAGTTGGATGGTGGCAGGACGGGAATTGGTGAGCAGGTCGTCAAAAACGATGTTGATGTAGCTGCCTGCCTGCACGACGGCTATGGTCTGCGTGGTCTTTCCCACCGAAACGCTAATCGTGCCGCGGCGTTCGTCCTTGCTGGGATTCGCATCTACGGCCACCTTCAATGCGTCCTGCCCCGTACCGCTCGCCGGAGAGAGGTGAATCCAGGAATCGGAGGTCGAAGCCGTCCAGAGGCCATCGGTATCTATGGTCAACGACTGGGTAGATGCCAAGCTGGGGAAATCCATCTGGAAGTCGATGTCGCCGAAGTTCTTGCCCTCCTGCTTGATGGTTATGATTCGGTTGCCGGAGAAACCTTCGCGACCGAGGACGAGGTAGCCCGTCCGCGGTGCGGTGTCGGGGTTGTCCTGCGGTGTGAGCGTGACGGTGGTCGTACCCTTGCCTCCCTCGTCAGGCTCCACTTCCAACCATTCAGGCTTGCTCACCACCGACCAACTGGTGTTGGCCTCAAACTCGAAGGTCGTGCTCTCTGTGGTAGATTTCAGATTGACAGAGGCGACCGATACCTCATAGCTGATGCCCTCCTGATTGATGGGGATGGACAGTTTGTCGCTTGAACCTATCCGGACATAGACATAGCCACTGCGGCCATTCACAGAACCATTGGCCGTGGTGGTGATGGCGAGCGTGGCAGAACCTGCAGCCCCACCCTCGGGGCTGACCGTAATCCATGAGGCGTCGGACGAGTAGGCCGACCACGAGGCATCGGCCTCTATGGTTGTGGTATGGGTCTCGCCATCTACATCGAAGGTTATCTTTTCCGTGCTGCCGGTAACTCCGGCTTCGGCCTGTGTCACCGTTATGGTGGAAAGCGTGGTGGTTGTGCCCGTTCGTTTCAAGTAGATGTTCGCCTTGCGCGTCGTTCCGAGATTCTCATCGACCGTAATGCGGAGCTGACCATTCTCGGACTTGGAGGTTGCAATCCATGTGGCAGAACTCTCTGCTGTCCAATCTACATTCGAATCGACATTCAAAAGCTGACTCTCCCCTGCCGCAACGAAGTCCAACATATCCGCAGAAGGAATGATAAACCAGGTTGCCGACGGCTGACTGACGGAAATAGTCTTCTCATACATGTAGTCGGCAGATGTGGAGGAGAACTTGAGTAAGGCTGCACGGCTATCGTCGGGCGATTTGTTCTCTTTGGCCGTAAGGGTGATAGTACCCGCACCGCGGCCCGAAGTGGCTGAAGCACTTAACCAGTCAGGCAACCCTGTAAGTTGCCAAGTGGCGTTCTCGCCTTCTACCGCAACAGAGGCCGTCAGATTCGCGTTGTAACCAAAGGACACGGAGGACGTGAGCATGCGGAGATTCTGACGGACAAGCGAAATCTGAGCACCTTCGGGCAGGAACTCGTCTGAACAGTTGAAGAGCAACAGAGGTAGTAGCGATATGATGACAATAGCCGATAAATGTCGAAATAGTTTCATACAGGTAAGTTTTTATATAATTGGGAGTAAAAGGGGGAGTTAAATTGAGAGTAAAAGGGGAAGTTAAAGGGGAAGTTAAAGGGGAAGTTAAAAGGGACGAATGAATTAGACAGGCTGTTTTAATTCTTCATTCTTCATTCTTCATTCTTCATTTTAATCAATTCTTTCATTTTCTTAGAAGCAGAAATAGAAACCTAAGCGTACACCGCCTCCCGTACCCCAGCCCTTGGCCTTAGAGGAGACACTGGAGAGCTGTTTATAAACGTCTTTCTTGGATAGGGCAAACTGACCTTCCGGCGTGAGGTTGATACCAAAGAATGGGGCAACGGCAAAATCGACACGGCAGCCGACCGTAGCACAAAGCGCATTGCCCGTAATGTTGTCACTCTTTACCGTGAGGCCACCTATACCCACTTGAGGCGTGATGCGCAGACGCGAGGCAACGGTTATGCCATAGCCCACACGGCCACCAAAGATTCGTGCCTTCACGCTCTCCTCCGTCGGAGCTTTATTGTCATCGGCATAGTTCAGATAGCACGTAGTACTGCCCAAGCCAAAGGTGGCGTATGCCTCCACGTTTACATTATATATATATGCACCCACATTGGCCCCGATTCCCATCAACGAGCCCACCTGGAAACTGCCCTGCACGTAAGCACAGTTTCGTCTCTGAAGTTGACGACGAAGATGGAACGTGGTATCAGGGGAGGAGGCACGGAGCAAGGTCTCTTGACTGTAAGGCCTATAGCCACGGCGTGTAAGACGGAGGTTGTACTTCCCGGTTCTGCCCTCGAAGCTATAGGGGGTCTGCCCTATCTCCTCGCCATTGAGTTCGAGGCTTGCCTGTGGTTCGCAGTTGATGGTAAAGCGGGCAGAATCGCTGAAATGAATTTCCACTTCCGAGGTTGTTCCTTCCACCACCTCCACCGTTTTCTCCTCCGTACGATAGCCTTCGAGAGATACACGAAGCGTATGTGGACCAATGATAAGGTTGCGAATCTCCTTTGGTGTCTGCCCCACGTCCTTGCCATCGAGCAGAATCGTTCCACCGAGGGGAGTGGAGCTGACAGAGATATTGCTCAAGATGGGTTTGGGCGCCTCAAGGCGGAAGGTCTCGGACACACCGGACTTGACTGTAATCTGACGACTGCCCGGACGATAGCGATTGTCGAAACGGCTCTCCACACTGTACGTACCAGCCTTCAGAGCCCCCGTCCATGTGCCACGGCCACGGCTCACACCGTCTATCACGATTTCGGCACTGTCTGGTGCAGTAATGGTGGTTTCGGCAAAATCCGATTCAAGTTGAGGCGCAATCTTTGTGGTTTCGCCCTTTCGAATGGTAATGTTTGTGCTGTACGTCTTGTAAAGATCCTTCACAATAATGAGGCGAAGGTTTTCACCCGCATCCAAACGCTCCTTGCAGGGAACCTTGCCGATAGGACGGTCGTTGACATAGACCTCGGCACCGGAAATGCCATGTTCGTCAGCCACCTCAAGATAACCGAAGTTGGGATGCAATGTCACTTTCTCCACAAGCGTCGTTTCGGCGTTTGTCAGCAGGATACGCCCGTCAACCTTGTCGTAATAAGGAGCAGAGACTTCGTAGAGATAGGCCACTCCCGTCTCCAAGCGCTGAGCCTTGCTTCCTTTGTCATCCACCTGCCCCCAAAGGCTGTATTCGCCATCGGAATCCTCGCGCTTCACCTTAACGACAGCACCGGCATTGGGAGGTGTCACCTGAAACTGCACCCAACGGTGCTCGACCTTCGGCATCTGTGCCGAGAGCAACATCCGATAGGTGAGCCCTTTCTGGATGGTGAGGCCAAGGCTGTACTGGTTGATGGAAGTATAGCCCTCGCGCCGAATGCTGACTTTTTTGGCATTCTGACGTACATAGACCCAGAGGGCATCGTCATGAGGTTCAACAAAACTTTCCAAATAGCCGAAGTCGAACTTGTAGGCCTTCAGGTCGTCGTCGGGATTGTCCGAAGTCACTTTGATGATAGCATAGCGCGCACCATCAGGGTCCATCTTTTCATAATTTGGGTTACGTGCCGTCATGTCTTCCGCAACCAATCCAAACTCCGCAACGCGGAAAGTCAACCTTCGTTGGGCATCCGCTGACACGGCAAACAATAGGGCCAGAGCCAAGAATAGTAATCTTTTCGGGTATGTCATATCAAGACCTTTCTTATGAGTATATTGCTTTGGTTTTCGTATGTCTTTGTTTTCTGCGTGCAAAGATACAATAAAATATGTTAATAATAAAAAAATAAGGATAGGAAATATGGTTTTCTGCACTTTCAGCACTGCAGACATTGGCATAGAAATTTCATGTAATCCTACACTGAATATTTCTAAATAAAGGACATTGGAGAGAAATGCCATGTAAAAAATCTTGACATTCGTATACTTTTGCAACCGCTTCTCTATAACACAGGTAATCAATAGCTTACAACCTTGGAAAAAGATAGCCTTAACTTAGGGCGATAAGTTAACTTAACTTCGGGCCTTAAGTTAAGTTAACTTCAGCCCTTAAGTTAACTTAACTTTCGCCCGTAGGTTATAGGACCTCATCGAAGGCAGTAAAGAATATTTACATTTAACCCCAGTGTCGCCTGACGACCCTGCCCAGTGCCTATTGGCAAAAGTTGCCTGAGAAAGTAGAAGTCAATAAATTTAGAAGTTCACGAGGATGGGAGATGAACTTAGTGGCACCAGCCTGTAGGAGTTGCTCGCGGTCGTGGAAGCCCCAGAGGACGGAGATGCAGGGAAGGCCGGCATTGCGTGCCGTCTGGACATCCACATCGCTGTCGCCAACATATACGGCATCGTCCTTGGATGCTCCGAGCTCGTGCAAGGCAAGTTCCACCATGTCGGGCGCGGGCTTCAAAGGAATGCCCTCGCGCTGACCAATGGCAACATCCACTACATCACGGAAATAAGTGGCATAGAGTTCGTCCACACCTGCCTGAAGCTTGTTGCTGACGATGGCACTGCGATAGCCGTTGGCATGTATCTCGCGGAGCATGTCGGCAACGCCTGGATATAGGCGGGTATTGTCCTGACAATGTTGGATATAATAGGCCCGAAATATATTAAAGCACTGCTCTAAGTCATTGTCATCAACACACTCGGGAACAGCACGTTCGATTAGCTTATGAATACCATTGCCGACCATACGGCGAACCTCTGTCAGAGAGCGTTCGGGCCAACGCATTTCGCGCAAGGCATAGTTGACACTATTGCCAAGGTCTTGCAAGGTATCGGTGAGGGTTCCGTCGAGGTCGAAGATGAGAGAGGGCATCTTTTAAATGAAGAATGAAGAATGAAGAATTAAGAATCTAATCTTTCACCCTTATCATTCGGCTGATGTACTTGCCGATGATGTCGAACTCAAGGTTGACAATGGAGCCGACGTGGATGTTGTGGAAATTGGTATTATCGAAGGTGTAGGGAATGATGCATACCTCGAAGGAGTCGTCGTCGGGACGGCAAACAGTAAGGCTGACGCCATTGACGGTGACACTGCCCTTATCGACCGTCACATAACCGCGACGTGCCATTTCGGGTGAAGCCTCGTAACGGAAACGAAATACATAGCTACCCTGTTGGTCTTCCACACTGATACAAGTGGCCGTCGTATCGACATGCCCCTGCACGATGTGGCCATCCAATCGACCGTTCATCATCATCGAACGTTCTACATTCACCTCGTCGCCGACCTTCAACAAACCAATGTTACTGCGCTCCAAAGTCTCGCGCATAGCAGTTACTGTATAGGTTTCATCGGTCAGACGTACAACAGTGAGACATACGCCGTTATGAGATACACTTTGGTCTATCTTCAGTTCATTGACGAACGAGCATGTAAGCGTGAAGTGCATGTTGTCCAACTCTCTCTCTACGGCCACCACGCGGGCAGTTTCTTCTACAATTCCAGAGAACATAATGGTAATTTACGATTTGACAATTTATAATATATTTATGATTTATCGCGTCATTGTTTATACAGCTGTTTGATTTGGGTACAAAGATAATGCTTTTTACTTAACCATTGTTAAAAGAAATACGTTTTTTTGGTCAATTCATAAGAAAATCGTACCTTTGTGCGCGATTTATAAATAAGGATATATGAAGATACGAAGAATCCTGCTTTTGACAGCGTGCATTCTTTCTTTTCCCGCAATGGGACAAAACCAATGGACACTGCGCCAATGCATTGAGCATGCACTGGAGAACAACATCCAAATTCAGAAAAGCCGGATAAGCGAAGAAGAAGGAGCCGTGGCCCTGAAACAAGACAAAGCCGCCTTGCTCCCTTCGTTGAGCTTTGCCACAGGGCAAAGCATGGGCTACCGTCCGTTTGAGGAAAGTACCGCCATCGTGCAGAACGGACAGGTGACAATGACTTCCAACAAGGTGACCTATCAAGGCAACTATGGGCTGAACGCCAATGTAACCCTCTGGAACGGAGGCATCAACCACAAGAACATCAAGGCACAAGAGTTACAGAACCAAATCACACAACTGAGCACACAGCAAAGCGAACTGAGCATACAGGAACAGATTGCCCAACTCTATGTGCAAATCCTGTACAGCACGGAGGCAAAGAAGGTGAACGAGCAGTTGGCCGAAACCGCCAAGAGCCAGTACGAACGCGGACAACAGATGATGAAGCAGGGGCAGATGTCGAAGGCCGACGTGGCGCAGTTGGAGGCGCAGTGGCGGAGTGCCCAGTACGACATCGTGGCAAGCGAGACGCAAATACAGAACTACAAACGGCAACTGAAGTCCTTGCTGGAACTGGGATTGGACGCGCCCTTCGACGTAACGGGCAATATGCCTACGGACGAACAGGTGCTTGCTCCCATACCCACGGCACAAAGCGTCTATGAACAAGCCTTAACCACACGCCCCGAAATAAAGAGCGCAGAACTGAGCATCAATGCTGCCGACATGAACATAGACATTGCCAAAAGAGGCTACTACCCCACCATCGGCCTGAGCGCCAGTGCGGGCGACAGCCACTATTCGGCAAGCCAGGACAACGCGGGCAAGCAGATGAAATCGAACCTGAATCTGAGTGCGGGAGTGAACGTGAGCGTGCCTATCTTCGACAACCGAAGGAACAAGAGTTCGGTGGAAAGGGCAAAGTTGGAGAAACTGAACAGCGAACTCGACTTGCAGGACAAAAAGAATGCCTTGTCGAGCACCATCGAGAACTATTGGTTGAACGCCAATTCCTACCAGCAGCGCTTCCTCTCGGCACGCAAGAAGGTGGAAAGTGCCCAAACGAGCTACGAGTTGTTAGACGCACAGTTCAAGAACGGGTTGAAGAACATCGTGGAACTCCTGCAAGGTCGCGACAACATGGTCAGTGCCAAGCAGGATGAACTGCAAAGCAAATATATGACTCTGCTGAACATGCAGATGCTGAAGTTCTATAGCGGAGATGTGATAAACATGTAAATTAAAAGTGAAAAATTAAAAATTAAAAGTGAAAAATTAAATGCTAAATACGAGTGCCAACATGAATATATTTAATCAACTAAAAACGTTAATACGCCCTGCCCTACGAAGGAGGAGCTGGGGATGGGTCTTTCTCTGTGTACTCTGTGCATCATGTAAGCATAAGGTTGAATTCACCTACTCCACGGCAACGGTGGAAGTACAGGACATCATGACAAGCGTCACGGCAACAGGAACTATCGAGCCGGTGACAAGCGTCGATGTGGGTACACAGGTGAGCGGCATCGTGAGCAAGCTCTATGTCGATTACAACAGTGTCGTGAAGGCCGGACAAGTGATTGCCGAACTGGACAGAACTAATTTGCTGAGCACGCTGGCATCGGCACAAGCCAACCTAAAGAGTGCCCAAAGCGAGCTCGACTATCAAAAAACGAACCATGAGCGCTATAAGAACCTGTACGACCAGGGACTTATCAGTGCCAACGACTACGACCAGGCCCGTCTGAGCTATGTCCGTGCCCAACAAACCGTAGCACAGCAGAAGGAAAGCGTGAAGCGGGCACAAACCGACCTCGGATATGCCACGATTACCAGCCCCATCGATGGCGTGGTGCTTTCGAAAGAGGTGGAGGAAGGTCAAACCGTTGCCTCCAGCTTCAGCACCCCTACCCTCTTCAAGATTGCCCAAGACCTGACGAACATGCGCGTAATAGCGAATGTCGATGAAGCCGACATAGGCGACGTGAAAGAGGGACAGCGCGTGACGTTCACCGTCGATGCCTTCCCCAACGATGTCTTTAACGGCAACGTCACTCAGGTACGCCAACAGGCTACGACGGAAAGCAATGTCGTGACCTACGAGGTGGTCATCAGTGCACCCAACCAAGACCTGAAGCTGAAACCCGGGTTGACGGCAAACGTAACAATTTTCACGCTGGAAATAAAGGATGTACTTGCCGTTCCAGCCAAAGCCCTGCGCTTCACACCTAACGAAGCCATGCTGAACGAAGGGGAAACCATTACCGACGTTGATGCCCCCCACAAATTGTGGGTAAAAGAAGGACCGAACATCAAGGCAGTAGCCGTTGAGACAGGGATGACCAACGGTATGCTGACTCAAATACTGAGCGGGGCAAAGGCTGGCACCGAGGTGTTGACCGACGTCATATCGGGCGAAACGGAAATAGAGGAATCTGCAGGCAATCCCTTCATGCCAAGGCCAAGGAACAAGAACAACGAGAAAAAGAAGTGAGGTGAGAGGTGAGAAGTGAGAAGTGAGAGGTGAGAAGTGAAAAGTGAAAAAGTTATGGCAGAAGAAAGGAAAGTCGTCATAGAACTGCAGGACGTACGTCGCGAGTTTCACGTAGGAAGCGAGGTCGTAAAGGCCTTGCGCGGCGTAAGCTTCAAGATTCATGAAGGTGAGTTCGTAACCATCATGGGTACCTCAGGCTCTGGCAAATCGACGTTGCTCAACCAGTTGGGATGTCTCGACACGCCCACCTCTGGCGAATATATCTTAGACGGAGTACCCGTTAGGAAAATGCGCCGTCGCGACCGTGCTGTGCTACGCAATCGAAAGATTGGCTTCATCTTCCAGAACTACAATCTGCTGGCCAAAACGACAGCCGTGGAGAATGTGGAACTTCCGTTGATGTACAACAGTGCCTATTCGGCCAAGCAACGCCGCGAAGCCGCCATCAATGCCTTGAAAGCAGTGGGACTTGGCGACCGTCTGGAACATAAGTCGAACCAAATGTCGGGCGGACAGATGCAACGCGTTGCCATTGCCCGCGCCCTGGTGAACAATCCTGCCGTCATCTTGGCCGATGAAGCAACGGGTAACCTCGACACCCGTACGAGTTTCGAGATTCTCGTTCTCTTCCAAGAATTGCACCGTCAGGGACGCACCATCATCTTCGTCACCCACAACCCCGAAATTGCACAATACAGCAGTCGGAACATAACGCTGCGCGACGGAAAGATACGCGAAGACGTGGAGAACCACAACATCCTCAATGCAGCAGAGGCGCTGGCCGCACTGCCGAAGAACCCGGATGACTGAGGTTGTGAGGTTATGAGGTTGTGAGGTTTTAAGGTTTTGAGGTTAAGGTTAAATTGTATATTGTCCAATTGTAAATTAAATATTGTATATTGTCCAATTGTAAATTATATAGATGAATTTTACTAATCTACTGAAAGTGGCCATTACGGCCATTATGAGCAATAAGTCGCGCACCTTGCTTTCCACGTTGGGCATCATCATTGGTGTGGCAGCGGTCATCACGATGATGGCCATCGGACAAGGTTCGAAAGAAAGCATCCGCAAGGACCTTTCGAAGATGGGCGTGAATCTGCTCACCATCCGCCCTGGCGGTGAGATGCGCGGCGGTGTGCGTCTCGACCCTTCGGCCATGCAAACCCTGAAGATGGCCGACTACGAAGCCATACAACAAGAGGCAAAACTGATTACCCACATAAGCCCGGAGGTGAATGCCGCAGGACAAGTCATCTATGGTTCTAAGAACACCAACACTACGGTCTATGGCGAAAGTCCGGAATACCTGGACATCAAGCTTTGGGACATCAAAGACGGCGACTGCTTTACGGAAGAAGACGTAAACAAGTGTGCCAAGGTGTGCATAGTGGGCACAACCATTGTCGAGGAACTCTTCGGTGACAAGAACTTCGATGCCGTAGGAAAGACCATCCGTTTCAAGAGCATTCCCTTCCGCATCGTAGGTATTCTGAAATCGAAGGGCTACAACTCCTGGGGAATGGATCAGGACAACGTGATGATTGCCCCCTACACCACCGTGATGAAGCGCATCGCGGCACAGACCTATTTCAGCAACATCAACATGAGTGCCTTGAGCGAGGAACTGAGCGACGAGGCCATAGAAGAGATATCGGCCATCCTGCGCCGAAACCATAAGATAAAGGAGGGCGACGATGACGACTTCACCATCCGTTCGCAACAGGAATGGATGGAGACCATGTCGAGCACCATGACGACGCTGCAAACCGTACTCGTCGTGGCTGCCGCATTCTCCCTGCTGGTTGCCGGCATAGGCATTATGAATATCATGCTCGTGAGCGTAACCGAACGTACAAAAGAAATAGGTTTGCGCATGAGCGTGGGCGCGCGAGGTATCGACATCAGTAGGCAATTCCTATTGGAAAGTATCATGATTAGCCTATCGGGAGGAGTCATCGGCGTGGGGTTGGGCTATCTGCTCAGTTGGGTAGCACAAGCCATAGGCTTCCCAGCCACTGTGCCTCTGTGGAGCGTACTGGTCAGCTTCTGCGTGTGTGCCCTCATTGGCCTGATGTTTGGATACATCCCTGCACACAAGGCAGCCACGATGGACCCCATCGAAGCTTTGAGGTATGAGTAGTTAGAAGTGAGAGGTAAGAGGTAAGAGGTAAGAGGTATGAATAGTGAGAAGTGAGAAGTGAGAAGTGAAAAGTGAAAGGTAAATAAAATGAGATGTATGAAAACGTTATTTCTAAGTTTGATGATGCTGTTGTCACTGAATGTGAATGCAGCGACCGCTGTCGATGACAGTAAATACCTTGCTGGAGCAGTACCCGAGGAAAATGGTATTGTCACGTTCAAGAAGAGTTTTTCCGTCCCCGGCAAGAGCGAAACCGAGTTACGGGAAGCCATGCGCCTGTATGTCAACCAACTGGTGAACAATTCCATCCCCGCCCCCGGCAACTATGCCCGAATCATGGAGGATGATGAAACAGGTATCACGGCACGCGTCTGCGAGTGGATGATTTTTAAGAAGAAACCCCTCAACCTCGACCGTACCCGCTTTCGCTACCAAATAGCGGCCAAGGTGGAAGGCCAGCGCATCACCATCACCATCTCCAACATTTCCTATTACTACAACGAGGACATGGAGACCATGAATGGTATGATATTCAAGGCCGAAGAATGGATTAGCGACAAGGAAGCCCTGAACAAGGCCAAGACGAAGCTGTATCCTAAGAGTGGTAAATTCCGTCGCAAGACGGTTGACCGTGCCGAGGAAATCTTTGACGAAGCCATGGACCTGTTCGAAGCCAAGGAACAAGCCGTACCCATGAAGCCCGTACGCAAATCAGTTGTCGAGGAATAAGCCGTGGATGCAGAAAACCTGAAAAAAGCTGAGGAATATTATCGGCAGGGCAACGAATATCGCCGGCAAAGCGACTGGCAACATGCACTCGAATGCTACAACCAAGCCATCGAGCTTAATCCTGCGTCCCCTGCCCTGAAAGCCAAAGAGATGCTTTACAACATTCTGAATTATTATTGCAAAGACATGCTAAACCCATAACGGGAAGACTAATATTACATACGTCCGAAGAATAATAGTGTTCTCGCCGATACAATATTAGAATACGTGCATATAAAATATAAGACTTACAATTAAACAATAGCAACCAATATGAGAGGAGCAATCGTAGTAGATACAGAACGCTGTAAAGGCTGCAACCTTTGCGTAGTAGCCTGTCCCCTACACATCATCAGACTCACCAAGAAAGGTGTTAACAAAAAAGGGTATCCATACGCAGAACAAGTTGTTGAAGGTATGTGTACAGGATGCACCAGCTGTGCCATTGTCTGCCCCGACGGGTGTATATCCGTCTATCGGGTTCGGTGATTTGAGGATTAGAAATTAGGGGATTAGGGATTAGAGATTAGGGATTAGAAGATTAGGGATTAGAAGATTAGGGATTAGAAGATTAGGGATTAGAGATTAGGGAAAAAGAAATATGGAAAAGAAAGAAATATTGCTAATGAAGGGCAACGAAGCTGTTGCCCACGCAGCCATTCGATGTGGTTGCGACGGATACTTTGGCTATCCCATCACACCTCAAAGCGAAGTGTTGGAAACGTTAGCCAAAGAGAAGCCCTGGGAAACGACGGGTATGGTGGTCGTACAGGCCGAAAGCGAACTGGCCTCCATCTATATGGTTTATGGCGGAGGAGCTGTCGGCAAACGTGTCATGACCTCGTCCAGCAGTCCCGGCATCGCTCTGATGCAAGAAGGCATCACCTACATGGCTGGAGCCGAAATCCCAGGACTGATAGTAAACGTACAACGTGGAGGACCAGGTTTGGGCACCATACAACCCAGTCAGGGCGACTATTTCCAAGCCACACGAGGCGGAGGCAACGGTGACTATAATGTCATCGTACTGGCTCCGGCCAGCGTACAAGAGATGGCCGATTTCGTAGATTTATCGTTCGAACTGGCTTTCAAATACCGCACTCCTGTGATGATGCTTAGCGATGGCGTCATCGGACAGATGATGGAGAAAGTGGTACTTCCTCCCTTCAAGCCACGCAGGACTGCCGAAGAGGTCATCCAGCAATGTCCGTGGGCAACCACAGGACTGAAAGGACGAAAGAAGAATATCATCACCTCGCTTGAGCTCGACCCCCATGCCATGGAGGAGCACAATCTCCACCTCCAGCGGAAATACCAAGAGATACGAGACAAGGAAGTGCGCTATGAGACCTATCAGACAGAGGACGCAGAATACCTTATCGTCGCTTTCGGTTCCGCATCGCGCATTGCCCAGAAAGCCATCGAACTTTGTCGTGACAAAGGCATACGCGTAGGCATGCTTCGCCCCATCACACTATGGCCCTTCCCCACTCAGGCCATCGCCAACCTGGCCAATCAGGTAAAGGGCATACTGAGCGTGGAAATCAATGCCGGACAGATGGTCGAAGACATACAGTTGTCCGTACAAGGACGTGTTCCTGTCAAGCAATATGGCCGCATGGGTGGCATTGT
>JAEEGL016857277.1_pt1 | contig 12962 bp, 8 predicted proteins | sample 9134231 | NCBI WGS metagenome assembly JAEEGL01 (sample SAMN16246548, study PRJNA631951) | gut metagenome | biome: gut microbiome; feature: rumen; material: fiber-attached | host: Bos | place: Iran: Karaj | collected 2018-10 | reverse complement strand
CATTTAAAAACTCAATAGATAAAAATGAATATCAAGATAAAAATATTTTTCCATATGATGGAATAATTTTTGATATAGAAAATTATTTTAAAGATATAAGAGTAAATAGATTAGAAATTTCAATAGATAATAATTCAAAAAGAGACATTGATCATTATTCATATGTAATAAGTGTAGATTTTTGTGAAATAATAAAAGATGTTGAAGACGTAATTTCAAGTATTCAAATAATAAATGATGTAGAAAATTTAAGAGCTTTATTAAATAAAAGTATTAATTTAAGTGTTTTACATGAAAAAGTTCCTTTAATTGATATTTATACTAAATCAGAACCTATAATTTTACCTGCGAGAGGATTTGATTGTATGCATTTACCAGTTTTTGATTTACCTACTTTTTTAATTATGAACAGAAGAACTAAAAAATATGAATGTCCTTTTTGTAAAAGAGTTGCTAATCGATTATATATTGATGGTATGATACTTAATTTTATTAAGGAAGAAGAAAAAAAAAATTTAGATAAACAAAAAAAAGTTTTACTTTTAGATTTTGATTATAATAAATATGAATATGAAAATGATATTGATGATGCTATTTTTAATTATAATAATGGGGATAATGTTAATGAAAATAAAAATGAAATTAATAATAATAATAATGGGAATAAAATGGAAGAAGAAATTGATTTAAATTGAATATTTTTTTATAATATTTTTTTCATATATATTAAAAAATATATTTATTATTAAAAATTAAAAATATTTTTCTAAATTATGTTAAAAAAATAAAAAAAATAGTAAAAACCGAAAAAAAAAAAAACTGAATTTTACTTCATATTAATAATATAAAACTTTGCTTTTTCACATCCATCAATTAACTGAACCATAGCATGATTAGTTTCATTTTCAACAAAAATAGTATTATACTCATAACAAACCATATCATTAATTTTAACATTTCCTTCAAGAACAAAAATAATACTTTTTTTTTCAATATTAATAGTTTCATTTTTTAAAATTCTAACTTCTTCTAATTTAAAATCATCAATACCTTTTTTATCATAAGTAACAATATTTTTTTCTTCACAAAAAGAAATATGTTCAACAATTTTAGGATCACCAATACTTTCATCATAAATCATATTAGGGAAATATTTATCAATAATAATTTCAAAATTTTTTCTATCAACTAATTTTGGAGTTAAACCTAATCTAATAACATTATCAGAATTTGCCATTGCTTCTAAACAATTACCATGAATGTATGCATGAGGATAATTTGCACTTATAAATATAGAATCTCCTTTTTTTTTATATAAATGATTCATAAACATTGATACTAAAATTCCTAAATCTAAACCAAAATAATTATATAATCTTTTTATTAATGAATCTTCTTTTGTTTCTTTATGTTCTAATAAATTTTTTATCATATTTTCATATTCTTCTTTTGTTAAAAAAATTATTTTTTTAATTACACTTTCATAATTTTCTACAGTTTTATCATTTAAAAATTTTTCAGCTTCATTGAAATTAAAAACATTTTTATAAATATTAATTTTATCCCATGCTTGATTAATACTAATAAAACCAAATAATAATTCAAAATCATCTAAAGCAATAAATAATTCAGGTTTATGATTATCATCTTTATAAATATCAGGATGTGATTCATGTAATTTTTTTGCTGTTTCTTTATCTGGATGTAATTGAATTGAAAGTGGTTTTTCTACTGATAAAACTTTAAATAAATATGATAAATTTCCATTTAAATAATCAGAAAGTAATTTTGTCTCATTTTGTAATTTTATTTTTGATGGACCATTTAAATGTGTTCCCATCCAATATTCTGCATATGGTTTTGATTCGTCTACTGGAAGATTGTTTTTTTTTAAAATTTTAGATACTAAAGATTTTGAACTAGGTTGACCCCAAGCATATGTTTGACATGCACATTCTAGGTAGTACATTTTTTTTTTTTAAGGACTATTTTTATATTTTTATTTTTTTGTAAATTTTTTTTTATTTTTTGGTTTTTTTTTAACTTATTTAGTATATTTTTTTTATTATTTTTTTAATTTTATTTTTTAAATTTTTTTTATTGGGGTTTATTTTAATTTTTAGGGCGTTTTTTAAGGTATTATTTTTTTTAATTTGAAAATGATTTTTTTAATATATTTTTATTTGATTTTTATATTTAAATACCTTTTTTATTTTATATTTGATTATGTTTTCATTTTATTTTTCACTTTTAAGTGGTTATTTAGATTTTTTAATGGGGAGTTGTTTAGTTATATAGGGTAGAATAAAGATATTTTTATTAATTGTTTTTAACAATCAATTTTAAATAACTCCCAGATTTTTGTAATTTATATTATTTATTAATATTTATTTTATTATAAAAAATTATAGAATATATAATATAAATATATTTTATACTTTTTTTACTTTATTATTTATAACTTCATTAATTAAATAAATTAATTCAATTTAGAAGTACTTAAATTTTTATTGAAATTCTTTTTTCTATTTATATGTAAATTTTTGAACTTATTTTTTGGAGTTAATCTTTCACTTAAATTAAATTTTCTTTGAAAAAATGATTTATTCATTTGCTTTTTTTCTAAAATGTTATTTTTATTTATTTTATTGAATAAATTTTCATAATTTAAAGATAAAGATTGTAATCCTAACATACTTCTATTTTTTTCAATCCTATCAGAATATAATATTTCATTTTTAGTATCATTATTATTATTATTTGAATTTTTTTCCTCTTCTAATTTTATATTAATAGTTTCTTTTTTTATTTTTGGTTTTATTTTATTTTTAATATTATTTTTAGAATTTATATTTATATTTTTGTTTGAATTTTTTCCATTTATTGAAAATTTTTTTTGAGCTTTTATGTTTTTATTTTTTTCTACTTTAAAAATATTTTTAATACTTTTTTTAATTAAATAAATTTGGTTTTCTTTTTTATTTTTTTCTAATTTTTCCTTTTCTTGAGAAACATTAGCTCTAACTTTTAATAACCTTTCCATACTATTTGAAATATTTTTAGTCTTAGTTTTTATTTTCTTTTCTTCACTTTTTAATAACAAAATTTTATTTTTGAGGATTTCAGAATCATGTTCATAAGTTTTTCTTAATTTTTTTAAATTATTTAATTTCTCTATTAAAATAGTAATATCAGAATTTACATGATTTAATTGTTTTTCATAGAACTCATTGTTATTTAGTTTTATATTATTATTTCTTCTAACTTTATGTATTTTTGTAAAATTCATTTTTTAATTTTTAATTTGATTATTTTATTAATAAAAGTAACTAAAATTTAATTTTATTTAAAAAAAATAATTAAAACATTAATTTATAAATTTTATTATTCCCAATACTTACAAATAATTTAAATTAATACTTTATTAGTTGTGTATTTTATTTTTATTTTCATTTATCATTTTTTGAGTCATTATTAATTTTTCTTGTTTTTGTTGTATATTATGTAATATTTCATCAACATTATCAGATAATAATTGATGTTCATATTTAGATGGTCTTTTTTTAATATTATTTAGAGGTGATTTAATTGATAAATAATAAAAAGAAAAATTTTCTTCTGCAAGACATTTTGCAATATAATTTTTTTCTTCTTTTTTCATATTTTCTAACTCAGTTAATACTAATTTATTTATTTCTTCTGTTGTATTATTATTTTCTAATTCTTCATTACAAGTTTTTAAAATTTTTATTTTTTCTTCCATTTTACTATATTGTTCTGCTAAAAAATTTAAATCTGTTGTTTTTTCTTTTAATTTTTCTTGAACAGATTGTAAATCATTTTTATATTTTTCATTTTCATTTTTTAAATTTTCAATCATATTATTATTATCTTTTATAATATTTTCATAATTATTTTTTGATTGTTCATATTCAATTTTTAACTGTTCATATAATAATTTATAATCCTCAGACATATTTTTTATTTTTTTTTTTAAAATATAAATTAATTAAATGTCAAGTCCAAAAATTTCAAAAATTTATTTAAAATTTCCAGCAATGGTTTCATTAAAATATAATATAAAACCAAATATACATTTTAAAAATGAATCAATTGGATTTAATTTAAATAAATATGAATCATTATCTGAAAGACATTCAAAATATTATTTAATTAATTCTCCTTCTTCATCAAGAAAAGAAGTAGAAAAAATAAAAAAAAATCAATTTAATTCTCCTTTAACAGAAAGAAAAGTATTAACTTCTTCAAAAAAAAAAATTTTTAAATCAGAAAAGAAAAATTCTTTTAAAAAATTATTTAGTTTACTTTCAAATAAACAAAATAAACAAAAAGAAAAGAAAATAAAATTAATTAATGATGATATAAAATCACAAGAAGTTTCAATAAGGAGTAATATTCTTAAATTAAGAAAAAAGAATAAAATAATAATAAATTCAAATGATATTGATTTAGTGAATGAAATAAAAAAACAAACATATAGTAATTTTAACAATAAATATAAATTACTTTATAGAACAGGAGATATGAAAAAAAAAATAAAAATTAAAAAATGCTTTAATTTAATTCAAAAAGGTGTTAATATAAATGAAATAAATAATATATTAAATGGTCCAAAACAAATAATTACTTATAAAATTCAAACTGAACCTAATAAAAATAATAATGATAATAATTTTTGGAAAATTAATGAGAGATTTAATATGAAATTTAATAGAATTAAAAAAAATATTCATAATTCAAAAAAAATTACTATTAATGCACTTGGTTATAGTGATCTTTTAATAAATCAATCTAATTCTATAACTAATAATAGAAATATGAGTGGATATTAATTTAATTTTATATTTTTTAATGAAATAAATTATAATAAATTATAGTTAAGATTATATTATATTATATTATATTAAAGTTTAATAAATATATAATGTAAAAAATATAAATTTAATAGATTTTTATTTAAAACATATAATATCCTAATTTCAATCTTTATTTAAAATAATTTTTTCTTTTTAATTTAAAAGTTTTAAATATTAAAATTTTGAAAAATTATATAAATAAATAATATGCTTATATATATATCTAATAATGTATCTTTATAAAAAAATTTTACTTGAATATGAATTATTTTTTTTCTTTTTTTTTTATATCATTTTTCGATTGAGATAAATTAACATTTAAAACTTTTGAAAAATTTTTAATATTAATTCCTTTTATAACTCTTTTTTTCATATTCACAACATCTAAAAAACCTAATTTAGATAAAGAATCATTTCTACTTATTTTATTCATAGAAATATTATTATAATTTTCAACTTTTTTGTTTCTACTAATTGAATTTTGTTTAGAATTTATTTTTTTATTATTATTAATATTATTATTAGAAGTATTGTTACTATTATTTTTATTATTTATATTATCACTTTTACCTATCGTTCTTAAAGTATTTTTTAAAATGTTGAATTCTTTATATCCACTATCTCTTGTTGTCATTAATAATTTATTATTTGCAGAAGATGAATTAACAAGATTAGTTTGATTTCTTTTTTTAATTTTATTTTTATTCAAATTTGTACTATGAATTTGATTCTTTTTTTCTTTTGAATTTATCTTTGTTTTATTTTTTGAATTACTATTACTTTCATTTTTCTTTTTATTATTTTTTAAAGTACATCTTGTTGAATTGGGTCTATTATTATTATTTATATTTTCAAAATTATTATTATAAAAAGTAACATTTGTAGTAAATTTTGGATTTTGATTAATTATATAAATAATATTATTAATGCATTTTTTATTAGTTGATGAATTATTATTATTTAAATTAATAATTTTATTTTTTGATTTGTTAACATTAATATTATTATGACTTTTATGGTTTGATATACTTCTACTACTACTATTATTTCTAACTGCAACAGGAGATTTCATAAAATTTTCATTTGATGATATAATTGGATTTATTTTATCATATCTTGATGTTAATGGAACATTTATATTTTTTGTATTATTCATATTATTACTTTTTGATATATTATGATGATAATTTGTTTTATTTGATTTTGAATTTGACGTTTTTTTTGAATTATTACTTATATTATTTTTATTTAATGATGAATTTTCTCTTTTAATTGGTTTTTGAGAATAACTTGTATTTTTTTTTGAATATAATTGATTTTTTTTAGTTAATTTTAATAAATTATGTTCTAATTTTTCAATCATTGCTCTATCTGTTTTTGAATTATTATTACTATTATTATCATTATTATTAAAATTATTTGAACTTATATTTTTTTTTGAATGTATATTAAATAAATTATTTTTTTTACTATTTTTTTTTGATAATAATTGAGAAGAGATATTTCCTTTTAAATTAGTAATTGAATTATTCATATATTTTTTTAATATATTATTATTTACATTCATTGGAGTTTTAAATGAACTATTCTTTGTTGATTTATTCTTTTCATTATTATGTTCTGGAGAAATATTTTCTAAATTAATATAACTATGTGCATTGTTATTTGCATTTTCATATTTTTCAATAGTATCAATTAAATCAACAACTTTTTCATTAAATTTTTGATCATCTATTTTAATATTATCTCGATTAATATTAAATAAAATTTCAATATTTTCTTTATTAGTTTCATTTAATATTGAATTAATAACATCTGTAGAAAAAACATTATCTTTTTTTTCTTTTTCATTAATTACTTCATTATCAAAACTTTTACTAGAATTATTTTGCTTATTTTTAATTACCATTTGTTCTTGAATATCAATCATTCTTTGTTTCTTTAAAATATTTTTATAAATATATTTACCTTCATGAAGTGAAGTATAATTTGGATAAATTTTTGAATAAGTATTATAATATTCATAAAATTTTGGTAATCTAATTATACTTTCATATACTTTATAATATCTTTTTAAAAATTCACTAGAATCATCTAAAATTAAATAATCTTTAAAAATTGCAACAATATGAGTTTTTTCATTATATATTATATTGTTTATTATATTTACTGTATAGTATTTTGGATTTATATATTTTTTTATTATTTTCTTAAATGCATAATATTGGTATTGTGTTTTTTTTCTTTTTTGTAAATTCCGAGATTGAGGAATATTTGTATTTTTTTGATGCTTTTTATTTGAATTTTTTGGGAAAAGCATATTCAAATGTTAATTTAATCAAATTTTATTTTTTAAATTAAAAAATATTATTTAAATTTATTTAAAAAGTTCTTTCCATTATTCTAATAAAATAAAATTCAATAAAAAAATTAATTAATAATCATGTATTTAACAAACTCAGAAAAAGTATTTTATAAAATTAATATAAAAAAATAGTTTAGAAATAGTCAAACAAATACAATATCAAATAATACAAAAGAAAATACTTTAGATCCTTATTTTTTAACAACATTATATTCAAAAAAGAAAAATAGAAGAACAAAAATAAATTTAAAAACAATATCAAACTTAAATTCTCAAAGAAGAATAAATGAAATAAAAAGGAATTTTTCTTTAGATTCAAATTCTCATAATTATGGAAAATCATTTTTAAAACCTAATTATTCAGTTGAAAAAAATTGTCATTTTATTTATGATTTAAAAAGAAATCATATTGATGATATATTAAGTGGAAATTTAACAATGAAAGATTTTCATTCTACTATTAAAAATACTTTTGATTATAAAAGAAATAATTCAATGACTTTTTCACCTCAAAACAATTCAATTTTTAGAAATAATTCTTCTAGAGAAAAAACAATGAAAAATATTGAATCAATTAAAAAGAAAATTCAAGGAAATGATGAAAATATTTTTTATAAAGAAGTAAATAAAATAAATAGAATTTTAGGTCACAAAAATAACAATCATAATTTATTGTTAAGTAATTCATCTTTATTTAATGATGATAATTTATATCGTTCTTCTTATCAAATTTATAGACATAATAATTATTTTGAAAATTTAAATAAATTTCAAAAGAATTTAACTACTAATAATAATAATAAAAATATAAATTATTTTAAGAAAAAAAATCGAAATATTTTGATTAATAATGATTTATTTAATAATAATTATTTAAAGTCATTTAAAAAAGAAAAAATTCATAAAAGATTTCCTTCAAATGAAATAGAAAGGTTTAGTAATGGATTATTAGTTTCACCTTATATGTAAATAAAAAATGTATTTATTTAAAATTTATATTTGGGTGTTTTTTTATTTATTTATTTATTATATTTTTTTTTTAATTTGAACTCATCTAATAAAGATTAAAATATAAAAAAAATAATTATTAAATATTTTTTATACCTCAATTCTACTTATAAATAATTTAAGAATATTTAAAACAATCAAATGTTTTTCATTTACAGATATTTTAAAAATCATCAATCATTTATAAAAAAGATACTAAAAGCCAAAAAATTCAATCAATACTCCATTATACAAAATTAAATACTAAAAAATATTAAAAAAAAATAATTTTATTATAAAAAAGGTCAATCATTATCATTATTATTTAAAAAATATTTCATTTTATTTGTAATATAAATACAATCATATTATAACTAATTATCATAATATTATTTATATTATATTTTGATTAAAAAATTTTATTTCTTCTTTTTATTATTTTGTTCTTCATTTTTTGTTAAAATAACACTTCCTAAATAATTATAGTTAATAATTAATTTAGAATATAATTTCATTCCAAAAGAATAATTTTTTAAATTTGATAAATGAGGAGCAATAATTTCTAAAATTGATTGTTGAGTTTCTTTATCAGCTCTTTGTAAAGCTTTTTGTAAAACATAATTACCAAATTTATTAAATAAAATACTTAAAATAATATGTTCATCATTTTTCAATATATTAATAATTTTTTCACAAATTTCATAAGAACAAATTTCAAGTATTTTTTCAACAACATTAGAAGAAAATTTTTGAATTGAATATTCTTCTAATTTTTCAATTAATACAGAAACAATTTTTTCATTTATATAATCAATTTTAAAAGAAATAATAAATTGAATAATATAATTACCACATTGATCACATATTAACACTTTACAATTATCAATAATACAATTAATTAATTTATTTTTATCATTTATATTAATTCTTTCAATACATTTTTGTAAAACACAACATCCATGTTTATGAGTAGCAATAGATAAAATATTATTAAAAATTTCATTAAAAATAATTGAATTAGCATATAAATTATTCAAAGAAAAAACTTTTAAAAGAATATGACTTCCATTAATATCATTTATAATATTTTTAACATCATTTTTTATTAAATTTACAAAAGTTTTCATTAAAGTTTCATTATTTAAATAATCAATTAATTTTTGTATTGCCCTTGTTCCATATGAATTGCAACAAATAAAATTAATATCAAATTGAAATAAAGCCATTAATTTTAAAAATTGTTCTTCATTCATATAATTATATAATTTTTGAATTAAATAATTTCCAAAAGGATCTGTTATTATTTCTATTATTGTTTCTAATATATTATTTAAAATATCTTTTGCAATTTCAGGTTGTTCGTCAATTTTTTTTTGTAATAAACGACATCCATTTTGGTCTTTACTTAATATTATACTATTTTTTATTAAGTCTTCTATTGATAATTGATTTAAATTTAATTTTAAAGGTGGTTTTGGTTTTTTTTTTAATTGATTTATTTGATTAATATTTAGATTTAGAGATTTATTATTATCATTAAATGAAAAATTTTGTAAATTAAATTCATTTATTTCATTATTATTAATATTAATAAAATTATTTTGGCAAAAATAATTATTTGAGTTTAATTTATTATTATTAAAATTATTATAAAAATGTATTGGTATTTGATTTTGTTTTGTAAATAGATTATTAAAATTTTCATTATTATATATATTAGAATAATCATTAAAATAAAAATTATTTGAAGGATTTGGAAAATTATTGAAATTAATATTATTATTCATTATATTGAAATCATTATTATATTTAAATAAAGGAATAACATTATTATTTTCAATCTCATTTATAAAATTTTTTTGTTCAAATTTATTTTTTGAATTATCATTTGGATTATTAAATATTATAGAATTAATATTATTTTTATTATAAATTTGGTTATTATCTAAATTTAAATTATTCATTTCTTCATTAAGAGAGGAATCTAAATTTTGTACTAAATTATTTGAATCTTTATTCAAAAAAATATTATTTAATAAAAAATTTGAATTTGATTCTTTTTCATTATTAATTAATGAATTATTAATTAAATCATAATTATTATTTAAAGAAGATTTATTTTGAATATTATTTTTAGAATCATCATCAATCATTTTTAATAAAGTAAATTTAAATTCTTTAAATTCATTTGGAGAAGAAATTTCTTTTTCCTTATTTTTATTTTTTTGTGAATCTGATTCTTTTATATCTGGAAATATGCCAAAATTATATTTCAAATCTTCATTTTCTTTATTCATTGAATTATCTTTTGATAAATTTATATAATATGATTTACTTAATTTAATTGGTTTTTCACTGTTTTTTTCTTCTTTTTCTTTTTGAATTGTATGATTAAATATATTTTCAGAATATAAAACATTTTTTAAAGGGGATTCATGATTAGAAGAAATTGTTTCTTCTTCTATCGAATTTTCTTTCATATTTTAGATTAATTATTATTTTTACTTTATTTTGTCATATAAAAATTTAATATCAATATTTTTTAATGAAATATATTTTAATACTATGTTTCATCATATATTATTTTTTTTGATAAATATATTAATAATATAATAAAATAATATTATTATATGATATCAATTTTTATTTTTAACAAATACAACTTTTTATTTTATAAATTAAAAACTAATTTTTTGAATATAAAAAATGTGTTTAAATAATTCAAAATCAATATAAAATAACAATTAATTATTTTGTTAAAAATATTTTAAATATACAACATATATAATAAAATAAACAAATTTTCATTTTTTTAAATGAGAAAAAGTATAATCCATATTATATCTTAATTTTTCTAATATTTGATTATTTTTATTAATTCTTTCCCTTTGTAATTGCAAATTTTTTTCTCTTTTTAATTTTATTTTTAAAGGTACTTCATTTTTATGTAAATAATTACTTTTAAAGTAACTTTCTTGTAAACTTTTTCCTAGTTTATTTGCAGTAACATCATCAATTTTAACAATAGTATCAGAAATTTCCATTAATTTTGCTTTTTCTTTTTTCATATGTGAATAATCATTTTCAATTCTTACTGCTTGATTTACATTTTCTTGAGTTATTCCTTTTGTCTTTTTTTTATATTTTATTTTCTTTCCTGTTATTGCTTCTGCATCTCTTGTAAATTCGATTGATAAAGGTAATAAATAAAATGCTCTATCTATAATTTTAAATAATTTTTTTTCTAATTTTTTTTGTTTTTTATTTACAAATTCTATTCTTTTTTGAAGAGATTTTGACTTTTTCTTTTCTTCTTTTATAAAATTAATTTCTTTGTTTGAATGATTATATAAATGTTGCAATGATGAAGAAAGATTTGATGTTCTTTCAGTATATGATTTAAAATCTAAGTTTTTATTTTGATTTCTATTATTTTTATAATTAAATGTTGATATTGTTTGATAGTAATCTTGATCATTTATTGATGAATTATTTATTGTATTTGTATTTGAATTTATATTTAATGATGGAATTTGTATAATTTGAGAATTTCTTTTTTTTGATTTTTCACTTTTTGGAATAATATTTTTTTTTAATATTAATTTATTATTATGTGAATTTTCTAAATATGAATAATATGGATTTTTTATTTTATCATTTGAAGTATTTATTTTAGATTCATTTTCAGTACTTTTAAATTGACTACTATTATCAATTATAGATGGATTATTTAATTTTTTACTTGATTTTTTTATTAATTTTCCTTTAAATAAATCATCAAAAAAATTATCTTCTACTTTAATTTCTCCAGATTCTAATTCTTTCTTATATTTATCTAAATTAATTTCTTTTTCACTTATAATATCATAATTATGACTATTTGCTAATATTCTTTGTCTTAAAAAATTTCCTTTTTTTTCAGTTTTTGGCATTTCATCAAATTCTTTTAAATAATAATAAGTTAATGCACCTGCATCAATTTTTTTATTTAATTTTCTTTTTTTTTCTAAATATTCTGATAATAATGCTTTTCTAAAAGAAGTTAATTTTTCACTTATTAATCCATTATATGAAAAAAATGATGTTTTTAATCCATTTCTAAATTTTAATAATGGAGTTGGAATTCTATCAGTTGCTTTATATAATTGATCTCCTTGAATTTTACTTTTTAATAATTTTTTTATTTCTCTTCTTTTTTCTTTTATTTCTTTTTGTATATTAAAATCTTTTTTCATTCCATTTGATGAGATTAAAGGTTGTAGTATTGTTGAAGCAAAATTATCAAATACTGATATTATTTTTCTTGATTTTGACATAATATTTTTATATAATAAAAATTTTATATAAATAATTATAATTAGTTTTTTATTTTCAAATAACAAAAATAAAAATTATTCTAAATAAAAATATTTAATAAAATTTCTATTATAATATTTAAATTCACTTTATATTAATATTTTATAAAAAATAAAAGATTAAATCAAAAAATAAAAATTAAAAAAACAACATTTAACAATTAGGTGGTCTATAATATTCAGGACCAATAGAAGGACATCTTTCATTCATATGATCATAAATAGGAACAGAACTAAACCCAGGAGAATCAACTCTATACTTTCCTAAAATTTGACAATAAGGTAATTCAGGATCTCTATCTTTACAAATTTGAGGTCTTTTATCTTTATAATCATGATCCCAAATATCTAATTGTACAATATCTTTAGGAGTAAATT
>JAEEGL016635304.1_pt1 | contig 12962 bp, 11 predicted proteins | sample 9134231 | NCBI WGS metagenome assembly JAEEGL01 (sample SAMN16246548, study PRJNA631951) | gut metagenome | biome: gut microbiome; feature: rumen; material: fiber-attached | host: Bos | place: Iran: Karaj | collected 2018-10 | reverse complement strand
CGGCATCCTGCTCCCAAAGCAGGCGCGCTACCAACTGCGCTACACCCCGATGTATTTTTCGCAGGGGAAACTATAGCATATTTCCGGCGGAAAGTCAAGGCGCGGAACATAAAATTGAAATTTATCGCGTTCTTTGATTAACGATTAATGATTAAAAATGAATGATTAAGGTGGCGGCTTCGCCGCATTAAAACAGCGATAACTATGGTTTTGCCTTCTATAATTGGGTAAGGGCAGGTCTCGCCTGCCGGCTCGGTCGGCGCTTCTGCCTTCGGCAGAGGTGTCCACCGGACACCCGCGCCCCTTCCGAAATCGTTAATCGTTAATCGTTAATCATTAATCATTAATCCGACACAGCGATAAACTTCTATTTACAATCAAAGATAAGAAAAACGCCCTGTCGGGCGTTTTCACAAGAGCCAAATCAGGTATCAAGGTCCATCGTCATAATAAAGCTCCATTCCGGGAAGGCTTCGGCCAGCTCCTTGCGGATCGCCTCGAACGCGGCCTCACGGTCCGGCAGCCCGAAATCCAGAATGATATCCACACTCACGGTGTGCGTATCGCGGTTGGCGTAAAAGCCGTGGATCTGCAGAACGCCCTCGTGGGCCGAGATCAGATGCGTCACGTCCGTGCGCAGCTGCTTCAGTTCGTCGTCCTTCGTGTTGACGGAATAAATGCCGATGCCGGCAAGGATCACGCCGTGCTCGGCGTAAACGGCTGCGGCCAGCCTGCGCTCCAGCAGGTCGATCTCGTCCGCCGTGAGCGTATCCGGGATCTCCACGTGCACCGAACCCACGTGGTTTTCGGGGCCGTATTCGTGCAGAATCAGATCGTAAGCCCCGTACACGAGCGGGTCCGCCGTGAGCGTCTTTTTGATGGCGGCGGAAAGCGCGGGATCCGTGCGGCGGCCCAGAATATCGTTGATGGTCTCCATCAGCATCTCCACACCGGCCTTGATGATCACCAGCGAGATCACCACGCCGAGGTATGCCTCCAGGCTCAGGCCCGTGGTGACGTAAATGACGGCGGAGATCAGCACGGAAGCGGAGATCACCGCGTCAAAGAGCGCGTCCTTGCCGCTGGCGGCGAGGGCCTGAGAATTCACCCGCTTGCCCGTGGCGCGCACGTACAGCCCCAGAATCAGCTTGACGAGCACCGCCGCGCCGATAATCACGAGGCCCCACGCGGAATAATCCGGCGTTTCGGGGGTGATGATCTTTTTTACGGATTCCACGCCGGAGGTGATACCGGCGTACAGCACCAGCGCCGCCACCACAAGGGCGGTGATGTATTCCGTACGGCCGTGGCCCAGCGGATGTTTTTTGTTCGGCTTGCGCCCGGCCAGCTTGGCGCCGATCACGGTGATGAGGGCGCTCAGGGCGTCCGTCAGGTTGTTGACCGCGTCCAGCACCACGGCGATGGAGTGCGATAACAGACCCACCGTGGCCTTAAAGGCCACCAGCAGCACGTTGGCTGCGATGCCGATGAGGCCCGTGCGCACGATCACCCGTTCGCGGTCGGCCTTCATTTCTTTTACGCTCGGGTTTTGTTCTGCCATGGGAAGACTCCTTTATGCGTTTTGCGTTTTGCGTTTTGAGAATGAAACCGGCATGCATTCAGAAATAATTCGGAATTCGGAATTTGTAATCAAATTCTCAACGCTCAATTCTCAACACGCAGCACTGTACCCTGTTACTTTTGTTTTTTCGTCTTTTCATATGCCGCGGTGACGGCATTTGCCACGGCCGCGCGGAAGCCGCCGTTTTCCAGCGCCAGAACGCCTTCAATGGTGGTGCCGCCCGGGGAGCAGACCGCGTCCTTGAGCGCGCCGGGGTGTTTGCCGGTCTCCAGCAGCATCTTCGCGCTGCCCAGCAGCGTCTGCGCCGCAAGCATCATCGCTTTATCCCGGGGCAGGCCGCAGGCCACGGCGCCGTCGGCAAGCGCTTCGCAGAACATATACACGTAGGCGGGGCCGCAGCCGGATACCGCCATGCCCGCGTCGATCTTGGCTTCGTCCAGCTTTTCGGTTCTGCCCGCGTTGGTCATCAGGGAGAGGAAGCCCTCCTCCTCCACGTCGGTGACCCCTGCGGCGGGCGCGTAAAGGATCATGCCCTCGCCCACGGCCGCAGCCGTATTGGGCATAATGCGGATGATCTTTTCCGTTCTGAACAGGCGGCAAAGCGTCTTCAGGTCCACACCGGCCGCCATGGAGACGATCACGGTGTATTCGCGCATGGCGGGGAGCACGGTTTTGGCCACCTGCTCCACCGTATCGGGCTTCACGCCGATAAACACGTAATGGCAGTTCGCCGCGATCTGGGCAGGGGAGAGGAAGGCCGCGTCTTTTTCTTTGGCCTTGGCCTCGTCCGTATCGTACACCGCAACGTTCTTTGTGAATTTCAGGGCTGCCTCCAGCAGCGCGCCGCCCATGCTGCCCGCGCCGATAAAGCCCGCGTCGTAAAGCTGCATAAAAATGCCTCCGTTCATCTGATCTGCCCGCAGCCGCGGACGATGTATTTATAGGTGTTGAGCTCTCTGAGTCCCATGGGGCCGCGGGCGTGCAGCTTCTGCGTGCTGATGCCCATTTCGCAGCCCAGGCCGAATTCGCCGCCGTCCGTAAAGCGGGTGGAAGCGTTCACGTACACCGCGGCGCTGTCCACAAGTTTCGTAAACAGGGCGGCGGCCGCCGGATCCTCGGTGACGATGGCGTCCGAATGGTGCGTGCCGTGCAGCCGGATATGCTCCGCCGCCGCTGCCGCGCTCTCCACGGCGCCCACGGCCATGATATAATCCAGAAATTCCGTGTCGAAATCGGTATCGCCCGCCGGTTTCGCTGTTTTCAGATACTTCAGGCAGCTTCCGTCCGCCCGGAGCTGAACCGGGTGCGCACAGGAAGAAAGACGCGCCTCCAGCTGCGGCAGGAATTCCGCGAGGATAGCCTGATGCACCAGGCACACCTCCGCCGCGTTGCACACGCTGGGGCGGCTGGTTTTGGCGTTTTCTATAATGTTTAACGCTTTTTCAAAATCCGCGGCCCTGTCCACGTAGATATGGCAGATGCCCGTGCCCGTTTCAATGCAGGGGACGAGGGCGTTTTCCACGCAGGCTTTGATGAGTCCCTTGCCGCCGCGCGGGATCAGCAGGTCGATATAGCCCACGCCCTTCATCAGCGCATTGGCGCTTTCGCGGCTGGTATCCTCGATCAGCAGAACGGCGTCTTCGGGCAGGCCGGCGGCCTTCAGGCCCCCCCGCAGGGCTTCGGTGATGGCGGCGGCGCTGGCATGCGCCTCCTTGCCGCTGCGCAGAATGCAGGCGTTGCCGCTTTTGATGGCCAGCGCGGCCGCGTCCGAGGTCACGTTGGGGCGGCTTTCGTAAATGATGGCGATCACGCCCAGCGGCACGCTGACCTTTTCTATGGTCATGCCCTTGGGGTGCACGTGGCTTTCGATCACGCGGCCCACCGGGTCGGGCAGCTTCACCACGTCCAATATGCCCTGCGCCATGCCCTGAATGCGGGCCTCGGTAAGCTGCAGGCGGTCCAGCATCACGTCCGATACCGTGCCCCGCGCCTTGGCGAGATCAGCTTCGTTGGCGGCGAGGATGGCAGCCGTATCCTCGGTCAGCGCCTGCGCCATGGCGGCGAGCGCTTTGTTTTTGGTTTCCGTACCGGCGGTCATCACGGCGCAGGACGCCGCCTTTGCCGCCCGCATGATCTCAAGCGTAGTCATTGTTTCCCTTCTCCTTTTTTCTCATCCCGCAGGGATATATCGCATTTCGCAGAAATATATCGCACTTTTTGCATATCTCGCCTTCGGCGAGGATGCAAAAGCATATCGCGTCCCGGAGGGACATATCGCGTGCCGCAGGCATAAATCGCGCGTTGCGCGATGCGATATATTTGCTTCGCAAAAGCGATATATTTCGCTTTGCTCAATGCGATATACGCGCACTGCGTTTGCGTGCGATATAACGTAAATCCCCTCCGGGATTTACGTTGCGTCGGTGTGCCCGACAAACCTCGTTCCGACTTCTTTTCCCTCTAAAATATCGTAGAGCACCGCGGGATCGTGCCCGTTGGCGATCACCATATCCGTGCCCGCGGCGGCGGCGATCTTGGCCGCCTCGATCTTGGTCACCATGCCGCCGGTGCCTACCTTGCTGGCGGAGCCTCCGGCCAGCGCCTCGATTTCGGGCGTGATCGTTTCCACACGTGCGATGAGCTTCGCGTCCGGGTCCCTGTTCGGGTCCGCGGTGTAGAGGCCGTCGATATCCGTGAGCAGCACCAAAAGATCCGCTTTGACGCTGACGGCCACCCGCGCGGCGAGCGTATCGTTATCGCCGATGTTCAGCTCCTGCGTGGCAACCGTATCGTTTTCGTTGACGATGGGGATCACGCGCATTTCCAGCAGCTTTTGCATGGTGGAAATGAGGTTTTCGTACTGCTGGGGATCCAGAAAATTGTGCGCCGTGAGCAGCAGCTGCGCCACGGTGTGGTTATACTCGCCGAAATATTTATCGTAGGTATACATCAGCTCGCACTGGCCGATGGCGGCGAGGGCCTGCTTCATGGAAAGCTCCGCGGGGCGTTCGGCCACGGCGGCCTTGCCCCGGCCCATGCTGACGGCGCCGGAGGATACGATGATCACCTCGTACCCGGCGTTTTTGATATCGCTTACCACCTTGCAGAAATTTTCGATATGTCTGATGTTCGGGTGCCCCGTGGCGTAGGCCAGCGTGGAGGTGCCGATCTTGATCACGATGCGCATATCAGTAGCCCTTTTTCCCCTCTAAGGATTCGTCGTTTTCGATCCATTCCGAAACCGGGATCACGCGGTAATCGTTTTCGGTATCGCGGATCACCACTTCCCTGATGCCGGCGTTGATCACCATGCGTTTGCACATGGAGCAGCAGCAGGAATTGGAAACGTAGGTGCCGTCCGGCTCAATGCCCGTCAGGTACAGCGTGGCGTCGATCATTTTATCGCGCGAGGCGCTGATGATGGCGTTGGCCTCCGCGTGCACGCTGCGGCAGAGCTCGTAACGCTCGCCGCGGGGGATCTTCAGCTCGGCGCGGATGCAGTAGCCCAGATCAGAGCAGTTTTTGCGTCCGCGGGGCGCGCCCACGTAGCCGGTGGAGATCACCTCGTCGTTCTTCACGATCACCGCGCCGTACAGGCGCCGGAGGCACGTGCCGCGCTTGGCCACCGTCTGCGCCAGATCCAGATAGTAGTTGCGTTTGTCCCGTCGTTCCATAGTGACGTCTCCTTCTTCATTTTTATCTCGAAGTGTTGCGTGTTGAGTTTTGAGTGTTGAGAAAAGTTGCAAGTTGCAAGACTGGCCACTTTTTCCCTGAGCCCTGGGCCCTGAGCCCTGAGCCCTGCTTTAATCTACGGTTTCCCCTATCAGATCATACTCTTCCGTATCATTGATCCGCACGGTAACGAAATCGCCGATGTTCAGATCGCGGTCCGATACGAAGCGGATCGTGGAATCGATCTCCGGTGCGTCCATCCAGGTGCGGCCGCCGTAGGAATCCGAAAAGCCGTCGTAATCCTCCACCACGCATTCCACGAGCCTGCCCACAAGGGCCTCCTGCTTTTCGGAAAAGATGCGGTACTGCTGGTCCATCAGCGCCTCGCCGCGCTCGGCCGCCACCTCGGGATCCACCTGATCCGGGAAGTCGTAGGCCGGGGTGCCCTCTTCGCGGGAGTAGGCGAAGCAGCCGAGCCGCTCGAAGCCCGCCTCCGCAATGAACGCGCTGAGCTCGTCAAAATCCTCCTCCGTTTCGCCGGGGAAGCCGGTGATGAACGTGGTGCGCAGGACCGCGTCCGGCAGGTAATCGCGGATCTTTGCGATCAGTGCCAAAAGGCTTTCCCTGTCGCCGGTGCGGTTCATGGCCTTCAGGATCCTGCCGCTGGCATGCTGCAGGGGCAGGTCTATGTAGTGCAGAATTTTGGGGTTATCGCGGATCGTTTCCAGCAGCTCGTCCGTGATGCGGTCCGGGTAGCAGTACAGCAGACGGATCCAGTGCACGCCGTCGATTTCGCACAGCTTTTTCAAAAGCTCCGGCAGCTTTAACTCGCCGTAGAGATCCAGCCCGTAGCGGGTGGTATCCTGCGCGATCACGATCAGCTCCTTTACGCCCGCGGCGGCAAGGGCTTCGGCCTCCGAAACCACGCTCTCCATGGGGCGGGAGCGGAAGGGCCCGCGGATCTCCGGAATGGCGCAGTAGGCGCAGCGGTTGGAGCAGCCGTCCGATATTTTAAGATAGGCCCAGTGCTCCGGCGTGGTGAGCACGCGCTCGCCCGAAAGGGGCATCTCCGTTTTTTCGGGATATTCGCTTTTCGCGCCGCCCGCGAGCACCCGTTCCACAAAGGAGACGATATCTCCGTTGATGCCGAGGCCCGCCACGGCGTCCACCTCCGGCATTTCGGCAAGGATCTCGTCGCGGTAGCGCTCGGCCATGCAGCCGATCACGATGATTTTGCCCACGTTGCCGTCCTCTTTGTACTGGCCCATCTCCAGAATATTGTCGATGGCCTCCTGCTTGGCGGCCTCAATAAAGCCGCAGGTGTTGATGATCACAACGTCCGCGCCGAAGGGGGTATCGATCATTTCATAGCCGGCGTCGGCCAGCTTCGCGATCATCAGTTCGCTGTCCACCTGGTTCTTGGGGCAGCCGAGGGAGATGAAGCCGATTTTTGTACTCATAATAAAACGCTCCTTTTGTTGGAATGGGAGGCAAAAAGCGAGATTAACAATTAAAAATTAAAAATTAAAAATTGAAGCGAACCACGTTTCACGCTTTCATCCGGGGTAAAAATAATTTTTAATTTTTAATTATAAATTTTTAATTATCGAACGCTTCGGGTTCCGAAAAAGAGATCACTTCTCTGATTTCCCGCATACTGTATCCCGCGTTCAGCAGCCTGCGGATGAGGCGGTCCGCGTCCTTTTTGGTGAGCACGGCGGGCAGGTGCATTTTGCTTATTATATCTATTATACCTTGTTTTCTGTCAATATCAAGCCCGTTTACCGCATTTTTTGCGGTTTCGGCGTCGATGCCGCGGCTCATCAGGTCCTGCCGGATGCGCTCCGGGGCCCAGGCCTTCCGGCGGAAACGCTCCTCCGCCAGCGCGGCGGCAAAGGCGGCGTCGTCCACAAGGCCGTTTTCTCTGAGCCTTTCCACGGCGAGATCGATCGCCCGGGCGGAATACTGCGGCCGGAGCTTTCTTCGGAGCTCCGTTTCTCCGTGGGCGCGGATGCTTAAAAGCCGCATCGCCTTTTCATAGGCGTCCGCCTGCTCGCCCTGCAGACGCAGCTCCTCCAGCTCTTCCGGCGTGATCCGGGTTTGTCCGCAAAAGGAAGAACCGTACCAAATGAAAGCAGGGACGGTGAATTGGTATTCACCGTCCGCCAGTACGTTGATTCTGCCTTTTTTTGTGGTGGTCGTCGTCAGCTCCATCAGTCTGCCGCGATATCGATCTTGATCTTGGCCAGCCGCCCGTTATTGGGGGCGATGGGAGCGTCCGCAGCCGCCTCTTCCGCCGCGGTATCCGCCGCGGGGCTCTTCTGAGGCACGATGGCCGCGCGCACTTTTTCTTCGATCTCGGCGGCGATCTCGGGGTTCTCGCCGAAGAACTGCTTTACCTTATCCTTGCCCTGGCCGATGCGGGTCTCGCCGTAGCTGAACCACGCGCCGCTCTTCTGGATGATGCCCAGCTGCACGGCCATATCGATGATCTCGCCCTCTTTGGAGATGCCCTTGCCGTAAAGGATATCGAATTCCGCCTCGCGGAAGGGGGGCGCCACCTTGTTCTTTACGATCTTGGCGCGGGTGCGGGAGCCGATGAACTCGTTGCCCGGGCCCTTGAGCTGCTCGATGCGGCGCACGTCGATGCGCATGGAGGCAAAGAACTTCAGGGCGCGGCCGCCGGTGGTCACCTCGGGGTTGCCGTACATCACGCCCACCTTTTCGCGCAGCTGGTTGATGAAGATCACGAGGCAGTTGGAACGGCCGATGGCGCCGGCCAGCTTGCGCAGCGCCTGGCTCATCAGGCGGGCGTGCAGACCCACGTGGTTATCGCCCATATCGCCCTCGATCTCGGCCTTGGGCACCAGAGCGGCAACGGAGTCGATCACGATCACGTCCAGCGCGCCGGAACGGGTGAGATATTCGGCGATCTCCAGCGCCTGCTCGCCGTTATCCGGCTGGGAAACCAGAAGGGAATCCACGTCCACGCCGAGGTTTGCGGCATAGGTCGGATCCAGCGCGTGCTCCGCGTCGATAAACGCGGCCTCGCCGCCGTTGCGCTGGGCTTCCGCCACCACGTGCAGCGCCAGCGTGGTTTTACCGGAGCTCTCGGGACCGTAGATCTCCACGATCCTGCCCTTGGGCAGACCGCCGATGCCCGTGGCCGCGTCCAGCGCGATGGAGCCGGTAGAGATCGCGTCCACGTTCAGGGCCGTGGTGGAGCCCAGACGCATCACGGCGCCTTTGCCGAACACCTTTTCGATCTGGCCCAGCGCCGCCTTGAGCGCTTCCTTTTTTTCCTCGGGGGTAGCCACGGTTTTAACTTCTTTTTTCTCCGCCATGAGTAAATTCCTTTCTGCAAACAAATGTTCCTTTTTTGAATCGTCCTTATTATACAGTAAATTTTTTTAAAAAGCAATAGCTTTTTTTATTTCGGTATGCTAAAATACGATCAATGGGACACCGGGAGGAAGACGCTGGTTTTGAGCACGAAATTACCCGAAATTTTAGCCCCCGCCGGGGGCATGGCGCAGCTGGAGGCTGCGGTGAAAAGCGGGGCGGACGCCGTCTATTTCGGCGCCGCCGGGTTCAATGCGCGCCGCAACGCCGAGAACTTTACGGACGCGGACTTTTTAAGCGCGGTAAGATACTGCCGCGTGCGGGGTGTAAAGGCCTATATCACGCTGAACACCGTGATCAAAGACGACGAGCTGGGCGAGTTTGCCCGCACCCTGGCCCTTGCGGCGAAAAGCGGGGCGGACGCCGTAATCGTGCAGGATCTGGCCGCGGCGGCCATGGTAAAGGAATATTATCCCGCGCTGCGGCTGCACGCCTCCACGCAGATGGCCGTGCACAACGTGAGCGGCGCAAAGGAGCTGGAGGACTTCGGTTTTTCGCGCATCGTGCCGGCAAGGGAACTGAGCCTGAAGGAGATCGAAACGATCGTGAAGGCCGTAAATACGGAGATCGAGGTGTTCGTGCACGGGGCGCACTGCATGTCCTTTTCGGGCCTGTGCTATACCTCCTGCGCCTTCGGGGGGCGTTCCGCCAACCGCGGCCTGTGCGCCCAGCCCTGCCGCCTGAACTTCAGAAACGACAAACGCGAGTACGCGCTGAGCTTGAAGGATATGAGTCTTGTGCGGCATCTGGACCGGCTGAAAGCGGCGGGCGTCTGCTCCTTTAAGATCGAGGGCCGTATGAAGCGCCCGGAATACGTGGCGGCGGCGGTCACGGCCTGCCGCGATCAGCTGGCGGGGCGCGCGCCGGATACGGATACCCTGCGCAGCGTGTTTTCGCGCGGCGGGTTCACGGACGGGTATCTTACTTCACGCGTCAACGGCACGATGTTCGGCCACCGCACCAAAGAGGACGTGACCGCGGCCGCGGGCGTGCTGAGATCCCTGCAGCGGCTTTACGATAAGGAATACAAGCGGGTGGAGGTCGCCATGGCGCTGACGGTTCTGCCGGGGCAGCCCGCGGTGCTGACGCTCTCGGACGGCGATAGGGAAGCCCTCGCTTCGGGCCCCGTGCCGGAGGCCGCGCAGAATATGCCCCTCACGGCCGAAAAGGCCGCGGCTTCGCTGACAAAGCTGGGCGATACGCCGTATTTCTGCCCGTCCCCCGTGTGTGAGATCGCCCCGGGGCTGATGCTGCCCGCCAGCGCCCTGAACGCGATGCGGCGGGAGGCTGTGGAAACGCTCACCGAAGAACGCGGCGCCCCCGCGCCGTCGCCCGACCGCACGGAGGAGATCTTAAGCGAAATCGCGGGTCTGCCCGCTTCGGCGCCGGGACGTCCCGTGCTGCGGATGCGCTTTCAGACGGCGGCGCAGTTTTTTACGCTGCCTGAGTGCGGGCGGTATATTCTGCCGCTGTTTTCGCTCGTAAAGGTCCCGGAATTGCTGCGGCAGGGGGAGATCGCCGCCGAGGTGCCCGTGCTCACCTTCCCGGCGGAGGAGGAAAAAACGCTGGCCGCGCTGCGCTCCCTGAAAGAAAAGGGCCTGCAATACGCCGTGGCGGAAAATATCGGCGCGATCCGGCTCATTCGGGAAGCGGGCCTGATCCCCGCGGGCGGCGCGCATCTGAATATCACGAACCGCCTTGCGCTTTCCCGGTATGAGGCGCTGGGCTGCGAAGACAATACGCTTTCGTTTGAACTGAGCTTCGGCGATATCGCGCCTTTGCGGGGCGCGGGGAAAACCGGTTTTCTCGCCTACGGGCATATGCCGCTGATGCGCTTCCGTTCCTGCCCCGCCCGCTCGGATACCGGCTGCGGGGACTGCAGAGGGAGCAGCCTGATCACGGACCGCAAAAACGAGAGCTTCCGCCTGTTGTGCAGCGGAAAACGCTATTCCACCCTGTTCAACCCCGTGCCCACGTTCACCGTTGGCCTCAGAGAGCCGGACTGCGATTTCCGCACGCTGTACTTTACGTACGAGACCAAAGAGGAATGTATCGCCGTCGCCCGGGCGTACCTCGCCGGGCAGAAGCTCCCGGTACCGGTCACGGCGGGAATGTATAATAAAAGATTGATGTAAATTGCATTTTATCGCGTTTTTTGATTAACGATGAATGATTAACGATGAATGATTAATCTCTCAACACTCAAAACTCAAAACTCAAAACGATGACCAAAAGGGACACATATTTCTACAAAACCTATTTCACGCTGTTTGCCACGGTGGCGGCGCAGAGCCTGATCGTGTTCAGCGTCAACCTGGCGGACAGCATCATGCTGGGCCGCTATTCCGAGGTCGCCATGAGCGGCGTGAGCCTTGCCAACCAGATCCAGTTCCTGCTGCAGTGCCTGATCAACGGCGTGGGCACGGGGCTGGTGACGCTGGGCTCCCAGTACTGGGGCAAAAAGAACTTAGCCTCCGTAAAAAAGACGTTTTCGGCGGCGTTCTTTACCTCCCTTTCCATTGCCGCCGTGATGGCGCTGACCGTGGGGCTCTTTCCCACGGGCGTGCTGGGGCTGCTGTGCGATAACGCCGCCATCGTGGCGGCCGGGGCGGAGTATATCCGCATTATGGCGCACAGCTACCTGATCTTCGCGGTCAGCTTTACGCTGATCTGCCTGATGCGCAGCGTGGAGAGCGTGCGCGTGGGCTTTTATACCTCCGTGGTGGCGCTCGTGTTCAACGTGTTTCTCAACTACGCGCTGATCTTCGGGCGGCTCGGCTGCCCCGAAATGGGCGTGAAGGGCGCGGCGATCGCAACGCTGATCTCGCGTATTGCGGAGCTCCTTTTCGTGCTGCTGTACGTATTTTTCATCGATAAAAAGCTGCGCCTGCGGCCGAAGGACGCTGTTACGCCGGAAAAGCGCTACGTGCGCGATTACCTGAAGATCGGCCTGCCGCCGGTGGGCTCGGGCGGCTCCTGGGGCGTGGCCATGTTTCTGCAGACCGCCATCATCGGGCGGCTGGGAGAGGCTGCCATCGGCGCCAACGCCGTGAGCGCGCCGGTGTTTCAGGTGGTGAGCGTGCTGTATCTCTCCGCCTCTTCGGCGGCGGGCGTGCTGATCGCCAAAACCGTGGGCGAAAACGATATCCCGCGGGTAAAGCTCTACGCCAAACGGCTGCAGATCATCTTTCTGCTCACGGGCCTCGTTTCCGGCGCGATCCTGTTCGCCTGCCGCAATTTCATCGTAGGGTTTTACGAGATCTCCGCCGAAACGGCGGCTCTTTCCACGCTGTTTCTCAGCATCCTCGCCGTTACGGTGGTAGGCTCCGCGTACGAGGCGCCCTGCCTGGTGGGCATGGTTTCCGGCGGCGGGGATACGGCCTTTGTTTTTAAGAACGATATCATCTTTATGTGGGGCATCGTGCTGCCGCTCTCGGCGCTCTCCGCCTTCGTGTTCCACTGGCCCGTCCCCGTGACGTTCTTTCTTTTGAAATCCGACCAGCTCGCCAAATGCGCCGTGGCCGTGGTCAAGGTGAACCGGTTCAGGTGGATCAGAGATTTAACGAGGTAATTTGCCGTTTACCGGAAAAGTGTTGCGTTTTGAGTGTTGAGTGTTGAGAAAAGTGGCCGGTGGCCAGTGACCAGTGGTCAGCAAACGTTTTTCCATGCATCCTGATATCATTCCTAATTCCTCATTCCTAATTCTTCATTTTTTGAATCAAGGAGATACGAGATGGCTATTGAAAAAGTAATCGAATACCTGCGCGGCTGCGGCCTGGAGGATAAGGTCCACCGGTTTTCCGTTTCCTCGGCAACGGTGGCGCTGGCCGCGGCCGCGCTGGGCGTGGAGGAAGCCCGCATCGCCAAAACCATGAGCTTTCTGGCGGGCGACGGCGCCATCCTCGTGGTGGCCGCCGGGGACGTGCGCGTGGATAACCGCAAGTTCAAGGACGCCTTTCATACCAAGGCCAAAATGGTGCCGCCGGAGCGCCTCGGCGAGCTGGTGGGGCACGAGATGGGCGGCGTTTGCCCCTTCGCCGTGAAGGAGACCTGCGAGGTGTGGCTGGACGTTTCCCTGAAGCGCTTCGATACCGTCTATCCCGCCGCCGGGGACGCCGCCAGCGCGGTGGAGCTCACCATACCGGAGCTGGAACGATGCGCAAACGCCAAAGGATGGGTGGACGTTTGCCGTTCGGCGGAAGCGTGAAATTGGAATTTGTCGCGCTGAAAGCGCGACAGCGATATGCATTCCTGCCGGAATGCGCGATATATCCCTCCGGGAAGCGATATACCTTCGGCGCGATAT
>JAEEGL016430949.1_pt1 | contig 12962 bp, 12 predicted proteins | sample 9134231 | NCBI WGS metagenome assembly JAEEGL01 (sample SAMN16246548, study PRJNA631951) | gut metagenome | biome: gut microbiome; feature: rumen; material: fiber-attached | host: Bos | place: Iran: Karaj | collected 2018-10 | reverse complement strand
TTATGCTCCCAGTTGTCAGGAACGTCAAGTACCACCTCTTGATCATAAGGATGCTCGTCAGTAGATGTCAAGGCGATATACTCATCAGGAGCACAGACGCTGTGTGCAAACTCCAAAGGTGTATAACGGGCACCTAACATAAAGACCCAACGAGGCTTAGGCAGCTTGTGATAGGAAGAGTCGGGATAGGCATCATAACTGACGATACCATACTTACCTATTACATTTAATAAGGTATGTCCCATGCCACGCAGATTTCTCCGTTTGACGACCCGCTCGATATAGGCAGGAGAGAGATGCACGGAGTCGCCTTTTGCAATATGCTCCGTCTCGATGGTAGCCAGCATGGCATACGCCCAACAAAGACTTGTCTGTCCCTGGTCTTTGACAGGAGTCATCGGCAGGCGCACCTCGTCTGTAAACACCACCTTCTGACGCTGGTGACAAGCCGTCAGAGAGATGACTATTAATAAATAAAGAAACCTCTTCGTCATTTTCAAATGCAAAGATACGCATTAATTCATAATTAATTATTAATTTTGCCCCCGAAATGAATAATAATATCAGAGATTTCGAGATTATGGCACCTGTCGGCAGTCGCGACTCCCTTGCGGCAGCGCTGAAAGCAGGGGCAGGTTCTGTGTATTTCGGTGTGGAGCAGTTGAATATGCGCTCGCACTCCGCCAACCACTTTACCATTGACGACCTGAGGGAGATAGCCGCCACTTGTAATGAGTATGGTGTGAAGAGTTATCTGACTGTCAACACCATCATCTATGGAGAGGATATCGCCTTGATGCATGAGATTATCGATGCTGCTGTCGAGGCAAAGATCTCTGCCGTCATCGCCTGCGATATCGCTGTGATGACCTATTGCAGACAAAAAGGGATGGAGGTACATCTCTCCACTCAACTGAATATCTCGAACATCGAGGCATTGAAGTTCTATGCCCAGTTTGCCGATGTTGTCGTCCTTGCCAGAGAATTGAACCTCGATCAAGTGGCAGAGATTTATCGTCAGATAGAGGAGCAACATATCTGCGGACCCTCTGGTGAACAGATACGCATCGAGATGTTCTGTCATGGTGCCTTGTGTATGGCAGTCAGTGGCAAGTGCTATATGAGTCTTGACAATACAGGACGCTCCGCCAATCGGGGAGAGTGTATGCAGATTTGTCGTCGTTCCTATGTCGTCACAGACAGAGAGACTGGCACAGAGTTGGAGATAGACAACAAATATATCATGAGTCCGAAAGACTTGAAAACCATCCGTTTCATCGATAAGATGATGCGCAGTGGTGTGAGGGTCTTTAAGATAGAGGGACGAGCACGTGGTCCAGAATATGTGATGACGGTAGTACAATGCTATAAGGAAGCCATCCAGGCTGTCCTTGACAACATCTTTACGGAGGAGAAGAAAGACGCATGGGACGAGCGTCTTGCTGCTGTTTTCAATCGTGGTTTCTGGGATGGTTACTATCTTGGACAACAACTGGGTGAGTGGAATAAGCACTATGGCTCCTGTGCTACAGAGCGTAAACAGTATGTCGGCAAGGGTGTGAAGTATTTCTCCAAACTCGGTGTGGCAGAATTTACCTGTGAGGCTTGTGAGTTCTCGGTAGGTGACAAGATGCTCATCACGGGTCCCACTACTGGTGCACTCTATGTGACTGTTGATGAGATTCACGACGACACGCAGTCAGTGCAGACAGCACAGAAAGGAACACGCGTCAGTATTAAGGTGCCGGAGAAGGTGAGGCCGAGTGATAAACTTTTTAAAATAATAACGGTATAACGGAATGCCGGTTTACCGGAATGCCGAAATGCCGGAATAATGAATAAAAAAGATGGCAACAATCAACGAGATACAAGACGAGATTATAGAGGAGTTTGCTGGTTTTGACGACTGGATGGACAAATACCAGTTACTCATTGACCTTGGTAATGAGCAAGCGCCTCTGGACGAGAAATACAAAATAGAGAGCAACCTGATTGACGGATGCCAGAGTAGGGTGTGGCTGGTTGCCGACTATGTCGAAAGGAGAAATGAGAAAGGAGAAATGAGAAATGTCATTCTCTTCTCTGCAGAGAGTGATGCCTTAATCGTAAAAGGTATCGTTGCTTTATTGATTCGTGTACTCTCAGGACAGACACCTCAGGACATCCTGGATTCCGAGCTGTATTTCATTGATGAAATCGGTTTGAAGGAGCATCTTTCACCTACACGCAGTAACGGTCTGCTGGCGATGGTGAAGCAGATGCGGATGTATGCCCTTGCCTTTAAGACAAAAGGTTAATTGTCTTTCTCGTAAGCATCGAGTTTCTTCAGATAATATTCCTTGAAGTCGCTCCAATGATAATATGGAGCAAGGTCACTCTTGATGGGTAGTGTTGCCTCCTCTTCGTTGAGCAACACCTTGACCAGTACGTCCTTGTCAAGGGAATTCTCCCGGTAGAACACAAACTGGATATTGGATGCCATCGGAAATACCACACATGCCCACCATCCATGAGTTTCCAACTCCTCTAAATTGAGTGTCTGATAACCGAATTGGTTGAGTTCAAGTAAACAGGTTAACGGCAACACCATCGTCTCATGTCCGAAGCGCAACTGAGCCCCAGGCTTTTTTAACAAGAGACAACTGTCTGCCTCCTCTATCATCTTACGCAACAAGAAACGCTGCGTATAGGGTTGCTTACCACCATTGAGCAACGACGGACCATAGTTGAAATACCACCAGGCATTCTCCTTCTGCCAGAACCGATGGATATCCTCATAAGTGAAAATATCCAATATGTCTATCTTACTTCCCATACTGGTGTTTTGCTGGATGAGGGCAGTCTTCAAAAGATAATAATTCAGCCTGATCTCATCCATCTCTGTCTTGGCATAGACAGAGTCATTGAAGAGCAAAGACATCAAACGGGGATTATGTTCACGTCCTTCACAATAGATATCATAAGCCTTTTCCGTTGTGGGAGTCGACATACTGTCACGCAGTTGCTTGTCCTGATGGTTCATATACCACATGTCATGTTTGGAAGCATCCATACGAATCTGCAGTTTAGGATTACGAGCCTGCATGGTCAGTAAGGCGGCCCCCATAGAGAGGATACATCGGTTGACTGTGGTGCTCTTGGCATCAATATGTGCCTTACCCTCAAAGACTTCAGGGAAACGGTCCATCATACGACGTGCAATCCCTTCGTTTTGCTGTTTTCCTAACTCCGACAAATCGCCCCAACGTCCTTCTGAGTCATCGATAATCTCTTTCAATTGCTGTAAGACATGTTTTCCAAGAGGTGTCAGTTTGTCTGCAGAGTCTGCCTTTGCCAGCATCTGATAAGGCACGTCATATCCTTTTCGGTTATTCAGGTAGCGAGAGCCGTGACGCCCATAATGACTGATATAGAAAGGATGCTTCCCTGTCGGAGGCGGAGTCTGTTCCAAAGAAACGGAATCCGGATAGATACAATAATTACTGGCGGAGAATCGACGGTCCTCACTAATACGATCGAAGGCAGAACGGGACTGCGCAATACCTTCCGTCATCATACAGGAAAGTATGACGACAAGTAGTAGTAAACGGTATTGTATCTTAATTCTCTTGATAGGCATCGAGTTTCTTCAGGTAATAGTCACGGACGACATTCCATTTATAATAAGGTTCTTCTTCACTCTTCACTGGCAGGCGCACCTCATTCTCATTCAATAACACTTTCACCAGAACATCTTTGTCCTGCGGATTCTCCCGATAGAATACAAGTTGGATATTTGCACCCATCGGAAAAACCCTGAAGTTAACCCATCCCTTCCGTTCCAAAGACTCCAGGTTATCGGTTTGCAAGCCATAATTATCTAATTCCATCAGACAAGTCAGAGGGAGTACCATCGTCTCATGGCCGAAACGCAAGGTGGCACCAGGACAATCCAACCGAATACAACTATCCGCTTCCTCGATGATCTTACGCAACAGGTTACGCTGACTATACGGCTGTTTTCCGCCATTCAACGGACAGGCTCCATAATTGATATACCATGATATATTCTGCAACCTCCAATAATCGTAAATCTCCTCGTCAGAGAAAAGGTCATATAGGGTTATCTTCTTTCGGGACTCTGTATTCTGAATACTGCCTGCCAATTTGAAAAGATTGCCAGTCAACTTCTTGGCATCCACTTTTTCACGGACATATTCTGCATCATTGAACAGTTTCTCCATCAGCAAACCGCTATGGTCGTACTGATTGACATACTCCTGAATCATCGCAGTGATGGCAGAGTCCCTTCTCTGACTCCTCAACTTCTTATCCTGGAAATTCATGTAATACATGTCAAACTTGGAGGCATCGTGACGGATACGCAGGTTGGGATTCTTCGTCAACAGCTCCAGCAGTTCATTCTCCATGGAAAGGATACAGCGAATCACTACCGTACTCTTGGCATCGATATAGACATCACCTGCGAACACTTCCGGGAACCGCTCATACATCCGCTTGGCTATCTGGTGGTGCTGTCTGGCACCTAACGGTGTCAATTCTCCCCATCGGTTATAAGCCTCGTCACCCAATATCGTTACCCGTCGCAGTACATCCTTCCCCAACAGAGTCAGTTTACCCAAGGAGTCTGCCTTTGCCAAAACATGACGAGGATCACTATAGTCTTTCTTATCTACGAGGAACCTCGATCCGTGTCGTCCATAATGACTAATATAGAAGGGTTTCTTCCCTTCTGGGGCATCAGTCAATTGTGTCTGCTGAGGACCAGGATAGGCTAGCAGGTTACTGGCTGATTTATGGATGTCAATTTGTATCTCCTCCTGTGCCGTAGGGGCTTTCTGAGCTTTCAGCCCGACAGAAAAACCTACAAAAACAAGGGTAAACAAAAGTTGTTTCATCAGTTTCGTCAATTGATATGGGTTGCAAAGATACAAAATATAGTTGAAATTCTTGCAATTGTTTAACAAATTCTTTGTATTTTACTTTTTTATGACTATCTTTGCACAATAGACAAATAATATTTTGCGTATGGCAAAGAATCTGCAATGGCAAGATGACTACTGGCTCCTCCTGATGCAATTGTACCTCAAGAAGCCTTTAGGGGTAAAACCCATGTACTGCAAGGCGATGGTTGACCTTTGTATGGAACTGCACATCGCACCGCAGATGTTGTTCAACAAGATGTGTGAGATAGCCAACCTGGAAACCCCTCGTATTGAACGCATCTGGCAGGAATATGGCAAGAGTCCCCGTCGACTGGCTCGTGCCGTCAGATTGTTACGTCAGATGAAAGGGTTTGGCAGTAACAACTTGTTTTATGAGGGTGTTGATGTTCAGGAGACCTTCGAACGCGACTTCCGTCCTGTATGCAACGAGAGTCCTGTCACTCCTGTCATGCTGACATTGATTCTCGACCAGTATTTCCGCCTGACCCCTATTACGATGGTACCTGAGACACCAGAAATCCAACAACTGGGGCGACTGCTCAAGATGCCTGCCCATGAGATTGTCGACATCATGAACCTTTACCAACACTGTGACCCCTACCTCAAGCGCAAAGATTCTGCAGAGAGTCCTCTTTATCCTTTCTGTCGGGAGATCTGGCAACACTATGGGAATAGCGACACGGAACAACTTGCCTCCTATGCGAGACAGTTAAAAGAGTATTTCAAGTAAATGGCACAGGAACAGATACAGGAACAGCAACAGACCCTCGCACTGAAACAGACGCAGAGTATCACGCAGCAACAATTATTGCAGGCGCAACTCATCGAACTGCCCATTACCCAACTGCTCGAACGTGTCAATGCAGAGATGGACGATAATCCTGCCTTGGAATTGAAAACCGGTGATGATTCAGATTATTCAGAGTTCTCAGAGGACTCCGAGTTCTCAGAAAATTCTGAGTCCTCCGATGACTATGAAAAAGACGAAAGGCAGTCAGCTTTGGATGCTGCCTTGGAGAATATCGGCAGGGATGACGAAGAACTGCCTGTCTACCAGGGAGGTGTTGCTGCCCATGAGGAACGGGAGGAGATGGTCTATGGAGAGACACTGTCGTTCTATGACCAACTCAAAGAACAGATGGGAGTCCTTGACTTAAACGAACGACAGCGTGACATCATGGAATACCTGATTGGCTCTTTGGATGATGACGGACTGCTTCGTAAGTCTCTCGATACCATCAGCGACGAGCTTGCTATCTACCATTCCATCGATGCCACTCCACAAGAGATCGAACAGGTTTTACACCTGTTGCAGGAGTTTGACCCTGCAGGTATCGGCGGACGCTCCCTTCAAGAGTGTCTGCTACTGCAAATACAACGCCGGGAGCCTTCTAAGTTACGCGATCTGATGGAGCGTGTCGTCAACGACTATTTCGAGGCGTTCACCAAGAAACACTGGCAGCGAATCCAGCAGGCACTGCAATTGAATGATCTGCAGATAGAAACCCTGATTGGTGAGTTGCGCAAACTGAATCCGAAACCAGGAGCTTCCCTGGGTGAGACGGTAGGACATTCCCTGCAACAGATTACCCCCGACTTTATTGTGGACACACAAGACGACGGAACGGTAAGTTTCCAGTTGAACACGGCAGAGATTCCTGAGTTGCATGTGTCACAGTCGTTTACAGATACCTTGCGTGAATATCAAAACAACAAGGACAATATGAGCCGCCAGATGAAGGAAGCGTTACTCTATACCAAGAAGAAGGTGGATGCCGCCCAAGGATTCATCGAGGCCATCAAAGTACGTCGGCATACGCTGACAGCGACGATGAAAGCCATCATTCAATGGCAACACCGTTTTTTTGAGGAAGGCGATGAGGCTTTGCTGCGTCCGATGATCCTAAAGGACATCGCAGAGAAGACCGGTCTTGACTTGAGTACTATCTCACGAGTCAGCAACTCCAAATACGCTCAGACCCGTTGGGGCACCTTTCCTCTGCGCCATTTTTTCAGTGACGGTTATGTGACGGCAGAAGGCGACGAACTCTCCACAAGGGAGATTAAAGCTGCCTTACAGGATATTATTGAGACAGAAGACAGACAGAAGCCATATAGCGACGAAACTTTGGGGAAGCTTCTCGCGGAGAAAGGATACCCCATTGCCCGTCGTACGGTAGCCAAATACCGTGAACAATTAGGCATACCCATTGCAAGACTAAGAAAATGAGGCAGAGACAACAGATTATAATGGTTGCAAGGGTCATCAGTATACTCTTCACACCTTTCTATCTTCCCATCATCGGGTTGATAGCCTTGTTTACCTTCAGTTATATGAACATCTTCCCATGGTCATATAAGTTGCAGGTACTCATTATGGCATACCTCTTCACCATCCTGTTGCCCTCCCTGTTAATTCATTTCTATCGTCGCCACCAAGGCTGGAGCCTCATTGAACTGGGACAACGGAAGCGTCGTATGGTACCTTACGTCCTTTCCATCGTTTCCTACTTCACTTGTATCTATATCATGGAGCGACTTCATTTACCCCATTTCATCATCTCTATCCTGATTGCCGCCCTAATGGTACAAATTATCTGTGCCCTTATTAATGTCTGGTGGAAGATTTCTACCCACACGGCAGCTATCGGAGGAGTCGGAGGAGCCTTGTTTGCCTTTGCTGAGTATATGGGTTTCAATCCTGTATGGTGGTTATGTCTGATATTCCTTGTTGCAGGCATTTTGGGCACCTGTAGGATGATACTCCGTCAGCACTCCCTCTCGCAAGTCATCGGAGGTTTCTGGGTGGGCTTCTTCTGTGCTGCCTTTGCCATCCTTTTTATATAAAACTCAAAAAAGAAAGAAATATGAATCCAATTGTCAGTATTATCATGGGCAGTACCAGTGACCTGCCTGTCATGGAGAAAGCCTGTAAATTCTTAGATGATATGCAGGTACCGTTTGAAGTCAATGCCCTCTCAGCCCACCGCACCCCTGAGGCTGTCGAGGAGTTTGCCCGTAATGCCAAAGGTCGTGGCATCCGTGTCATCATTGCTGCTGCCGGTATGGCTGCCGCACTACCTGGTGTCATTGCAGCCTCAACGACATTACCTGTCATCGGAGTGCCTATCAAGGGAATGCTTGACGGTCTCGATGCGATGCTCAGCATCATCCAGATGCCTCCGGGCATCCCTGTGGCAACTGTTGGTGTGAATGGAGCCCAGAATGCCGCTATCCTTGCTGTGGAAATGCTGGCGTTATGTGATGAGACTATTGCCCAACGACTTTTCGACTATAAGGCAAGTCTGAAGGATAAGATTGTGAAGGCCAACAAGGAACTTGCCGATGTGAAATACCAGTTCAAGACCAACTAATATGAGAAGAAAAACCACTATCACCCACGTGGGCAATATCGCCATCGGAGGTGACAATCCCATCCGCATCCAGTCGATGGCAACCGTTGATACCAACGATACAGAAGGCTGTGTAGCACAGGCGAAACGCATCATCGACGCTGGTGGCGAACTGGTTCGTTTCACTACCCAAGGTACCCGTGAGGCGGAGAACATGAAGAATATCTCGGCACGACTGAAGGAAGACGGTTATATGACACCCCTTGTTGCCGACGTGCATTTCACAGCTCATGTGGCTGATGTGGCAGCCCAATATTGCGAGAAAGTACGCATCAATCCTGGTAACTATGTCGATCCAGGGCGTGTCTTCAAGCATTTGGAATACACGGATGAGGAATATGCAGAGGAACTGAAGAAGATAGAAGCGAAACTCATCCCCTTCCTGAATATCTGCAAGGAGCATCATACCGCCATCCGCATCGGTGTGAACCACGGTTCTCTTTCCGACCGTATCATGTCACGCTATGGTGATACGCCAGAGGGCATCGTGGAGAGCTGTATGGAGTTCCTGCGTATCTGTAAGCGCGAAGACTTCAACGATATCGTCATCAGTATCAAGGCTTCGAATACGGTTGTAATGGTCACAACCGTGCGCCTGTTGGTCAAGACGATGGACAAGGAGGATATGCACTATCCACTCCATCTTGGAGTTACAGAAGCAGGAGAAGGTGAAGACGGACGCATCAAAAGTGCTGTGGGCATTGGAGCCTTGTTGACGGAGGGCATCGGAGATACCATCCGTGTGTCTCTTTCTGAAGAGCCAGAATACGAGATTCCAGTGGCTCGCAAACTGGTAGATATGATAGAAGAGTGTACTGCCCTACGTGCCCAAGCAGAAGCCAATATCAAGGACGATACCATCATCCTCACCCTTGATGCCCCTGATTGGGAAACACTGCAACTGAAAGCTGCTATGGCAGTGGGTGCCTTACTCATCGATAAGAAAGCTACGAAATTGAGTATTCGTAATGCGTCCTTCGAAGAGGCACGTCTTATTGAACTCGCCGACAACATTCTGCAGGCCGCAAGAGTGAAGTTCACCAAGACAGAGTATATTTCTTGTCCTGGTTGCGGCAGAACACTCTATAACCTCCAAGAAACCATTGCCAAGATCAAGGCAGCCACCAGTCATCTGGTAGGTCTGAAGATTGGTATCATGGGGTGCATCGTCAACGGTCCTGGTGAGATGGCAGATGCCGACTATGGCTATGTAGGAGCAGGGCGTGGCAAAATCAGTCTCTACAAGCAGAAAGTATGCGTAGAGAAGAACATCCCTGAAGAAGAAGCCGTTGACAAACTTCTGGAATTGATCAATAAGGATCTTCAATAACTATTGCATCAACAAGGCGGAGAGTTCCTTCATGCCCTCACTGGCACCCTTCTGGATCTGTTTGACATTACTGCCTGCAGAAATGGGGTTGGGGTCGATGAGGTATACAGGAACTCCCGGGCGGACATAGTGGATGAGTCCGGCGGCAGGATAGACAGCCAATGACGTACCGATGATGATGAAGATGTCCGCCTGCTGGGCTTCCTCAGCAGCAACACTAATCATAGGCACTCCCTCACCGAAGAACACGATGAAAGGACGAAGCAAAGAACCATCACCAGCCTTCGTACCAGGCTCCACCTCACAATTCTCCGGGGTCAGGGTAATCTGGTAACGGGGATCATCGACATCCCGACTGGAACACACCTTCATCAGTTCGCCGTGCAGGTGGATGACCTTTGACGAGCCTGCCATCTCATGGAGATTGTCAACATTCTGGGTCACCACCGTCACATCATATTTCTCTTCCAGTTTTGCTACAAGACGATGTCCCTCGTTGGGCTGTGTGCCTATGCATTTCTTGCGCAGCATATTATAAAAGTTTGTCACTAATGTCGGATCAGCCTCCCATCCCTCATGAGTTGCCACCTTTGCCACGGGATAGTTCTCCCATAAGCCGTCAGCATCACGGAAAGTCTTCAATCCACTCTCCACCGACATTCCTGCACCAGTCAATACTACGATCTTCTTCATAAGCCTTTCTATTTATTTTTTGCAAAAATAATAAATAATTGAGAGTTGACAACTGAGAATTGAGAAATATTTGTTATTTTTGCAAAATTAAACAGAAACACCATGAAAGTATTACGCGACAGAATCATGCAAGACGGACGCTGCCTAGAGGGCGGCATCCTGAAAGTAGACCGTTTCATCAACCACCAGATGGACCCTTACTTGATGAAACAGATTGCCATTGAGTTTATCCGTCGTTTCGCTGACGAGGACATCAACAAAATTGTGACCGTGGAGGCATCAGGTATCGCCCCTGCCATTATGCTGGGTTATCTGATGGAACTGCCCGTCGTTTTTGCCAAGAAGAAAAAGCCCTCGACGATGGGTGAGTTCTATGAGTCGACAGTACGCTCATTCACCAAACAGCGCGAATATCCCCTGACGGTCAGTCGTGAATATCTGACGAATGAAGACAGGGTATTGTTCGTTGACGACTTCCTTGCCTATGGCAATGCCGGACTGGGTATTATAGACCTCTGCCGTCAGGCAGGAGCCACCATCGTAGGCATGGGCTTCATCATCGAGAAGGAATTCCAACACGGCAGAAAAGTATTGCAAGAGGCAGGCATCCGTCGTATAGAGTCGCTTGCCATTATCGAGTCACTGGAGGATAACAAGATTAAACTAAAATAAAATATCATGGAAAATAATAACAGTAAGCTTTATGAGTTGGACGGCAAGGTGCCCATAGCACAAGCCATACCCTTTGGACTACAACACGTATTGGCGATGTTCGTAGCGAATATCACCCCTATTATCATCCTTGCCAATGTGGCAGGCATCAGTCCTGCCATCAGTTCGACACTCATCCAGAACTGTATGATTATCGCTGGTATAGGAACCCTCATCCAACTCTATCCCATCTGGCGCATCGGTTCCCGTCTGCCCATCGTCATGGGTATCAGTTTCACATTTCTCTCTGCCTCTCTTGCCATTGCCACGACACAAGGCATGGGTGTCCTTATGGGTGCCGTCATCCTCGGTGGTATCATCGAGGGATTACTGGGACTGTTTCCCAACTACTGGACCAAACTTATCCCCCATGTCGTAGCAGCCACTGTAGTGACAGCCATCGGATTCTCGTTGTTGCCTATCGGTGCCAACTCGTTTGCCGGAGGACAGGGTGCTGCTGACTTCGGCTCTATGAACAACTGGATTGTCGGCTCATTCACCCTATTGGTGTGTCTGGGTTTCCAGATATTCTCCAAAGGATTTCTTCGTTCCCTGTCTGTCCTCATTGGTTTGATCGCCGGTTATATCCTTGCCGTCTGCATGGGAATGGTCGACTTCGCTGGCTTGCAAAATGTCGGAGTTGTATCCCTGCCAAACTTCATGCCCTTCAAACCGGAATTCAACTTAGGAGCATTCCTTTCCATCCTCGCCGTCTATTTCGTTTCTGCTACAGAGACCATCGGTGACACCAGTGCGCTGTGTTCAAGTGCCTTGAATAGAACCACCCATAAAAGGGAAATGGGATCCAGCGTTGCCTGTGACGGTTTTGTGAGCAGTGTGGCAGGACTCTTCGGCTGTACGCCTATCACCTCATTCAGCCAGAATGTGGGTCTGGCCGCTATGTCGGGTGTCGTCAACCGCTTTGCTATTGCCACTGGTGCCTGTATTATGATATTAGGCGGCATCTTCCCTGCCGTGGGTGCTCTCCTCACAACTATCCCGCAAGCAGTACTGGGCGGTTGTACCATCATGATGTTTGGCTCTATCATGTTTGCCGGTTTCCGTATGCTTTCCAACTGTGGGTTCAGCGACCGTAATATGATTATCGTCGCCATGTCTTTGAGTGTGGGACTTGGATTCACGCAGGCAGCAGGTATGTTCTCTATCTTCCCGCAGATGATTCAGACCGTCTTCGCAGAGAACTGCGTCGCAGTGGTCTTCCTACTTGCCGTCATACTGAACCTCGTCTTACCCAAAGATAATAAAGAGAATCCACAAAGGAAGAATGGGTGAACTGACCTTCCGCAAGCGCATTGCCCTTGAACTGGCAGCACAGATCAGTCGGAACATCCGCAAGGAGCATCCCCTGAGACAACTCTTCTGGGAATGCACCTTGCGTTGTAATGTGAGTTGCCGACATTGCGGAAGTGACTGCAGGAAACTCTCCGAAGTAAAAGACATGCCCCGTGAGGATTTCTTCCGCGTACTCGACAGTATTGCCCAGAAGACGGACCCTCATCGGGTTTTTGTGACCATCACTGGTGGAGAGCCTCTGTTACGTGACGATCTGGAATTATGTGGACAGGGAATCTACGAGCGTGGTTTCCCCTGGGGAATGGTTACCAACGGACTTGCCCTGACTCCAGAACGTTTTGAGTCCTTACGGAAGGCTGGGATGCACAGTATCACCGTCAGTATGGACGGACTGGAGGAGAGTCACAACTGGATGCGCCGTCATCCACAGAGTTTTCGGATGGTCGACCAGACCTTGGACCTCTTCGTCCAACATCCGCAAATCCTCTCCGATGTCGTCACCTGTGTCAACCAACATAACTATGACCAATTGCCTGCCATGCGTGACTACCTTAT
>JAEEGL014000431.1_pt1 | contig 12962 bp, 8 predicted proteins | sample 9134231 | NCBI WGS metagenome assembly JAEEGL01 (sample SAMN16246548, study PRJNA631951) | gut metagenome | biome: gut microbiome; feature: rumen; material: fiber-attached | host: Bos | place: Iran: Karaj | collected 2018-10 | reverse complement strand
TGAAAATAAAGCATTATCTTTTGTAATATATTCATTTATTTTTAATATGATTTCACATTTTATTTTCTTTATTTATCAACATTATAATGTAAATGAATAAAGAAAAAAAAATATATACAATATAATAAAGAATAAATAAACAATTAAAGTAATATAAAAAATATATAAAACAAAAAAAATAACATTATATATAACCTATTCCTTCAATTTCAATATAATTTCCTTTTAAATCATCATCTTTTTCATCAGGATTAATAGGAGTAATAGTAATATTAATATCAGGAATAAATTTTTTAACAATTTCAATAGCAGTTTGTGTATGTAAAGAAATTTTTCCAACTGCAATTTTTGAAATTCCTTTAGCAAGAGTCATATAAATAATTAAATGATCAACAGTAAATTCATCAAAACAAGCTTTTCTATTTTCAATAATAATTTTAGTTTTACTAACAACTTCATCTAAAATTTTATTATAAATTTGTTTTTCTTCTTTTTTACCAGAATAAACATAATCATTTGAAACAATAGTATTATCATATTTTAAAATAACTTGATAAAAAAAAGTTAAATAACTATTTGGAAGTTCAATAAATTCAATATTCATTTTTTCATTATCAAAATCATCTTCATTTCCACTATCTTCCCATTCTCTTCTAATAAATCTTTTTACACTTTTTAATATTTCTTTATGTAATTGTTCAGAATTAAAAGAAAAATTATTAGTTGAACAACATCTTATTTCAGCAGAAATTAACTTTCCTCTTTCAATAATATTAATATTATTAATAGATTCTTTTAATTCTTTTACAAAAAATTGAATTTTACCTCCTCCAATTGGGAATAATCCTTCAAAATATGTTTTACAATTTGCTGTAATGTTCATTTTATTTAAAATTGGATATAAAACAGTATTTAAATATATAATTGAAGGGGCAAATTTTCCAATTGTACCACCATACATAAATATATTATATTCTTCTATATTTTTTGTAAATAAAAATATTGGTAACATTTGCTGTATTAATAATGCAATTGAACATGCACCATTTAATTTTATTTTTATATCTTTTTCTTCTTTATTTAATATTAATTCATTTTCATTTGGATACATTATTATATTTGTTGAATTTAATGATACTCCTGATAATGTTATATTTGGAAATAATGTTTTTAAACTATTAAAACATGTCATATGAAGATTTTGTATTCCTGGTTTACTTCTTCCATTTCTTATTTTTTCTATTTTTAATTGTTTATTAAATAATACTGCTAGACATGTACTTATTCTTAATATTTGACCTCCACCTTCTAAAATTGAACCGTCTATTTCTATTATATTATTTTTAATTATTTTTTCTTTGTAAGAATTCTCTTTTTCTTTTTCCATTTATTTATGTTTTTTAAATTTTTTTTTTTTTGTTATTAAGTATTTTTTAAAATTTATTGTCTAAATAAATCTTTTTAAAGGTTTATAATATTATTATAAATAATATATTAATATTCAATAAAATCAAAAAAATCAATATTATCATTTTTGATAATATCATCTGAAGATTTTTGTTTCCCTATTATTCTTGGAGATATATCCAAATATTTTGCTTTTGTTTGAGACAATTTATTTATATATTTTTTATTCAATTTTTCTTTCATTTTATTTATTTTATCATTTTTTTTTTTTTCAAGGACTATTTTTTGTTCTTGAACATTTTTAATATTATTTATATTTTTTTTTTCCCTTATGAAATGATGAATTTCATATTTAATAAAAGTTGAATTTAAATAATTAATATGTTTATTCAGAATATTTATAATTATTTTTTCATATATTTTTAAACATTTTATAACAAAATTATAAATCATTCCTTGATTCATATATTCAATATTTGTGTTTAACATAGTACTTATTTCATAAGTATTAAATATTTCTTTGTCAATAATTTTTTTATTTATAAAAATTATTATTCCTTTAATTAACTTTTCATATAATAATGAATATATCATTGGATTATTTTTAACCATATTATTATAGTTCATTTTCATTAATGTTTTTTGTTCAAAATTTTCATTTTTTATTAATTTATTTCTATTATTTTTTATTATTATTTCATCATATATTTTTTGTAAATATTGATTATTTTGAAAAGCAATTGTTCTTTTTTCAAGTAAGAAATTTATATATTTTTCTTTATCAAAATCAATATTTTCATTAAATTCTTTTAATTCTCTTTTTAAATCTTCAATTTCAGTTTTAATTTTATTAACTCTATTTAAATTATCTAATGCATTCATTCTTAATTCGTTAAATATTTCTTCTAATTCATTTATATTTTCAAAAATAGGATTATTTATATTTAAATATTTTTTATATTTCATAATTAAATCTTTATCAATACTTTCAAATTTAGTTTTACCTGTTTCTAATAAGAAAAAAATTGGAGGTAATTGAATTATTCTTTCTTTAACTTTTATTAAAAAATTTCTCATATCTTTCAAATGAATAAGTCTTTTATTTATTTTTTCAATTCTTTTCTTTAATACTTTTATATCATATTTAATTTTTCTTTTATATTCTCTTAATTCATTTAATCTTTGAATTTGGGATTTAATATTTTGTTTTAGGAATTTACGATAATATTTTTCACTTTTATTAAGTTCAATAATTTGATTATTTTTTCTTTTTTTGAATTCAATATTATTGTCTAAATTATTAATTTTCTCTTTTTGACTTTTTATTAAATTGTTTAATCTTTTATTTCTTATATTTTTAATTTCATTAATTTTATTTATTCCAAGGCAAGTTTGACTCAATCCGTTTTTATTTTTATCTTTATCAATTAAACTAAAGATTTGAAAATTTAATTTATTTTTTTTAATTGTTCCTAAAATTTCATTAAAATCATCATTATCATATTTACTGAGTAATAATCTCTTATTTTTTTCTTGATCAATGCTAAAACTTTTCCTTTCTAAAAAATTATTTTTATCAATTAAATCTAAACTTATTCTAGAAAATTTTCTTCCTGTTCTTAAATATATCAACTTTGTAATAGAATTATTAAGTTTTAATTTTGAATTTTTTAAATCTGTTAAATATAGATTTTGATTTATTGTAAATTGATTTCTCCTTATCCTTAATTCATGTTTATATTTTAAATAATGTTTCATTTTATTAAATATCAAATCATCACTTGAAGAAATTGATAAAACATTAGGATAATTTAGATTTGAATTTATTAAAATTTTATTATTTTCTTTCCCATATGATGAACCTAAATTTGTTGTTGATGAAGAATGTTTATTTGATTTTGATATAAATAATGATTTTAATGGAAAAATATTTCTTCTTTTAAATAAATATTTATTAAACATTTTTATATATATGAATTATAAAAACTATTATATTTTTCAAAAAATTCAATATTTATATTAACAAAATTTATTCTTTTTATATAATTTTATTTAAATTAAAAAAGGAAAAAAATAAAACAAATAAATCCTTTTGTAAAAAACATTCTAAATTATTATATTTTTTAAAATTTTAAAAACAACCTAAAAAAAATTGTGTAAGAACTAAAAAGGTTAATAACAAAAATTATTAATATAGAAATATATAGAACCAATAATTACATTTTAAAATAGACAATATATAAATGTATAAACTAATAAATAAAACAACAAGTATTTTTCCTATCTTCACTTACTTCTTCAATTAAATTATATTGTTTAAAAGACTCTATTGCAATTGTATCAACTAATCTTCCTTTTCCAACTTTATCTATAAAACATAATTTTTGTTTTCCTCCTTTTTTAATTTCATTTCCATTTCTATCATATCTTTTTCCATCTTTCCATAAACCAATTGGAATATTATTTACTGAATTTATTTTATTTTTTTTATCTTCAAAATAATTATTTATTACATATATATTATGGCTATTATTATTATTAGTTATTGTATTTATATTAATTTTTTGTTCTTCTATTTTTGATTTTTGCTTTTTTTTTTCTTTTGAAATTGTATTTTTTTTTGGTGATGAATATTTTAATGCTGGGTTTATTGTTTTACATCTATTATTTGCTGATAATCTTTTTGTAACTTTTGAATTATGGGAATCCATATTAAACCAAATAATTTAAAAGTTTTTCACATTCAATATTATGAGAAATATTAAATTTTAATTAATGTGAAAGAAAATATATTGAAAAAAAAAATTTATTTAATGATATTTATAATAAAAAAAAAAAAAATTTAATTAATTAAAATTATAAATCTTTTTTTTTATTTATTTAAAAATGGGAAAAAAACAATAAACTGAAAGTGTAAATTCAAAATTAGTATTAGTAATGAAAAGTTGAAAAGAAGTTTTATATTATAAATGAACATTAAAAGTTTTAAGAAAAGGAGTTTTAAACCAATTTTTGTTGCTCATAATATATTTTCTATTATTAATGTTGAGTAAATTATTATTCTATTCTTGCTAATACTTATATTTATCATAATATTGGAAATAATATTGATTTAGGTTCTGCTTATGGAAATTATCATAGAGTTGCTATATTAGGTATTTTAATCCTAGTGATTCTGATATTCTTAATTTATTTGAACAGAAATAAAAATAAATATTTAATATTTAAAAAATTATCAAATTACATTTTGTATTTTTTTAAAGATAATAATATGATATTTAAATTTAGATAATAAAATATTAATTAGAATTTGAAAAATGAAATTAGTTTTTATATTATTACAATTGTTTTTTATTTAAAAAAATTTCAAAAACAAATTATTATTTTTATATTTTTTTATTTATTAGAATTTTTATTTTTCAATTCATTTGAATAATTAATATATTTATATTATATAGTTATAACTAAATGAAAAAAGTTGAATTTTAGGTTAAAAAAGTTTGAGATCTTTTTTATTCTATTTATAATAGCTTTCAATATATACTAAAAATTGAAAACATGTATAAATAATAATATTAATACACTCTTTTCCCTAAAAATTCAATTGAAGTTTTAAATTAGTTAGACAAAATTCATTTGACATAAAATGATTTTAAATTATAATTATTTAAATAGGTTATTTTTATTTTACAATTCAAAAAAAAATTAATAATAAGTTTCTTTTTTTAAAAACCTTGAACACCTTTTAAAATTTGAACTTTTTGAAATTAATTTTAAATCTGAAAACTCATTATCTTCTGTATTATAATTTTTATCAATAAAAAGTTTATTTATACTATAATGATAGAATCTACTGGATAAAGAATTTTTTTCATATTTTGTATTTAATTCTTCAAAGATTGATTTAAATATTTCTGATAATTTTTTTTTATTTGGAACTACAATTTTTTTAACATGAAAATGAGTATATTTTTTTTTTAGATTTTGAATATTTATTTTTGGGATTGAAATATTTCTTATAGTTTTATTCTTATCATTAATACTTGTTTTTTTATTAGATTTATAAATTATATCATTAAATGAACTACTATGAGAAGATATTGTTATTATTGAATTTCTACTTTTATAAGGAATATTTTTTTGGGGTTCTTTTTCAATTGTAGGAAGTCTTTCAAAAATTTCAGTATTAAATTTTTCATTAATTTGATTATTATTTCTATTTATAGTAAAAGAAAAAGCCTTTAATTAAATTATATTTTACTGTTAAATCTGGTTTATCAATACAACATCCCATTTATTATTTATATTTAATATATAAAGTCATTTACTTTATTATCATAAATTATAAATATTTTCAAAATAAATTACTTATTTTAAATTGAATAAAAATATTAATAAAAAGATTATTACAATACGCTCTTATTTTATTGACTTAAGAAATTATATATATGCTTATATATTAATAACAAATAGTTTTTACTTATTTATAACTGATTCTAATATCAAAAAACTGAATGTCAATTAAATTACAACTAATAATAAAAAAATATAACACATTTAATAGAAATTCTAATTGATAAAATTACCCAAATTTTGAGCATATTGTATAACCTGATGTTATTTCTGTTATTTTATTATTTAATGATTCCATTTGTTCTAAAGTTTGATAATATTTTTTAGATAATTTAATAATAAAATCAAAAATTGATTTACCATTTTTAAGTTTAAAATTATATATTATTTTATCTATATCATTTATATTTTTTAATTGTTTTGAAGATAATTCATATAAATAATTTTTAATGTTTTTCTCTTCATTTTCAATTTTTTTTTTAACTATATCACTTAAATCTAAATTATCTTCAAATTTATGACAATCTTTTATATCTGAAAAATTTAAATTAGTAATATAATTTATAAAAATTTTATCTAATTTTGCTTTTACAAATGGATTAATAAAATCTATAATTTTACTAATTAAAAAATATTTAGTTCTTGAAATTAAATTAATACTTTTTTCTTCAGAAAATAATTCATTTTTTTCTTCTAAAAAGAAAAAACTATTAAACCATTCTAAAAGATTTTCTTCCCAATCATTTTGAATGAATATTTCATTTTTCAAAAAATTTTCTATTATATATAAAAGAATATTTTCATATTCTTCATATAAAGAATTTACTTTTAGGTTTGTATGATTAATAAACATTACATTTTTACTATCAATACAAAAATCCAAAATAGAATTTCCTATTTCATTTATTAAATAAGAATTATCTCTTAAATCATCATTATTATTTTGAAAAGATGTAATATTTGTGGAATTTGAATTTTCGTTTTTAAATTTATTTTTTAAATATTCATCAAAAATAAAAGTTACTGAATTATTTATAAATTTAATTAACTTTAAATAGACTTGATTATACCAAATATTATATATCATTGTATATATTGAAAAATTATTTTTTCTTTCCAAAATAGAATTGTAAATGAAATTTAATTTATTATTTAAGTTTTTAAATCGTTCTTCTAATAGTAATGCAATATCCACAAAATCATTATATCTTTCTATATATTCATTTAGAAATATTTTTTTATCTTTATCAATTGAATTAATGTATTCATAATTGAGCACACAATATAAACTAATTGTTTGATATAACCAAATAATAAATTGAATTTCTTTATTTTCAATAATTGAAATTTCATATATATTTAAATTTTTATATGAAAATATATTTTCAAAAATTTCTACATATTGTTTGTAATATTCAATAATTTCAATATTATTTATATTTGTTTTTTGAAAATTAACTTTTTTATTATCTATAAAAAAAATTTGATGTTTTGAAAAAAAATCATTTTCTAAATATTTTACATTTTTCCTTATTTTTGGTAAATAAATATGCATTTTAGTTATTTCAAAAATTTCATTAGTAATTTTTTCATTTTTAAATTTTGTTTTATTAAATACTATTTTTTTATATAGCTCTTTCCAATTAAAAATACATTCATGTTCATCTAAAAAACATTCTTTATTTATTATTTTATCTCTTATTCCGTTATTATAAAAATCGTTATCACATTGTTCTTTCCATAAATTATTTACAAAATAATTTGTTTCATTATTAAGTAAGAAATTTAAACTTTTATTAACTAAGGATAAATTTATTATGTCTTTTAATGTTACAAATTCTATTATAATCCTAAGTAAGTTTTCATTATTCATTTTAATCTTTTTTATTATCAAAAATAAATTGTCTATTTAATTTTTTAAAGAAAGTAAGCAATTAAAAACTTTTCACTTCTTGAAATATAATCCAAAAAAATCTGATAAAAATTTAAATTTAACTTTTTATTTTATCTCTAAACATATAAATAATTTAATAATTAATTTTCTATGGAGAAAATAATTTTTATATTTTAAAAAAAAAAGAAATAATGAAAAATTAAAATAAAAAAAATTATAAATGAAGTCAATTCAATTATATATAATAATAATTATATATCTAACTATAACATTATTTCAAAATTCAAACTCAAAAAAAACAAGAGTATCAATTGATGATGATTCAGTAGATGATTATTATGCATTACCAAATGAATTTCCAGAATTAATCTCAAAAATTTCAACATTTTCAAAAGATAGAAGATTAAGAATAGAAAAAATAAGAAAATTAATAGGATATCTTCCTTTTCCAGAACAAAGATTACTATTAACTCAAAGTAGTACAGAAAATAATAATTTACTAAATTATGATATTTTTAAAACTTACTATGATAATTTAATTAAAAACAAGGATGAAAGTATAGATATTTATCAAAAAGAAATTGAATCTATTTCTAAATATGTTGAAAATTATGAAAAATTATTAAGTATTGGTTTAGGATGTTTAAAATCAGTTACACAAAAATTTGGTTATAAAAGTCAATTTAATACAGAAATGACAAATAGAGTTTATGAAAATATAAATATTATTTTAAAAGCTCAAGAAAAATCTAATAAATGTACTGCAAAATTTATTCAAGATTTACAAAGTATTGTAGTTAAAAGAAGAAAGTATTTGTTTACTTTAAAATTATCAGATATTCAAATTAATAGTACAGATTTAGAATATAAAAATAATAATACTAATTTTTGTTATAATGATGAAGGAGAAATATTTTCTGTTAATTTTTTTCCAAATAATAATGAAGACAAAGTATCAATTATTAATTCTTTTAAAGAATATTCAAAATGTAAAGAAAATTATAATCAAATATTATTAAGTTATGTAATGGATTCTGAGATTTCAATAACTCAAATGGATGGTTGTTTAGATTTTTCAAAAATAAATGAATATGCAGGTAATTCATCTTTAGTTATTGATGAACCTAATATTGTTTATAAAAATGGTAAAAAACAAATTGGTATTAATAATATAAATTTAATTAGAAGTGATCAAAGAACTTCTAATGGTTATTTATTAAATTTTGGATTTGGTTTTGGGAATACAAGTAGAGAAAATAAAACATTTCCATATCCTGTTGGTTTTTATGAGAAAATAAATACAATTTTTAATCTTTTAAAAGAAGATTATAATAAAACTACAATAGAAGAAGATGATGATCCAAAAATATTATATTATTTACAAAATTTATTATTAAATAATGAGGAGAAAAGACCTTTTATAGATTTATATAATACAATATTAGAAGATTATAACCAAGATGAAAAATTAAAAACAATTGTAGACAAGTTTAATAATTTAATAAAAGGTAGTGGGAATGAAACATATATAATTTCTTGTATATATACAGATGAAAAGTTATTATGTTCTGATTATTCTAATATTTTACTTCCAAAAACTGAAACTTCATTAAATAAAAATGAAGAAACATTACATGGATTTTCTTCAGAAAAAATAGAAGCAATTAGATATAAATCAAAATATTATATTTATGCAGAAGCAATACAAAATAATAAAAAAGTATTTTCTTTTATATATAATGGTGAAGAATTAGAAAAAATTTTTTATCAAACAATCCAAAGTTGTTTTGGTGTATTTACATCTGGAGGTTATAATGATAAAGAGGCTTGTCGTGATATAATAAAAGAAAAATGTGGAACTGAATTAGATTATAAATGTAAAAAAAGTGGTTTATATGATTATATAAATTCAAATCCAGTTTCAAATTATTTACCAAATGAATGTTCAGAAGAGAATTTTAATTTTAATAAATGTTTTGAATGGATTAATAAACATTTTTTATTAGGTTCAATTGCAATTAAACCAAGTTCTTTATTAAGTTTTAGTTTACTTCAACAATCAAATATTGAAAATAATAATTTGAATAAAGAAAATAATATTCCTGTTTCTTTTTTTTATGATTCTTGTAAAAATTTAACTTTAAATGATGAATCAGAAAGTGAAAGTGGAAAATTTTATGATAAGATTTCTGAAAACATTAAAAGTGAATCAAAATATTATCCTAATATTTTGGGAAGTACTCCCAAAGAAGAAGGAGATATTAGTATTCAACATTATTTTGTTGATCAAGGAAATTATATTTTATTAAAATCAAAAAGTGAATTTTTAAATGTAAAAATAGTTTTGATATTCTTTTTATTATTTTGTTTAATGTTTTAAAGTTTTCAAATAATTAATTTGTTTTTAATTAAAAATTATTAAATATATATTTTATTTTATTTTTTAAACTCAAAAAAAAAAAAGCAAAAAATTGAAAAATGGATATTCAAGATAACTCACTAAATAATATGCAAAATAGAAACAATGACTTAAATTCAACATTTGATGATTTAGAAAATGAAAGAAAAAAAACTCAAGAAGAATTAGAAAATATGGATGATTCAAATTTATTTAAATCAAGAATAATAGAAACAGAAATTAATTCTAGTTTATTTCTTCAACAATTATTATATTTCAACTTTTTTTATGATTTTTTAGTTTTTACATTACAATTATCATCTCATGTTTATAGAATTTATATTTATGATGTTAAAGCAGCAAAAACTGGAACAATTGTTCTTATTATTTGGTTTTTACAAGAATTTGCAAGATTATATTTTGGTTATACTGGAAATTTAAAAGAATCAGTAAAATATTATTATTTAATTAATATTTTTTTTTTAGCTTTATCATATGTTTATTTTTATTTTGACATCTTTAATTTTTTCTTCTTTACTTCAAATATTTTTTATTGTTTCTGAAAATCATAGAATGTTTCCTACTGATTGGATTTGTATTTTTTCTATTTTACTTTTTAATCTTTTAGAAGTTATTTGGTCTATTTGGGTTATTTTTAGTATTAGTGTTAAACAAACTGAAATGTATTATTTGAGAAATTCACAAATTACTTCACTTAATAAAACACAAAGAATTAAAACTAGTCAAGAAATTGAACAAGAATTATTTGATCGTTTCCCTAGTTTAAGAGGTAATTATGTACCTGTTATGAATATTGATAAAAAAAATAATTAAGTAAAATATTGTTTTAGATTTTTTTTTTTCATTTAATTTTTTTTAAGGGATTTTTATATTTTGTAATTGCTTATATTTAATTATGTTAATTTATATATAAAAAATTTAATTGAAAATTTTATATAAATAGAAAAAAATTATATATTTATAATAATTGATTTATTTATTTGAATTAGAAAATATATTTGAAATCACATCATTATCAAAAACACAATCAGAGTCATTACACCAATTACTCCAATATTTATTGATTATATAATTTATTTTATTAGTTAATCGAATGTCCTTTTGAAAATAATTTTTTTTATCTTGTAATATATCATAAATTTTATTTGATTCAAATTCAATTTTTATTATTGATGTTAATTTATTTTTTGTATTTTCAATGAACATATCAATAATATCTAAAGATGTTAATAAAACTTCTTTATTAAGATGATTTTGAAATAATTTTAAAATTAAGATATGAAAATTTAATTTATAGAAAATAGATATAAATTTATTATTTGTAGATAATAAGTTATATAATACATTAATTGAATTCACTATACTTTTATTATTTTGGATTTTTAAATTAATATCATACTTAATAGCATTAATAATAATATTCATATAAAAATCAATTTCAATTAATTTCATAAATGAATATGTTTCACATGTAATATTGACTAAAATTTGGAAAGAAACTTCAATTTGATAACTCTCAATATTTTGAATATTTTGAAGTATTTGGATTATATAATGTAATAAACCTTTTGTAAAGAATATATCTATAAAATCTTGATTTTTCGCTAAAATTAAATTTCCACTAATTGCCATTATGATTTTGAAAAAATGATTATTTGATAATTTATTTAAATCAAAAATTTTTGAATAATTAATTACAAAATTATGAGATAATTTTTCACAATTTGAAAATTTATACAAATTATCATAAATATCAAAATCATTTATTTCATTTTGAATTCCAATTAAATCAACTGAAATTTGGAAATATTTAGAATACATTATCATATTTTCAATATTCATATTATATAAAAAACCAAATAACAAAAAATTAAAAGAATAAATATCATTTTCAATAATTGAATCTAAAATCATTGGAATGTTAATATGTGTTGTTAAAATTTTGAAATATTCTTTATTAAAAATTAATAAATTCCCCAATATTAAAATAAAATTTTGTAATATTTGTTTTGTCATTGATTTTTTAAATTGATTTATTAAAAATTCAAAATTTTCTTTTTTTTGTCCAATATAAAATAAATTATTATCATCTGATTCAATTAAATAAAGTAATGAACTACTTGATAAAAGAGAATTTAATTCAATATTAGAAATATAATTTTTTTTAAAATTTTGGATATCATTTGTAAAAAGAAATGAAAGAAATTCAATTTTTTCATTTTCATTTATTAATGTATTATATTTTTCTTGAATTATTTTATTAATGTAGCTTTCATTATTTTTTAAATTTTGTTTTTTTATTTCTGTTCTTTCATTCATTATCTTTGAAAATATTTTTTCTTGTCTTATTCTAAGTTTATAATCATTTCTTAAATTTAATAAATTATCTTTGAGTAATTCTTTCTTAATATTAAACTTTTGAAAACTCTTAATAATTGGAATATTTCCATCTTTTATAAACATTTTTTAAATTTATTATTAATTTAAAATTAAATAAATATAACTAAAGATTAAAAAAAATTATAATAAGAAAAAAAAATAATAATTTATTTTGGATAAAAACTTTTTCATTTTTTATTTTTTTGTCTTTCAAAATGATTTATTGAAACAGAATTATTTTTTCTATTTAAACCAAAGTCTTTATTTCCAGAATTTAAATTATTAATTTTATGATTTACATTATTATTAAACTTATTTTTATTTTTTACAGGAGGAGAATTAATTCTATTATTTTGATACTGATTATATTCATAATTCATTTGAATATCCATTTTTTTTCCTAATAAAGCTTTACTTCTCTTTTTAGCATCATTTTTAAAAATTTTACCCATTGATTTAATATCATTTGTTATAAAATATGAATTTTTAATTGAATTTGTATTTGACATT